>VFSW01008674.1_pt1 | contig 14578 bp, 17 predicted proteins | sample 5358111 | NCBI WGS metagenome assembly VFSW01 (sample SAMN11554181, study PRJNA540505) | mine drainage metagenome | isolation source: sediment from site ElyBrook_90M | place: USA: Ely Copper Mine, Vershire, VT | collected 2017 | reverse complement strand
CCCGCGTCCGCCGCGCCAGCGGCTTCCTTCTGACGGCTTTTTCGAACGCGACGCCCCACACCTTCTTGTAGCCTTGCGCGCTCATCCCGGCGTCGCCTCCGAAAAAGCACTAGCGTGATCCAGGAGGAATCGATTACTTCCCGAAAGCCGACTTCTCGTTACTAATCGGCCAACTTCCTCGAAGCGCGGGGAAGCCGCTGCGACCCGGATCGGCAACAGTGAGGGAACGTGAACGCCCCTTTCCTAGGTGGTATATTGACGCTGTTGTCTGAACGGAGGTGGGCGTGGCTCGCAAGCAAAGTCTTCCGAAGAAGCCCTTGTTGACGCGTCCAGACCACGTTCGGAAGTTCTACGGCGCCAACCTAGCCGAGGTCTTCCGGACGCCGCTTTATGACTGCTCCCTCAAGAATGTGTGCGGCGTGCCCGACTTCGCCCTCACCAGGCTCAGGGGTGGACCGATGGAGATGCAGCGAGCGCCGGCCTATCCCGAGGACCGCGCGATCCTCATCTGCGTGGCCTTAGCTCCGACTCCTGTTGATAGGTGGCGCGCACGAATCGACGGCCAAGAGGTCGGCGTCTCTCGTTCGATCGCATTCGCAACAACAGTGATCGATCTTATGAAGCCGATGGAGATGTGGGCGGCAGGCCCGTTCGACTATCTACATTACTATGTATCGCGCGATCTGCTGGACAGGGTTGCCACAGAGAACAAAATTGCGCCCATCAGTTCATTTCGGATGGTCTTCTTCGAGGAGGACCTTGTCGTTGCTCAGTTGACCAAGACCATCCTCGGCCAGGTGCGCAACCGTGAACCGCTCAACATGCTTGCGTTAGAAGATGTTTCACTTCTTGTGAGCACACATCTTCTGCAGCACTATGGAAACGGTAAGGTAATGCTCCGGGCACAGCCGCGCCTAGAGAGCTGGCAAAAGATTCGTACCGAGGAGATGCTGCGTACACATCTCGAAGGCAACATCAGAATTACGGACCTTGCAACCGCCTGTCAGCTCTCCCCTAGTCACTTCTCTCGTTGCTTTCGCCAGAGCTTTGGCACTTCAGTCCACCAATGGCTCATCAGGCTTCGAATCGACATGGCGAAAGGTCTGCTTCGCGAACTTAAACTAAGCTTGGCCGAGGTGGGATTTCGGTCGGGATTCTGCGATCAGGCTGCCTTCACACGCGCGTTTACCAAGCTCGAAGGTATAACGCCGTTTCGCTGGCGCAAACTGAACGGTTGTGGCGCGGTTGCTACTGACCATCTTGTCTCTGGTGAGCTGCACCCTCGCTAATCGCTTCTATAGAAGCAACGATCCGCTTCACGGAGAACTGTGCCTTTCTGTCCGCATCCGGGTCCCGAAGAGAATGGCTGGAAACATGATGACTCAGATAGATGCCGAGCAAGTCCCATGCCAGCTGGGCGACGTCGGTATCGTGCAATAAGTGTCGCTTGTCGATCGCATCACGGATCAACATAATAAGGGTCTGCCGCCAGACAGATTCCGCCGCCGCGGCAGCCTCTCGAACAGGTCCCGGCAGGAAGCTCAACTCAACAATGGCCTGGGCAATCGGACAACTGCCCGGTAGTCTTGCCCTCCTCGTCCATCCAATCCATACATTTAGGTATCGGATCAGCGAAGGCAACCCGCTTCCAACGCCAGTGTCGGCACTGAGGCAGGTGCGGCTCCAAAGGTCCAACGCAAGATCAAGAATGGACCGCTTTAGGTCGCCCATATGTGAAAAATGCGCGACAACGCCACCCTTTGACAGGGTTGCGCGTCTGGCAACCGAACCAAAGGTGATCTTGCAGAGCCCCTCTGTGCTTGCCAAATCAAGCCCCGCCTGAAGGATGCGGTTTCTCGTTACTTGACTAGACACTCATGTCCTCTACAAAACTCTTCCCGCTCGCCACGAGATACGCTGCCCCGCCAAGGGGCTGCCAGAGAGATGGTACGGGGCCCGCCACCTTGGAGGATTGACCTTATTCACCCTAATTGTCGATTCAGACTGAGTTCCCGAGTCCAAAGGAAACGCTTTTAACGGGTGACAGGACCGTGAATCCTCCCGCATCGGCATTTCTGGGAGCCGTCCCGTTCAATGGCGGTCTTTTTGTACAAGAATGACCGTTCTTTTTGGCGCTACACTCCGGCACAATCCGACGTTCGATCTGTTCCCTGTAATTCGACAGGGGCCAGACAAGCAGATTATTTTCTGGTGCGTCCGATTTCGAAACTCTAGATATCGTCTGCTCTTCTTTTGAAGACCGGCGGCCTCTGAGCGCCGGGTGTATTTGCCAGGTGAGGAGGTTGCATGATTGACCAGTGGCCGGAATGGATCTCAAACTCCGGCAACACCTTCGGAAGGTGCTTTCACCTCAGGAATGCGCCGTCCGTGCTCTTTGGGTCTAAGGAGAGCGCCCAGCTGGCAATTACCCGAATTACGGTTCCGAACGGGTTACCTGAACCGACGGCGCCCGTAAGACCCGAACGCGGGTTCACGATCAGCTTGCATCTGCGGCAGCAGACGGAAACGTATCGGTGGGGGACATGGGTTGATGGAAAGTTCATTCCTATCCGATACTGGGAGCGCGGCGGCGTCGGCGTCTACGATCTGGAGGCAAATCCGATTGCTGTGCGTCCCACTGGGTTCGATGCCGTGCATTTTAACCTGCCGCGCAGAACCCTCGATGCATTTACCGACGACAATGAATTGCATCGGATCGGCGGCCTGCCATGCACGCAGGGAATTAAGAATGATGTCCTGTTTCATCTGACCAATTTTGCACTGCCATGGCTGGGCGACGAGCGGCGGGTATGCAGCTTGATGTTCGACTATTTCGTGTGGATGTTCTGCAGCCTTATCGCTGCTTCGTATGGGCAGGTAGGACCCACGAGGACCATCTATCTGGGCGGGCTGGCGCCCTGGCAGAAGCGCCGCCTGTTGGAATTAATCGACAGCAACTTGGATGGTCAGCTTCGGCTTTCGTACCTTGCTGAGGAGTGCGGCCTCTCCGTTAGCCATTTCTCTCGCTCCTTCAAGCGCTCCTTCGGAGTGCCGGTTCACCGTTACCTCATCTCCCGCAGGGTGGAGCGCGCGAAATTCCTGCTGAGATCCTCCTCGGCACCACTTTCGGAGATCGCCCTGGAAAGCGGCTTCGCAGACCAGGCCGCCTTCAGCCGGACGTTTCGGGCGGTCGTCGGGACCTCGCCCAAGCGATGGCTCAACGAGCATATGCACCGGTTGTCCGTAGATCTACGGCCGGCGATGCGTATCGATCGAGAAGGTGTACACCGCCGATTCCTTTTTCCAATGGCCTTGCCACCAGCGGTAGACGCTAGGAACGATGGCGCGACCTCTGACGTCGCGATAGGAAACGACAAAATAGGCGAAATCGCACAAGAATGACATTGCTGCCTAGATCAATCTATTTCCCGAGAGGCTGCATACGCTTCCTCAAAACTTACGACGGGAGATTCGACTATGAAGATATCGAAGATGAGATGTTTAGGTTACGGCGCTCCTATGCTCGCAGTCGCGCTGATCGCCACGACTCTGCTACTGGGGAGAAGTCAGAAAGTTGTCGCGGCGGCATCTACGGCACCGACCGGCATTAAGAACGTGGTGCTGGTCCACGGTGCCTTCGCCGATGGCTCCGGCTGGGATGCCGTCGCAAAGATCCTTGAGAAGGATGGCTACACGGTATCGGTCGCGCAGCCCCCCGACACCGCGTACCCGGATCCCCAACACTACACGAACGCCGCAAGCGCCGCCATGGGCGGGCCGGTCATCCTGGGCGGCCACAGCTACGGTGGGTCCATCATCAGCGAAGCCGGCAACGATCTAAACGTAGCGGTACTGGTATATATCGCCGCATTTGCGCTCGATGAGGGTGAGAGCTGTGCGTCGATCGAAACGGCCGTGCCGCAAGCCTCCAAGGCATTCAAGCCGGATAGCAACGGCAACTGGTGGATCGATCAGGACCATTTCGCAGCCGACTTCGCAGCGGATATTCCCCCGGCCCAGGCTCACTTCATGGCTATAGCGCAGGTGCCGATCTCCACCGACTCGTTCACCCACAAGGTCACGAGTCCCGCCTGGAAGACCAAGCCGACCTATTACATGGTGGCCAGCTCAGATCGGTCGATCAATCCCCAACAGGAGCGCATGATGGCGAAGCGCGCCAATGCGAAGACGGTCGAAGTGAATGCTAGCCACGTGGCCTATATGTCTCACCCGAAGGAGACGGCCAAGCTCATCGAAGAGGCTGCGACCTCCGCACACGTCAACTAGTAGCCAACATGTCTTTACGTTGCAAGTCAGATATACGTCCCAGCGCGAAACAAGAGCGGTTCCGCGCGAAGGCGTTCGACATCGAAAATCAACCGATCCGAGTGGATCTTTACCGCAAAGGAGAATGGCCGTGAAACAGCATATTAAGAATGTAGTTCTGGTGCATGGAGCTTTCGCCGACGGCTCCGGCTGGAGGAGGGTCGCTGACATCCTCAAGAATGATGGCTACAAGGTGTCGGTGGCGCAGCCTCCCGAGACTTCGTACGCCGACGATCAAAAGTACACAAAGGCCGCGATCGACGCCATGGGCGGCCCGGTGGTCTTGGTCGGCCACAGCTATGGGGGGTCCATCATCACCGAGGCCGGCAATCATCCAAACGTTGCAGCACTTGTCTATATTGCCGCCTTTGCCCTCGATGAAGGCGAGAGTTGTGCCTCGATCGAAACGGCTGTGCCGCAAGCCTCTAAGGCGTTCAAACCGGACAGCAATGGGCTTTGGTGGATAGACGAGCCGCATTTCGCGGCCGACTTCGCAGCGGACATCCCACGGGATGAGGCGGAGTTCATGGCTATATCGCAGGTGCCGATCTCCACCGACTCGTTCACCCATCAGGTTAAGAATCCCGCCTGGAAGCACAAACCCACCTGGTACATGGTCGCCACCGCAGACCGATCGATCAATCCGGACCAAGAGAGGATGATGGCGAAGCGCGCCAACGCCAAGACGGTCGAAGTGAATTCCAGCCATGTGGCCTACATGTCTCATCCGAGGGAATCAGCCAAGCTCATCGAAGAGGCTGCTACCTCCGCGTCAGCCACGGCAGCAGCGTGAGGTGCGTCGGTGATCGGATCGCGATCCTTGGCCACCCTGCGCTAGTACTCCCGATGTCCGTTCAGTCGGGCGTGAATAACTTGGCATGAATTAGCGGGCCTCCACCGATTCTGACGACATCGGCGGAGGCCCGGATGAAAGTGGTCGTCGCAGGAGTACTGAATGAAAGATCACATCACGATAGAAGGACAGGGCGGCACGTTCTCCGCCTATATCGCAAGACCTAAGACAGCACCGGCTCCGGCCGTTGTCGTTCTGCAGGAACTGTTTGGGGTGAACGCCGACATTCGTAAGCACTGCGATGAATTGGCGGAACAAGGTTACCTCGCGGTCGCTCCAGACCTATATTGGCGCCAGGAGCCAGGCGTCGACCTGAACGTCACCTCCGAGGCTGACTGGCAACACGGCCTTCGCCTCCATTCGGCTTATGACAGAGATGCCGGCGTAAGGGACATAAAGGACACCATTGACGCAGCACGCAGTCTCCCGGAATGCAACGGCAAGGTTGCCTTGCTCGGCTATTGCCTCGGTGCGCTGATGGTCTTCATGACAACCGTGCGCAACGACGGCATCAACGCGGCGGTCTGGTATCACGGCGCCGATACTGAGAAATATCTGGGAGAGGTCGATGGGCTCCATGCGCCCCTTCTCATGCATGTGGCCGAGGAGGATGAGTTCATCTCTAAGGCTGCACAAGGGGAGATTAAAGCGGCACTTGCTAAGAAACCGAACGCGACGGTCTACAGCTATCCGGGTCAGAATCACGCCTTCTCTCGGCATAATGGGGCGCATTACAACGCCGCGGCGGCTCACCTTGCCAACGGTCGGACGAGCGAATTTCTACATCAGCAACTGCGGTGACCTCCGGTCGTTCCAGCCGGTTCGGACGACCGGAGCGCCTTCGCCTTCAGTCAGTACCACGTTGTTCGCCGCGTTGAAAAGCGCAGTCGAGAAACGCCTAACCAAAGCAGGACTGATGCTATTATGCAGCTCGGGCAAGGCGCGGCTGCTCGTAAAGAGATTCGAGATGACAAGAAAAATCGAGATAGAGCGGTTCAGTCTGACGACTTCGAAGCAGTTTGATGAAGTAATAGCCGGTGTAAACGCCGGCATCGGTCATCCGGATATGGCTCAATTTGGGAGATCAACTCACGAAGCGCGCTCTCTTGCCGAGCTGAAAAGCGCGGTTGAGAAAGGCCTGAGCACAGTAGGATTGATGCTGTTTATGCAGTTGGATCACGGCGCGATTCTGCGCAAAGAAACGGGCTGTGAGACTCCGAAGATGATTCGCTTCGTCATTGGCAATCCCCTCATCATGAAGGAAATGGTCAAGCATGTCCCGGATGCGGGCTCTTACGCCCCGGTTACCGTGCTTGTCGATGAGCGCGCCGATGGCGTGCATTTGTCATATGACAGGATGGCGAGCTTCCTAGCCCCTTATGGGAATCGCGACGCGCTAGAAGTCGCCCGGAATCTGGATAAGAAAATCGAAGACCTCTTACGACAAGCTGCGGCTTGAGCACCAGGATGTCCATCCTCAAAGACCCGTTCACTCCGCGCCCAAGATGCCAGCTTCTCACTCTTTAGAATCCGGCGCCAGCAGGAGGATCTTCCCGATGCCGCCTTTCTCCCCTAGCACATGTGCTTCAGCCGCATCACGCAACGGCATCCGGCAAGCAATAGGCAGAACGAACTTGCCATCGCGCACGTCATCGGCAAACTCGCGCACTTTGGATGGATCGGGTTGCGCACGCACACGTGTAATCTTCACTGTCGGATTTTTAGCCGCCGCACTTTCCGGCAACACGGCGGTGTAGCCAAAGGAGCCGCTCTGCCTTACCCTCGCGATCAGCTTCGCTGCAACGTCACCGCCAACGGTGTCCGCAATTGCATCCACTAAGCGGAAGTTCTCAATCGCATTATCGTCATCAATCGCTAGCACGTCAGAGACCCCGAGGGCGCGGGCGTCATCCAGCTCTTTCCCGCGAACACCTGCAATTACCTGCGCGCCTATCTTCTTCGCCGAATGCACTGCTGCGCGCCCAACACTGCCCAGCGCTCCCGTTATCAGAACCACTTGTCCCTTTTTCACGTTTGTCGCAAGGCGCACAAGCTGGTCTCCCGTGAGGGAAATCAACGGGATCGCGGCCGCGTTCGCAAGGTCCACGCCATCCGGCAGATGAGTCACGTCGGAATCGTCCACTGCCACCAATTCGGCATAGGTCGCGTTGGATAGTGCAAGAACGCGGTCGCCGGCCTTGAAGTGCTTCACATTTGCGCCCCCCGCCCGTACGATGCCACTCACATCGTGCCCCAGAATTGCCGGAAACGACAACGGAGAATCCTTCTGGCGTATCCCTGAACGCAGTTTCCAGTCGATCGGATTAACGCTCGCAGCGGCTGCCGCGATCAGTACCGTACTTCCGCTAATCTGCGGTTCGGGAACGTTGTCTTCAAATTTCAGCTTCTCGGGACCGCCGTACTCATGCAGCACCACTGCCATCATCACGTATCTCCCAGAACTCCAGGTATATTCAGCCTCAAAATCAGATGCACGGGAGCCGCCTCGCGTCTCAAAGGGTTAACTTCCCGGCTTGCCCGTCACTCGGGAATAAAATCCCCAAGATGTGCCTTCACAATTAGTCGAGTACCGCCAAAGCGACTTTTGCGACCTCTTCGAGGGCGCGGCGGTCCGATTTGAGTCTGGCCAGCGCCCGCATGCCCTGGATCGTGACGACGAAGAACCGAGCCAACGCTGCCGGGTCTCGCTTGCGGGACAATTCGCCGCTCGATTGGGCGCGCCGGAGCGCTTCGCGAAAAATCGATTCGACCTCTGCTTGATTGCGACGCAAAAAGTCAGTGATGACTGCATCTCCCGCGGCACGCTCCATATTTGCGCTTAAGAGCAAGCAGCCGCGCGCGTGCTGCGCCCGTGACTCTGCACTGAGGCCAAACAGAAGCTGTGAGAAGCCGTCTTTCACGGTGGGGGCGGACCTGAATAACCTGCGCATGGAAGCATTGGTTTCGTCGCGGTAGTGCGCCAGTGCTTTTAAGTATAAGGACCGTTTGTCGCCAAACGTGTCGTAAAGGCTCTGTCTTGCAATCCCCAATTCAGCCATCAACACATCCAGCGAGGTGTTCTCGTAGCCAAGCCGCCAGAACACATTCATGGCTGCGGCCAATGCCTGTTTGGGGTCAAATCTCTTGGTCCGTGCCATATAGATTCTACAGTCTACCTGAAGGGATTGACTTGGCACATTCCAGACTGTATAGTCCGAAATACTTTAATCGACGAGGCCAATTTATGAAACACACTCTCACAGTGGCCGTGTTCGGCCTGCTCTTGCTCTGTCCTGGAGTCCCAACAAAGGCCTGCGCAGATGCGCAAGACGGGACCATTGTCTCGCGAACGGCGGAAATCGACGGCGCCAAGCTGCATTACATGACGGCGGGGCACGGCACACCGCTCATACTATTGCATGGCTATGCCGAGACCTCGCTGATGTGGAAGCCGATCATCCCGGTTCTGGCCGAGCGGTTTACCGTAATCGCACCAGACCTGCCCGGCATAGGAGACTCGGACATCCCTGCCGACGGTCTGGACATGAAGAATGCAGCCGTCCGTATTCACGACCTTGCTAAGTCACTCGGCGTGCAGAAGGCCGAGGTCGTGGGACATGACATCGGTCTCATGGTTGCCTACGCCTACGCTGCTCAGTTTCCGACCGAGGTGACGAAGCTCGTCCTGATGGATGCTTTCCTTCCCGGCGTACAGGGTTGGGAGGCAGTTTACAACAACCCCCACATTTGGCATTTCCGGTTCAATGGTCCGACGCCTGAAGCCCTGGTACAGGGCCGCGAGCGCATCTACTTCGACTATTTCTGGAACGACTTTGCGGCCGACAAGACTCATTCGATTCCGGAAGCGGATCGAAAAGCCTATGCAGCCGCCTACGCACGTCCGGGACGTATGCATGCGGGCTGGGCCTATTTCGTGTCTTTCCTGCAAGCCGCCAAGGATTTCGCTCAACTCTCTCAGACCAAGTTAACCATGCCGGTATTGACCATCGGCGGCGACAAGTCGTTGGGAGAAGCGCTCGGGCGACAAGCCAAGCTCGTGGCGACAGATGCGACCGTCGTCGTGCTGAAGAACACCGGGCACTGGGTGCTTGAGGAGAAGCCAAAGGAGACGACTGAGGCGTTGCAAAAGTTTCTCTGACGTTCCCAGCGCCGGGCAGGCTTGAGCGTGTGCCTGCCTGGCTAAGCTTGCGTTTTTGGCCGAAAACGAAAGGATTGCTTTATGTTCAAACGACTCATGTTTATACGACCCCTGGTCAAGAGATTCGTGATCGCTGTCTTGTCTCTGATGGCAGCTTCCGTCGCCACCGCTCAATCCCTTCCCGAGATGCGCACGACGCCAGCGGAAATCCAGGCCAGCGCTCTCGACAGCAACCCGATCGGGAGTTCTGGCCTCCCCGGAGTTCATACGAAGGTCGTGTTTGGCGATCCTTCAAAAGTGGGCTTCTACACGATCTTGTTGTTTGTACCCGCTCACACCACGATCCAGGCACACACACATCGCGACGATCGCGTAGCAGTTGTCGTCTCGGGCGAGTGGCACTTGGGATACGGCACTCATTTCGATGCGGAGTCGCTGAAAACGCTTCCACCGGGTAGCGTGTACTCGGAACCGGGAGGACACAATCATTTCGCCCAGACGGACAATGATTCGGTAATCGTCGAAATCTCGGGCTACGGTCCAACCGACACGCACTATTTCGAGGCCAAGAACGATCCCAAGTCGCGACAAAGCAAGTGATTTCTTGGTTGGCCAGTCGGCTGGCCGCCGGCGCTGTCGGTTATCAGTTGAGGATTCTCGGTGTGTAGTCGGCAACCCTTACCTTAGCGGATCAAGTAAGAGTTGTCCGTCATCCGCCCAGAATCGATACCTCCGAACTCATTTTGGCCATATCCGCAATGCCGTATCAGAAAGGCGAAGCAGATCCTCGCGGCTTGCGCCATTGATCGCCTGCACGGTCATGCCCTGGAAGAGCGCAGTGATAAGTCGGGCAAGATCGGCGGCATCTGCATCGTTCGGAAGGTCACCTTCTGATTTGGCTCGTTCAAATCGCCGGCACAAGGCGTCCTGCTCCTTGACTCTCAGGGCGATAAGCTTTCTGCGGATCGGCTCACCTTCCACACCACCGGCCAAGGCTGCCTGGATTGTCATACACCCCCGCCGCGACCGCCCCTCAGTAAGAAACTCGGCCGTCCGGCGCAGAATACGGTCCGCGACAGCAAACGCCGTCGCCTCGTTGAGAGCGTCATGCACGAATGCAACGGGTCCGGCGAGATATCGCGCCAAAGCTTTTTCAAACAGTGTGCGCTTGTTCCCAAACGCTTTATAGAGGCTCGCCGGCTGGATTCCCATCGCAGCTGTGAGGTCATTGAGAGAGGCGCCTTCGAAGCCCTTGCGCCAAAAGACATGCATGGCGCGATCCAGAGCTTCGTCATAATTGAAGCCGCGCGGACGGCCTGTGCGCTGTGGCAGGTTGGTTACGGCCATTACGTCAGCATATCATGTTATTGAGTGATCGCTAAATAAAGTGAGACTGGTACGGGCTAAGCACCATCTGATCACTGTGGCCGGAACCCGGCTCAGAGGGAGATGAATATGCCGCAAAAGCTCGTAGGAAAGGTTGCCGTGATTACCGGAGGAAGCAGCGGGATTGGACTCGCGACCGCAAAACGGTTCGTCGATGAAGGCGCCTACGTGTTCATCACCGGACGTCGGCAAAACGAACTGGAATCTGCCGTAAGCCAGATTGGCCAAAACGTAACGGGGATCCAGAGCGACGTCTCAAAAATGGCCGATCTCGACAATCTGTATACAGCGGTAAAGGAGCAGAAGGGCAAGCTCGACATCGTGTTTGCCAATGCCGGCACCGGTGCATTTGCTCCGCTCGGGCAAATCAGTGAAGAACATTTTGACAAGCAATTTGACGTGAACGTGAGGGGGCTGCTGTTTACAGTGCAGAAGGCGCTCCCGTTGCTGCAACCTGGGGGATCGATCGTACTGAATGCATCGATAGTTTCCACCACCGGCAGTCCGGCCTTCAGCGTCTACAGCGCGACCAAGGCGGCGGTCCGCTCGTTTGCACGCACCTGGTCCGTAGACCTCAAGGAGCGCAAGATCCGGGTGAATGCAATTAGTCCGGGCATCATCCCGACGCCGGGCTACAACACCTCGCTTGGGATGACGCAGGAACAGGTCGATCAGTTTGTACAAAGCTCAATTGACAATATTCCTCTGGGCCGTCCGGGCACCGCGGATGAAATCGCGAAGGCTGTCTTGTTCTTGGCCTCCGACGACAGCAGCTACGTAACCTGCATCGAGTTGTTCGTCGATGGCGGCCTGGCTCAGATATAACCGGCGGTACGCCAGGAACGGAGAATGCGAGGCGAGCTGAGACGGCGATTTTGAGAGACGACTTCTTGCCTAAAGGAGGCAGCCAATGTCCAACAGTGTTTCGATCCTACTGAGACGCAATCTCGACGTCTTCGGTGAGAACGATCCCGCGCGCCGGCGCGCGGTGAGCGACGCGATATTCACTGAGGACTGCGGGGTCTATGACCCCCACAACGGCATCTACCGCGGCCGTGACGAGATCGATCGGATCGCGGGCGCGATCAAGGCGACTCACCCTGACTTCCAGTACCAGCCAATCGCCGAGCCCGATGTGTCGGGAGATGGCGGGCGGATCCAATGGGTATCGGGCCGTCCAGGTGAGGCTCCAGCTTACGCTGGAACTGACTTCATCGTTGCCAGGGAAGGCCGCATAGCCGCCGTTTATCTCTTCTTCGACAAGCTGCGCTAAACGTGGCTTAAAATGCGGGTTCCTTCAGATTCTCGCGAAGAGCCGTGTAGACGATCTCTTGGAGCAAGAACCTCGGAGCCTTCGGCGAGCGCGACGCGAAGAAGCGGCGCATAGCCATATCGCCGATATGGGAGACTTATATTGCATGAAAAAAATTGGCTTCCTCTCATTCGGTCATTGGACGCCTTCACCGCAGTCCCAAGCACAGTCCGCAACCGACGCGCTCCTGCAGTCCATTGACCTCGCCGTGGAGGCCGAGCGGCTGGGAATGGACGGAGCCTACTTCCGGGTTCATCACTTCGCGCAGCAACTGGCATCACCGTTTCCACTACTCGCGGCCGTGGGTGCTAGAACGCGAAAGATTGAAATTGGCACCGCAGTGATCGATATGAGGTACGAGAATCCTCACTACATGGCGGAGGACGCTGGAGCGGCGGATCTAATCTCTGGCGGCAGACTGCAGTTAGGAATCAGCCGCGGTTCTCCCGAACAGGTCATCGATGGTTGGCGCTATTTTGGCCACCGCCCGATTGAAGGCGAGGACGATGCAGATATGGGACGGCGGCATGCCGAAGAATTTCTTGAGTTGCTGCGCGGCAAGGGCTTCGCTCAGCCTAATCCACGTCCAATGTTTCCCAATCCGCCGGGGCTGCTACGTCTTGAGCCATACACTGCAGGATTGCGTGATCGAATCTGGTGGGGGTCTGCTTCCAACGCGACAGCAGCATGGGCCGCGAAGCTAGGAATGAACCTGCAGACCTCAACCCTCAAATTCGACGAGTCCGGCGAGCCGCTCCACATCCAACAGGCCGCCCAGATTCGCGCCTTTCGCGTAGCCTGGAAGCAAGCTGGTCACACGCGTATTCCGCGCATTTCCGTTAGCCGTAGTATTTTTGCGTTGATGGATGACCTTGATCGCGCCTATTTCGGACGAGGCTCTGAGGAAGAGGACAAAATCGGGTTCCTTGACGAAAACACACGGGCGATCTTCGGCCGCAGCTACGCTGCTGAACCAGATATTCTCATCGAGCAGCTTAGGAAAGCCGAGGCGATCGCGGAGGCCGACACGCTATTGCTAACCATTCCAAATCAACTAGGAGTTGCCTACAATGCGCATGTCATGGAAGCAATTCTGACTACGGTCGCCCCAGTTCTCGGTTGGCGCTAAACCGCCGCCACATTCATTTAGACGCGAACTGGTCATTCACTTCAGGATCGTCGGCAACCCTTCCCTTACCGCATTGGGGAAGGGTTGCCCGTGATCCAGGAGGAGTCTGGAGAATCCATTACGAACGAACCCCGAGCTGACCTCTCAATACTTATCGATTGTGCAGGATGTCCGCGCGTATTAGCAGAAGCTCATTATCCACAGCCCGGTGTAGACGCCGCGTCGGGAAGTGCGGCGGTTCCTAGCAGCGTGGCGCAAATCTAAACTTGCTTTCAAAGAAGTTCAGCTTTCTTCCGGATGAGGGACGCTTTTGCGTCAATCAAGTCGAGAAAACGACGAAGGGCAACGAAGGGTGTTTCTTTTTTCCACGCTGCGACAAGTTCGACTCGCACTTCGTCGGGGTACAAACGGTAGAAGCGCACACCGTGGGACCGAAGGTTTCTGACACATGCAGGAACGACAGAAACACCCTGCTCCGCTTCCACGATAGAGAGTACCGTCTGCATCATGTTCGGCTCACACTCAACCCTCGGCGAAAAACCGGCAGCGTTGCACATACCGAGGATCGTGTCGAAGAGAGGCGGTGCTCCATCACGGTGAAACAGGACGAAGTTCTCCTTCGCTAGATCCGAAATACGCACGCGTTTCGTTTTGATTCGCCTGGAAGTGGGAAGAACAGCCATCATCGGGTCATAGTACAAATGCCGCGATGAAAACATCTTGATTTGTTCCGTCGTCAGCGCTCGTGTAAATCCGATGTCAATCTGCCCTTTATCAAAGGCAGTTTCCTGCTGCAGCGGCGTGAGTTCTTGGAGCGTGAGCTTGACACCTGGATTTTGCCCCTTGAATGTGCGCACGAGTTCCGGAAGAAACGTATACGTCGCTGACCCGAGAAAACCAATCGATAACTTTCCGATCTCACCCGCTGCGGCGCGTTTCGCAGTATTGATGGCCGATTCTGCCTGTGCGAGTGTGCGAACCGCTTCCGCGTAAAACAGTTCGCCTTCAGGCGTGAGTTGCGCCACGCGTCTTACTCGCGAGAACAGCTTCAGGCCCAATTCTCCCTCAAGGTCAGATACCGTCCGGCTAATGGCGGGCTGTGCGACGTGGAGCCGCCGAGAGGCTTCGCGATAGCCCTTCCACTGCACAACCGCCGTGAAATATCGAAGATGCCGCAGTTCCATAGTGATCACCGTGTGCTATCAAGGTGATTGAAACATATGATGAATCATATCAGCAGTTTTAGTGTCAATCTGTATGTGGGGCAATTAAACGCTCACAGAAACGGAAGGAAGATAACCGAAGTTGGAGGAGTTGGAAAGACAATGAACGACACGAGTACTCAAAAGAAAAAGGTGCTAGTGGCCTGTCGCAGAGTAACCATTACTAGGCTGTTAGCATCCAAGCTGTCAT
>VFSW01008673.1_pt1 | contig 14580 bp, 10 predicted proteins | sample 5358111 | NCBI WGS metagenome assembly VFSW01 (sample SAMN11554181, study PRJNA540505) | mine drainage metagenome | isolation source: sediment from site ElyBrook_90M | place: USA: Ely Copper Mine, Vershire, VT | collected 2017 | reverse complement strand
AGGATCAGGCACGCTGGGCGGGGCTTCTGCGGCGGCGATCACGCGACTGGCGGCTGCAGCGGCAACCCCAGCGAGCGCACCAGCGCGTGGCATGCCGCCAACGGCCTCAAAAGCCGCAATCACCACGAAAGCCGCGATGAGCGCCGCAATCGGTGCGTGGGCACCGCCGATCAGCAGCACCGCGAGCAGGGCCGCTTGGGCCGCAAGAAATGACCCGGCTTGCAGCACAGCGCCACGGGCGGCGAGGCCGCGTTCCGCGCTGAACAACCCGGCCTCCTTGGCTTGAATATTGGCCAACATGCGGCCTTCCGCCCCAAAAACCTTGATCTCGCGCAAGCCCGTCAACGCATCGAGCGCGGCGACGCGCAACGAAGATGCGGCCTCGGTTTGCGCCGTAGCCGCAGCACGGGCGGCGCGCATGGCGCGAATCGGCAATAGGCCGGCGATCAGCACAAACAGAGCCAGCACAAGGATCGCGGCAATCACGCTATCGCGGCCAACCGCCCAAGCGAGGATCGGCACCAGCATCAGCGCGGACAAGCCCGGGACCAGAATGCGCAGATAAATCCCGTCCAGCGCGTCGATATCGGTGATCAGGCGCGAGAGTAAATCACCTGCGCGGCGCAGGCCAAGGCCGCCAGCAGCGCTCCCGGCGAGGCCGCGCAGGAACCAGACGCGCAACGCCGCCAGGGCGCGGAACGTCGCATCATGGGTCGATAGCCGTTCGAGATAGCGCAACACCACGCGCGCCACACCGAGAATCGACAGGCTCAGCGGGACTACCAGCACGAGGCCCGCGATGGCGGCGCCGATAAAACGGGCCGATTGCGCCATCAGCGCAATACCGCTGGCGAGCGCCGCGAGGGCGATCAACGCGCCGAGGATCAGCGCCGGAGCTTGGCGGCGCCAGAGGGAGAGGATGCGCAGCAAAGGCGGGCGCGGATTAAAGCCGGGTTCGGTCATAATACGCTATCGAGCCTGGATAAGGTGCGTGCGCCAAGATCAAGCTTGCGGCCGGAAAATTCGTGCGCGAAGGCGGCATGGGTCGCGAGAATAACGGTTCGACCCAAGGTCAGGCGGCGCAGTGCGTCCAGCACGTCGCGCTCGGTCGCGGGATCAAGCTGGGCGGTGGGTTCATCGAGCAAGAGCAGCTGAGCGTCTTTGAGGAAGGCGCGGGCGATGGCGATGCGCTGCGCCTGCCCCCCCGAAACGCCGAAGCCACCATCACCGATCAGGCTATTCAGCCCGTCGGGCAGCGCATCGGTAAACGCCGTAACGTGAGCACGTTCGGCGGCGCGCTGCACCGCCTCATCGCTCGCCTCGGGTTGTCCAAGGCGAATATTGTCAGCGATTGAACCGGCGAACAAAAAGGGTTTCTGGCTGATCAGCGCGGTCAAGCGGGCCAAAGCGGCGGGGACAACCGACTCGATCGGCGCACCGTTGATCGTGATCCGGCCCGATTGCGGGCGCACGCCGCCGAGCAGCAGCTCGATAATGGTGGATTTACCCGAGCCGGACGGGCCGACCAGCATCATGGTTTCGCCCGCCGGCAGGCGAAAGCTGAGATGGCTGAATACCGGGCCGCGCGCATCGCTCCAGGCGAAACCGACATCCTCGAACGCGATGGCCACACCTTGGGCTGCGACGGTGCGGATCGGTGGGGTGGCTATCGCGGCGACGGGCTCGGCGCTGGGCAGGGTCGCAAGCCCTTCGGCAGCGGCCTGGGCGGCCATGCGGTCTTGATAGACCGCGCTGAAATTGCGGAATGGGGTGAAAAACTCCGGAACCAGCAGCAGCGCGAACAAGGCGGTCGGTATTAAAGCGACATTGCCAGCGCGCAGCGGTGCCGCGAAGCGAAGCGCAATCCCGATCAGGGCAACAGCGGCCGCCAGATCGAGCGCGGTCGAGGAGAGAAACGCGACCCGCAACACGCGCATGGTGCGCTGGCGCAATTCATCGGCAGCAACCCCAAGGGCGATGGCTTCCGCCTCGGCACGGCCCGCGAGCACGATGGTGCTGATGCCGCGCACCCGATCAATGAAGCGGGTCTGCAGGCGGGTAAGAGCGGTAAATTGGCGCCGCGAGGCGGCGGCGGCGCCGATTCCCGCGAACGCCATCGCGATCGGCACCAGTAGGCCGGTGACAGCAAGGATTAGCGCTGTGCGCCAATCGACCAGGAGCGCCGCGAGAACAACGAGGGCCGGGCTGATCAGCAAAATGGCGGCGGCGGGGATCCACCGGCCAAACAAACCATCCAGCGCCTCAATCCGGTCCACCACCACGCCGGTTAGTTCGGCAGAATGGCGGCCGCGCAAGCCGGCCGAACCAAGGCTGAGCAAGCGCGACAACACCGCGCCGCGCAGCCGACGGCGGGCGCCAATGCCGAGCGATTTGGCCAACCGCTCCTGGAGGATGGTCAGGCCGGCGCGCAAAAAGGCTAGGAGCGAAAAACCTGCGGCGGCCAGAAAAATACTGTGATCGGTGGGATGCAGCACGGCGGCGAGCAGTCGGGTCGCGCAAAAAATCTGGCCGATGGCAAGGGCGGTTTGCGCGACGCCGGCGGCGATGGCAGGCGAAGCAAGGCGCCGCCCCGCGCCGATTTCATGCCGAAGCCAGGATTTAGCCGCGATGGTTTCTGCGCTGTCACTCTGAGCCATGCCTTCTCCATATAAAGTTCCGCGCTAAAACCCAAGCCCCGGCAGCTTGCGCGCCCGCGCAATGTGGCACAGATGACCGCCGGAACATAACAGGACCATTAAAATCACTTTAGAAACGATCATGAACAAAGGGTGATTCTGGTCGTCGCGAACTCTGGACGCGGGCGTTGCTCTGTCGCATGAGGCGGAGCAGAAATTGGAAACGAGGCCATATAATGATCATTGCCCGCACAATCGAGGCGTTGGGTGCCGCACGCGCCACGCTGGGGCCGTTGGCGCTGGTGCCGACGATGGGCGCGCTGCATGCGGGCCATGTGTCGTTGGTGGCGGCAGCGCACGAATCGGGGCTGGCGGTGGCCGCGTCGATTTTCGTCAATCCGCTGCAATTCGGGCCGAATGAGGATTTTGCCCGTTATCCGCGCGATGAGGCGGCGGATTTGGCGGCGCTGCGCGCGGCGGGCTGTGCGCTGGCGTGGCTTCCCGATGCGTCGGTCATGTATCCGTCGGGCGATGCAACGGTGATTGAGGTGGCTGGGCCCGCGCAACGCTGGGAGGGTGCGGCGCGGCCGGGCCATTTTCGCGGGGTGGCGACGGTGGTGGCAAAATTATTCGGCCAAATTCGCCCCGAGCGCGCTTATTTTGGCGAAAAAGATTGGCAGCAAGTGCAAGTTGTCAGCCGGATGGTGCGCGATTTGGCGCTGCCGGTAACAATTGTGACGGTACCGACGATGCGCGAGCCTGATGGGTTAGCGTTATCGTCGCGCAACCGCTATCTGGCGCCGGAGGAGCGGCGCAGGGCGGCAATTTTACCCGCAACCTTGCAGGATTTACGCGCTGAATTACAAAATGACGCGGTGGCTGAAAGCGCAACGGCGGCAGCGCTTGAGCGCGCCCATACGCGACTGCGCGATCATGGATTCGCGGTCGATTATGTCGCGCTGGTGGATGCTGTTTCGCTCGAGCCGATCACGTGTCCGCGCGCCGGGAGCCGGTTGCTGGCGGCAGCACGGCTCGGTGCGGTGCGATTGCTGGATACGATGAGCGTGGATATGACGATGGTGCGGGAAGAAATATCGAGTGAGGTTCACTGAAAATTCATTTTTAGCCACGATTATAAGTTCAGCAAAACAGAGATGAGGTCGCAAAATGCGGCAGCTGGATGAGCCGACGATCAAGAATGGCTGAGAGTGGATGATGAGTAATGTTGCCCCTGATGAAGCTGCATTTGCTGCCCCCCCATTAGATTTGCGCGATGATATAAGCGGGTTCGACCCGATCACCTCAGAGGCGAGTGATGCGAGCGAGGCAGCGCGCCGCCATGCCGCGATCCGTCGGCTGGAGGCGACTGACCGGCGGCGTTTGGCTGCACGGCTTGATAGCGCCATTCAGGAACATGGATTTGCCTTGCGCTATGCGCCGCGACTGACCGCCCTGACCGCAGCGGCAGAGGCATCACTCGACGTGGGCAGAGTGAACCAGGATGGCTTGGAACGCAGCGAATGGGCTTCTGGCGGGCCGAATGAGGGCCGGTTGCACAGCGCACGCGGCGATAAAGACCGATTTGGCCATAATCGATTTGACCCCCGAGCGACCGGAGCCAACGCGGCGCGCTCGCTGTTCTGCGGCGCAGAGCTGATTATCGGGGTACAGCATCGGCGCCGTGGGGTCGTGCCGGTGGAGCGCTATTTGCGCTCGGTGAAGCGCGCCCCCCTGATCGCCTCCGTCATCGTCGAGGGCCTGACCGAGGCGTTGGCCGAAATAGCCGCTTGGCCTGCCGCCTGGACATTGAGTGTCGTGGTGCCGCCGCGCCTCGCTGATTTGGCGGCCTTGCACCAAGCACTCAGCAAGGTTCCGCCGGACCAAGCGCGTCGCGTTGCGTTCATGGTGGATGAAGCAACGCTCATCGCTGGCGGTCTTGACGCGCTCGATTGGCTCGATGCGCTGCGCAGCGACGGGTTTGGCCTGATTCTCGATCGGTTTGGCGGCCGATTTGGCAGTTTGGCGCTGCTCCGCAGCCTGCCCCTGACCGGCGTAAAATTGGATCGGGCATTGCTGCATAGTGAGCCGAGCCAACGCCAATCCAACTTGGTGCTGACCGAGGCAAGCATTGCGATTGGGCATGATCTCGGCCTGATGGTGATCGCCGGCGGGGTGGAAACCGAGACCGATTATAATTTGCTCCGGCGCTTGGGCATTGATGCAGTGCAAGGCAATTGGGCCGGGGCCGCGGTGACTGCGTCCGCGATTCAGCATTCACCACGCGGGGCGCCGCACGCCGCCTGAAGCCATTGGCGCGCAGGGCCGGTTGCGGCTGCTGGCTGATCCGTGCTTGCCAAAAGCGGCAAACCGGATCATGCCGCGATCGTGAATAATTCCAATCCAACGGATCCGGCGGCGGCCGAGGCAATTTTGACTCTGTGCCGAGAGCGCGGCCCGGCAAAATCGATTTGCCCAACCGATGCCGCCCGCCGACTGGCCGGACATCCGTCTGATTTAGCCTGGCGCGCTGCTTTGCCGCGGATCAAGCGGGCGGCTGCAGGGCTTGCACAAGCCGGAATTATCGACATTTTACGCAAGGGCAAACCCGTTGCACCTGCGGAGGCACGTGGCGTGGTGCGGCTTCGGCTGCGCGATGAGGTCGATAAAACCGAAGGAGCGGACTGATGGCTGTTGGTCTTTTACCGCTAATTTTGAGCTTAGTGTTTCCGCTATGCGGCACTCCCGGCGCGAAGAACGTGCCAGCGCCGTGGGTGCTGGATCTCGCGCATCTGACCCTGCCAACCTCGCCGAATAAGGCGCTGGCCGCGCCAGCCGGGTTCAGCCCCAAGCCTGATTTGGTGACGCCCGCCTATGCGCTGCCGCCGGACCAACTCTTTGAAACGGTGCGCACGACGCTGCTGGCTATGCCAAATACCTATGCGCTCGATGATCACCCGGGGCATCTTCAAGCAGCTTTCGTCGCACGCACGCCGCGCGCCAATTTCCCGGACATCATCGCGATTGCGGTGCAGCCTGATGCGCAAGGCGGATCGCAGCTGGTGATGTATTCCCATTCGATTTACGGCCACTCGGATTTGGGTGCCAATCTGGCGCGGCTGACCGCCTGGCTTGCCGCGATCAACGCAAAACTCCCCGCGAAACCATGAAATTTGATCTGGTTCTCGCCGACCAACGGCGCGATTGGTTGGATCGCGCCGGGTGACCGCGCCAAAAAGATTTCCCGTATTTGGCCATCGTGGCGCACGGGGTTTGGCGCCGGAGAATAGTTTGCCCGGCTTTGCGCTGGCGCGGGATTTGGCGCTGACCGGCGTTGAGTTCGATATTGCATTAAGCGCCGATGACGTCGCGCTGGTGCATCATGATCCGCAATTGAACGCCGAGATCACCCGCGATGCGGCGGGACAATATCTGGCCGCACCCGGGCCGATTTTGCGTGATCGCGCGGCTGCCGATTTGGCTGGCTTTGATATTGGCCGGGCCCAACCAGGTTCGGCCTATGCGGCCCGCTACCCAACGCAGCGTGCGCTGGATGCTGTGCGAATCCCAACCTTGCGCCAAGTGCTGGACGCGCTGGGGCCACTCGATGTGTTGATCGAGTTAAAGAGCTTTCCCGACCGGCCGTCATTGACGGCGCCGCCGGATGTCATGGCGGCTGCGGTGATTGCGGTGTTGCGGCAGCATCAGGCCATTGAGCGGACCCTGTTGTTCGCGTTTGACTGGCGGGTGCTGCGCGCGGTGGCTGGATTGGAGCCGCTTCTGCGGCGCTGCTGCCTCACCGCCCCCGACACCGTCGCGCCGATCAGCGCGACGGGCGGACGCCTTTGGCTGGATGATATCGATTTAGACGCGTTCGGCGGCGAGGTGGCTCGGGCCGTGGCCGCCACCGGCGCCTGCGCTTGGGCGCCGCTGCACAGCACGCTTGATCGGCGCTCGTGCGAGCTGGCGCAGTCGCTCGGCCTCGCGGTCATACCGTGGACCGTCAATCTCCCGAGCGACATTGAAACCATGATCGCTCTCGGTGTCGATGCGTTGATTTCCGACTATCCGGACCGGGTGATTGCCAGGCTGCGGGGCGAAGGACGCGATGTGGCGCCCCCGGGATTCGTCGCGACCTTGCGGCACAATCGCTGAATCCCAGAAATTAGCACGGCGCGCGGCGCGGCCGAGAAAGTCACGCATGGCCGGGGCGCGCCATGCCCCGATGCCGGTGAGCGCATCAATGGGCGCGAATAATTCGTGGGCGTGAGCCAAGCTGCCGCAGGCGAATTCCTGGAACTGCCTCGGTTTGAGCGCATAGAGCACGCGAATATCACGCACCGGCAGCACCAACGGCCGGGTTGGTTCCTCATCGAGCAGGCCGGTTGCGCGCCAACGCGGGATCGCCTCGGTGCCAGGAACCGGGCTGAGCAGCCAGGCGAGTGGGCAGGTGATCAGCAAGGAATGCAGGCTCGGCGCGTAGCGCGAGCGTTTATCGAGCAGATTTTGCAAGCCACCACAGACTTCGATGGCAAACAAATCGACATACGGATCATTGGCATCGCCGCCGAACCACAACCATAGCCCATCGGGCACGGTGCGCATCCGCGCTGAGCCTGGAACTTTGAGCAGCGGTGACTCAGGATCGGTTTCGCTACAGGGCCGCGCCTTAAGCCACGCGCCGGTCGCGCCGAAATCAGCGTTTTCGAGGCCGGGCGGCGTTTGCGGCCAAGCGCGCATGGTTTGCCGAAAAAATGCGTCGAGACTTAGAAAACATGTCATTTTTGGACCCACTTGTTCGATATGAGACAGAGAATACTACCTGAGGTAGTATTCTATCATTATCGATGCTTGGCAAGTGCTTTTGCCGCAGGCAACGAAAGATTACGCAGGTGAGACAATCAAACAAGTCGGTTAGCGTCACTGGATTTTCTCTGCAGGATCGGCCAGATCACAATGACGCAAGCGCACAGAGACGCATAATCAGGATGAGTGCCAACAATGGATCAAGCGACCGATCAAAACACACCGAAAGACGCTCGCAAAACAGGCACCACTGGTGGTGTGCGGAAATTCATTATTCTCGGGATCGTGCTGCTCGGATTAGCGCTCGCCGGGCTGATTTATTGGCTACATGCACGGCATTTTGCGGTCTCCTCCGATGCGGAAATCGACGGGCCGATTCATCCGATTGCACCGCGCATCGCCGGAAGCGTGCTGGCCGTGCTGGTCCATCAGAATGAGCATGTCATACGCGGCCAAATACTGGTCCGGCTCGATCCGGCAAGCGAGCAGACCGCGCTGGCCCGCGCGCAAGCGCAGGCGCGCGAAGCCCAGGCGCAGATTGCGCTGCGCCGGGCCGGGCTGCTGGGCGCGCAAGCGCAGGTCGAGGTCGCGAACGCTGATTTAGTCAAGGCAAAGCAGGATTTTGCCCGCTACGCCGCGATTAATCCGCAGGCAGTAACCCGGGCCGATCGTGATAACGCCACCGCCGCTGAGCGAGCGGCGATGGCGCGGCTGGATGCCGCAAAGGCGCAGGTCACCAGCGCGCAAGCGTCGTTGCAGGCGGCGAAGGCGACAGCTCAAGCCGCGAAGGTCGCAGTGACCACGACCCGATTGCAATTGGGCTATACCATGATCCGCGCGCCAGCCGCAGGCTATATCGCCGATCGGACAGTGCGGCGGGGCAATATCGTCGCCCCCGGCGCGGGGCTGATGGCGCTGGTGGGGGATCGGATCTGGGTAACCGCGAATTTCAAGGAAACCCAGCTTGGGCGGATTCATCCCGGCCAGCAGGCCCGAATTACGATCGATGCGGTGCCGGGCCTATCGTTTCATGCACGCGTGGCGTCAATCCAGCACGGCACCGGCTCAGTATTCTCGCTGCTCCCCGCTGAAAATGCGACGGGCAATTACGTGAAAATCGTGCAGCGCGTGCCGGTGCGGCTGGTGTTTAACGACCAGCGGATAAAAAAATATTTGATCACGCCGGGCATGTCAGTTGAAGCCTCGATCCGGATCTCGAGGAAATAATCGCCCGATGAGTTTGATTTACGCCTCCAAACCCAATTTACCCCGCTCGGCGGCCGGGCTTTATAACCCCTGGCTGATCGTTGCGATGATTGCGGTGGCCCCGTTCATGGAGGTGCTGGATACCACCATTGCGAATGTCGCACTCACCCATATTGCCGGGTCGCTGGCCGTCAGCCCGGAGGAAAGCACCTGGGTGCTCACCTCATATTTAGTGTCGAACAGCATTATTTTGCCGATCACCGGCTGGTTGCAGGGGGTGGTGGGGCGTAAACGATTATTCCTGATTTGTGTAGCGCTCTTTACCGCAAGCTCGGTTTTGTGCGCATTTTCCACATCCTTATCAATGCTCATCATCGCGCGCGTGTTGCAGGGTTTGGGCGGTGGCGGGTTACAGCCGATCACCCAATCGATGTTTGCCGATACGTTTCCACAGGAAAAGCGCGCGCAGGTTTTTGCGGTCTATGGGCTGGTGATTATCGTCGCACCCGCGACCGGTCCGCTGGTCGGCGGCTGGATTACCGATCATTTGTCCTGGAACTGGGTATTTTTGATCAATCTACCGATCGGGCTGATCGCGTTCGCGTTGATCGCGACATTCGTTGCCGAGCCAGCGATTTTGGTGCGCGAGCGGGTGGCACGGCTGGCGCGCGGGCTGAAATTTGATTATGTCGGGCTGGTGCTGGTCGCGCTGGGTTTTGGCTCCTTGCAGATTTTTCTTGATAAATTCTCGCTCGATGATGGATTTTCCAGCCTGCTGATCCGCACCCTCTTCGTGATCTGGAGCGTATCATTGGTAACGCTCGCCGTCTGGGAGTGGGATCATCCCGAGCCCGTGATGAATATCCGGCTATTTCGCTATCGGAACTTCGCGATTTCCTGCTTGCTGATGTTCGTGATCGGGTTTGTGCTGCTCAGCACCACACAATTATTGCCGCAACTAACCCAAACATTGCTCGGCTATTCAGCGCAAACCTCGGGCTTCGCGCTGGCATTGGGCGGTATGGCGACGATTGGGTTGATGCCGGTGGCGGGTATCATCACCGGCCGCTTCGTCTCAGCCCGGGTGTTGCTCATTGGCGGGCTGGTTGAGACCGGCATTGCATTGATCATCCAATCGCATTTAGCGCCAAACGCATCATTCGGGATTATCTCGACCGACCGGATATTGCAGGTATTGGCCTTGCCATTTCTGTTCGTGCCGGTCTCGGCGCTCTCCTATGTCGGCCTGCCGCCGGAGCGCAGCGCCGATGCCTCCGCGATCATCAACCAAGTGCGCAATATCGGCGGCAGTATTGGAATTTCGTTTGTGACCACCATGCTCGCCTGGCGCACCCAATTTCATCATGCACGGCTTGCGGAGCAGATCACCGATTATGGCAGTCTTCATGGCCAAACTCTTCCCCATATCGCTGCTATCGTGCAACATCAGGCTCAATTCATGAGCTATCTGGATATGTTTCATCTACTGGGCATTGGCGCGCTCCTGGTTTGGCCCTTGGCGCTCCTGCTCGGTGCGCCGCCGAAATCGGCCGCTAAAGGAGTTGTTTATGAGGTTTAACGGTCGGACCGGCAGGCAAGCGGCGCGAATCGTCGCTTTCGGCGTTTTGAACCTGGGAATGATGGGGGGCCTCGCGGGATGCGAATTGGGGCCAAATTTTAACGCTCCACACCCGCATGTGCCCGCATCGTTCAAGGCGGCGGATGCGCCCGCACAGGATCGGAACCAGATTTCCAATGCGGCCATCGATACCGCATGGTGGCAAAGTTTTCATGATCCAGTGCTGACTGCGCTTGAGCATGACGCCGTCAGCCAGAATTTAGACGTGCAAATCGCCACCCAACGCTTGGCCGAGGCCCGCGCTCAGGCCGAAATTGAGGGCGCTTCGTTATATCCTTCGCTCGATTTTGCCGGATCGCTCACCCGCGAAGGGCCGAGCAAAAAGGGCGTGTTTACCGCGCTCGGCGGCGGCTCCAACACCGCAACATCGACCAGAGCATCGAATACCGCCGGTGGTGCCCGCACCTCGGTTGGCGGGGGCGGGATTCCGGGCTCGGCAATCCAGCCATTCAACCTGTTTCAATACGGGTTTTCCTCGGTGTTCGATTTTGATCTATGGGGCAAGAACCGGCGCACCCGCGAAGCAGCCCTGGCGGCTGTTACCGCCTCGGCCGATGCGCGCCGGGCGGTATTGCTCAATATCGAGGCCGAAGTGGCGCAGGATTATATTTCGCTCCGCGCCGATCAAACCTTGCTCAACATCGCGCAAAGCAATTTGCGCACCGCCGATCATTTGACCAAACTCACCCATGAGCGCGCCCAGGCCGGGCTTGCGAATGCGCTGGAAGTTGCCGATTCCGAGGCCCAAGCCGCATCGGTCAAGGCGCAAATCCCCTCGCTGCGCGCCGCCATTGCCGGCCAAGAAAGCCAGATCGGGCTGTTGCTCGGCCGTTCGCCGGGAGCCTTGGCCACCGAGCTTGGTGCGCCTCGTGCGGTGCCCGCTGCCCCGCCGGTGGTGCCGGTGGGCTTACCATCACAGCTATTGACCCGCCGGCCCGATATGCGCGAAGCCGTTGCGAAACTGCATGAAGCAACCGCAGAAATTGGCGTGGCGACCGCGGATTTCTTCCCGGATTTGACCCTCTCCGGGTCGGTTTCCCTGCAGGCGCTGCAATTCTCGAATTTGAACCAGTTAGCGGCGGTGACCTATGCGATTGGTCCGGAAATCACCGTGCCGTTGTTCGAGGGCGGTAAATTACGCGGCCAGTTGCGGCTGCGCAAAGCCGAGCAGCGTGAAGCAGCGGTGAATTACGCCAAAACGGTGCTGACCGCCTTGCACCAAGTAGATGACACGCTCACCGATTATGACCAGGAGCAGCACCGTTTGGTATCGCTCAACCGCGAGGTGGCCGCCAGTCAGCACGCACTCACCCTAGCGCAAGAGCGTTACCGGCAAGGTCTCGCTGATTATTTAGAGGTGTTGACCGCCCAGCAAACCGTGCTCGGCGCCGAGCAAACCCAAGCGCAGAGCCTTGCCGCGATCTCGATGGATCTGGTCAAGCTCTATCAGGCACTTGGGGGCGGATGGGAGCAGACCTACCCGATCACGATTGCGGCGAAGGCGAACTGATCGTCACGGTAAAATTAGTCCCCTGCCATGTTTCCGAGTGATCACGCAGGCGCCAGGTAAAAATCACCTGGCCGCCCGCGATAAGGCTTTTGGTATCGAGCGTCACGATATGCAGGCCATCGCCAAAATCATCGGTTTCGCACTCCTGCCAATGCGCCCAATCATCGCTGGTCCAGCGAATGATCGCGGCGTCATCGAGCTGTATGCGGAGCAAACGCCCAGCCATCATTTCGCTCCGGCGCCAAACCGGGCGCCAGTCCGCGATGCAAGGTTTTTGCTGATCCTTAATGTATCGTTGCACGGTTTGCGGCGGCAAATCGAACACCGCGCCATCGCGTAACGAGCGGAGTAATTTGACATATTCGGCATGGGCCCATACCAGCGGCATCGCCGAGCCGCTGGGGCGGCCGCGATAAAGCTCATGTTCAGGAATATCCGCACTATCCCAGACTTGCTCGGGCAATAATCCGCCGGCACTCGCGCAATTCTCCAGCGTGGTGCAAAGCACGCGGGCTGTCGCACTGTCGCCCGCGCAGAGCGCATAATGGGCGCGCTCGCCAGTGAGGAGCGGCCAAGCGCGGCCATGGCCGGTGCCATCGAACGAGCGGCCATCATGATGTTCGCCATACCCATCATCATTGTAACGATGCCATAACGGGCCTTGCGGCAACTCCACCCGGGTCAGATGATCGATCACTTTCAGCGTATCGAGAATGCGCGGATCATTCGCATCACGCAGGCCGAACCGCACCAAGGCGAGAACGTCTGGCCCGGTCAACGCATCCGCCGCAATGCCAGCTTCGCGCTCAGGGCGGTTGCGCAGCGCAATCCGGCCATGGGCGTCGGTGCGGGCCAAATCATGATTTCCCTCCGGCGCGATGCGGACATAATAGCCCGCCACCCCTACCGCGCGGGCGGCTGGCGTGTCCGTGACATAGATCCAGTTTTCGATATCCGCGTTCCAAGCATCGGCGGTGTCACGCAGGATCGTCGCCAGATCAGCCTCACCCGCCAGCGCCGCCCGCTCCGCCGCCACCAACAAAGCTGCGATTTCAACCGCGAGCGTCGCTGGCGTGTAGCCGGCATTTTCCTCCCAACGATCCTGCCCGGTCACCGGGCCGTTCCGCAACAAAAACGCCGCCGCAGCGCGAATCATCGGCCAATAATGCACGGTTTCCTCAGCCGGAATGGCACCCGTGCGGCATGCGAGATCGACCAGCAGGATCGGGAAAGCGGTTTCATCAAGCTGCAAGCCGGACCAATAGGCGGAACCATCGAGCCAGCAATTTTGCGGCCAATGCCCGTCCGGCTCCTGGGTCGCACGCAAATAATCGAGCGTGCGCCGCGCATCGGCCAACGCGCCGCACGCGAGCAACGCGCCCGCAGTCTCCACTAGGTCGCGGGGCCAGACCAGATGGTAGCCCCCCAGATCATCATCGCCTTTCGAAGCCCCCCACGGGATCGACAGGCTGGCAATCGAGCCGCCGGGGAAATTCGGGCTTTCATGGGCGCGCAAAACGGCGGTGCTGACCCGGTAGAAATTATGCCGTTGAGCCTGCTCGGGAGGATCGAGCTTGAGCAAATCATGCTGCCAGCCTTGCCAGCTTGCATTATATTCCTGCTCCGCTGCGGTGAAGCCGCGCTGCAGGCTCATGCGTGCCTGAAAAGCTGCCTCTTCGGGCTTGCGGCCAAAACCGATGGCGAGCAAGCAGGAAGCCTCGATTTCAGCAACCAGCGCCACATTGCCGTCGCTTGCCGTATCAAAAGGCTCAATCAAGGCCCCATCGCGCTTGAGAATTTGCCACCCATCCGACGCGCCGACAAAACCGACCGAGCGCGCACGGAACCCTTCGCGGCACGCGAGCGCGAGGGACGACCCATCGCCGGTCGCAAACAGCATATCCATGCCTTTAAACTGGCCAAGCCAAGCGTTGTTATGGCCGCCGCCATTCACCAAATGCGGTGCCAGCAGCACGAATAGACGCAAATCGGGCACGCTCTCGCCCGGGTGCAGCCTGATCCGCTGCAACACCGCATCGCCCCACGGATCAGCCACGATGCGCTTTTCGATGCTGAACAGCCCGTCCGGATGGGTGTTGCGGATGGCGAAGGCCGGCGTGCCATCCATCACCCTATTGGTTTCGCTAATCGTATCGCGCTTTTCCTCAGCGAACAGGCCGCCCGCACCACCATCGGTAACAATCAAGCCGCAATCGCGCGTGCAGGCCTGATCAACGCGGGGAAAATAAATCTCGTCAAGAATTCCGTGACTGAGCGTGAACCAAACCCTGCTCAGCGGCGACAGCGCCGTGCCAACGCCGTCTTTGGCGCTGGAGGTCCAGCGCGGCGCCATCCCGGGCTGGCCGGGCGCTTCAGCCATTACGAGCCGCCATGCCTTGGTGCTCGCTTGGTGTGGGCCAATTCGGCCTGCAGCCGCTCCACCTCAGCACGCAAGGTGCGAATTTCCTCGTCACGCTCATCGGCGGGCGCGGTGCCGCCTTCGGCCGTCGCAAACGGCGCGAACAGGCCCATCGCCCGCTCGATCATCGCAATATTTTGCCGGCCGATCTCTTCCATGCCCGGAGGCAGGAAGCGACCCATGGTTTGCTGCATGGTTTGCTGCACGGTTTGCTGCATCGCCTCGCGCATTTGGCGCTGCTGACGGCCGAATTGGCTCATCGCGGAATCGAGGTAACGCGGCACGACCGATTGCAAATTATCGCCATACAGGCCGATGAGTTGGCGCAGAAAATTGATCGGCAACATCGCCCGATCATCCTTGCTTT
>VFSW01008672.1_pt1 | contig 14580 bp, 9 predicted proteins | sample 5358111 | NCBI WGS metagenome assembly VFSW01 (sample SAMN11554181, study PRJNA540505) | mine drainage metagenome | isolation source: sediment from site ElyBrook_90M | place: USA: Ely Copper Mine, Vershire, VT | collected 2017 | reverse complement strand
TGGACGACTGATGTTAACCTTGAGATCGGCGGCAATTTTCCCGGGCGCGGAAGTCATCACTACGATCCGGTCAGCCAGAAAAATTGCCTCATCGATATCGTGAGTGACAAACAGAACCGTCGTCTTGAATTCGTCCCAAATCCGAAGCAGACTTTCCTGCATGATGATTTTTGTCTGCGCATCAAGCGCGCCGAAGGGCTCGTCCATAAGCAATACGCTTGGATAATTGGCGAGCGCACGCGCAATGCCGACGCGCTGCTGCATACCACCAGACAGGGTTGCGGGATATCGATCGGCAAAGTCAGCCAGTCCCGCCAGACCCAAAAAAGTACGCGCAACGCTTTCCGAAAGGGCCGCACCGTTTCCTGCCATGCGTGGTCCGAACTCAACGTTCTGTTGTACCGTCTTCCAGGGGAATAGAGAGTACTGCTGAAACACCATACCCCGGTCGGGGCCCGGCTTTACTACCAGTTCACGATCCAGGGCGATCGTGCCGCCGGCTGGCCGGATGTGCCCGGCAACCGCATTAAGCAAAGTCGACTTCCCGCAGCCGCTCGGGCCCAGGATACACAGAAACTGGCCCCGTGGTACGTCGAGATCGATTCCGGCAACGGCCGCCCGCGATTCCTTGCCATCGTTAAAGTTGATATGGAGACCGCGAATCTCCAAGTCACCCTTGGCAATATTCTCGCGCCGCATTCCCTTTTCATTGCCCGACCGGAATTTATACCCAGCCGATGTATCACCATCATTCTGCTTGAGCTTAAACATTAATTTCGCCCTCGAAAGTGACAATGTTCAGGATACCTTGCGCGGCAGCCATCTCAGAAACGGGCGGGCCAGCCATCGAATCATTGCAGTTGAAACTGTGCCAAGCAGTCCAATCACGACCATACCAATAATGATATCCGGGTAGCGGATCAGCTCATAGGACTCCCAGGTGAAGTAACCGATCCCGTATTGACCACCAATCATTTCAGCCGTGAGCACAGAGAACCACGATACCCCCATGCCAATCGACAGTCCTGACAGAATACTTGGCAACGCCGCCGGCAATACCACGTGCCATAGTACCGATCGCGTTCTGGCGCCAAGCGTGCGAGCGGCTCGCACCAGTATCTCCGGCGTCTGGTCAACGCCGTGAATGGTGTTGACGACAATCGGAAAGAATGCCCCGAGAAAGGTAATGAAGAGGATGCTTTCTTCGCTTGTCGGCCAAATGATAATTGCCATTGGTATCCAGGCGACCGCCGGGATCGGACGTACGATCTCGATATAGGGTTCAACGATATCCTTTACAAACCGAAATCGGCCCATTGCGATCCCGAGCGGCACCCCGAGCATCGTTGCTATGCCAAACGAGATTCCGACCCGGCGAACACTGACTGCGATGTTGGTGTAAAAATCGGAAGACCGGATCAACGTCGACAGTTGCGTCCATACTTCCATCGGCGTTGGCACGTTGGCGAACCGCAGAATAAACTGCACCTTGTGCACTGTCAGGTAGCGCCAGAAAAACAGGCCGGCCATGATCGACAACAGCCTGACAGCGTATCGTCCTGGGGTGCCGGTCAATCCGGCCTTGATGGCAATCCCGAATTGCCTCACAGCCTGTTGTCGCTGTTCCGACAGAGACTGTGAGGGCTGACTTTCTTGCACGATCGTGGAAGCCATCGCGGCGATCTCCAGTTCTACTTGGAAGCAAGCCGGGCCTCTGATACGTCCTTCCGGCCCTCTGCGGTATGCACTGCTGCAAGCGCCTCGGCATACGTCCACACTGCCGTGTGATGCGCAGCAGCGAACCTGTTTGCGTCATTGCGCAGCATGAAGGCTTTCATCACGCCGCTTTTTTCACCTACATAAAACGCGTTCGCGCCAAACAGTTTCAGCCCATTGCCGCTGTCATAGACATAGGTGGCGTTGATCTTCTTGCCATCCGCATTCAGCTTTCGCACTTCATCCAGCATGGCCTTAAGCGATGGATAAGTGTGTACGCCCTGAGAGGCAACCCAGATTTCCGGTGGCAGATGAATGCTTGCGGTGGGGTTATACAGCACCTTGATCTGGCGACCGTAATTCATCCCCAATTGCTGATAGGCCGTGCGCAAATACTTGTCGTCGACCCAACGCTTGAAATCAAGAGGTCCGAGCTGCGCATACTTGGCAAGCAGGTCATGATCGTACTCAAGCGTTGAGACCCAGCGGGGCTTCAAGGTCGGATCAGGCGTCAGATATCCACCCTTGCTGTAATAGAGGTACAAAACTTCCTTGGGGATCATTGTCCACTTCGACATCATTTTACTGGCATATTCGGGATTCTTTGCTATCCACGCATCAGCAACAATCAGTGCCTTCAGGTACGCAACGACCACCTCAGGGTATTGCTTTGCGAATTCTTCCCGGACCACGACGCCATGAAGATATGGAATCCCGGTCTCGCTGCCGGAATAAACCATTCGTCCGGTACCGTTATATTCCATGAACTCCGACATCGGACAGAAATCGGCATGTGCATCAATCTTGTTCGAAGCAATGCTGGCAATTCCGGACATCGGATCCTGGTTGGCGATGTTGAAATCCGTGATCTTCATGCCGGCATCCTGCGCGGCCTTGTACAGCATGCCCCAGGCGGCGCTGCCAACCGGAACCGAAATGGTTTTTCCCTTAAGCTGTTTGAAGGTGTAGATATCTGAATTGGCGGGCACGACGATGCCATTGCCGGCACCATCGAGATTGTAGGCAGTGCCGGTAATCAGAAGTGACTGCGATCCTTTTTGCGGCTCCATCTTGGCGCCATTGACCACGAGTGGATAGTCGCCCATGACACCGAAGTCGAGCTTGCCGCCAATCATCATGTTGGTAATCGGAGCACCGGAACTGTAATCGCGCCACGCGATGTCGTACTTGACTCCCTTGTACTTGCCTGTGGTCGGCAGATACTTCTCAAGAAGATGCAGATTCTTGATGACAACACCACCGGGATAGGTGTCGGTACACATGCTTTGATGACCGATACGGATCTTGATGGTATCGGCAGCTGCAGCCACTGAGACCAGTGTCAACGCCACCGCACAGACTGCACCGTACAAACGTTTTACCGTCTTCATATCAACCCTCCGATCAAATTGGCGCTTCAATGTCCACTGTCCTTACAACATGTCATATCGTCTTACCGTTTAGCACGATCCATGCCACCCACGGTCAATTCGCTACGACCTGACAAGTTGCTGATTTTCAATGTAGTTCCAGAGCGTCTCGAAACATGATCACCAGCGCGACGCACAACTCTGGAACGTTTCTAATTCTGTCCGCATCGCAACTGTGCAAGCGCGCTCATGAAGATTTTGCTGTCTCACGATATGCGTCACGATCAAGTAAAAAACGCAACCATGCGCCCGTGAGTTTCTCCTGGACACTGTTTTGCCCCTGGCGCGCCTTGAGGTTTTCAAAGTCGACATCGAACAACGGCTGATGGTGATTGAAACATGAGAAGACAATGCGCGTGACGTTTCCGGCCTGATCTCGATGGCGACATAGGCACTGCGCGCACACCTCTTTCATCATGCACTGCATTGGACTGTTGACTGCGGCCGTTGCCACCAGGTCCGGTTTTACCCAGTGCACAAGCACCGTCTGCAGCGCACTCGCGAGAGACCGCATCGCGAGCGGCTTATCTGAAACCAGAAGCTGGTCGCTCTCCTTAATCCAGTTTGCATGGTGCCCCGCAGCACAGGCCGCCAGAAACTGCTCAAGTCCGCCATTGAAACTCCGGTCCTGCCGGCGCAGGCGCTCGATATTCGGACCGGACTCAAATACCCATACGATCTCGTCTGCCACCTCCTCAACCAGACGTTTCACCTGCAGTGCCTGTTCGCGATGATCAAAGTGGCCTACAAACAGTATGCGATTACCGCGCCCGCGCCAGCGCGCACCTCCATCGAGCACGCTCGTCACCGCCGAATGATTGCCGAAGACCGTGATTGTCCGATTGATCGGCATCGGTGTCGGGGTACCGCTCGGACCCATCAACACCACACGCTCCCCGGGCGCCAGCATCGAAGCAATGTGTGTAGAAGCCCCGACAGAATTCAGCAAGAGACTGATTTCGCCGCGGTCGGCGTCGACTTCCGTGCCGTCTATCGCTATGCCTTCCATCTGCAGTCTCGTTCCCGCAATATGCTTCGCGTTGTATTCGTAGTTCTGTAATCGATATACATGCCCGGGACGCCAGTTGCGGGCCGCCTGCGGTGCATGGATGGTCAGCCGCGTGAGGGCTGCTCCAAAATGCTCTACGCGCAACACCCTGACGGCAAGATCGTGGTCGAGCGCCGCGGTAAACCGTCGCCACTGCAATGTCTCCGCCGCGCAGCCGGTTTGGCGTGTAGCAATGCGCGTAGCGAACAAGGCGAGAATTGCCGATGCGCCGTCCTTTCCGGACGCCATTGCCTTTACGACGCTGCCGTGAAATTGCGGGTGCGCATCTCCATGGAAGCTTACGAGCCTCGAACCGCGCTGATACGAGGTAAAGAAGCCGACCTCGGCAGTCTTGTGTCCGTGGTCAGTGGAGACCGGATGCAGGCTCACACCATGCTCACCTGTCCGGGCGGTGTATGCGGAAAAATACTTGCCGGTCATTTCGAAACTGCCTGGATGTTCCCGTTCATAGACGGTATTGGGAACACTGCCGGCAGCTATAAATACAGATCTCGCCGCGATCTCTATAACTTCCTTTCCGTCCCGCCAGCTCCCGTCGTCGGCGCAGACCGCCTTCCGGAAGCATACTCCCGCAGCGTGACCATACTCGTCGAGCCTGATTTCAGATGGAATCAGACCCTGCGCATAGTAGATTCCTTCCTGCAACGCCTTTTCGATCTCCTCGTGACTGCGCACATAGGCCGGCGATTCATGCAATGCACGACGGTAGGCCACCGTCACCCCGCCCCAGGACCGCAGGAGCGGTGCGAAGTTCGGGCTTTCGCCAGCTAATCGAGCGCGCGCACGTTCCTGTCGAACCGCTGCGGCATGCGCAAGATATTCAGTCAAAATCGCTTTCTCGCACTCATTCAGGCTGGCGTCAGGGTTCTCGCCTGCAGCAGCCAGCATCTCGAAGCGTTGGGCAACCTTTTCGACCTGCCTGATGTAATAGGCCTGAACCTCAGTGGCGGTATCGATGGCTGTGAGCCCGCCACCAATTACCACGGCAGGCAGGCGCACCTGAAGGTTGGCCAGGCTATCCAACTTTGCGGCTCCGGTAAGCTGCAGCGCCATTAAAAAGTCGCTTGCCTGACGCACACCGTGTGCGAGATTATTCTTCATATCGACCACTGATGGACGACCCGCGCCGGTTGCGAGCGCTACATGATCAAACCCCATATTCCAGGCGTCTTCTAGCGTCAAGGTCCCGCCAAGACGCACACCGCCGTAAATCCTGAAGGTGCGAAAGCGTGCAAGCACAATATGCACCAACCGAAGAAAGTTTTTGTCCCACCGCGATGTGATGCCGTATTCCGCGACTCCGCCAAATCCGGCATTGGTTCGTTCATTTAGCGGCTCGTACAAATCGGTGACAGCCTCGATTGGCAAGGGCGGATATTCCGCGGTCCCGACCCAGTGCTCCGGCAGAGGTTCGATCTTGAGCCCATCAATCGCAACAACACCAAAACCTGCCTGAAGCAGGTGGTAGGACAGGTTGAATCCTGCCGGACCGGCACCGGCACATATCACTCGAAAACCATGGTATGCGGCGCTGTACGGGCGCTCGCGGTTGAGCGGGTTCCATCGGGTCAATAAAAAATAGATCTCAAAGCCCCAGCGCCAGTCAAGGACATCAGTCAGGATCCTGGTTTCGATCTGTGGAATATTCACCGGATCCTGCTTTTGATAGACGCAGCTTTTCATGCAGTCGTTGCAGATACGATGTCCCGTGGCAGGTAACAGCGGGTTATCGATCATGATCACGGCCAGTGCGCCGAGTGTGTAGCCATCACGTTTGAGCCGGTGTGCCTCCGAAATCTTCTCGCCCAGCGGACAACCCGATAGTTCGACACCGAGAGGATTGGTTTTGAACTCCTCTGCCTGCTTTTCCTTGAATCCCCTGGAGCAGAAATCACTTTGCCGACTGTGACAATAGACGCAGTAACGCACTTCGTTCAAAACTTCGCGCATGTCGCCGCGCGTATCGGTAAGATTAAAGCCATCCCGCCGCCGCTGATTCTCGTCAAGACCGGACAACCGTGCGGGAAGATCGCCTTGCAGTTGCTGTACCGGCACCAGCTGAAAATAATCGGGACGGCCCGGCACCCGCAGACTGTGCCAGGCGCGCGTCGCCGCCCGACCTTCTTGCGTATGACAGGCGGCCGATACCCACTCCTCCAGCAACGCAAGCGTATTGTCATCCTTGTTTTTGTTGGCGAGGCTCCACAACTTCGCCACCGCCAATTCACGGTCCTCCGCGCCCTGCTGGACCAGACCGCTGATAATCCCTTCGAGTACCATGAATGGGCGCATCGTCTCAATGCGGCGGCGGCGCGCCCGCTGCTTCACGAACTGCTCTTTAAACTCATGCACCGGATCCAGACTTACCTCAGCGTGGCGCAAGGCATCCCGGTCAGCGCTCACCTCGAACGCGGACACCAAAAACTCTTCCAGTTTCTGCGCCACCAATATCAGAAGTTCGGAAACAGCGATAGTCTGCGCATTACTGCCCGCCCTGTAGGCGTCAAACTGCGCGCTTAAAACCGCATCCTGCTCTTTCAGATAACCGGTAAAGAGGCGGTCGAGATCAGGCAGTCTCGCCGGCTCATACAGGTCCTGATACGAAAAGCCGTTCAGCTTCATGGGGCCGGATCCTGTTGCACCGGCAGGGGGCGCTGTTCCGGCATCTGCACAGGCGCGTCCACTAACGATGGCGCGTCATCAGCGTTCAATTGCTGCAAGTGGCTGAATTTATCCTTTACCTCGAGCCAGGCGTCCGCATCCGGCAATGGCTCCTTGCGCGTATTAATGACCGGCCAGGACGCCGCAAGCCTGGCATTGAGATCAAGGTAATGCGCATACTCAGCAGGGACTGAATCCGCCGCATAGATGGCATTGGCCGGACATTCGTCTTCGCACAGGGAGCAATCAATACAGCCTACGGGATCGATGACCAAAAAATTCGCCCCTTCATGAAAGCAATCGACCGGACATACTTCGACGCAGTCGGTGTACTTGCACTTGATGCACGGTTCAGTTACGACATAGGTCATATTGTTCTCCTCTTTGATTCAAACAGACGCACGGCTGAATATCGTCTGCAATGCGAGCCCGGCGAGCTTGCGGACATCCGGGTCGGAATCACCCATTGCTTCTTCCAGTGCCGGGATCGCGGAGACATCGCCAATCTCTCCCATGGCGATGGCTGCTTCCTTACGCAGATTGCTGATCTCGTGACGCAGGGCGCTGGCGACTACGGGCACGGCGCGTACGTTCCTGAGCCGTCCGAGACTGCGCACAGACTGCACGCGCACCTGCCAATAGGGATCCACCATCGCCTCCATCAGCGGTGTCAGCGCGCAGCTCAGCTGCAACTTCCCGAGCGTCGCCGCGCTTTCCTGCCGGACACGCCAGGCGGGATCCTTGAGCGCTTTTATGAGAGCTGCAGAAACCTCGCTGCTTGCGGCATACCCGATTGCGCCCACGGCAGAGCGGCGGACCTCTGATTCCGGATCAGATTCCGCTATCGCGGCAAGCGCCGCCAGCGCCTGACTGTCTTTGAGATAGCCCAGCACACCAACCGCCTCGCGCCTCACTCCAGGATCCGGGCTGGCCAGGGCATCGAGCGCCGGCTGCATACTGCCAGGCAGCCGCAACGGACGCAGGGCGCGGAGCACTGCGGCGCGCACCGAGGCTGTCGGATGGGTGGCCATTTCCAGAAGGCAGGGACCCAATGACTGGTCCTTCACCTCTGACAGGCTTTGGGCCGCGCCTTCCCGCACCATCGGCTCTGAATCTGACAGCGCCGCCAGTAATGCACGCAGCACCGGCACCGTTTCGCGGCCTTCCAGTGCCAGCGCCGCTTCGCGTCGCACCTCGGGATCGCTATCCTGCAGACGCTCTATCATAAGTGGCGTCGTCTGCGCCTCGTCGGCTCCAGAATCGAGCAAGTCTATAATCGCAATCCTACGCACTGCAGGATCCGGGTCGGACAGCCGCGCGCGCAGCGCATCAAGCCCGCTTTCATCTTGAAAAATTGCGCTCACTGCTTTCTCCTCGAGGGTCTACCGCAAAAGATAGGGAATATCGACGTGGATGGCCCCGGTAGGGCAATCGCGTTCGCACGGCAGGCAGTACCAGCATTCATCGAATTCCATGAAGGCTGTACCCTGCGACAGATCGATTGACAGGACACCGAGCGGACACACATCGACACATACGGTGCAGCCCTTGCCGGCGATGCACTTTTCGCTGTCAACAACAACCGGAACCGTGACACGATTTAATGTGGTAGGCATGAGGATTCCTTAATATATTCGTCAGGCAGTCGCTGACTGTTTGGCAACCCGCAACCGGCTATAGGCAGTCCTTTCAACTTCGTCGAGCGGGACGAGATAGGGTTCAACGGGACGCGTAAAGCAATTCATTCCGCCCCCGGCACCACGCTGAAGCTGGACGTGTACAAACCAGTCCTTGTCGTTTTTTTCGGGGTAGTCGGCACGATAGTGATACAGGCCCCAGCGACTCTCGGTCCGGAACAGCGAGGCACGAGCTGCCATCTCGGCGCAGTCCCTGATGAAGTGCACCTCCATCGCGCGCATGAGTTCATGCGCATTTCCCGCGCCCAGGCGCGACAAATCCTCGCCAATCTGCTCGAACCGCTGCAGACCGATTTCCATCTTGCGCGTAATCTTGGGAGGCTGAAGATAGTCGTTGACCATTCGTCGCAGCTTGTATTCGGCCTGAGCCGGAGGGATCCCGTCCTTCATTGCGAGAGGTGACCAACAGCGCTGTTTTTCCAGTTCCACCTGGCGCGCATCAACATCCGGCAATCGCTGCGATGCGCAATAGTCGGCCGCATGTGTGCCGGCAAAGCGTCCGTAGACGAAGGCGCCAAGCATGTAGTTATGCGGCACGCATGCCAGGTCTCCCGCAGCATACAGACCGGGAACACTGGTCTGGGCATGCTCGTTCACCCATACGCCGGACGCGCTGTGACCACTGCAAAGACCGATCTCCGAAATATGCATCTCAACCATCTGCTTTCGATAGTCAACGCCGCGTCCGGCATGAAATCGGCCGCGGCTCGGCCGTTCGTTGGAATGCAGGATCTGCTCGATGCCTTCGATTGTTTCATCGGCCAGATGGTCGAGCTTGAGAAACACCGGGCCACTGCCGCTCTCAAGCTCCCGGTAGAACTCGAGCATCATCTGTCCGCTCCAGTAGTCGCACTCGATAAAGCGTTCGCCGTTCGCGTTTGCGGTGTAGCCGCCAAAAGGTCCGGTTACGTATGCGCATGCCGGGCCGTTGTAGTCCTTGATCAGCGGATTGATCTGAAAGCATTCGATGCCACTGAGCTCGGCGCCTGCGTGGAACGCCAGGCTGTAGCCGTCACCCGCATTCGTCGGATTTTCGTAGGTTCCGAACAGGTAGCCGGAGGCAGGCAGGCCGAGGCGCCCGGCGGCACCGGTACACAGAATGACAGCCTTCGCGCGAATCACCGTGAAGTCGGCGGTCCGGACATCCAGCGCCATCGCGCCGGCAATCTGCCCCTCGGGACCAAGCAACAGCCTTGTGGCCATGAATCGGTTACTGATCTCGACGCGAAGCCGCTTGAGCTGACGATAGAGCACCTTTTTCATGTGGTGTCCTTCCGGCATCGGCAGCACATAGGTGCCCATGTGATGGACTTTCTTTACCGCATAGTCACCGGTTTCGTCCTTCTCGAATTTGACGCCCCAGCGATCCAGTTCCTCGATCATACTGAAGCTGTCTTGCGCATAGGCCATCACTGTTTTCTGGTTCACGATGCCGTCGTTTGCAATCGTGATTTCTTTCACGTACTGCTCCGGCGTGGCGTGGCCGGGAATAACGGCATTGTTGAGGCCATCCATCCCCATCGAAATCGCGCCGCTGCGCTTGACGTTGGCTTTTTCAAGCAGCAGCACCCGCAGCGCAGGATTTGCTTCCTTTGCCTTCACGGCCGCCATCGGTCCTGCAGTACCGCCACCGATGACCAGCACATCTACTGAAATCTCATTTACGTTCATGTTCCATAGCTCCAGAATTTGATGCTTAAACGCGGCCGCGCTCGATGCGTAGCCGATACTGGAATGCATCGCCGCGGTAATAGAGATGTTCGTAATCCAGCGCCTGACCACCCTCCACAAAGGTGAGTCGCTCGATGTGCAGAATCGGTGAACCCTCCTCCACGGCGAGCACCCGTGCCGTGGTCTCATCGGCGAGGATCGCCTGGATTTGCAATTCAGCGTGTTCCAGTGGCTGGCCGTAGTCATTCTCAAGGATTGCGAAGATGTCACGGGTAGTCAGATCTTCCTGAACCAACCGGTCACCAACGTTTGTCGGCAGATATGAAACATCAATCGATATCGGCGCACGGTTGAGGTACCGCAGGCGCCGGATTTCAGTTACCAAATCGTGCTCATCAAGCTTCAGCTGGCGCGCAACATTTTTTCCTGCCGGCACGGTTTTGCAGCTGAGGAGCTGCGAAAACGTTTCATAACCCATATTCGACATGGCTTCTCCAAAACCCTGCAAACGCGCCAGATTCTGAAAAACCTTCGGCTTTGATACGAATGTACCCTTGCCGTGGATCTTGAAGATCAGGCCTTCCTTCTGAAGATCCCCCAAAGCCTGGCGAACAGTGATTCGGCTGACTTCAAACATCTTGATCATTTCGCCTTCCGACGGCATCTGCTCATGGGCCTGATAGGTCCCGTCGAGAATGCGCTGACGCAGGATTTCTCTGATCTGCGTGTACAGCGGGATCGGCAACATCGCCAATACCTTTTTCTGCTTAGGCTCCCGTGTCATATCCAACCTCCATCGTGATAACTTGTAATAACGTGTTATGCTATGCAAAGACCGTGCCGACCCCGAGGACCATCTGCTGACCACGTAAGTCACTGATATTGCGCAAGAACTGGCCGGCCGCAAGCGCGCACGGTCTGCACCTGCGCCCCATCGCAGTTCGTAATTTTGATCTTCGCACCACGCCTGTGCGTTTGCGCTCTGCGATGCTGAGCATCATCCCAAAGACCGCTCAACCTTCTCCACGCAGACTGGGTCGGGCGCTGACTTTCTGACGGTTCGGCGTCAATAATTCGGCGCTACCTTACATGTGTTTTTGAACCCGAGCGATGACACTGCACTCAGATTCCTGCGCCGCCACCAGAAGCAGATTTGCTCGATACCTATTGCGGACCGCACGCCATGAAAAGAGACTCATCGAGATATGCAACCCTGGATCTTGACCCGCTGAAAAATGTCCAGAAAAAACGCGCCGCTGGCGGTCGTCAAAACCGTCGCGTTTTGCTTTGTCGTGATATTCCATCGGCGCGTTGCGAAGTGTAATGCTCACAATTGATTTGCCAGCGATAGGCAGGTTCCGGATAAAACCGATCGCAATCCATACTCTTATCGAATGCGCCACAGGAAAACTGCGATCCCCGGTCTTTCCGGAAATTCGCCAAGGCCGCTGATGCTGCCACCTGCGCCGTAATCGGATTGTTTGGAGTATCGCTTTCGCTTCTTCCGGGCGTGGGTGATCGCCCCCAGGGTTTTAGCGTGGTTGAAGGCCAAGCTAGTAACTCCAGCGATGCACGAAACACCCTGGAAAGTCGCAGGCCTGTATCCGGCAGGATCTGCCGATGTCCACGCGCACCGTCAATGATTTGCGACCGCGATATGCCAAAGCAAGCAGCGAGGGTTACTTTCGTGAACTCCAGGGTTCGATGAATTCTTCCTTGAGTATTTCGCGAGTATAAAAGGCTCAAGTCTTCTGCGCGCGCTTTCCGGATCCGGAGTGCTGGGTGCTCAGCTTTCGCGGCATGCGGGAGCAGGCCTTTAGGTCGCAGGTTCCGGCAGATAATCCGCGCCAAGCTATTTCCCGGATCTGCGCAAGGCAACTCCTTTCAATACACCGGACCCAAAAACAGGTGAACTGCGAATCAAATCCGCGCCTCGGAACATGCAGATTACCTGTTCCTCGGCGCAGGGCTAGCTCCTTTATCCGCAGCCATACGCACGAAACCGAAGGCAGTCGGCCTAGGGTTCTGTGAACGTGCCAGTCGTCAGCACAGCTTGAACCGTCTCGTTGTTGGGTGGTGTGTTTACGGAGAAGACTTCATACAAGTCTGATTCCACTGATGCCCCGGCATCCCAGGTGACATGCGCACCTGACGCCGCTGGCGGAATGAAATCAGGCAGCGAGGAAAGATTCGGAATGGTGAGCTGATCGCTGCCCAAATACGCAGGGGTCGCATAGTCCAGAATATATTCCTGAATAGGCCCGATCGGATAGTTCAGTACTGCAATCAAAGTGTGATTGCCGCCGACGGTAAAGCCATTATAGCTGATGTTGAACACCGGATAGGGATCTGGCGTCGGACCGGAATATACCAGCGGCGCCGGTAACGCGATAGAGAGATTTTGCGGCATAGTGAATGACTGCTTGCCGAGCACAAAGCTCGTTGAGCCGGCATTCGTCGCCGAACCCTCTATGTCGTAGTAGTCGCCTGGCGCCGTATCTTGACCCGCGATCAATGCGTAGCTCGACACGTTGTTGCCATTGATGCCGATATCGGCACCACCTGCCGTGATGTAAGTTGCGGTAGTGGAAGGCGTGTATCCGGCCGGAACGCCGGTCAAACTGACTGTCGCGCTACCCGCCGCATCGCCCAAGGCCATCAGCGGGACGGTCAACGGTGCTCCGGTCACGTTCACGCCGCGCTCGATCTCGACGCCATAAGGGGGTGTATTCGGCGACGGGCCATAGGCTGCAATCGCAACATCCTGCACCCCTGGGATCACCGAAGGGACATTAGCGGCACCAACCGGCCCTGGCCAGTAGGCGCTCGGCACCGTCCCGAGCGTTACCGCCACCTCCTGTGCCGCTGCGATTGCAGAGGCATTGAAATTTACCGTCATCGGGCCGACCTGCTGAACCTTCGGGCATGCGGACGTGGGTGATACGGTGTCGAAGGTGGTCGCCTGGAAGATTGTCTCGATCTGAGTGCTCGAGAAAACAGCGCAGACCACAGCAACGGAATAGGCTCCGCCCGTGGGGACCGAGAAGGACGCAGATGAGCCGTTTGGCGTCAACATTGCCCAGTTGCTGCCAGGGGTCTGTACGGATATTGCGAGCGGGGCATCGCCCAGGATCGTAAGCGTCACCTGTGTCGTATCTGATGACCCACCTCCTCCGCCTCCGCAGGCCGTCAAGGTTGTCAGCAGAGTCAGGGCGATCCCCGCTACGTAGAAATTTGTTTTCATGGCATTTCATCTCCGTTGTGTGTGCACGACCATTCACTCAATTGACGGGTACAGTTTCGCGCCTGCGGAATCGCAAATCAGTGATGTAGTTCACAACAGGGCATCAGTTGTCTGGCCGAATACGCCGACCTGCCTGGGCCGTTCTGATGATCGCTAAAGCACAGAAATGGCTGTTATCGCGCGAATGGCCGAAAAAAAATGGGTGGATAGGGCTGAAACCCTGGGAAAAGGAAGACACGAATCCGAATGAGTAAGCAACCAGAGTTCTTTTTACATTCGTCCGCGCTGTTGCCGCGCGATGAACCGGTTATGTCCTTTAGTTTAAGGACTAGCGGCAAGATACCGACCCACGGTTCAAACAACCCATCACGGTGATAGCGCAGATCACCTGACAAAAAGGCAGGAATTTCTGGCATGGATTTCATGGGCCATAAACCCGATTCGTAACCCAGCAGCGCCATCAAGTCCGATTTGAAATAAGGGACCCTCCTTCACAGCTTCCATCTACGTAACCGCTGAGGCGCGCATATCCGGCCATTTTCTATTCCGGAATGCCGCTGACCTGGCCAGGAGGCTCGGCCTGTGACAAGACAATGACAACGGCCGATGCTTGCACGTGACGCTCGAATCCGATAGCTGGATCTATCCGGTAGCGACACATAGGCTTTGTCCATTGCGTGGGTATTGAATAAATTGACATAATCTGAAAATGGTGAAAAAACAGGTGGTTGGCTCGACAGGCAAGGTCTTGTCCATAGAAGTGCTTGGTGGCTTTAACGTCCGCGTGGCGACAGCAAGCATTGATATTGGATACGCCAAGCTGCGCGGCCTGCTGGCATTTCTGGCGATGTCGACGGGGATGCCGCAGCGCCGGGAATATCTGGCCGAACTGTTCTGGCCGGAAATGCCCATGCCCGCTGGCCGTCAGAATTTGCGGCGCGCGCTCTACAATTTGAAATCATCCCTGGGTGCGGCGGGCGGCTTGCTTTCTGCAGAGCGTGATCTGGTCACCCTTGATCATCAAGGTCTGATTCTGGATGCAGCCGTATTCACTGTGCCTGCTACTTCAGATTCGCCTGAGACCTTCAATTC
>VFSW01008671.1_pt1 | contig 14580 bp, 14 predicted proteins | sample 5358111 | NCBI WGS metagenome assembly VFSW01 (sample SAMN11554181, study PRJNA540505) | mine drainage metagenome | isolation source: sediment from site ElyBrook_90M | place: USA: Ely Copper Mine, Vershire, VT | collected 2017 | reverse complement strand
TCGATGCGCGGCTGATCCTGAGCGCGAACGGCTTCAGCCTGGAGACCTACGTCGTCTTGGAGGACAGCGGCGCCGTGATCACGGATTCGCTGCGCATCCGCGAGATTGAAAAGGGGCTCTGGCGCAATCTGCAACAGCCCCAGGACCCACAGGTGACGGTGACCCGGCGCGCACCGCGCCAGGTGCGCATGTTCTCGACGCCGACCCAGGTCAACTTCAGCATCGACAAGAACAACAACCGGACGATCCTCGAGTTGATCGCCGCCGACCGTCCCGGGCTCTTGTCGGAGGTTGGAAAGGTATTCAAGGCGGAGCGCGTCGCGATCGACGGCGCGAAGATCATGACGATCGGCGAGCGCGCCGAGGACGTCTTCTACATCACCGATACGGACGGCCGGCCGTTGAACGACGGCGCGTGCGAGCGCGTCAAGCAATCCTTGGCGCAATCGCTCGACCGCCACGACAACCAGCGGAGCTGACTCCATGCCTCACGAGGACCTGCGCACGACGATCGATCGCGCCTACGAAGCGCGCGCCGCGCTGACGCCGCGCAGCGCGTCGGCCGAGCTGCGCGACGCCGTGGAATCCTCGCTCGATTTGCTCGACCGTGGCGCCGTGCGGGTCGCGGAGCGGCGCGCCGGCGGCTGGCACATGAACGAGTGGCTCAAGAAGGCGGTCCTGCTGTCGTTCCGCATCGCCGAGAACTCGGCCATGACGGCCGGCGCGCTCGGCTTTTACGACAAGGTTCCGCTGAAATTCAGCGGCTGGGACGACGAGCGCTTCGCCTCCGCCGGCGTGCGCGTCGTGCCGCCGGCAACGGTGCGCCGCGGCGCGTTCATCGCGCCGAATGTGGTGCTGATGCCCTCCTACGTGAACATCGGCGCGTACGTCGACACCGGCACGATGGTCGACACCTGGGCGACCGTCGGCTCGTGCGCGCAGATCGGCAAGAACGTCCACCTGTCCGGCGGCGTGGGCATCGGCGGCGTGCTCGAGCCTTTGCAGGCGACCCCGACGATCATCGAGGACGACTGTTTCATCGGCGCGCGCTCCGAGATCGTCGAGGGAGTCGTCGTCGAAGCCGGCGCCGTGATTTCCATGGGCGTGTTCATCGGACAGAGCACGCGCATCTACGAGCGGGAGAGCGGCCGTGTTCTGTACGGCAGAGTGCCCGCAGGAGCGGTCGTCGTACCAGGATCCCTGCCGTCCGCCGACGGGAAGTACAGCCTCTATTGCGCGGTGATCGTCAAGCGCGTCGACGCGCGGACCCGCGCCAAGACGTCGTTGAACGACCTGCTGCGCAACGTCGACTAGACCGCCGCAGCCTGCGCGACGCGTGCCAAGATGACGATGCAACTGGTTCTGGCGGGTCTGTCCGGCTCCATCGTCGGATTCACGCTCGGATTGATCGGCGGAGGCGGGTCGATTCTCGCGGTGCCGCTGATCATCTATGTCGTCGGCGTGAAGAGTCCGCACGTCGCGATCGGCACGAGCGCGTTCGCGGTAGGCGCCAACGCGCTCGGCAATTTTTTCGGTCACTGGCGCCGCGGCAATGTCGTGTGGCCGCATGCCGCGATCTTCGCGGTCGCGGGCATCGTCGGCGCCACCGCCGGATCCACGCTCGGCAAACTCATCGACGGGAAGAAGCTCCTGATTTTTTTCGCGCTCGCGATGGTGGCGGTGGCATTCGCGATGCTGCGCCCACAGGCGAACACCAACGAGCGCGCCGCGCCGTTCGATCGGCGCATCGGCGCGCGCCTGATCGGACTCGGGCTCTTGACCGGCGCCGCTTCGGGCTTCTTCGGCATCGGCGGCGGGTTCCTGATCGTGCCGTCGCTGATGTTCGGGGGCAGCATGCCTATTCTGGGCGCGGTCGGCTCATCGCTGTTGTCGGTCGGCGCGTTCGGGCTGACGACGGCGGGCAACTACGCGCTGTCCGGCTTGATCGATTGGCGCCTCGGCATCGTGTTCGCGGCCGGCGGCATTCTCGGCGGCCTGGTCGGCATCCGCTTCGCGATCCGGCTGGGCGCCGAGCGCCGCCGCTTCGCCCGGGTTTTCGCCGGCTTCCTGTTCGCGGTCGCGGCCTACATGGTGTATCGCACCATCAGGCAGTTCTAGGCGGCGAGCAATAATTCCAACGTGCGTCGATAGAGCGCATGCAGGCGGTCTATATCGGCGACCCGCACGCACTCGTTCACCTTGTGTATGGTCGCGTTGATGACGCCGAGTTCGATGACTTGCGCTCCCATCGGCGCGATGAATCTGCCATCCGAGGTACCGCCGCTGGTCGACAAGCGCGCAGCCACATCCAACTCCTCGCGCACGGCGCGCGTGACGGCGTCCGAAAGAACACCCGGTTCCGTCAAGAACGGGTAGCCGGATATGAACCACTCCAGCGAATGGTTGACGCCGTGGCGGCGCAGAATCTCCTCGACGGTCGCTTGGATCGACTCCACGGTCTGTTCGGTCGAGAAGCGCACGTTGAAGCGCGCCTTCAATTCTCCGGGAATCACGTTCGGCGCACCGGTTCCCGCGCACAGGTTCGACACCTGAAAAGTGCTCGGCTGAAAGTGCGCGTTGCCCGCATCCCAAGTGCGCGCCGCCAGCTCCGCCAAGGCCGGCGCGAACGCGTGCACGGGATTGTCGGCCGTTTGCGGATACGCCACGTGACCCTGGATGCCGTGCACGGTCAGGCGCCCGCTCAAGCTCCCGCGCCGTCCGATCTTGACCATATCGCCCAAACGGCTCTCGCTCGAGGGCTCGCCGACGAGGCACCAATCGATCCGTTGCTGCCGTGCTTTCAGCACCTCGACGACCCTGCGCGTGCCGTCGACCGAAGGCCCTTCTTCATCGCTCGTGATCAGAAAGGCGATCGTGCCGCGGTGGCGCGGATGCGCACCGACGAATTCCTCGGTCGCCGTCACCATCGCCGCGAGTCCGCTTTTCATGTCGGCCGCGCCGCGCCCATAGAGAAGGCCGTCTTTGATCACCGGCGAGAACGGATCCGTACGCCATTCCTCGAGCGGACCCGTCGGCACGACGTCCGTATGGCCGGCGAAGCAAAATACCGGGCCGCCGCCGTCGCCATGCGTCGCCCAGAAGTTTTCGACCGGCCCGAACGTCAGGCGCTCGACCTGAAAGCCGATCGCCTCGAGCCGCGCGATCATCAGCGCCTGACAGCCGCCGTCGGCGGGACTCACCGAAGGCCGCCCGATCAGGTCCCGGGTCAACTCGAGCGTCGCCGACATCCTACGGGCGCAGCGCGCGGGACTGCCGGCGGGTATTCGCCCAGACCCCTAAGCCCCCGAGGGCGGCCGCCGCGATCAGCACCCACGCGGGCATCGCGAGGCCGAGGAACCGCCAGTCGATCTTGGCGCACTCGCCGGACCCCGACAACACCTTCATCAACACCGTTTTCAGCGGCAGAACCTGCAGCATGAAGTTGAGCGACGCGCCGCACGAGGGGACCGAGCCCGGCGGCAGATGCTGGATGTACAGCTGGCGCGCGGCGACGCCGATCGTCGCGAGCGCGGCCAGCGCGGCGAGCGCCGCGTAGACGAGCCTGCCGGCTCCCTTCGGAGCGTGCGCGGCCGCGGCGAGGAATACCACGCCGAGCGCGAAAATGCCGACGCGCTGAAAGATGCACAACGGGCAAGGGTCGAGGTGCAGGACGAACTGCGCGAAATAGGCGTAGGCCAGCAATCCCGCGCAGGCGAGGAATCCGAACGTATTGGCGAGCCGCGGGGTCATCAGCGCTGCCCCGGTGAAAGGTCGATCTGCTTGGCAACGTCCTCCAGCGAGGTATGTCTGATGTCCTTGCCGTGCACCATGTAGATCACGTATTCGCAGATGTTCTTGGCGTGATCGCCGATGCGCTCCAACGCGCGTACCACCCACATGATCTCGAGCGCGCGCCGGATGGAGCGCGGGTCCTCCATCATGAACGTCATGATCTGGCGCTGGATCGACTCGTATTCCTCATCGACCATGCGATCCTCCTGCGCGGTCTTCAGCGCGGCCTTCGAGTCCATGCGCGCAAACGCGTCCAGGCAGTCGTGCACCATCTGCGCGACCTGGCGGCCGAGATGCTTGACCTCGCGATACTTGTCCGGCGGGCGCTCCATGGTCGCGAGCCTCGATGCGATGTAGCCGATTTTCTCGCCTTCATCGCCGATCCGCTCGAGGTCGGTGATCGTTTTGATGATCGCGACGATCACCCGTAGGTCGCCCGCCGCGGGCGAGCGCAGCGCCAGGATTCGGCTGCATTCCTCGTCGATCGACACCTCCATGCCGTTGACCTTGTAGTCGTCGGTCGCGACCGACTCGCCGAGCCGGCTGTCGCCCTCCACCAGCGCGGTAATCGCCTTGTGGAGCTGTTGTTCGACGAATCCGCCCATTTGCAGCACCTGGCTGCGGACCTTCTCGAGTTCTTCGTTGAATTTGCGCGAGATGTGATGAGTGAGGTCGGCGGTTTCCATGTCTTTATTTACCTTAAGCTTCAAGGCAGGCGTGAATCTTGATCGACACCGGCGCACCGTTTACATCCGATCGACGCCGGCGTCAACACCAGGTCCTCATACGGCCCCGGCCGCGTGCGCCGGGGGATCGAAAACCCGCTGCGGCGGAAAATGACAGATGAACGTGCTGCCCTTGCCTTCCACGCTCTCGACTTCGAGGCGGGCGCCGTGCCGCTGCATGGCGTGCTTGACGATCGCGAGACCGAGCCCCGAACCGCCGTGCGAACGGGAGCGCCCGGCGTCGACGCGGTAGAAGCGTTCCGTCAGGCGCGGGAGGTGCTCGGCCGGAATGCCGATGCCGCTGTCGATGACCTCGAAATGCGCGCCATCCGCGTCGGCGCGCCAACGCATCCGCACCTTGCCGTCGGCCGGGGTGTATTTCAGCGCATTCACCAGCAGATTCGTGAATGCCGACTCGATTTCCTGGGGCGCACCGTACAAGCCGCTGCGCGTCTCGAGATCGAGAAACACTTCCCGAGGCCGGTCGCTGCGCGCGCGCGCGTCGCGGTGCAGCCTCTCGAGCAGCTGCGGTATCTCGATCGGCACGCGCGGCGCCTCGTCGTCGGCGGCTTCCAGCTTCGAAAGCTCCAATAAGTCGGCGACGATCGTGTTCATGCGCTGTGCTTGCGCGCGCATGTCGCGGATCGGACCCGCCCAGGCCTGATCGAGGCCGCTGTCCTCGGCGAGCGTGTCGAGGTAGCCGGAGATGACGGTCAACGGCGTGCGCAGCTCATGCGAGGCATTGGCGACGAAGTCCCGGCGCATCGCCTCGAGGCGCAGCTGCCCGGTCACGTCCCTCACCAACAACAGGGACTGACCCTCGCCGTAAGGCACCAATTGCAGCGACAGGTACAAATCCGGCTGTACGGGCTGTTTGATGATCAACGGCGACGCGAAGTCCACCCCATGCAGATAGCGGATGAACTCCGGCGAGCGAATGAGGTTGTCGATGCGCAAACCGATGTCGATCGGACGCTTCAGCCCCAGCAGGTTCGCCCCTTGGCGATTGAACCAGACGATCTCGTTCTGGCGGCTCAATATGATGACGCCGTCCGGCAGCGCCGCGGTCGAGCGCCGCAGCTCGCGGAACAGCTGCGCCAGGCGCTGCTTGTGGAACTGTTTGCGCCGATGCAGGCGCCCGACCTGGCCGATGATGCTTCCCCAGATCCCGTCCATACTCGGCGGCTCGACCTGGGAGCGCAGCCGGATCCAGCGCTCCACGAGGTAGAGATTGCGCAATTGCCACAGAAGATACAGCCCGAACGCGACCGCGAGCGCGAGCCACGCGGAACCCACCGCCAGGCCCACCACCAGGCCGAGCAGAAGAATGCCCGCGAGCCGCGCGAGCGCGAAAGTCCAAAGCGCCGTCATTGGCTAAATTAATAGCACGCTTTCAATTTTCGCGCGCCGAGAATCGATAGCCGGCGCCGCGCACCGTCTGTACCAAGCGCTCCAGCACGAACGGCTCGAGAGCCTTGCGCAGCCTGCGGATGTGCACGTCGACGGTACGCTCCTCGACGTAAGTGTTCCCGCCCCAGACGCGGTCGAGAAGCTGCCCGCGCGAAAATACGCGCTCCGGATGGGTCATGAAGAAATGCAGCAGGCGGTATTCGGTCGGTCCGAGCGCGATTTCGCTTTCGCCGGCGCTGACCCGGTGGCTCGCGTCGTCGAGCTTCAGGCCTTCGACCTCGACGACGTCCGCGCCGCCCCCCGGCGCGGCGCGGCGCAGCACCGCCTGGATGCGCGCCAGCAACTCGCGCGGCGAGAACGGCTTGGTGATGTAATCGTCGGCGCCGCCTTCCAAGCCCCCGACCTTGTCCTGCTCCTCGGCGCGGGCCGTCAGCATGATCACCGGAATATCCTCGGTGTCCTTCGCACGCTTCAGCGAACGCGTCAGCTCCAAGCCGCTCATATCAGGCAACATCCAATCGACGAGCACGAGATCCGGCCGCAGGTCCGCGATGTGCGTGCGCGCGCCGCGGCAGTCCTCCGCCTCCAGCACCTCGAAGCCCGCGCGCCGCAGGCCAAACGCGGTCATGTCGCGAATCGCCTTTTCGTCTTCGACGATGAGAATGCGTTTTGCGCTCATTTGCGGCGGTAGCTCTTTGATTCCATTGACCAGCTATTACAACGCTGGAATATGACGATTGTGTGACGCGGCGCGCGATGCGGCGAAAATCCGGCTACAGGCCGCGTTCCGCTTCGGTCAGCGCCACCTTGTCGCGCAGATACAACGGCACGAGCGCGGCCGGGTCCAGCGCTTCGCCGCGGGCCAGGCGAATCGCCGCCAAGCGCGCGATCGCGCCGGCGCGCGGCAAGGTCCACGCATCGGCCGGCGCGAGCTCGACGCCCGCAACCGCGGCGAGCGCCGGATAAGCGGAAAATCCGCGGCCGACTCCCCGGTAGACGGCTCCCGCGGGCGCTCGAACGGTAGCCGCGGCGCCGACGCGCGACCGGTTCACAGGCTCGATGCCGCGCGCGGCATCCGCGCGGAAACAACCCCAATAAACCTCGCCCATGCGCGCATCGAGGCAGGCGAGCACCGGGCCGCCGCCGACCGCGGGCTCGGCGAGCGCTTCGAGCGTCGATACCGGCACGACGCCCAAGCCGAGGCCGAACGCGAGGCCCTGGGCGACCGAGACACTGATGCGCACGCCGGTGAATGCACCGGGACCAATGCCGGCGGCAATGCAGTCGAGCGACGCCGGGCCGATGCCGCCTTCATTCAGCACCTCGGCGACCATGCCGATGATGCGTTCGGCGCTGCCCAGGCGCAGCTCCTCGTAGCGTTCGATCAATTGCCCCTGGTAGAGCAGTGCGGCGGAACAGGCTTCGGTCGATGCATCGAGTGCGAGAATGCGCATCGGCTCAGCCCGCGCCCGCGGCGGCGGTGGCCACGGGGTCGCGCTTCGTCAAGTGCTCCGACAGGAAACGCGCCCCCAAGGCGGCGTCGGTAATGACCGGACTCGGCGGCAAGGCGGCCAGGAACGCGCGCCCGTACGACTTCGTCGCGACGCGCGGATCGGCGATGACGATGACGCCGAAATCGTCGAAGTCGCGAATCAAGCGCCCTACCCCCTGTTTCAGCGCCAATACCGCCTGCGGCAACTGGTATTCGGTGAAGCCGTTGCCGCCGCGCCGGCGGATCCCTTCCAAGCGGGCCGCGAGCAGAGGATCGTCCGGCGATGCAAACGGCAATTTGTCGATCGCGACGATCGACAGCGCCTCGCCCTTCACATCGACTCCCTCCCAAAAGCTCCCGGTGGCGAGCAGCACCGCGTTGCCGAGTTCGCGGAATCGCATCAGCAGGACTTCGCGCGGCGCCTCGCCTTGCACCATCACCGGAAAGGGCGGATCGGGGAATCGCCGCCTGAGCGCCTCGACGCCTTCGCGCAGCCCGCGGTAACTCGTATAGAGAAGGAAGGCGCGTCCGCCGCCCGCTTCGAGCAGCGGCGCACAGGCGTCGATGAACGCGTCGCCATAGGCCGGCGACTTCGGGTCCGGCATCGAGGGCGGCAGGAATATCCGCGCCTGGTTGCGGTAATCGAACGGGCTGTCGATGCACAGCGTGCGCGCGTCCGGCAGGCCGACGCGTGCGGCGAAATGCGAGAAGTCGGCGCCGATCGCGAGCGTCGCCGAGGTGAACACCCATGCGCACGGGCGCGCTTGTACGCACTCGCGCAGCCGGGCGGCGATCTCGAACGGCGTGAATTGCAGCGCGAACCCGGCGGCGCCCGTCTCGACCCAGCGCACGCCCTGCTCGTCGGACGCGCCGCGCAGCGCGGCGAGCGTACTCGCGAGCGCCCGCGCGCGCCGGGCGCAATTCGCCGTTCCCGCACCGGCGCCGACCTCTTCGAGCGCCGCCGCGGCCGCGCCGAGCGCACGCTCCAAATCCGCCAACTCGTCGAGGAATGCGTCGGCGAGCTGGGTCCAGTCGCGGCGCGGCGCTCCGCCGCTCAAGGTGCGCCGCAGGCCGTCGATGCGGCGGCCGATGTCCTCGAGCGCGGCGCTCAACGGCGGAGCCTGCACGCCGGCCGCCTTGAGCTCGGCCGCGGCATCGCGCGCAAGCAATTCGGCCTGCCGCGCGGACCAACTCTTACCGAAGAATTGAGCCGCGGTCTCCGGCACCTGGTGCGCCTCGTCGAGAATGATCGCGTCGGCGCCGGGCAATAGATCGCCGAACCCTTCGTCTTTCAGCGCGAGGTCGGCGAGCAGCAGGTGATGATTGACGATGACGACGTCGGCCGCCTGCGCCGCGCGCCGCGCCTCCATCACGTGGCAGCGCGAAAACTGGCGGCATTCCTGGCCGATGCAGTTGTCCCGGGTCGACGTGATGCTCGGCCACAGCGGCGACTGTTCGGGCAAATCCGCGAGCTCGGCCAGATCGCCGCTTTTCGTCGTCGACGCCCAGCGCATGACTCTGCCGAGAGTGCGCGCCGCGCCGCGCTCGCCATCCAGCAGGGATCCTTGGTGGCTCGCGAGATCCAGCCGGTGCCGGCACAGATAATTGGATCGGCCCTTCAGCAGAGCGATTTTCAGCGGCATCCCGAGCGCCTGCGCAAGCATCGGCACATCGCGGCGAAACAACTGGTCCTGCAGCGTTCGAGTGCCGGTGGAGATGATCGCGCTGCGGCCCGAGAGCATCGCGGGAACGAGGTAGGCGAATGTCTTTCCGGTGCCGGTGCCGGCCTCGACCAACAGCGGCTCACGGTTCGCGAGCGCGCGCGCGACCGCCTTGGCCATCGCGGCCTGTTCGGGGCGAAATGAATAGCCCGGCAGCACACGCGCCAACGGGCCCTCTGCGCCAAAGATCTCGCGGTAGTCGGATGTCATGGTGTTGCGGCTAGCGTACGACGCTTTCGATTCGGTCGCGGCTATTTCAGCACCGCGGTGAAGCGCGCATAGGCGACCGAGCCCGCCTGCAGCGGATCTCTCAAAGTCCAGCGTATGTTCGTATAGTCCGAAGGCGCCGCAGGCCGCGGTTTGGCGTGTGCGCCGCGCACGCTCAAGTCCTTCGGTCTGCCGTAGGTGCGCCCGCCGTCGATCGAGAAGCTCACCTTCGCGCCGGGCCCGACGGCGGAGCCGTCGAGATAGGCCATCAGGCGGGGAATCGGGCTCGTGAAGCTGACCGTGTTCGCGGCACCCGGGCCGTTGTTGCGCACCGCCAACGTATAGACGACCCGATCACCGGCGACCACGCGATTCGCGGGCGCGAGACGTACGATCTCGCGTCCGTTCACGACCGCTGTTCGCTCGACGGCGGCGGTCGTGCGGATCGTGATGGACGCAGCGGTCGAAGGCGCGGCGGCGCCGCAAGATGCGCTCCAAAATGCGGCCCAAATCAGCGCCGCGGCCGGCAGTTTCGACATCGCGTCGATGCTCCTTAAACCCATGATCTCCGGGCATTTTATACGTATGCTAAAATGATATGCGGGATATAGCAGAGTGCGCTTGGAGCAACGCCGCGATGCACGCCCCAAAGAGTGGCGAGCGGACCACCCTTCTGTCATCCTGCGCGTTCCCATAAGAGCAGCACGGCAAGGATTCCCATGGCAACGGCCCCGCAGCAACCGACGGATATGGCGTCATTGAACCGCGCGGTCGCGGCCTGGGTCGCCGACGTTGCACAGCTGACACTGCCGCAGAAGATCCAGTGGTGCGACGGCAGCGACGCCGAGTTCCACATGCTCGAGCGCCAACTGGTCGCGGCGGCCGAACTCATCCCGTTGAACCAGCATACCTATCCCGGATGTTACTTGTACCGCTCGGATCCTGCGGACGTGGCGCGCGTCGAGCACCTGACCTACATTTGCACGAAGGATCGCGAGGACGCCGGCCCGAACAATCCTTGGATGGCGCCGACGCAGGCCCACAGGCAGATGGACGACTTGTTCCGCGGCTGCATGCGCGGGCGCACGCTGTACGTCATTCCCTATTGCATGGGTCCGATCGACTCCGCCTATTCCCGCTGCGGCGTCGAAATCACCGACAGCGCCTACGTGGTACTCAATATGCGGCTGATGACGCGCATGGGCCGAGCGGCTCTCGAGCGCATCAATCGCGACGGCGCCTTCGTCAAGGGGCTTCATTCCATCGGCGATTTGAACCCCGAGCGGCGCTTCATCATGCATTTCCCCGAGGAGCTCTCGATCAAGAGCTTCGGCTCCGGATACGGCGGCAACGCGTTGCTCGGCAAGAAATGCCACGCGCTGCGCATAGCGAGCTGGCAGGCGCGCACCGAAGGATGGCTCGCCGAACACATGCTGATCGTCGGCATCGAGAATCCACAGGGCGAAATTCACTACATCGCCTGCGCATTCCCGTCCGCCTGCGGCAAGACCAATCTTTCGATGCTGATTCCGCCCGCGAGCTACCGCGGTTGGAAGGTGTGGACGGTCGGCGACGACATTGCCTGGCTGCACCCCGGCAAGGACGGGCGCCTGTATGCGATCAATCCCGAATCCGGCTACTTCGGCGTCGCCCCCGGCACCAATCAGAAGACCAACCGCAATGCCTACGAGACGATCCGGCACAACACGATTTTCACGAATGTCGCCGTCACCGCGGACAATCAGCCGTGGTGGGAAGGTTTGACCGAGGGCAAGCCGGTGCGCGACTGGCAAGGCCGCCCTTACGACCCAGGCAACGGCCCGGCGGCGCATCCGAACTCCCGCTTCACGGTCGCGGCCTCGCAAAATCCGAGCTATTCGAAGGCCGCCGACGCGCCCGGCGGCGTGCCGATCTCGGCGATCGTGTTCGGCGGCCGCCGCCGCACGCTCGCGCCGCTCGTCTACCAGGCGCGCAACTGGCTGCATGGCGTGCTGATCGGCGCCGGCGTCGCGTCGGAAACCACGGCGGCGGCGACCGGCGCCGTCGGCATCGTGCGCCGCGACCCCATGGCGATGAAGCCCTTTACCGGCTACAACTTCGCCGACTACTGGGACCACTGGATCAAAGTCGGCGCCCGGATCAAAGCGCCGCCGCAGATATTCCACGTCAATTGGTTCCGCCAGTCGGACGCCGGCAAATTCCTCTGGCCCGGCTACGGCGAAAACCTGCGCGTACTGCGCTGGATCATCGATCGATGCAAGGGCACGGCCCATGCGCGCGAAACCGCGATCGGCCTGATGCCGGCGCCGTCCGACTTGGACACGGCGGGCCTCGATATCACCAAGGACGCGATCGACGAACTGCTCGCGGTGCACCCGGATTTGTGGGAAGAGGAGCTGACGGCGGTCGGCGCATACTTCGATGAGTTCAAGGAGCGTCTGCCGCAGGCGCTCAAGCACGAACTGGCGGAAGCACTGCAGCGCGTACGCAGCGAATGATCCGGCGCGCGCGCTATTCTTCGCAGGAGTAGCGGATGACCTGCGATGAGTTGCTGTCGGGCGCTTTGCCGAGCCCGATGAGTCCTTCGCCGCGAATTTGCATCGAATCGCGGCGCACGAACGACTCTTCCCCGTCCTTGTCCAGCACGAACGTGCCGTTCGTGCTCTGATCGACCAGCATGAATTTGTTGCGGCTGATCTCGACGCGGGCGTGCAGGCGCGAAATCAAATTTCCTTTGACGACGAGGTCATTGTCCTCGGCGCGGCCTATGCTGATGTTCGAACGCACGTCGTCGACGAAAATGTCCTGACCCTGGTATCTCAAGCGCAGGCGCTGCGGCCTGGCCGCACGCTCGCGCGACGCGATCGCCGGCACCATGCTGGTGACGTCCTCCGGCTGCCATAGGACCTCGAACAGCGCAACTTCGCTGCTGCGGCCCTTCAAGGTCGCGATATCGATCTGCCGGACCGATGCGCGCCAGTCGCTCGACAGCTGTTCGACCATCGTCGACGTGGTGATGATCTGCCCCGCCTTCGCCTGGCTCGTCATGCGATTCGCCGTGTGCACGGCGGAACCGAAGATGTCGCGGTTCTCCACGACGACCGGCCCGTAATTGCAGCCGATGCGTATCGCGACGCCGTGTTCCTCCACCTTCAGCGAGGGATGGGTCGAAATCTGCTTTTGCATCTGGGCGGCCGCGTTCAGCGCATCGTCCGCGGTTTGGAACGTCGCCATGACCTCGTCGCCCATCGTCTTGATGACCGTACCGCGGTTCTGTTCGGTCGCCGTGCGCATCACTTCGATGCAGATCCCGACCATATCCCGGGCGCGCAGGTCGCCGAGCTGTTCGTAGAGCTTCGTGCTGCCGACGACATCGGCGAAGAGAATCGCGACTTCGATTTCTTTTCCCATAGCGCCGGCTAATTATACTTAACCCGGCGCCTGCCTGCTTCAGGCGTTTTGCGCCCCGGCCTGTTCAAGCCGCAAACCGCCGCTTGAGCAGCGGCAGCGCCCCATACAAGGTCTGCGGCGCGGCATCGGGTCGGGATGCGACTTCCGACAGGAAGCGACGCCACCCGCGGGCGCCGTCTGCGCCGACGACGAGACCGTGCATGTGGCGCGTGATCGCATGCAGCCTTACGCCTTTGCGCGCCTGCAGCCCGGCATAAGCGACCATGCGCTCGATGATTTCCTCCGGCCCGGGCGTCGCCCACGCGGCGTCGACGAGCTCCCGCTCCAGCTGCGCGAGAATCGCGGGATTATGGTACGCGGCACGGCCGAGCATGATGCCATCGAGGCCCGCGCGCAAGTGCTCCGCCGCGGCGTGCGCGTCGGTCAATCCGCCGTTCAGCACGATCGCAAGGTTCGGCCGCGCGCGCTTCAGGCGGTGCACGTGGGCGTATTTCAGCGGCGGAATCTCGCGATTTTCCTTCGGCGAAAGCCCGCTCAAAATCGCACTGCGCGCGTGCACGATCACGGCATCGACGCCGGCGCGCACTTGCGCCTCCACGAACTCGTCGAGGAACTCGAAATCGTCGCGATCGTCGATGCCGATGCGGCATTTGACCGTGACCGGCACCTGCACCCGCGCGCGCATCGCAGCGACGCAGGCGCCGACCAATTGCGGCTGCGCCATCAAGCATGCGCCGAAGGAGCCGCTCTTGACCCGATCGCTCGGGCAGCCGACGTTCAAGTTGATCTCGGCGAACCCGGCCGCCGCGCCCACCGCGGCCGCCTCGGCGAGTTCCGCAGGATCGCAGCCGCCCAACTGCAGCGCGACCGGATGTTCGGCCGCGTCGGCCGCGAGCAGCCGCTGCCGATCACCGCGGATGACCGCCTTCGCGACCAGCATTTCCGTGTACAGCAGCGCATGCGGCGCAAACAGGCGATGGAAATACCGGCAATGCCGGTCGGTCCAGTCCATCATCGGCGCGACGGACACCCTGCGATCGAACGTCGCGGCTGATTTCTCGGCAGAAATACCTATTTTCATGGCGCTTTCAGAGCTGCGCGTTTCTGCAGGACTTGTGTGCATTCCGGAGAGTTTAGCGGTTGCCGGGGAAACGTAAAGGAGACAAGAATGGCTTGTCTCCCTAAAAACGCCATCATGCCCACTATCAAAGCGCGCAAACAAGCCAATGGCGCCACGCGCCATGCGGCAATCGTCCGCATGCGGCGATATTCATATCAAGCGGCGGTCAACCCCCCGGCTGATCGCGCGTTGATCCAGCGGCAGGCACGTGCCGGCGAATTCGGCGGAGAGCACCCGTGGCTACTGATCATGCGCGCGCCAGGCTAAGCGCCGCCAACCGCTTCGGGCTTGGCGCCAACGCGCAGGAGCTTGCGCAAATCGGCGATCCCTTGGGCTGGCTGCTCGCGCAGACGCGGCGCGCGCCCGCGGGCGCCGCGGCCTTCGAAGGTCTGCCGGGGAGCTTCGATTACCTGTTGCGCGAGGCGCAAGTCATCCGCGAACGCCGCGCACTAATACGCCGCGCAACGGCCGCGCCGGCCGCGCCGGGCCAAGGCGCCAAGCCCGTAAACCCGCTCGCACGGCTTTTCGTCGATGCGTTCGGCGACGACCTGCGGCGCGAGGCCGTCGCCCGCTGGCAGGTGGCGGCGACCACCGATACGCCGTTTACCGAGCGGCTCGTGCGCTTCTGGTCGAACCACTTCGCGGTGTCGGTCGACAAAGGGCCGGCGCGCCTGTATGCGGCGCCGATGGAGCGCGAGGCCA
>VFSW01008670.1_pt1 | contig 14582 bp, 13 predicted proteins | sample 5358111 | NCBI WGS metagenome assembly VFSW01 (sample SAMN11554181, study PRJNA540505) | mine drainage metagenome | isolation source: sediment from site ElyBrook_90M | place: USA: Ely Copper Mine, Vershire, VT | collected 2017 | reverse complement strand
GGTGATCGGCGATGCCTAAAAAAACCGCGGCGGCAAATCGAAAGAAGTTCCTGACCGACCTGCGCCAGAATCTGCTCGAGATGAAGAACAAGCTGGTCGCCGAGATCGATTCGGAACTGAAGGCGGAGCGCGAAGGCAACAAGGACGAGGGCATGGATACCTATGACCTCGCCTCGGAGGAGCGCGACCGCGAGATCAACTTTATCCTGTCGGATCGCGAGCGCGTAAAAATCAAACAGATCGACGACGCGCTGGTGCGCCTGGAAGACGGCAGTTACGGCGTTTGCGAATCGTGCGGACTCGACGTCGCCGAAGAGCGGCTCGAGGCGATGCCGTTCACGCGATTGTGCCGCGATTGTCAGCAGGACATGGAGCGCGAGGCCAAGTCGCAACGCCGCTTCGACGACGAGCGAAATACCTATCGCAAGCTCGGTTCGACCGATGCCGACGAAGACAACATCTAGTCGTGCGGGCTGGCTTGCACGATTGATGGCGTAAGCGATTGCCCGTGGCGCCCGCAATCACGAATGCATTACGGGCTGATATTGGCATCGGGTTGTAGTGCGGAATGGATGCGATAGTCATGCGATAGTCCGGTTCATACGAAACAGGAGTTAATGAGAATTTTCAGGGACATCGGGATTGATGCGGACGCGACAGGTGCGCAACCTGCCGAAGAAATTTCGCTGCTTCGCACCAACCTCGCCGGCGTCAAGTCGGTAATCGCAATTGCCAGCTCGAAGGGCGGCGTCGGCAAGAGCACGCTTACCGTGAACCTCGCGGCGGTGCTCGCGTTGGCGGGCCGCAAGGTCGCGATCCTGGACGCCGATCTGAATTCGCCGAGTATCGTCGCGATGCTCGGCATGAAGGTGCCGCGCCGGTTCCATTCCCAAGGCGGGATCGAGCCGGGTGCGGGTCCGCTCGGCCTGCGCGTCGCGGCGAGCAACCTGCTGCCCGACGGCGAGGCGGCGCCGGTGAGTTTTCTGGACGATGAGGCCGCGCCCGCAGAATCTACCAACGGTCATCGCCCGGTGGAGTTGGGCTATGCGGCGACCTTGCGCCGGTTGCTGACCCAGACGCGCTTCGGGACGATCGATCTGCTGCTAATCGATCTTGGGCCCGGCATCGAACAGCTTTTTCGCATCGCTCAAGTCGCACCGTTAAGCGGCGTGCTAATCGTGACGCAGTCTTCCGAGATTTCGGTGAATGCGTCGCGCGCGGCGCTCGAAATGTCGTCGCTGTGCTCGCCGCCGGTGATCGGTGTGGTAGAGAATATGGTAGGGTTCAATTGCGACGGCTGCCATGCGGTGCGGCCGCTGATGCCTCACGGTGATCTCGCCGCGCTCGCGAACGCCATGGGTGTGCCGGTGCTGGCTCGGTTCCCATTCGATCCGCGGCTGGCCGAATGCTGCGACCGCGGTGTGATCTTCGTCCGCGAATACGCCGATTCGCCGCTTGCTCGTCAACTCACAGCACTTGCGCAGTCGATCGATCTTGCGGCGATCCCGCGTACTCAAGCCGAAATGCCGGCCGCCTGATTATCGCTCCAGATCTTTGGCCGATCTTCTGACCCGCCGCCCAATTAGTCCGAATCGCTATCGTCTTCATCGCCGTCCGAATTCGTGGCGCTGACGATTCGTGAATACTCGAACATGCCGGCGCCGGTGGACGTTCCACGGCGAAAGCTGGCAAAGCCGAGGGAGGTGTGGATGCGAGCATGGTCGGGACCGGGACGCGAAAGCGTCATGAAGGCCTCGGCTATTCCGTGCAAAGCCGCATCGTCGCCAAGGTCGGTGGTCATCGTGGCGGAAAACGGATCCGGCCGCGCACCCGGTGCGGGCGTTTCGAGTTCGATCCCTGCAAGTGTGCACTCGCGCCATTCGCCGTCACGGAAGGCCCGGGCGACGCGATGAGCACGGCCTTCGGCAAAGGTCCAGGCGCGCGCCTCGAGTGCGGCTAACTCCGGGGCATCGGGAAAGCATGCCCATAACATTCGGCGCGTTTCGAAACGCTGTGGTTCGAGTCCGGTGAACGACGCGCCGATGCGTGCGACTGCGTTGATCTCGCGGCGGATGCCACCCATCAGGATCGCGCCGCGCAACCGTCCGAATATGGCGGCAACGCCGCTGCTGGCCTTACCGTTTGCGGCAGCACCAAGCGCGCGTTCGATTAGGTTGTCGAGGGCGCCGGCGGTGGAATCCGCGGACTGTATGCGACCGTCCAGCTCGATCGTGGCCTCGACCGTGACGTCGGTATCTAGGCTGCTGCCGGCCAACGCGTTTTCGACGCTGAGGTACGCTGCGCCGTCGCTGACGATCACCACCGGCCCCTGAAAGCTTAGCCGTCCGCCCTCGGCATCGATCGCCAGTTCGAGCGGCCCAAGCCGGAGCCGTCCGCCCTCGCGCGTCGCCTTGCCTTCGCCGGTGAAGAGTGCGGCGCAGCAATGATCGAAGAGCATCATGATGCGCGCACCTGCCGCGCCCGCGCCGAAATCGAAACTCGTCATCCCGCCGATTCGCGCCGCGACGTCGTAGAATTCGATCCCAACTCGCACGGGCGGGGCGGATGGTGCGGCTATCGCTTTACGCGCGGCGGGTGGCGTCGGACTCCGTTGGACGGTGAGCGCGTCGGCGCGAGCGGACGTTGCCGCCAGTGGCTTGGCGCCATTCGCCGATTGCAGGAAAACCTCAGCCAGTGCGTCCAGACCGCGAGCGCGAATCGCACCCGCCAGCCGCACCGCGACCGACATCTCGAGTTGTAACGCGTCGATCACGCCGCCGGCGGCAAACTTGGCGAGGCGCTGTAGTGCTCCAACCTCACTTGCGGCGTGCCGCTCCGTGAAGGCCTGCAACAGGTTCTGGCTGGCGCCCCCGGGATAACGCAGGCCGAACGTCGGAATGATGCCGGCGGCGCCGAGGCGCGCGAAAAGTGCCGCCACGGGTCCGTGGATAAATTCGTTACTGGCTGAGACGTGAGCGCCCACCGGCGGGCGCAGCAAGCCATTGGCGTGACGCAGTCCGAGACCGAAATCGATGCGCGGCTCGATTACATTCCAACCGTGGATCAGCAGGACGGTCGCGTGCCCGTGATGTTCGATTATTCGGTCAACGCGATCCGCGATCTGGTCGAGCATCCATGGCGCCCGCGCGACTATTTGCGAGAGCCGATTGCAGTCGATTTCATTGCGATCCATTCCGGCGTTGATCAATGCCGCGGCGCCAAGCCGGCGAGTCAGATCGCGCGTGATGGCAGCAGTCTCGAGGTCGTTGACCTTGGGATGCAGGGTGGCGCGCGACGCAGTGCCCGCGCGACCGCCGTGAGGTGCAATCAACAGGATCGGGGCGCTGCCCTTGATCACTTCGAGCCACGGGCCCGGATCAATCATGTCAGCCGCTGGAGTACTCATCGCGGATCACAGATTCCGGCGCGCGGCGACCCGGGTCGGATGCGCATGCAGGGCGAATGACATTACGAAATAGTAAACGACGAAGGCGAGCGATGTGTAAAGCAAAATGTCGCTATGAGCCGGCAACATCGGGAGCATCGCGGCGGTCGCAACCGCCCAGATGGCGGCGAGCGTAAGCGTCAGCGGGCGCATCAGTTCCGTCCGATTGGGATAAATATATTTGATCGGCACGAACACAATGAGCGCGAGGATCGCGACGATCGCCGCGTTCAGCATGGGCGCGAAGCCGAGGCAATATAGATACAGTGCGACGAGATTCCAGTAGGAAGGAAAGCCGCGAAAATAATTGTCTTCGGTCTTGGCGTCAACGCGGCTAAAGCCGTACGCGCTCGCTACCATCGCGAAGCCCGCAAGCGTCTCGCCGGCGGCGGTTGATGGAAGAATCTGCGCGCGCATCATCAGGAAAACCGGCACGGCAACGTAATTGAGATAATCGACGATGTTGTCGAGCAGGGCGCCGTCGAAGAAGGGGATGCGCTCGCGTACCCGCACCGCGCGCGCGAGAGTCCCGTCGCTGGCGTCGATCGCGACGGCGATCGCCATCATCACGAAGGCGTCGCGCCAATCACCGCGCGCGATGTAATCGACGGCGAGCAGGCCGAGAACCGCTCCCAGAGCCGTATAAAGATGCACGGCCCAGGCGCATCCGAGCAGAAAGCGGGTTCTCGTCACCGGCGCATCCGCAGCCGTTCAGGTCTCCGGCTTCAGATCGCGCGGTCCGAAATAGTCTTCGAGGATCGTCATGAACGGGCCACACGATCGCCGTCGTTTGACGTGAGCGAGGGCTTCGTCGAGCGACATCCCGCCATGCGCGCGCAAATAAGCGATCGCCAGCGTGGGCGCGCGGTTCAGCCCGGCGTTGCAATGGAGGTAAACGCGTTCATTGGCGCCAACCAGCACGGCGAGATCATTCAGCGCGGCGCGCAAACGATCTGCCATGTCGTCGGCGCTGCCATCCTGGATGGGCGTGCGCACATGCTTGATGCCGTGGCGCGCGGAGACCTCGCGCAGCGCAACGATATCGAGTGCGTTGATGCGCAGGTCCTCGTCGTCCTGGAGATTATGGATCGCGGTCACGCGATGCTCTGTGCCGAGCCATTCGATATCGTGCGCGCGCGGATATTCGCCCACCAGCAGATAGTCGGTAATCTCGCTGACGGTCGGGCGCACCTCGCCGCGCGTGGGGCGCGGTGTGTGGTCGCGTTGCTGGGTCCACCATTCCATGGTCTGACATCTATGCAAAAAAAGACGCGCTATCCAATCGCTGCGGCGCAGACGTTCATGAGTCTGCTGTAGATATTGTAACGCGGCGGCGAGATCTGCAGAAATGCGTTTTCGGCAGCCTGGTGGGAGCGTCGAATCCTCAATGAGCGCAAGTGCCTGGGCTGCCCGCCTGATTCCATTCGTAGAGCCATACCGACGCGAGCGTCGAGGCCGCTTCGGTGACCTGCTGCGCGACCATCGGCATCTCGCGCTGCATCAACGCGCGATCGAAGTCGTTGCCGCGCTTCGCTCCGGTTGCGGTGCGGGCTGCCCGATCGGCATCCATGGTGGCTGCGACCAGGGCATGGCTGTGCTTGAGTTCGACGATGGTTGACGACCACACCGAATCGATTTTTTCGAGATGCACCTGAGGACGGGCAACTTGCTCGATCTCGCCAACGGATCGATCGGCAGCGCCCTCGAACCGCGAATGCATCCCGCGATCCTGCGGAAAGCCATCATAGTATTTGGTCGTGTGCAGTGGCTGGGTCGCGTCGCCGAGGTAATGTGCGAGGTATCCGGAGAGGAGAATCGCCTGCGCGCAATCCCCCTTGCTCCACGCCCGCTCGACCTGTTGCGCGATTTCATCGATCGTCCATGGCAGCGTGCCCGAGACCTCGAGCATTCGGGCGCCGTACTCACGTTCCATCGTGGCGCGGTCGGGCTTGAGTTGCGCCAACGGATCGAAACCGTAGTATTCGAGATCGATGTAGTGGCGAATGGCTTCGGCCTTGCCATAACGCGGCCGCAGGATCGCGTCGGGGGCGACAGCGTCCTCCTGCAATTCGGCGTCATGCATTTCGAAAATGCGCTTGAGCGAAGTGTCTGGGAGGGCGTCGATCGTGAGGCGTGCGATCAGCTTATGCGTGCGCGCATCCCAGGCCCACGCGGGAGGGGACACCAGGCAAATCGCAATAGACGCAATCAAGACCGCGAGAACCAGACGACTCCGCGCCGCGTGATGGGCTTCGTGAGCCACATTGCGGCGTCTCGATACGGCTGCGCAGTGCGGATGGGCCGCCTCGGTTACCTCACGCTCATCCTTAAGCGGCGCCATGAGCTTTTGGCTAAAGCCGCTCTTCAATCGAATTTGGCGCATCCGGGCCGATTCCATGAGGCCGCCGAAATTCCGCGGTCTTATCGAACCGAACGATCGGCCATTGACGTTGGCGCGCGACCGCGAGCAAGCGGCGATCGGGATTCACCGCCACCGGATGACCCAGCGCTGCGAGGAACGGCAGATCGTAATGCGAGTCGGCATAGCCCCACGAATCGCTTAGCGAGATCCGGTTGACCGCCGCATACTCCGCGCACCAGGCTGCCTTCGCGTCGCCTACTATTACCGGTTCGCACAAACGTCCGGTCGCGAAACCATCGTTGAACGCCAACCGGTTGGCGACGAAGGTTTCGATGCCAAGCCGCCGCGCCAACGGCTCAACGATAAAATCGGGCGAACCGGTGACCAGCACGGGGTCGAGGCCCGCGTCGCGATTGGTCGCAATCATTTCGATTGCAGACGGGTACATATTCGCAATCAGGACACGGTCGCAATACTCCTCACCGAGCGTCACCAATCGTTCGCGAGGGATGCCCTTGAACATTTCGAACAGGACCACATTAAGCAGGTGAAGCAGGTGGCGGTCACGTCGCTCAGCGAGGAAGAGCATCGGCAGCCGGGTCGCCAGGCCGAGCACGGAAGTTACACGCCCGCTCCATGCGCCGATATAGGAGAAAGCGAAAAGCGTGCCGTGGATGAGGTTGAGCCCCATCAGGGTGCCGTCGAGATCGTAGAACGCCGCTCCCCTGACCGCGCGACCGTGGCGCTTGCGATGGTGTTCGTGAATCTGCATGTCAGCCCGGCGATGAACGCCATCCCGAGGCGTGCTATGGCTGCGGCGAAGCGGGTGGCTTCGATGCAAATGCCGGCGTCGGGCATGGTGAGGTAAATGGATTGACGCCGACCACCACTATTTGCGTGAAGCCGCCGTCCGATACGGTAAAGTAGGTGCATCCCGGGGTAACGCCAATAAACAAACCGTTACCTTGGTAACTGACAACGCCGGGAAAAGTTAGGGTTGGCGCAATCGGATTCCACCGCGTGCTGTCGCTGTTGGTCACGTCATGGAATTTCGCCGTTTTGAGATCGTTGTTGCGGTTGAAGATGCCCTGCGCTTGAAATTGCACAGTGTTGGAACCCGGTGCGGTTCCGACGGTGGCGGCCGCCACCGGAGCGCATTCAGGCGTGGGCGTCGGCGTGGGCGTTTTGGATTTGGTTGGTGAGGGCTTGGGTGTAGGGACCGGCGGCGTTCCTGGGCAGACGTTAAGCCCAATAATCGCGAAAGGATTTCCGACGGTGAACGTGCCGATTGAGCCTCCGCCACCACCGCAACTCATGATTAGCGCCGCTGCCAAAAAGGACAGCACCGGCACCAGCACCAGACATCGTCGCCGCCAAATCATCAAGCATTGAAAGATGACGGCGCATGGGGCCGCTGTCAAGCTGAAGCGAGTCGAATAGAGCCGCGTAAGGCGAAAAAAAGGCGGGACACCAAGGAGGGGGGAGTCTCCAAAGCGCCCGCCTTTAGGCCGCCCGCCTTGCGACGAGCGGTCCCCGCCGACAGGGAGGAGGAGTAACCGGGGAGTGCGTTCACACAAATTGGACGGAAGACCTTCCCAAACTATTCACGACTCGCATTGCGAAAAATTTCCGTTGCCGCGGGGCGATTCGCGCCAAGGCTGCGGCGCTTGCAATTGAAGGGGGGACGTATCGATCGACCCTGCACCTTGATGACAGGGGGGCACGTATCGTGCGATCCTTGTTCATTGTGGAGCATGTCGCAGTGAGTGCCGCGCGCGCCGAGTGAACGGAATTCTGTAAATGCCAGTGAAGCTCTCGGTAATCGATCAATCACCGGTGTCCGCCGGATTCACGCCCGCCGACGCCCTGCACAATACGATCGAACTAGCGCGCCTGACCGATCGGCTCGGCTACCATCGCTATTGGATCGCCGAGCATCACGCGATTCCCGCACTCGCCAGTCCGGCACCCGAGATATTAATTGATCGCGTAGCGGCAGAAACCTCAGCGATTAGGGTCGGATCGGGCGCCGTTCTACTGCCGCATTACAGTCCGCTGAAGGTGGCCGAGACTTTTCGCGTGCTCCATGCGCTCTATCCGAATCGAATCGATCTCGGCATCGGACGCGCGCCCGGCGGCACTCCGCTCGACAGCTACGCGCTGCGCCGCTATCGCGATCACGAGCCGGGCGACGACTTTCCTCGGCAATTGGTGGAACTATTGACCTTCCTGCACGGCGGTTTCCCGGCCGATCATCCGTTCAGCCGGACTATCGTGACGCCCGCGATGCCCGGCGCACCGGACGTTTGGCTGCTGGGGTCAAGCCGCTGGAGCGCTTCGGCGGCGGCGCAACTCGGACTGCCGTACGCCTTCGCCCATTTCATCGATCAACTGCCCACCCGTCCGGCGATCGAGCACTACCGCTCGCACTTCATCTCGTCGAATGGATCCAAGCCGCAAATCATCCTCGCACTCGGCGTGATCTGCGCCGATACCGACGAGGAAGCCGAACGGCTCGCCTCGAGCGCCCGGCTCTTCCGCCGGCGCGTTCGCCAGGGCGACGTCCGCCCGATTCCTACGCCCGAGGAGGCCTTGGCGGAGCTTGGACCTCGCACCGCGGAGCTCTTACCGGACAGTGGCGAATGGCCCCGTTATGTGATGGGCGCGCCCGATCGCGTGCGCTCGCAGTTAGTCGACATGGCTAGCCAGCTTGGCATTGACGAACTAATGGTCGTCACCATCGTGCACGACCATCAGGCGCGCATGCGCTCCTACGAACTGCTCGCCGCTGCATTCGAGCTTTCTCCGCGCGCTTAGTGTCCGCATTTAGTTCATTAAATCTTAACTTGCCGGACGATAATTCGTTACCGCAAAGTAGTGTGAAACGAGTACGATTTCGCTTGCAAAAGACCGATTGAACGATTGAATATTGGCATCTTTCAGCGCCGACGATCATCGGCAGTGTCGCTCTGACTATCTCGGCCCGAGGAGCGAGCATGGCCGACATCCGCTCGATGAACGCCAAAGGGGGTGATTGCAGGAGACCATTGAACGTTACACCTTAGGCCGCGCTCAACTACAACATTTGTTGATGAAGGGGGAACATAGATGAAGCGAGTCGCGTTAGTTCTGGGAATGATTTTAACCCCATTGGTACTTTGTACCGGCTTTGCATCCGCACAGACTCCATTCAATCCAAAATCGATCGAAGCGGCCTGCGCTGCCGCTGCCAAAGCGGAACCCGCCACATTTCGGCCCGGTAAGACCAAGATGTGGTGCGCGATGATCGATCGCGAGGGCAAACTGCTGGCCGTGAATGCGACCGATACCGGCGGGACACCCCAAAACCCACTAGGCTCTGATGCCTGGCGCGGCAGCATCGAGATTGCGATCGCGAAGGCTTACACCGCAGTCGCATTCAGCAGCAACGACCTGGCCTTGGACAGCAGGACCGTCGGTTTGGTTACGCGTCAGGACGGGCCGGGATCGACCACCCCCGGGACTATCGGTACCGACGCCGGCGTCGCGCCGTTGTGGGGTCTTAGCGCGAGCAATCCTTATCGCTCTGCGTTCGGATTTTTTCAGGGCAGCGATGATGTCCCCGGCGGGTTCCATCACGGCATCATCACGTTTGCCGGCGGTCAACCGGTTTACACCAAGGGCCCGGGCGGCGGATGTGGTGGCGGAGGCGGCATTCTGATTGGGGCGGTCGGTGTGAGCGGTGATGGCGTTGATGAAGATGACGCCGTGGCAAAGAGCACTGTCACCAGCGCGGGCCTGTGCCTCACGCCGTGACGCGCTGAACGGATTCGACCTCGGCGGGGGCGTTGTCCGCATCACGCCCCTCGCCGTAAACTCCTGCTTGGATCGACGGGACCTTCGTCAGTAATGCGGTTGCCGGGTGCTAAGTTCGCGCGACGATGCTCCTTCGCGACAAGAGGGCCGAGGGCTTCATCGAGCAGTAATGCCCGTCAACTACGCGAGTCGTTCAGCCGTTGGTCCGATCGGGGCGCTCGAATGAGGGTCCCGAGAATCCCGTGCCGAACTTGATTCGCGTATTGCCGGTGTTCATGCCGCCGTCCACTACCATCGCGGTGCCGGTGATCCATTCGGCGTCGTCGCTGGCGAGAAAGAGCGCCATCGCCGCGATATCCTCCGGCCGGCCCGCGCGCGGAATCGGCTGCGAGCGCGCCATGCTTTTCCGCGCTTCGTCTTCGCCGCCGCGCATTCCGCGATAGACCAGCGGGGTGACGACGCCGCCCGGACAGATGCAATTTACGCGAATCCGGTCACGCCCGAGTTCGATCGCGGCACTTTCGGTCAGGCTGACCACGGCGGCCTTGGCCGCGCTGTATGCATGCAGTCCGGCGACGCCCCTGAGTCCGGCTACCGAGGACGTCGAAATGATCGATCCCCCGCCGGCCTTGCGCATCGGTTCGATCGAATATTTGATGCCGAGGAATACCGCGCGCGTCAGGATGACGAAGCTCTTGTCCCAATCCTCCGCGTTGGTATCTTCCAGCCGGCCGGTCGCGCCGCCGATCCCCGCGTTGTTGTAGGTGATATCGAGGCGGCCGAACTCATTCAGCGCGCGGTCGATCATCGACTTGATCGCGGCGTCACTGCCGACGTCCGTATGTTGAAATACGGCTCGTCCGCCGCCGGCCGCGATTTCTGAAACGGTGGCTTCACCCGCCTGCGAATTCAGATCGGCGACTACCACGGCCGCCCCTTCTTTGGCGAAGCGCAGCGACGTCGCGCGTCCCATCCCGCTGGCCGCCCCGGTTATTACCGCGACTTTTCCGTCGAGCTTACCCATGATTTCTCCTTCGTCGGATCGTTCTTCAGTCCACGCCGGCGCCGTGCTCCGAAATTTGCCTTGACGCTGCCGCTACCCATCTAGCCAACTTTCTTGCCTGATCACAATGAAAAGAGGAAACACCTCGATGACGCCGCGATTCTTGGTAATCGTGCCCCTGCGCCACCATTACCAGGACAACGTTTTCGCGGCCGCTCTTACAATTCGAGATGAAGCCGTGTTCCCAGCACCAGCGCTGGCCCGCGGGCCCGGGTGTAACCGGGAGTGTTGAGATACTGCAGATCCAAGGCACCGAATATTCCACGCGCGATCGGAATTGGAAAGTTGTAATAGGATTCCATGATCTCTTCCGGACCATAAGAAAGGTTTCCATCTCCGAGCAGGAAGCCCAGACCGCCGAGCGCCAGGTACTCCCGATGCCGGCGCGATATGCCATTCGCGACGAATGCCACACCCCACTTGTCCTTAGGACGCTGCCACCAGTCGCCGCGTAGGTCCCCGCCAAAGGACAAGGTCTGGTCCACCTCGGTGTAGGCCCACGATTCGTGTTGGCCCTCGTTCCAGCCCGCTCGCATGAACAATCGCGCCTGCTCGGTAAGTGCCTGTTCCACATTGAGCCCGAAGCCGTACTTCAGCGTAGTATTAAATCGATGTGCGGTGATACTGGGAACCGTCATCGTCTTTTTGTTTTCCTCGAACTGATCGATAGCATCGTGATAGTTGCCCATGTTGGCGAAGTTAGTAAAAGCAAGGGCCCGAATGACTGTAGGACGATCGCGAAGCAGCGGCGGACGAAAGTCGAGCTCATAGTTCTGGGCAATCGCCTTCTGCGGATTCCATTCGAGGGTATCTCCATTTGCAGCGGTCGGCTCGAGCGCCGTAGCGAAGAGTGCACCCCAGTAGCGGTCTTCATAGTCGATCACGAGCGCATAAGTGTAACCTCGGGTATCCGCGGCATAGTCCCACGCGCCATTATTATCGACCGTCCAGTTCATGAATTGCAGATGGCTGTCGCTGGCAACCGAGTTGAGGTCGAAGAAATCCGGCAACGACATCTTACCCGCGTGAATGTCAATTCGGCGTACCGGCAAAGTGGTAAGCAACGAGAGTGGTGTGCGCTCGGCCTTCACGGTCTCATCGCTCAGGGGAATAACCTTGCGCAGCCAGAGACGCGCGAGATATGGCTCTGCGCTGATCTGTGGATTCCTTACGACGTCCAGATTGACGTAGCCCGCGAGGCCAAGTCCTTGGCTCAACCCGCTCCATCCCGTGGACTCCGCGTCGAGCACCAACTCGGTCGTATCGTTTAGTTCGTAGCCGGTGTAAAGCGTCAAGAGCCGCGATACTGCCTGCTCCTCGGCCCCGTTAAAGCTGTTGGGACCGCGATATGGAGAATGAAACCGCGGATGCATCTGCGCGATGAAGTTCGCCTGACCGGAAAGCCAAAAGGGACTGGTCTGCGAATGATGAAAGAACGTGTCCTCGTCGCTGCCGTGATTGAGCATCTCGTCCCACAGCGACTTCGCCTGTGACTCGGCGGTCTGCATCGACGATGTTCCGCCGTCTAACGAAGTAGCGGGAGCCTCCTTGACCGCCGCCGTGCTGTTTCCCGCAGGGCCGATTGGCGCGGTCACCGCCGCCGATTTGTTCATTGCGGCGCGCAGACCCGCCTGATATCCGGCCTCATATCCAAGACGATATTGATCTTCGGTTGCCGATCTGGCTTTCGGGATGAGCTGCGCGCACGCTCCGGAATCGAGACCCGCGAGCCAGCAAATCGCTATTGCGAAAATAACTGCGATTGGCCTCAAGGTATTACCTCCGAAAAGCACTTACGAGCGTCTCCACTGATGAGAGGTACCCTTCGCATCGGCAGCTCCTCAAGTTTCTGCGAATCACGATAGAAATCTCCTATCGGCTCGCAGCCCGCGCAACCCCAATTTCGCAATATCGGTTTCGCCGCATCGAGGTTCAAATGATCGGGATCGCCCAGCTTGGTCGATGATTTTGCCCAGACCGATTATCATTAGACAATGCGGATCCCGATGCCGTCGAGCCACCGAAGTATTGTGAGATTCGCGTGATCGAACACTTTATAATCGCAGTGGGGCTGATCGACCGGATAACCTTGGCGACGTTATTGTCACTGTTTCATCTTTACGCTTGCGCGTGGCGAATGCCGGCTCGCTGGCTGGTAAAATTGGCGAGAGAGTAATGGTACACATAGAGCATCACCGCACACATCGAACGGGTTGGCTGCGCGCGGCGGTATTGGGCGCGAATGACGGCATCGTCTCGACCGCAAGCCTGCTGCTTGGTGTAGCGGCGGCGCATGCGACCCACAGCGGCATCCTCATCGCCGGGGTTGCCGGCCTCGTCGCGGGGGCCATGGCGATGGCCGCCGGCGAGTATGTCTCGGTGAGCTCGCAAGCGGACACGGAACGAGCCGACCTCGCGATTGAGAGTGAAGGACTCGAAACTGATGAAAGGTCAGAGCGCGAGGAATTGGCGATGATTTATGTTCAACGCGGGCTGGAAGCTGGGCTCGCCAAGGAAGTCGCCAGGCAGCTTATGGCCTTTGATGCGCTAGGCGCACACGCTCGCGACGAGCTGGGGATTAGCGAGAATCTTATGGCTCGTCCGCTGCAAGCCGCGTTCGCCTCGGGTGCCAGTTTCACCGTGGGAGCGGCCATTCCGCTGTTCGCCGCGGTAGTCATCACCAGCCCCAGCCTCATGATTCCGTGCATCGCGGCAGTGTCGTTAATTCTTCTGGCGCTGCTGGGCGGCTTGGCTGCGCAAGTCGGTGGCGCGCGTGTCGCCGTAGGCGCTATCCGCGTTCTCCTTTGGGGTGCCTTGGCGATGGGCGCCACGGCCGGCATCGGCTCGCTCTTCTGATCGCCGTCCTACGATGATTGCTAACTCGATGCCGCACTTAACCGCCGAAGCTGTGCATTACCGCTGGCACCTAGCTACTTTCGGTAGCCCTGCAGCGCGGCAATGACGGGAGCAGTATCTTCGAAAATCAGGAATTGCGACACCTTCCCACCTTTGAACTTGAGAATGTGCACATAAAAGTTGTCGAACTCGATCCCGGTTGCTTTGACGCGACCTCGTTCGAACACGAGCACCGCAACACGATCATCTGAGGCGATAAATTCGCGCGGCTCAAACTGCGGATACTCTATCGTCTCGCTCAGTCCAACCATGAATTCCGCCAATCCTGCCCGACCCTGGCGCTTGCCTGCCCACGGCCAGATCGTTTGCGGCATAGGGTGCTGAAAATCGAGATCTTCGGAACAAAGGTCCAGGATGGTTTGCAGATCGCCGCGCGTGAACGCTGCATAGCCATTTTTGATCAATTCCACATTATCCTGTTCGCTCATCGCCCATCTCCCATTAGGTCAATTCACCGCGATCTTCCGTTTCGCCTATCCGATTCCGTCTCGCCTTTAGACCAAACGAGCTGCTTGCGACAAGGTTCAGCTGGGTTTTGGGCTGTTGAAAAGCCCATCTACATTCGCCAGAACCGCTTCGATCGGAGACTTCTTCAACACCATCCGAGTTTTTTCGGCTTCTGGCGCCTGGCAAGCTTCTCCTTTTTTTGGCGATCATCTCAAGCGCAGAGTCGCATCCTGGCCTGCAGAGGTTTCTTGGGAAATAGACGGACAAGGTATTGGAGTCTTCCACAACTAGATCGCTACCAAACGCCGATTCCCGGTTGACACTCCCCGCCGCGTCCGGATACTTGCCATCAATCACCCTCGAGGAGACCTGTTATGGCCCAGTCCGTCAAAGGCAGCTGCGCTTGCGGTGCCGTGCGCTACGAATGCACCGCCGATGCCCTCTTCACCGCCAATTGTCACTGCCGCGATTGCCAACGGGCGGGCGGCGCCGGCTTCGCTTCGGTGCTGGGCGTGCCCAAAGATGCGCTCAAGATCACCGGCGACGTCAAATAC
>VFSW01008669.1_pt1 | contig 14582 bp, 15 predicted proteins | sample 5358111 | NCBI WGS metagenome assembly VFSW01 (sample SAMN11554181, study PRJNA540505) | mine drainage metagenome | isolation source: sediment from site ElyBrook_90M | place: USA: Ely Copper Mine, Vershire, VT | collected 2017 | reverse complement strand
GACCAATTCGGCGGCATTCCAGTTGAACTGGGCAATTCACCGCGTCCACCGATTTCAGGAACGGGCATTGGCCCAACCGACACTGGGCCGATATTCAACGGCAGCGATGGCATTGCGGTTGCCAGGAACGTCTATCCCTCGCTCGGCCCGATCCTGTCGGCGTTCGGCCACGGTGCCAAGGATGGCTGGGGCGATGAGCCGCTGGGCCTGTCGCCTGAGTCCGTCAAATGGCTTTCCGACAAGAAAATCTTCGGGCCAGCGCAGGGGGGTTACGACAATCCGTTTCAGGCGTTCAACGAGATGCTGGCCCATACCGTGGTCGGCGCATTCCAGATTGCGGGCCGCACTGGCGCCGCGGCGCTCGGCGCATATCAGAAAGGTGTCGCACAAATCGGCGAAAGCGCTGGCATTCCAGAGACAAGATTCACGGGATCATCCGCTCAACTCGGCCGCGATCTGGCGGCGATGCCGGAAGCGTTCTTCGGCTCGCCCGGGGCGCTTGGCCATGTCGAAACCCGGCCGGGAGGTATTCCAATTGGTGATGGAAAGCAGATTGTGTTGACAAAACCATCTTCCCCTGTTCCTGAAAGGATTGAAGGAGCGGCAATAAAGGCAGGCGATAAGATTTATTCCGGCGTGACGCATGGAGACGCTTACAAAAAGGCGGAAGCCGCTGGCGATATGGACGCTTTTGAATCGTCCGGTTTTGTGACAAGCACGGGACGATATATCGAACGTCCAGAAGCGCTGCGGATAGCGCAGGAACAGGGACAAGTAGAGAATAGCGACCGCTTCGGACCATTACATTCCGGCGAACTGGGCGCGCTGCCGCCGCAAGTAGCCGAGGCCCGCGATCTCGGCGTGATCGGGGCGCCAAAGCCGGAACTTGCCGCCGATGCAACACCAGCCGCACGCGCGGCTGCCGCAGTGCCGAAACCGGAAACCATCAGCAGCGGAGTGCCTGAGAAGGCCGGCAATATCCGCCTCGACCAGATCGGCATCAACGCCGACGCCAAGGACGTCATCCTCGATGCCGCCAGGAACAACGACGACTTCAACCAGGCACGCTCCGGCAATGTCCCACTGGCTCAGGTCGAAAGCCTGTCGGAAGCTTCGGGCGTGCCGTCGGCAACCCTGACCGGCAATGACGGGCTCGGCCGGCTCATGCACAACGACGCCGTGGTGCGGACGTGGCTGCAGGCGTTCCACCAGGCCACGGACGAAATTGCAGCGCAGATGAGAACCGTTAGCAATACCGGCGACGAGGCCGACATCGCCAAGCTGCGCGATATGACGCTGCGGTTCCAGCACATGCAGGAGCAGGTGTCGGGGCTCACCGCGGAAGCCAGCCGGACGCTGGGCGTGTTCCGGGAATTCTACGCCAACAAGGGCAAGGCCGAGGCGCTTGGCAAGGTGCTGGAGGATAACCCAGGCCTCGACGCCGATAGCCTGAAAAAGCTGGCTGATGCCGGGCGGGGCTTAAACAATCCCGCATCGGTGGCACGCCTGCTGAATGATTCCCGCCAACCTATCTTATGGAACAAGTATCTGTATTATTGGGTGAATGCGCTGATTTCCGGCCCCGTGACCCATCTGAAATATATCGGCGCCAACGCAGCGTTTGGGGCCTATGAGGCGGTGGCCGTTACGCCCATTGCCGGCGCCCTTGGCGCGGCCCGCAGATTAGCCGGGGGGACCGACGGGGTTTACGTAGGCGAAGCGGCCGCGCGCGCCTGGGGACTCCTGGCGGGCACGCCGGACGCCCTCAAGGCGGCATGGACCGCGGCGCGCGAGAACGTCATGACGCCGTTTCCCAACGAGGTTGCGGGCAAGGCAGTCAACCCGCTGACCCAAACCCGGCCCAATCCGATCGGCGGCAAGCTGGGCTTTGCGATAGGCATCCCCGGCCGGTCGGCGGCTGGCATCCACAGCTTTTTCCGGTTCCTCGGCTACCGGGCCGAGATCGAGGCGCAGGCCTATCGCGGTGCAGCAAAGGAGGGGCTGTCGCCAACAGATTCAGCGTTCTGGGATCGCCGCGCCGCGCTTGCGGGCCAGCCTACCGACGCCATGATGAACGCCGCAATAGATAACGGCAACCATCTGACCTTCATCGGCAAGCAGGGCACGTTTGGGCGGGCGATTTCCAAGCTGGCCAACACCCGCATGGGCCCCGGCGGTATACAGCCGTTCAAGCTGATCCTGCCGTTCACGCACATCCCGGGCCAAATCCTGCGCGCCGGCCTTGAGCAGACCCCGGCGGCTTTCCTGGATTCCAGGATGCGCGCCGATATCCTCGGCAAGAACGGTGCCGTCGCCGCCGATACGGCACGTGCGCGGCTGATCGCCGGCGGGGCGGTATCGGCCATGGTGGCGAACTATGCCCTCAACGATACGCTGACCGGCTATGGCCCAACCGACCAGACTGAGCGCGCGACATGGCTGCGCACCCATGAGCCCTATTCGGTGCGGCTGGGCGGTTGGTGGTACAGCTACAATAAATTCGGCCCGATCGGCGATTTGATCGGCGTAGTGGCCAATCTGACCGAAGTTGGCCCAAAGATGAAGGAGGGCGAGTATGCCGAGGCCGCCGGCCACGTCATGAAAGCCACGTCACGCATCCTCGAGGATGAGGTCGGGATGCAGGGGCTCGTCAACCTGATCGAGGCGCTTGACGATCCCGACAAGAAGATGAGCCGGTTCGTGGCGGGACAGGCGGCGTCGAACCTGCCATATTCGTCGCTGATTCGGCAGATCGCATCGTTCAACGATCCCTATATGCGCGAGGCCAAGACCTTCGTCGACCAGCTCCGATATTCCACCCCATGGTCGCGGCAGGACTTATTGCCCAAGCGCGACTGGCTCGGCCAGCCCATGGACAACCCAGGTTATCAGAGCATCATCCGCCAGCGCGCGGTGAATGCCGATCCGGTCGACCTCGCGATATCGCAGCTCCGCGGATTTCGCCCGGCGCCGCCGCAGGCTCGCATCGGTGGCGTAGCGTTGCCACCCAAGCTCTATGACGAATACCAGGCGCGCGCGGGCGCGATGGCGCGGGCCGGCCTTGAGGTCATGGTGCGCGCGCCGGGCTGGGGCGAGATATCCTTGGGCATCCGGGAGCAGATCGTTCACATCACGGTTGAGAAGGCGCGGCAGACCGCGGCCGGCATGATGCAGGCCACCCATCCCGAACTGATCATGCAGGGAATGCAGCAGCGCAAGGACAAGATCAACGGGGTGAAGCCGACCAAACTGACCGATCAATAGGCGGCGGTGCGTTGCTGCCTTGGGCGGGGGCGCCATTCTCCTCGGCCATGCGACGGATTTCACTCGGCATCCTGATCTGGCTTGCGCTGTCGTTAAGTGCATGGGCACAATGTCAGTTTCCGACTGGCCTTGCCCAAAACACCGTGATTGGCCGGCTCGGTTCTGGCCCAGGCCCCTGTCAGGCCATTCCGTTTTCCCAGCTCGGCCCGACCTTGATCACGTCCAATCTGGCGGTGACCGCGCCGCTGTCAATCACGGGGCTGAACCTTAAAATCCTCGGCGCCGCCGGGCAAATATTGAACGGGATGCCGCCGGCCTTCACCGCAACTCCTACGCTGGGTGTGGCCTCGACCATCAGCGGGACTTTGACGCTCGCCAACAGCGCTAATACCGGAACGGTCACGATCGGGGCACCGAGCACGGCGACGACATGGACATTCAAGTTCCCGACCACGGCCGGATCGAATGGACAGGGTCTGATCACCGACGGCGCGGGGAACACGGCATGGTCGGCCGGCGCCGGCACGGTCAACTCCGGCACGGCGGGCCAGCTCGGCTATTACGCGACTTCGGCGGCGGCGCTTTCCGGCAATGCCAACGCGACGATATCTAACGGCACCTTGACCCTTGGCGTCGCCACTTCGGTGCAGGGCTCGCTGGCGCTATCCGGTTCAACCAGCGGCACAACCACGCTGACTCCTGCTGTCGCGGCCTCGGGCACGCTGACGCTGCCGGCGGCCACCGATACGCTGGTCGGTCGCGCCACTACCGACACGCTGACCAACAAAACGCTGACCTCTCCGACCATCAACAGCGCAACCATGACAACGCCGACGCTGGGCGTGGCTTCCGCGACCACCATCAACAAGGTCGCGATTACGGCGCCGGCAACCGGCTCGACGCTGACGATTGCGGACGGCAAGACGCTGACTGACACGTCAGGCGTCGGTGCGTCCATCCTGCTTGGCGCGACCGGCGGCGGCTTCTCGGCATATGCCGGGGTATCCTGCACAAATCAATTCTTGCGCGCGCTGAGTGCGGCCGGTGCCAGTACCTGCAACACGGTTGCCAATACCGATCTTGCCAATTCATCGATAACCATCGGCTCGACCAATGTCGCGCTGGGGGCGACGGCTTCCACGGTCGCCGGTTTGACGCTGACCGCGCCGACCGTCAATGGTGGCACGGCACAGGCGCTGACCAATCTCGGCATCCGTTCGTCCGGCTCTGGCGCGTTCGACATGGCGATCGCCAACACCGAGAACCTGACGGCACAGCGCGCGCTGACCATCACGCTCAACAACGCGGCGCGAAACCTCAATATCTCGGGCGACATCACAACGGCGGCGGCCTTTTCTACCTCTGGGGCCAACGCCGTTACGCTGACCACCACCGGAGTAACCAACGTCACCCTGCCGCCCTCCGGCACGCTCGATACGATCGATACCGCTCAGACGATATCCGGGCAGAAGATATTCTCGTCGCTTCAGCAATTCACCGATATAAAATTCTCGTCAGGCAAACTTTATCCGATGTCGGATTCGACCTCTGCGCTGCAAATGTGCAAGGCGGATGGCGTCACTTGCTTTGTGACTGCTGACAGCACCAACCAGGCATTGACCGCCGCGACTCTCAAATTCACGACGTTGGATGCCGACAGCCTTGCATCCAGCACCAGCACGGTCACCGGGTTGACGGCCAACAATTCGCCGAGCGCAAGCAACGACTATATCGCTTATTATTCCGCGGGTGACGGCAAGATCAGAAAAGCTACTGTCGGTTCGATAGCCGCCGGTGCCACGGCCGGTGTGTCGTCCCTGAATGGCTTAACCGGCGGCCTTTCGATCGTGGCAGGAAGCGGCGCCAACGTGAGCGCTTCCGGTACGTCCGTGACATTGACCGGATCGGAATCGGTAAATGCGCAGACTGGCAGTTCTTATTCCATCGCGGACAGCGACCGCGCGAAGCTGATTACGGCGTCAAATACTGGCGCTCAAGCCTGGTCGATCGCCCAGGCTGGAACTTCAGGTAATTTCGCCGCTGGATGGTTTTCAGACATCAAGAATATCTCTACTGCCGCGGCGGGTGTCGTCACTATTACTCCGACGACCTCGACGATCAACGGCGCATCTACGTTTGCTATCGCACCCGGCCAAAGCGCGCGGATCATTTCTGACGGGACGAACTACCAGGCCATATTTGGCCTCGGCCAGCCTTTAACCAATTCTCTCAGCTCCGATGTTGCCTTGACCAATGGTACAATCACGACTTATTTTTCTGGCCCTGCAGTTACTCAAGGCACGTTCGGAACCTTCTTTGCATCAGGAACAGTGACCTTACTTGATACCGCCGGGTCCGCAAAATTTAACTGTAAGTTGTGGGACCAGACGACAGTCATTGCTAGCGCTCAGACACTTGTTAGCGCCGCTAACGCTTCCAATACACTGACTCTTTCCGGCTTCATCAGCAACCCGGCCGGGAACATCCATCTCGATTGCGGTGCGAATTCCACGACATCGTTTATCAAAGCCAATTTATCCGGCAACTCAAAAGACAGCACACTTACCGCGATAAGAATCCATTGAGTGTGACAACCCCTCTGCGCTGCTTCTACTCCCGAATGTCGTACATGGCCGAGATCACGGCCACAGCGATCGGCGCTGCGTCCGGCACCAATCCTCTGCCAGGCGCCAACATCGTTGTCCCCGGCATTTATTCGATCGATGGTTTCGCGGTTTCATGTTTGCAGGAGGGGCTTTATCGCGTCGCCAATTTCGTCGGCTTCACGGTCCAGTTCATCGTCTATGCGCAAGACCTCGATGCGCTTCTTTCCTCGATTTGCCTGCTGCACCAGCAAAGCTCGAACGATGGACAGGCAACGCCGCAACAGCTTGCGGCGATCGCTCAAACACGCCGGGTACAGACTACTTGCGGCATCATGGCAGCGTTCGCGGTATACCTGCTTGAGCAGGCCGGCTTTCAGGCCAGGGTGGCCAACATCCTGTCTGTGGGTCCCTACAACGGATATGACGACGGCCATATCATTTGCGAATTCATGTTGAACGGCAAGCGGTGCGCCTACGATCCCGATCTCGGCAATGATTTCTGGTTTACCGGAACAGGTCCAATGCAACGGGCAAGCGTTTTGGATGTTCACTATAATCTCGCTTCTGGCGGCATCACCGCGCGTGCCCTGGTTCCTTCCGAATCTCCCGATGCGCAATTCAGTTTCGCGTTCGGGATTGAGAACATCGGAGCCAATCAGCTTGCATGGTATGAGCGCATGTTTCGCGTGCCGTATTTCGTCAGCGGCAGCACGTTTAACTTTCTGGCCGACAACGCATCGGATGCCGCTGCTGCACAATCATATGCTTCGGGATTTGTCGAACTCTCGCAAGCAAATTACATCGCGACCTATTATCCGCCTCAATCCCTCGTCACCACCGGAGAGCCACCTGACTCGACGACCTCCTGGGGAACCAGTGTTGTCACCGTGGTTGATCGAAGTCTGGCATTGACGCCAGGTGCGAGCGTTGCAAGCCTTGGCATTTTCTTCAATGGCCCTCAATCCGGCCTGAAGATGAAGATCATGCAGGAACTGTCGGCAACCAGTTTCAACGATGTTGCGGAGACTCCCCCGCAGAGTCATCCCGGTAGCGGCTATGCTGACTTTGCTCTACCGTTCACCGTTCCAGTGACTGGCACTTTCCGTATAGGCATGTCATGTGAAATCGTCGGGTCCGAGGCTTTCTCGACCGTCGGAAATCGCTCGCTGGCTACCGGAGATCAGACCGGCAGCGGTATTACGCTGGTGAATCATGCCGATGGCACCATCTGCACGAGATGGACGCTCACTTAATTCGCGCCGGACATCCCCATGCTCGCGCATTTTCGGGGATATCACTCTTGACCAGCGACATGGCTCCGACCGTTACATGATCTCCGATCGTCACGCCCTTCTCGATCACTGCGTTGGGTCCGATATAGACGCCATTTCCAACCTTGGTTGCCGCGTGTTCGACTGGTTCCTTGCCTAGCGAATTTGCCCATTTGACAGTGTGGTGCGTATAGATTTGAACGCCGGCTGAGATCGAACAATAATCGCCGATCTCTAGTCCCCCTGAGCCATCGAGCACGACGTTAGGACCGATCCAGGTATTACGACCTACCTTGACATCCCCAATCACCAGCACGTTGTCGTAACAGGTCGTACCTTCGCCCCATCCATAGAGGCGCGCGTTTTCATCGCGTTCTGTCAGGAGATCGCCAACTGAAACGCGGCGTCCGTATTTGCGCATCTTCTCGGATTGAAGATGCCGGATCGCGCTTTTTATGATGTCGGTCAGGGCGGTTGTTTTCATGCGGTTACCCCCGGTCAGGTAGACCCTACATCTACAACCCTCCCGTGAGCAATCCCCCGAGTGCGTTGCGGTGCGTTGCTGAAAAGGCACAACCATCCATGGTGCCGATATGGAGGGTAGGCCATGGTCGATCTCGTCAAGCTGAAGTCCGATTGCGAAGCCCGGTGGGCAAGGTGCCAGATCACCCCGAGCCGCGCCACTGAGGTCCGCAAGGCGACAGCGCGGCTATGCGCCCCGGAGAACAAGGCCAGGTTTCAAGGGGCCAGTGACAGGCTCGCTGAACTGGCCGCGACCGACGGTTCAAATATCATAGTGGTTCCCTGGTGGTTTGTCGCCATCGTGAGCGAACGCGAGTACGGTCCTGACCAGCACGGCAATCAGCGTTGGGATCGCCAGCTCGGGCAGGGCGATCCGCTCAACCATCCGTCCGTACATATTCCTAAGGGCATGGGTCCATATCTTGACCATCCCGGAGATTCGACGCCTGGCCATGACGCCTGGACGCGATGTTGCGTCGATGTGCTGATCAACTCTGCGCCGTATGCAGCGAAGCGCACAGACTGGTCGATCGGCGGCGTGCTCGTCACCTTCATCATGTACAACGGCGTCGGATACGAAATGTATCACGCTGAGCCTTCTCCCTATGATTGGGGCGCGACCAATATCGAGCAGCGCGGCAAGTATTCCGGCGATGGGCAGTTCTCGCCGAATATGTGGGACACCCAGATCGGTTGCGCGGCCATGCTCAAGGACATGATGGAACTGGACCCAACTATTACGGTGGAGGGCGCGTGATCCCCAACGATGGTACCTTCGTCAATCTTTGCGGCCTGATCTACAGCCCGACCGCCGTGGTCGGGGATTGGGATCATATCGACCTCGGCGCCGATGACGGGATTTATTGGGCGTTCAAGAAGCTCGACGGTTACGACGTCGTCGTGTTTCGGGGCTCGATTACGCTGCAGGACTGGATCGACGATCTCCGCGCTTTCCCAATCCCGACCCGTCTGGGCCATGTCCACGCCGGCTTTTATGCCGACATGGAGAAGGTCTGGAGCGAGATCAAGCCGATGCTGACGCAGCCGGTTGTCGTCACCGGGCACTCGCTGGGAGCGGCGCGCGCCGACGTGCTTGTCGGGCTGATGAAAGACGATGGCACGATCGCAGCGCGCCGCGTAGTGTTCGGGGAGCCAAAGCCGGGCCTGTTGGACTTTGCACAGTTCATCAAGGATATCCCCGCTGTCTCCTATCGCAACGGCGACAAGATGTACCACGACTATGTGACTGACGTTCCCCTGACCATGCCGCCACTGCAATTCGTGCATCCGACCCCGATCAATGTCGTCACCGCCAGGCCGACCGGCGACATATTTTCCCGATTCGGCATCTTCGCCTGGCATCACATTCAACTTTACGAGGCGGCTGTGACCGCGCTTTTTCAGCCGCCAAAACTGGAGACCGCGACATGACAGCCGATAGCTGGAAATCCCTCATCATCAAGTTATTGCTGATGGTACTGACGCCGCTGGCCGCCCAGCTCCATATTGCAGGTGACAGCGCTCTCCTGTACGCCATCGCAACCGATCTGGCCGATCTGGCCGTGCTGGGCTACGGCGTCTACCGCACTTACAATACCAAGAACGTGCCGCACGACAGCGTGGCGATCAGTCAAAAATCCGTCGTCGGGGCACCCGCCGTCGGCGCCACGGTTTCCCTCCCGGCGGTGGCGAAGGTGGTGGGAGTGCTGCTCGCCGGTGCCTTCGTGTTGTCCTTTCTTGTGGCGGATACGGCGAACGCCCAGCGCCGGCCGGCCATAACCGGCAATCCCATCGATGATCTGAGGACCGACTTCGGCGCAAGGCCGAAACTGATTATCGGCAACGTCGAGAAGGATGCACACGCGATCTGGGACAAGCTGGTTTCGGCATCGCAGGCCGACCTGCAATATGCCTCGGCGCTGGCCGCTGCCGCCAACACCCCTGCATCTGCCGTCCGCAAGCAGTGCTATGACGCCATCCTTGCATTGAACACACAGGTCAACGGTATGAACGTCAAGGGCGCTGACGGCAAGGTTCTGCCGCAGCCCGATCCGAAACTGTTCACCGGAGTCGAACAGGCGGCCGAGACGATCGACAACCTTTCGCCGAGCGGCCCGTTATTCACAAACTGTGCCGGCATGGCTCAGCTCACCAAAACCAATGTGCTGACGCTGATCAATGCGATCGTGACCGGGGCTGCCGGATTTGCCGCCATGCCGGTCATACCCGGACTATAGGAGATCGGCATGAAACCGACACAGGCCCAGATCGACGCGCTGTTCACCGTGCTGCGCAACGACGCCGACGCCAGCGGCTACGGATGGGCTATCGCCGACGACAAGTTGCGGCAGATGGCGCTGGCGGGCGCCACAGCCGTCGTCAACGCTTTTCCTCGTGTGCCACCGAAACCGGCAGCGTAACGGCCATTTGAAAATCAGGATATTAAATGATGGTGACGATACCTGACGATGGAATGGCCAGGAAGCTCATCGACAACACGTTCATGCTTTACGCCGCGCGGTTCGTCGTGCCGCTGATCGGGTTTGCAGCAACTACCGCTCTCGCCATCATTGGCTGGTTTGTCACGACGACCCTCACCGATCTGAAGAAAGGACAGGAAACGGGAATCGTGGAATTCCGGGACAGCCAGCGCCAGGTATGGACCCAGATGGGAAAGTTGAACGACACCCAGACGGCAAGCAGCGTGGCGCTCAGTTCCCTGTCGTCCAAGGTGGATGGCAGTATCAAGCAGCTCGATCACCTGCAAGCGCAGGTCGATAAACTTCCGACGCAGCGATGATTACGAAATCAAACGAGGGAATTATAAAGACCAATCCTGATCCTACTGAAGCGGTCAAGGAAGCGCTGACGCTTGCGATCAAGAACCTCAGTGAAGTTGTTTCACAGCGGTTCGCAGCAAACGATAAGGCGGTAATCATCGCGCGAGAAGAACTGGCAGCGCAATTGGGCGCGATGATCATAACCATCGATGGCAAGTTCGCAGCCAACAAGGACCTGGTAGATCAGCTCGCAAAGGCCAATGCTGTCGCGCTGACGGCGGCGCTCTCGACGCAAAAGGAAAGCGCGGCCAAGAGCGAGGTGGCTGTGGGTGACATGCTTAAACAATTGCAGGCATCGTTCGAAACCGCAAACAGGACGACCAACGAGAAGATTGACCGGCTGACGTCTCGCATCGATACCGGCGAGGGCCAGTCGAAGTGGAAGGGAAAAGGAATCAGCATGATCGGCGGCTGATCATTGGCTCGGCATTGGTGATATCGGCGGCGATTGCCGTTGCCGGTTTTGCCGTTAATTTGCATCACGGTCCATGACCACGTTCGAGACCAGGGCATCCGCCATCGTTGCGTTCAATGGCATCGTCAAGGTGCTGTTGACGACGCAATCGGGACCTTATTCGCAGGACGAACATTTGCTTTGTAATCTTCTCAAGTCGCGCATCGAGTTCGAGGAAGGCGACACGATCGAGGTCACGCTGAAAGTCACAAGGCGCAAAGGAGAATAGGCATGGGAATTATCGTTCTCGTCGTTCTGATCCTGCTGCTGGCCGGAGCGTTCGGAGGAATCGGCGGCGGCTATGGCTACGGATTCGGTCATTACGGCACCGGCGGTATCGGACTCATTGTGGCGGTCGTGCTGATCTTTGTCCTGCTCGGAAGGTTCTGACTTGAAAAAACGAACGCTGCCCTACGCCCTGCAGCCAGCCACAACGATCCTCGTCGTGATGGTCGTCATTATCGCCGCGATCTGGCTACTCGCGTCATAGGAGGCCTTAAATGCCCATCGGTTTACTGTTCTGGATGCTCATGATTCTCTGGCTGATCTTCGGCATGGTTTGGTATCGCAACGGCGTTGCATGGGGCTACGGCTGGGGCGGCAACGCGCTATTGCTGTTCGTGCTGCTGTTCCTGCTCGGATGGCACAATTTCGGTTTCATCCTGCAAGGTGGCGCCGGCAGCCCTTTTCATTGAACGAGCAGAACGAGCGGCAAGCCTGCCCGTATATCGATCGTGACACCGGCGATTGTCTCGACCAGAAACCGCCGACGCCAAAGTCGTCGATTTGCCGCGGATGCTGATCGTCCTCGCCGTGCTATTGGTCCTGTCACCAGAGCCAATCCCGTGCATACCGATTGTTCGGTCGGGGTTGCCGCAGAGCAACCCCAATCCGATCAAGCTCTCTCTGAACAAAACTCATTACTTCTCTCATTGAAAAATGCTTATCCGGTTAATGCACACAAACACTGAAAGCCACTAGATGTTGAGGACTCAATAATGATCCCCCGTCGCATCATGAACGCCTCGCACTGGCTTGGCGCCCCTACCGGTTGGCGCCCAGACAAGAATGGTTACTGCGGCCATCTTGCAATCCGAACGTCCGGCGAACCTCGCAATGGCCGTGGATGGTGCGAGAGTGCGTGGGAGCCTACTCCAGCCGAGCTGGAGCAATTGAACGCGGGCGGTTCAATCATCTTAAGGATTGTCGGCTGGCAGCCTCCGGTCGCGCTCTATGTCGAAAAAGCAGGGCAGCCGCTTGAGCCGGTATCCGCAGCGAAGGTGCAACCCGAATTTTCTCTCGTTTGTCCACGCTGCGAAATGAAGCCAGGACCGCCGGTTCGCTTTTGCCAAAACAAAGGCTGCCCGATGAAGCAGGCATGACCGACACAATATCAGCCCTGAACGCTCCGTGAACGGCCTGTGTCAGCCACGTGTCACCCGGCGCGCAAACTCTGACTTTGTTCTTTGAATGTCCGGCATCTTCTGGCATAGAGTTTCTCCCAACCGATTTTCCAAGTGACTGGTTTATATGCCTTAATCCATGTTTTCGCAAAGAGGTTGCGGCCCCCGCCAGGGGTGTTGCTTCTCACAAGTCAACCTTTATTTGCAGGCACTTTTTGAATTTGTCCTTCGAATTGGGTCAGCGGTTCGCCAGTAATCCGGTCGGTGATGGTGATGTCCTCGACCGCGTGGCCGTAGGTTTCAAAGACGTGGCGGGGCGTTTTCCAGCCTCCGCGCTTGGCGACCGTCACAGGATCGAAGCCAGCCCTCAGCATCGCGGTGGCAAAGCCGTGGCGGCAGGAGTGCGGCGACAAAATCTCCACCCCGGCGCGCTTGCAGGCCCTTCGCCACGCCATCACCAATGCATTGCGGCTGTCGTACTGGAACGGCTTGCCCTCGCGCGGCAGGTTCGCCAGCTTGACCATCAGTACGGGAGGGAGATGCGCGCGCCGCTCGGCCCCGATCTTGGTTTGCTTGATGAGCACGGTTTGTCCGCGAAGGTCGATATCCGGCCAATCGACCGCCAGGGCTTCCGAGATGCGGGCGCCGGTCAAAAACATGAACATGGCGAGCGCGCCGAGATGCGGCTTATTGTGCCTTGCAAAAGTCTCCACCCATTCCCATGTGGCGGGCGTCTTGACTTTGGTGTCGAACCTGAATCGTTTGACGCGGATCGGCGGGCACAGATCGGATTCGGCGCAATGGTTGATAATGGCCTGGGTAGGCACGATCACATGCCGGTTGCGCGTGGCTTCGCCGGCGCGCGGGTAAAGCTCAATGGCGGATTGCCGTATCGCGCCTGCTGTGATGTCCTTGACCAGCGTATCCTTCCAATAGTCCTCGATGCGGTCAAGGAAGCGTGGATTCTTGCCCGCCTTGCGATAGCCCAATGCGGCGTCGGAAAACCTTAAAACCGCTTCCGGTCCATTAAGGTCACGACGGAAAGCTCTGGCTTCTTCCCGGTTGGCGATTTGCAAGGCGATTTCCTTGCTCGATGTGCCAGCAGACCGGCGTATCCTTCGTCCGGCAACCGTGCCTGAGACATAGTAGATTTCGCCCCTCTTGTGGATCTTGAGCGGCATCGGAAGCTCTCCATGATGGCGAGGACATCATCCTCGGTGAACGCCATACGATTACCCATAATCAGGCAAGTGCCAAGTTCCCTCGCGCGCTCGCGCACACGTCTTTCCGCAATCCCCAGGCGGCTTGCCAATTCGTCGGGATAGTGCAGGGCAGGGATCACGCACCGCCTCCAGTGTTTTCAACGTCGGGCTGGTCTGCCGGGCGGGCTGACCGCGCGGCGCACGATTGCAATGGCTTCACGGGCAGCTGCAATGGCGTGATCTGGGTCTGTCTCTCCTACCCATTCCGTGATGGCCTCGACCACCTGAGTCTCTAGATCGGGGGCCACGCTTTGCGGGGACGGTGATTGGGCAGCGCCGCTAGCGGGCGTGATAAGAAGCGCGCGGATGTCATCCAACCGATACTGCCGTTGTTTATCCCATTCCTCGTCGCTTTGTGATCCCGCGATATATGGACTGCGGGCATCTGCAAGCATGCTAACACAATCGCACAAAGCGGTTTTTAGCACTTCCACCGTCACCGGCTCCCACGCGGCAGTCTCGCTGCCTCCATTGTCAACGGATGACGGGATCATAACGCCTCCCCCAATATCTCGCGTTTCAAGCACCCATACTTTTCTTCATCGCCGAGGACAGCGCCATGGAGCGCCACGATCCAGTATCTCTCGCCTCTCCATTTCGACGGGATCAGCGTTGCATGCAGCGTGCCTTCATCGCAGAGTCGTAGTGGACCTGGCGAGGTATGGATAACACCAGTCGCGGCGGGCTCGATCTTGCCGCCGCCATTGGATGGTAGACCTGTATCTGATGAGCGCCAAAAGGCGATCGTCGCACCGGCTAACTTCACGGCTTCGTACCTGGCTCGTGCTGTTTCGGGCCATTTAGCGGCGAAGTTAGCTATAGTCGCTCGCCAATAGGAGCCCTCGCCGTAGCCGGTGCCGTAGCCGTAGCCCTCGCGCTTGTACACGTCGGCGACCCCACCAGACAAAGGCGCATAGCGGATGCCGGAGGGGGCGGGGAAAAAAGAAGGGGGGGGGGGGG
>VFSW01008668.1_pt1 | contig 14582 bp, 15 predicted proteins | sample 5358111 | NCBI WGS metagenome assembly VFSW01 (sample SAMN11554181, study PRJNA540505) | mine drainage metagenome | isolation source: sediment from site ElyBrook_90M | place: USA: Ely Copper Mine, Vershire, VT | collected 2017 | reverse complement strand
CGTACACAAGCGGATAAGCGCGCGCCAAACCATCGTCAGGCCCGCGCGATGAACCCGGCGGGGTGCGGGCAATTGGCTGCGGGCAGTGTTGGCGCGGGCCCGAAAGCCGGAACCGCAGACCTTCAGCGAATTCGCGGGCTTAGCTTGCCGGCGGCGCGGCCGGAGTAGGCAGCGGCTCCAAAGCGGTCAGGCCGGGCTGTTTCGAAGGCCGGGAAGTATCTGCCTTGTTGCCGGCCTTCTGATCCAGCCTCGGATAGAGATCGACCTTTGCGGGCTTCTGTTCCGGCCGGTACTCGGTGGAGGAAAGTCCGCCGGCGATGCTGGCGCCTTGTTCAATCTGCAGGAGGCCATAGCTGATATTGCCATCGACCCGTCCGGTCGAGCGCAGGATCAAGAGGCATTTGACTTCGAGCTTTTCGAACACCTTTCCGGAAATCTCGGCGTTTTCGGCAACGGTAATCCTGCCCTTGATCGCGCCGGTTTCGCCGACCACCAGATTGCCCACGGAGACGTCGCCTTCGAGGCTGCCGCAAACGACCAGGGTATCGGGCACCGAAATCTCGCCTTTGATGGTCACGCCCTCGCCGATGTAGAGCCGGTTCGCGTCTGGCATAGTGTGTTCCGTTGACGACATCTGAGGCCCCTTTCCCCGCAACTTTTCACAGGCTAACTGCCTTAATTAAGTATTACTTCAAGGCAATCGTTTTGTCATCGTCGGTGTGTGGCCGATCCCACGATTTCGGATCTGGTTTGGTTAACGGCGCCGGCGTTGGCTTAAATTCCTAGGAAAATCCCTCGCCAACGCCCGGCCGCGGCGCGGCTCAGCGCCATACCTCGTCGGCCAGTTCGACCACCATCCGAAGCTTCGCCCATTGTTGATCTTCGGCCAGCACGTTGCCTTCCTCGGTCGAAGCGAAGCCGCATTGCGGCGACAGGCAGAGCTGATCGAGCGCGACATATTTGGCCGCTTCCTCGATGCGCTGCTTGACGGCTTGCTTGTCTTCCAGCTCGCCGCTCTTGGTGGTGACCAGACCGAGCACGACGATCTTGTTGCCTTTAGGCAAAAAGCGCAGCGGCTCGAAGCCGCCGGCGCGCGTGCTGTCGTATTCGAGGAAATAGCCGTCGTACTTCAGTTCGCCAAGCATGATCTCGGCAATCGGCTCGTAGCCGCCTTCGGAAATCCAGGTCGAGCGAAAATTGCCGCGGCACACATGGGTCGTGACCACCATGTCGGCCGGCTTGCCTTCGAGCGCCTGATTGATGACGCGGGCATAGTCTTGCGCCAGGCGATCGGCGTTAAGTCCGCGTTCGCGCGCCCGCTTCAACTCGGTCTGCGAACACAGATAGGCCCAAGCCGTATCGTCGAACTGCAGATACCGACAACCCGCATCGTAGAAAGCGCGGATCGCCTGGCGATAGGTTTTCGCCAGATCATCGAAGATGGCGTCGCGGTCGGCATAGTCTTTGGTGAGGATGGCGTCCGGCTCCAGGCGGAAATGCAGGATCGCCGGGCTCGGGATGCACATTTTCGGCGTGACGCGGGTGTGCTCCTTGAGGAACTTGAAGTGCTCCAACATCGGGTGCCGGGAAAAGCCGAGCTTGCCGTTGATGCGTGGCCTGCTGTGCCTGGTCTGTACGCCCTGGAACGGGAGGCCCTGATCGACCTCGTAGATTTCCACCCCGTCTAGCATGCCAAAAAAATCGAAATGCCACCAAGAGCGGCGAAACTCGCCGTCGGTCGTGACTTTGAGTCCGACCTCCTCCTGTTTTTTGATGATCTTCTCGATCTCGCGGTCTTCGACCTCCTTGAGCTGAGCCGCGCTGAGCTCGCCCTTGTCCCGTTTCGCGCGAGCTTCCTTCAGCGGTACGGTGCGCAACAGGCTGCCGACGACATCGGCGCGAAACGGAGGCTTGGTTCTGGTCATTCGGCATTTCTCCTTGCAACGGTGCGCCAGTACCAAGCGGGGACTGCTTGGTTCGTCAACTCCAAAAAACGCAGGGGCATCCGCGCGATGGGCATTGTCCCAAAGCCGCCATGACGCCGAGGCAAAGGTTGACGACGTTATGAGTAAAAATGGCCCGATGAGTAAAAGCGGCCTGATGACTAAAAATGGCCCGCGGCGAACGACGCGCGAGGACGGGGTTCATCGATTTGCTCTTCCCCTGCTCGCTTTTCGCCTTCCCCGGGTGTGGCCAAACAGCGCGCCCAAAACCGGCGCGTCCCGTACTCGCGCACCAACCCTACATCTGCTACTTGGAAGCGGCTTGCGCTGGGTGGGCGGGACGAACGGTCGATTGATGCACGAACAGCCGGTCTGGAGCGCGGGATGCTGACGAGATTGCGCACCTCGGCGCACGTCTTCAACGGAAAGGTCAGCTTCAATCGAATAGGCATAGCGCTCAGCCTCATCATCGTGGTTGTCGCGGCCGTCGTGCTCTATCGAATTTTGCGAGATATCGACGTCGACGAACTCGTTGATGCGCTTGAGGCAACCGATTGGCGGACGCTGGGCGTTGCCGGCCTGTTCGTCGCCGCAGGCTATCTGACGCTCACCTTCTACGATCTGTTCGCGCTGCGAACGATCGGCCGATCGGAGATACCGTATCGCATCGCGGCGCTTGCCAGCTTCACGAGCTACGCGGTCGGGCACAATGTCGGCGCCAGCGTCTTCTCCGGCGGCGCGGTGCGCTACCGCATCTACTCGTCCTGGGGTCTGAGCGTCGTCGATGTTACCAAAATCTGTTTCGTCGCTGGCCTGACCTTCTGGCTTGGGAACGCTACCGTGCTGGGGCTGGGCGTGCTGCATGCGCCACAGCCGGCAAGCGACATCGATCAGCTGCCGCTGTGGCTCAATCGCGTCCTGGCGCTCGTGGCGCTTGCGGTGCTGACCGCCTACGTGACGTGGGTTTGGGTAAAACCACGCGTCATCGGCCGCGACGGTTGGCAGGTGACGCTCCCCGGGGGGCCGCTGACACTTGTTCAGATCGTGATCGGCATTCTCGATCTGGGGTGCTGTGCGATGGCGATGTACTGGCTGGTTCCCGACGAGCCGCATCTCGGCTTCATCCAGGTGGCGGTCATTTTCGTTGCCGCCACGCTGCTGGGCTTTGCCAGCCACGCGCCGGGCGGCCTTGGTGTCTTTGATGCGACGATGATGGTGGCGCTCTGGCAATTCGACAAAGAAGACCTGCTTGCGGGTCTCCTGCTGTTTCGTTTGCTCTATTATATCATTCCATTCATGCTCTCGCTTTTGATCCTCGGAGGGCGTGAAGCCCTGTTGGGCCGTACTGTGCGGCGGATCGCGCCGCCGGTCACAGCGCCGATGCACTCGGTCGCAGGGCTGGTGCAGGAGAAATCGGACGTTACTTGATCCGTCCGGCGGCCGGGCGGCTGCGCGGGCGGTTTCGATGAGCCTTAATGATGATCGTGTAGCACTGCAACGGGGAGGATGGCGCCGGCTGCGCCTGATGATCGTTACTGCGGCGGGAGTGTTCGCGGCATTGACGATCCTCGACGCGCTTACGATCGGCTACGCGGTCGCCGGTTTCGTCATCGTGGCTGCTGCTGCTTTCCTCGCGCTGCGTGCCGGTCAGGAAGCGAGCCCGCTGGCGCGCCCGATCGCGGTGTCCGAGCGTGCCGGCGAGCCGCTCCAGGCCGTTGTCGCCGGCTTGCCGGATCCGGTGATTGCGCTCGACCGTAATGGGCGCGTGCTCACACTCAACGAGCAGGCACGGTCGCTGGCGCCCGCTCTGCGGCAAGGCGAGCCGGTCTCGCTTGCGCTGCGGATGCCGGAGCTGATCGAGGCGATCGGCCGGGCCTACGCCACGGGGGAAGAGCAGCGTGTCGAATATTCCGAGCGGGTGCCGATTGACCGCTGGTTCGAGACCATCGTGGTGCCGGTCAAGCGGCAGCCGAGCCCGAGCCGGCCCGATCTGGTGCTGATGACTTTTCACGACCTCACGCCGCTGCGACGGGTCGAGGAGATGCGAGCCGATTTCGTCGCCAATGCCAGCCATGAGCTGCGAACGCCGCTGGCGGCGCTTTCCGGCTTCATCGAAACTCTGCAAGGCTCGGCGCGCGACGATACCAAGGCGCGAGAGCGCTTTCTCGCCATCATGCAGGAGCAGGCGCGCCGCATGGCGCGGCTTATCGACGACCTGTTGTCGCTGTCGCGGATCGAGCTAAACGCCCATCGCCGCCCCGATTCGCCGGTTGATTTGGTGCCGATCGTCCGCCAGGTCGTCGACGGTCTCGAAACGCTGGCGCGCGACCGCGGTGTAACCGTCCACATCGAGGCGGCGCGCGCAATGACGGTCCCCGGCGACCGCGACGAGCTGGTCCGCGTGTTCGAGAACCTGGTGGAGAATGCGCTCAAATACGGCGCTGCCGGCAAACGCGTCGACGTTACCATCACCCCGCATGAATCCGCGGACGGCGAGCCGGAAGCACAAGTCGCCGTGCGCGATTACGGGCCGGGCATCGCGCCCGAGCATTTGCCGCGTCTGACCGAGCGCTTCTATCGCGTCGACGTCACCGAAAGCCGGGCCCAGGGGGGCACTGGGCTCGGTCTGGCGTTGGTCAAACATATCCTCAACCGCCATCGCGGCCGGTTATCGATCGAAAGTATCCTCGGTGCGGGCGCCACTTTCACGGTTCAGCTGCCCACCAGGGTCACGCAGCCGGCCGAACAAATCGCTTTATAGATCAAGTGGTTCAACTGTCATCTAATCGTCATGTTGGCCTCATAGAACGTTGACGTGGTCAGCGTAAGCAATCCGCTGCTGTGGTTCTGTTGGGAACCGACATTTCCTCGCTGCAGCGCGTTGCCGAAGACGTCAAACCAAAGCGAAAAGGTCCCGAACGGGACCGGGGCCGACGTGGGTCAACGGTCTGCGTCGCCCGAAATTCCGCTGACAGGAGAGCTTCAGTGAAACATCTTACAGCCATTGCCGTCGCCGGCTTCGTGGCCGCGACGGTGCTACCCGCGGCCGCCATCGAGATTTCCGGCGCCGGTGCCACTTTCCCGTACCCGATTTATGCCAAATGGGCGGATACCTACAGGAAAGAGACCGGAGTCGGGCTTAACTATCAATCGATCGGCTCGGGCGGCGGTATCAAACAAATCCAAAATAAGACTGTGACTTTTGGTGCCTCCGACATGCCGCTGCAGCCCGCGGAATTAAAAAAATGGAACATGGTTCAGTTCCCGACGGTGATTGGCGGTGACGTGCCGGTCGTCAATCTGGAGGGCATCAAGTCCAATGAACTGAAACTCGACGGGGATACCCTGGCGAAAATTTTCCTTGGCGAGATCACCAAGTGGGATGACCCGGCGATCAAGAAGCTGAACCCGGACGCCAAGCTTCCGGCGCAGGCTATTGTCGTCGTTCACCGGTCGGACGGTTCCGGCACAACGTTCATCTGGACGGACTACCTGTCGAAGGTAAATGCAAAATGGAAATCCGACGTTGGCGCCAACACCTCGGTTGAATGGCCCACCGGCATTGGGGCTAAGGGTAACGAAGGCGTCGCCAATAATGTTGCCAACACTAAAAGTTCGATTGGCTACGTGGAATACGCGTATGCGAAACAGAATAAGATGACGACGGTCAGCATGATCAATAAGGACGGCAAGGCCGTCGCCCCGGACGCCGCCTCCTTCCAGGCCGCTGCCGCGTACGCCGACTGGGAAAAAGCGGACGGCTTTTACGTGATCCTGACCAATCAACCGGGTGCGGCCTCGTGGCCGATAGCAGGGGCAACATTTATTCTCATCTACAGGCAGCCTCAGGATCCGGCGGCAGCCACTCAAGCTCTCAAGTTCTTTGCGTGGGCCTATGCCAAGGGCGACAAGATGGCGGAGGAGCTTGATTACGTTCCGATGCCGCAAAAGGTTGTCGAGCAGATCGAAACCATGTGGGCAAAGGAAATCACGGACGCAAGCGGTAAGCCGCTCCACACCACGATGGTTCAATAGGTCGGACGCGCAAGGCCGGCGAGGCCGCCGGCAAACTGTTGCGCCTCGGTTTATCCACTACCCGGCCTGCCGCACGCTCTTGTGCGGCAGCCGGCAGATTGTTTTGAGTAGGCGCTTCCAATGTCTCTAAGGGAGCGCTTTGATGTATTTCGCCCGGAGGCGGTCCGTGGTTGACTTGGCGCTGCAGGAAGGAGCGGTCGTGTCCGTCGAAGCGGTCACGCGCGCCAAAGTGCTCGACCGGCTGCGGCTCGGCGATGTCGCCTTCCGCTACACCACGCGCGTTGCGGCTTTCGGCGTGTTGTTGCTGCTCAGCGGCGTTATCGTCTCATTGATCGCCGGATCGCTGCCGGCGATTCGGACTTTCGGCTTTGACTTCCTGGTGAGCGAGCGATGGAATCCGGTCACGGAGAAATTCGGCGCGCTTGCACCGATCTACGGAACGCTCGTCACATCCGTTGTCGCCATGCTGATAGCGGTCCCGGTCGGGCTGATGATCGCTTTCTTTCTCACCGAACTGTGCCCGCAATGGCTGCGGCGGCCGATTGGCATCGCCATCGAGCTGCTCGCGGGCGTTCCCAGCATCATCTACGGGATTTGGGGACTTTTCATCTTCGCTCCCTTCTTGAAGGAAACCTTGCAGCCGTTCCTGATCAACACGCTTGGCAACGTGCCCGGTATTGCGCCGCTGTTTTCCGGACCGCCCTATGGCATCGGCATGCTGACCGCAGGACTGATCCTCGCCATCATGGTGTTGCCGTTTGTGACCTCGATCTCGCGCGACGTGTTCGAGGCGGTTCCCGCGGTGCTTAAGGAGGCGGCATATGGGGTGGGCTGCACCACCTGGGAAGTGGCGCGCTACATCGTGCTGCCCTATGCCAGAGTCGGGGTTATCGGCGGCGTGATGCTCGGCCTTGGCCGGGCGCTCGGCGAGACCATGGCGGTGACCTTCGTCATCGGCAATGCGCATCGGATCTCGGCTTCCCTCCTCGCACCCGGCACCACCATCTCCGCTACCATCGCCAACGAGTTCACCGAGGCAGTGGGCGACCTGTATACCTCCGCGCTGATCGCGCTCGGCCTGATCCTGTTTGTCATTACCTTCATCGTGCTCGCCGCAGCGCGTTACATGCTGATGCGGATCGAGCGCCGTATCGGGTGAGGCCATGTCGGATGTGCGCATGACCGCTCGCTACGCCGCTCGCCGCCGCAACAACGCTGTTGCGATGGCGCTGTCGCTGGCCGCTACAGCGTTCGGGCTCGGCTGGCTGGTGCTCATCCTGGGCGCGCTTTTGTGGCATGGCTTTGGCGGGTTGTCGCCCGCGGTGTTCACGCAAATGACGCCGCCGCCCGGTTCGAGCGGCGGGCTGCTCAATCCGATTGTTGGCAGCCTCATTCTTACCGCCGTGGCGGTGGCGGTCGGCACCCCAATCGGCGTCCTCGCCGGCACCTATATGGCCGAATATGGCCGCTATGAACGCCTCACCAGCGTGGTGCGCTTCATCAACGATATTCTGCTTAGCGCACCGTCCATCGTAGTCGGGTTGTTCATCTACGAAATCATGGTTGCACCGATGGGCCATTTTTCCGGCCTGGCGGGTGGCGTCGCACTCGCCATGCTCGTCATACCGGTGGTGGTGCGTACCACCGAGGACATGCTGACGCTGGTGCCCGACGCGTTGCGCGAAGCCGCGACCTCGATCGGCCTGCCGCGCTCGATGTCGATCATACGGATTTGTTACCGCGCGGCCCGCGCCGGAATGGTGACGGGCGTACTCCTCGCGGTCGCCCGCATTAGCGGCGAAACCGCGCCCCTGCTCTTCACTTCGCTCAACAATCAGTTCTGGAGCACGAGCCTCAACGCGCCGATGGCGAGCCTGCCGGTGGTCATCTTCCAGTTCGCGCTCAGTCCATATAAGGACTGGCAATCACTGGCCTGGACCGGCGCCCTCATCATCACCTTGGCAGTACTCGCATTGAGCATCACCGCGCGCAGCCTTGTCGCATCGGGTAGACAGTCATGAGCGTTACTTCAGTCGCCGTTCCTTCCGTTACTGCGGCGCCGGCCGATCGCTCCGGCCTCGCCGAAAAAGTTACGATCCGCGATCTCGATTTCTTCTACGGCGACACGAGAGCCCTCAAAGCGATCAGCCTTCCGCTTTACGAGCGCAAGGTCACCGCTTTCATCGGCCCTTCGGGCTGCGGCAAATCGACATTGCTGCGCGTGCTGAACAGGATGTACGACCTTTATCCGAACCAGCGGGCGACCGGCGACGTCATGTTCGACGGTATGAATATCCTCTCGCCGAAGCAGGATCTCAATTTGCTGCGGGCGCGCATCGGCATGGTGTTTCAGAAGCCGACGCCGTTTCCGATGACGATCTATGAAAACATCGCCTTCGGCATCAGGTTGTATGAGCGCCTGTCCAAATCCGAGCTCGACGGGCGGGTGGAAACGTCGTTGCGGCGCGCCGCATTGTGGGACGAAGTTAAAGACAAGCTTGGCGCCAATGGACTAAGCCTGTCCGGCGGCCAGCAGCAGCGGCTGTGCATCGCGCGCACCGTCGCCGTGCGGCCCGAAGTCATCCTGTTCGACGAGCCCTGCTCGGCGCTCGATCCGATCTCGACGGCCAAGATCGAGGAGCTGATCGACGAGCTGACGGACGATTATACCATCGTCATCGTCACCCATAACATGCAGCAGGCCGCGCGCGTGTCCGAATTCACCGCCTTCATGTATCTGGGTGAACTGATCGAATTCGATTCTACCAGCAAGATGTTCACGGCGCCGCAGGATCAGCGCACCCAGGATTACATAACCGGCCGCTTCGGGTGATCGCCATGACCGACATTAGCCCTCGAGTTGACCACACCGCCAAGGCGTTCGACACCGATCTGCAAGAGATCACGCGCAAGGTCGCCGAGATGGGCGGGCTCGCCGAACGCCAGATCGCCGACGCTCTTCAGGCATTGACGGACCGCGATACCGATCTGGCGGAACGCGTCATTACGACGGACCCGACCATCGACGCGATGCAACATGACATCGAGGAAAAGGCGATCCTCACGATTGCCCGGCGGCAGCCAATGGCCGTCGATCTGCGCGAGATCGTCGGCGCCATGCGCGTCTGCAACGATCTCGAACGGATCGGCGATCACGCCAAGCACGTGGCCAAACGGGTCGTGGCGCTTGATCTCGACCTGCACCCGCAACGGCTGATCCGCGGCGTGGAACACATGGCCTCGCTGGTTTTGACCTTGCTGAAACAGGTACTGGACGCCTACGCCAGCCGCGACCTGCAAACCGCGCTCGCGGTCTGGAACGGCGACGAAGAAGTCGATGCGCTGTGTACGGCGCTGTTCCGCGAACTGCTCACCTACATGATGGAGGACCCGCGTAACATCACGTTCTGCATGCATTTGATGTTTTGTGCGAAGGATATCGAGCGTATTGGCGATCATGCCACCAACATCGCCGAGACTGTCTATTACATCATCGAGGGCCGCATGATTACCGACCAGCGTCCGAAAGGCGACCCGACAAACTTTAGCGCAGCGCTGCTGCAGAAATGACAAGGAGGCCCGCAATGGGCGCCAATATTCTGATCGTGGAAGATGAGGAGCCGCTGACCACGCTGTTGCGCTACAACCTCGAAGCCGAAGGTTACGAAGTCGATGCCGTGACCCGCGGCGATGACGCCGACACGCGGCTGCGCGAAACCGCCCCCGATCTCATCGTGCTCGACTGGATGCTGCCCGGCCTTTCCGGCATCGAATTGTGCCGCCGGCTGCGGACCAGGCCGCAGACCCAGTCGCTGCCGATCATCATGCTCACCGCGCGCGGCGAGGAGAGCGAACGCGTGCGCGGGCTTGCTACCGGCGCGGACGATTACATCGTCAAACCATTCTCGGTTCCGGAATTATTGGCGCGTATCCGCGCCTTGCTGCGCCGGGCGAGCCCCGAGCGGGTCGCAACCGTGCTGGCGATCGGCGATCTTGAACTCGATCGCGAGAAGAAACGCGTGTCGCGCTCGAGCCGTCCGGTCGATCTCGGTCCGACGGAATTCCGCCTGCTCGAGTTTTTGATGGAACGCCCCGGCCGGGTGTTCTCCCGCGAGCAATTGCTCGACGGGGTGTGGGGCAGCGATGTCTACATCGACGAGCGCACGGTCGACGTGCATGTCGGTCGCCTGCGCAAGGCGCTCAACCGCGGCCATGGCGCCGATCCGATCCGCACCGTCCGCGGCGCCGGCTATTCGCTCGACGATCGTTTCGGCAAGGCGAGCTGACGAAGTTCAGCGCGCCGGACGCCGGTCCCGGCGGCGATCGCTGGCCGGTTGATAAGCGACCCGGGAATGATAGGCGCAATAGGGCAAGCCGGCGATGGTGTTGCCGCCGCAGAAGAAAAAGTCGCTGCTGCCGGGATCGCCGATCGGCCAACGGCAGGTTTGCTCGGTCAGCTCCAGGATGTTCCGCCGCTGGCCGATCGGGATGATGTTTTCGATCACCTCCGGCGTCGTCTCTGCATCGAGTTCGTAGGCGTGGGCAAGTGCGGTATTGCCGCGGATCGCGCCGCGTCCGATGCGCAGCATATGAGTGGCTGAGCGCGGCTTGCGCTGGCGCGGCGCAGCACTCGACGCGCTCTTGGCGCGTCCCGACAATCCCAGCCGGTGCACCTTGCCGATCACGGCGTTGCGCGTGATGCCGCCAAGCTCGGCTGCGATCTGGCTCGCCGAAAGACCGTCGGCCCAGAGCTTTTTCAGCAACTCGACCCGCTCATCAGTCCACGACATGCTCAGTCCTCCTCAAGAACGTGGGCTAAGCCCTGGCGGAATCCGCCATCGAGCCAGGCGGCGCTCGCCGCCCAACACGCAACGCTGATCAACGCTTTAGATAAGGTGTCCGCCGCACGAGATGTCGTACTTGACAAGGAACAAGCTACAATATGGCGCGAGTCGGGCGCAAGAGTCGGCCTGCGTGCGTCCACATATTCCCGTCCTGATGTGGACGATGTGGGGACAACCAGGGTGAAGCGCCGCGATTTTGCGCTGTTGACCGCCGCGGCACGCGCAAATAAAATACTTAAGTCGTGCCGCCCGGAGAGGCGGCACATTTCGTTTCAGCAGCGCAGGGATTGTTGCTGCGCAGCGTGCGCATAAAGCCGTGACTTCGCATCTGTTGCCAACCTACGCCCGTGCCAACCTCGCCTTCGAGCGGGGCGAGGGCGCTTGGCTGATCGCGACCGACGGCGAACGCTATCTCGATTTTACCTCGGGCGTCGCCGTGAATGCGCTGGGCCATGCGCATCCGCATCTGGTCGCCGCGCTGACCGAGCAGGCGCGGAAAGTGTGGCACGTCTCGAACCTTTATCAGATACCGGAAGCCGAGCGGGTCGCCGAGCGGCTATGTGATGCGAGCTTTGCCGACGTGGTGTTCTTCTGCAATTCCGGCGCCGAGGCGATGGAATGCTCGATCAAGACCGCGCGCAAGTATCAGTCGGCCAGCGGCCGGCCGGAGCGCTACCGCATCATTACCTTCGAGGGCGCGTTTCACGGCCGCACCTTGGCGACGCTCGCCGCCGGCGGACAAAAGAAATACCTCGAGGGCTTTGGCCCGGTGGTCGAAGGCTTCGATCAGGTGCCGTTCGGCGATCTCGATGCGACCAAGCGTGCGATCACCGATGAAACTGCCGCGATATTGATCGAACCGATCATGGGCGAGGGCGGCGTGCGCGTGGTCGAGCCGTCGTTTCTGCGGGCTCTGCGCGAACTCTGCGATCGGAACGGCCTGTTGCTGATGTTCGACGAGGTGCAGACCGGGATGGGCCGCACCGGCGAACTGTTTGCCCATCAGCGCGTCGGCGTTGCGCCCGACGTCATGGCGCTCGCCAAGGCGCTCGGCGGCGGGTTTCCGGTCGGTGCGTGTCTGGTGACCGCCGAGGCGGCCAAGGGCATGACTGCCGGCACTCACGGCTCCACGTTCGGCGGCAATCCGCTGGCGATGAGCGCCGCCAATGCGGTGCTCGATGTGATGCTGGCACCGGACTTTCTTGATGGCGTGCGCCGGAAAGCGCTGCTCTTCAAGCAGCGGCTCGCCGAAATTAAAGATCGCTATCCGGCCGTCATCGCCGAAGTGCGCGGCGAGGGACTGTTGATCGGCTTGCGTGCCATCGTGCCGGCGGCCGAGCTGGTCGACGCGCTGCGCGCCGAGAAGATGATCGCCGTGTCGGCCGGCGACAATGTCGTGCGGCTGCTGCCTCCGCTCATTATCGCGGAGCCGGAAATCGCCGAGGGTATCGCGCGGCTGGATCGCGCCTGTGCGCAAATCACCCGTTCGCATCAGGGGGCACCCAAGGAAGAGGCGGCCCGATGAGCGCGGTGCGGCATTTCCTCGACCTGATCGATGTGCAGGCAGCCGACCTTCGCAAGATGATCGACGTGGCGCGCGCCATGAAGGCGAAACGTCAACGCAACGATCGGCCGCTGGCCGGCAAGACCCTGGCGATGATCTTCGAGCGGCCCTCCACGCGCACTCGTGTGTCATTCGAAGTCGCCATGCGCCAACTGGGCGGTGACGCCATCATGCTGACGGCTGAGGAGATGCAGCTCGGCCGCGGCGAGACGCTCGCCGACACCGCGCGGGTGCTGTCGCGCTACGTCGACGCCATCGTGATCCGGACGCTCGATCCCGGCGACGTCGAGGAACTCGCGCGCTACGCCACGGTGCCGGTGATCAACGGCCTGACCCGGCGCTCGCATCCCTGTCAGGTGCTGGCCGACGTTATGACATTCGAGGAGCATCGCGGTCCGATCCGCGGTCGCAGCGTGGCCTGGACCGGCGACGCCAACAACGTGCTGACTTCGTGGATGCAGGCTGCCGAGCGGTTTGAATTCCGCCTGCGGGTCGCAACGCCGCCGGAACTGGCGCCCAAGAAGCCACTGATCGACTGGGCCAAATCCTCAGGCGCCGCGATCACGATCGGCATCGATCCGGAGGAAGCGGCGCAGGGCGCCGACTGCATCGTCACCGACACCTGGATTTCCATGGGCGACCGCAATGGCGCGCGCCGCCATAATCTGCTGCGCCCGTATCAGGTCAACGCGCGGCTGATGGCGCGGGCCAAGCCGGACGCCATCTTCATGCACTGCCTGCCAGCGCACCGCGGCGAGGAAGTGACCGACGAAGTCATGGACGGCCCGCATTCCGTGGTGTTCGACGAGGCCGAGAACCGGCTGCATGCGCAAAAGGGCATCCTCACGTGGTGCCTGGCGGATGCGAGGTAAGCAGGCGGCGTCGGCCGGGGCTCCCAATTCAGACGCTGTCGCCTATATCTGCTGGCGATGAACAATCCCAACCTGGACATTCCGGTTCGAGCGCCGGCGAAAACCGGCCTCGATGACACGATCCTGCCGTTCGAAGTGAGCGCGCTGGATCTGCGCGGCCGCATTGTGCGGCTTGGGCCGGCGGTCGACGCCATCCTGAGCAACCACGATTACCCCCTGCCGGTCGCCAAGCTGCTTGGCGAAGCGATCGTGCTTACGGTGATGCTCGGCTCAGCCCTCAAAATCGAAGGCCGTTTCATCCTGCAGACCCAGAGCGACGGGCCGGTGCGCATGCTCGTGGTCGATTTCACCTCCCCGAGCAAGGTGCGCGGTTGCGCGCGCTTCGACGCCGATCGTGTTGCCGCGGCGATCGCCGCCGGCGAGGCCAAACCGGGCCAACTGCTTGGCGAGGGCCACCTCGCCATGACGATCGATCAGGGCCCGGACACGAGCCGTTATCAGGGGCTCGTGCCGCTCGAAGGCAAAGATCTCGAGCATGCCGCGCACGAGTATTTTCTGCGTTCGGAACAGATTCCGACCCGTGTGCGGCTTGCAGTCGCTGAGGAATTTCGCGGCGATGAAAACGGCGCCCGGCGGCGCTGGCGCGCCGGCGGCATATTGCTCCAGTTCCTGCCCAAATCGGTCGAGCGAGCCCGCCAGGCTGATCTCGATCCCGGCGATGCGCCGCCCGGATCCGAACCTCATCTTCACGCCGAGGACGACGCCTGGGTCGAAGGCCGTTCGCTGGTTGCTACCGTGGATGATATCGAATTGATCGATCCGGATCTGTCGAGCGAGCGCCTGGCTTATCGTTTGTTCCATGAGCGGGGCGTGCGCGTGTTTCGAGCGGCGCCGGTTGAGGCGCAATGCTCGTGCTCGCGGCAAAGCGTTGAGAACATGCTGCGCAGCTTCCCGCAGGAAGACCGCGACGACATGGTCGAGGATGGCAAGATCACGGTGACCTGTGAGTTTTGCAGCTCCATGTATGTGTTCCGGCCGCAGGAGGTGACGGCCGCTGCGGCAGGCGCTTGACTCCTGCCGGGCCGGGCTTCACTAAGCAGAGCGACGGTTGCTGTTTGCCTGGGTGCGCAATCCGGTCAGCAATCGCCGCCACCGCAGCCGCTTGCCGTTTCGTGTCGCGCTATCACTGGCGGCAGTCCCTCGTTCCCGGGCAACGCCGTCGCGGCCGCTCTCGCTCAGCAGCGCGCCGATGTTATTGTCGCGGACCGGTTCATCGGGAGCGAGGAGAAGTTTGCGTGACATGACCGTTCTCCGTGCTAATGGG
>VFSW01008667.1_pt1 | contig 14583 bp, 10 predicted proteins | sample 5358111 | NCBI WGS metagenome assembly VFSW01 (sample SAMN11554181, study PRJNA540505) | mine drainage metagenome | isolation source: sediment from site ElyBrook_90M | place: USA: Ely Copper Mine, Vershire, VT | collected 2017 | reverse complement strand
TACTCCGACCAATTCTCCATCGGCATGCGCAACCGCATCAGCGACTGGGATACCAGCGTGGCGATCTCGCGCGTGCTCAGCTACGACAACCTGACCGGCTTCCTGGGCAACCGCGGACCCGGTGGCGCCTTCTGGGTGAACGAGCCCTGGGGTGGCGTGGGCCAGCCATGGACCTATCCGATGCCGGGCTTCGGCAATCTGATCCTGTGGGGCAACGGCCTGCAGACCCGCACCACGCAGTTGCTGCTGTCGGCGCAGAAGCCCTACACGGAGGAATCGGGCTGGGGCCTGACCATCGCGTACACCTGGACGCACGCGAAGTGGAACATGGACAACAATTCGCTCAACAACAACTACTCGTTCGACGAGGAGTATCCGAGCAACTATCCGTTCATCAGCGAGCCGGTGGCCAAGCAGCGCATCGTTGTGGCCGGTACCCTGAAGGGGCCGTGGGACATCGCCATGGGCGCGCGGCTGACCCTGGCCACGCCGATCCCGGATGTGAACCTGGCTTGCTACGGGGCGGCCACGATCAGTACCTGCATGCCGATCGCCGCGACGCCCGAGGGCTCGCGCTTCCTGGTGGGCGGACGCATTTGGGGCTACCGCGATTTCTCGGTGCAGTTCACCAAGAACTTCAAGCTGTATGGCCTCAACGCCTATGCGCGCGCCGACATCATCAACCTGTTGAACTGGCACAACTACACCAGTTACATCGAGAACTGGGGCAGCAATGGCGTGCTCAACAAGTACCCGGTGACGTACAATCCGCTGGGGGAGATCTCGGGTTACCCGCGTTATGTGAAGCTCACCGTGGGCGTGCAGTTCTGAGTCCACGCAAACGCGCCGGGGGCAATCCGCCGGCGCGTTTCGATTGCACCTGGCTTGATTGTCCGCGTTGGGTCGGCACGCTGCAGTGGTGCAAACTTCCCCGAGAGTTGCTCCGATGCCCACGTCACAGTCCGTGAAAAACATCGTCATCGTCGGCGGCGGCACCGCTGGCTGGATGGCGGCGGCGGCCTGCGCCAAGGTGCTGGGGCCGAGCTATGCGGTGCACCTGGTCGAGTCGGAGGAAATTGGCACCATCGGCGTGGGCGAAGCCACGGTACCGCACCTCAAGCAGTTCAACAGTCTGCTCGAGATCGACGAGGTCGAGTTCGTCAAGGCCGTCAAGGGCACGTTCAAACTGGGCATCCAGTTCAACGACTGGGGGCGTCCGGGTGACAGTTACATCCACGGTTTCGGTGCGCTGGGCACCAATATCGGCCCGCTGCCGTTCCACCAGTTCTGGATCAAGGCGCAGCAAAAGGGCTGGGCCGGGCCGCTGGTCGATTATTCGATCAACACGGCTGCCGCGGTGCGCGGCAAGTTCATGCCCTCGGCCAGCGACGTACCGGCCAGCTCACCGCTGGCGGACATCCGCTACGCCTACCACTTCGATGCCAGCCTGTACGCGCGCTACCTGCGTGGCTACGCCGAGGCGCGCGGCGTGCGTCGCACCGAGGGCAAGATCAGGCACGTACAGCTGCGCGGTGAGGATGGTTACGTCGAATCGGTGACGCTGGAGAACGGCAGCGTCATCGGCGGTGACCTGTTCATCGACTGCTCGGGCTTTCGCGGGTTGCTGATCGAGCAGGCGCTGCACACCGGCTACATCGATTATTCGCAGTGGCTGCGTTGCGACCGCGCGGTGGCGGTCGGCTGCGAGAAAGTCGGTCCGCCCACGCCGTACACGCGGGTGACCGCGCGCACGGCCGGCTGGCAGTGGCGCATCCCGTTGCAGAATCGCACCGGCAACGGGCACGTTTACTGCAGCGCGCTGATCAGCGATGACGAGGCCACGGCGACGCTGCTGGCCGGTCTGGATGGCAAGCCGCTGGGTGAGCCGCGCCTGCTGCGCTTCACGCCCGGCATGCGCAAGAAGTTCTGGAACAAGAATGTGGTCGCACTGGGGCTGGCCAGCGGCTTTCTGGAGCCGCTGGAATCGACCAGCATTTTCCTGATCCAGTCGGGCATCGCGCGCCTGCTCAGCCTGCTGCCGTGGAATGATTTCAGCGAGGTGGTGATCGACGAATACAACGCCCAACTCACTTTCGAGATCGAGCGCATCCGCGATTTCCTGATCCTGCACTACCACGCCACGCAGCGCGACGACGCGCCGCTGTGGCGCGAGTGCGCCCACATGTCGGTGCCCGCAAGTCTGGCGCACAAGATGCGCCTGTTCGCCGACAGCGGGCGATCCTTCCGCGAGGCTGAGGAGCTCTTCGCGGAACCCAGCTGGGTGGAGGTAATGATCGGGCAGAACATCCTGCCGCGCACCTATCACCCGCTGGTGGATCAGATGCCCGACGATCAGCTCAAGCAGTTCATGCAGGGCGTGGCGCAGGTGATCGAAAGCTGCACCGGCATGATGCCGCTGCATCAGGCCTTCATCGACCGCCGTTGCACCGCCCCCGGATTGGATCCCTGAGGGTCCCGTGCAGTCCGGGTCCGGGGTTCCCCGGCATTTCTAACTGTCGCATCAAGGAATTGATCGCAGCCGTTGGGGGTGCGCGCTTCGAAGCGGTGTCATTGGCGGTGACCGCGATCACCGGAGGCAGCCCGATGTACGTGAGCAAAATATCGACGCCGTGGTGCGGAAAGATTGCCGACATCCTCGCGATGCTGGCGCTGATATTTGCACTGGATGGTTGTGGCGGCGGTGGCGCTGGCACGAGTCCGGGCAGTAGCAATCCCGGTGCGCTCTCGCTGGTGCTCTCCGCCGCACCCTCCAGCCTCTCAGTACCGGCCGGCGAATCAGCCGCTTTCACGCTCGGTATCAGCCCGGCGTCCGCCAGCCCGGTGACGCTGACCCTGGTCAACGCGCCCGCGGGCGTGCAGCTTGCAGCGGGCACGGCCACGGCAGCAGGTTCAGGGCAGCAGAACGAGATGCTCGATGTCGCGGCGACGGCGACGCCGGGTACCTATGCGATGACGCTGAGTGGCAGCAGCGGCAGCGCGACGGCAACCACCGGACTCACGCTGCTGGTCGAGCCCGCGCTGCCGGCATCCCTCGCGCAGCTCGAGCAAAGCACGTTCGAGTACTTCTGGAACACCACCCATCCGGCCAACGGGCTGGCGCCCGATCACTACCCGGGATCGCCCTACGCCAGCATCGCCGCCACCGGCTTTGCGCTGACCGCCTACCCGATCGGCGTCGAACACGACTGGATCACGCGCCAGCAAGCCGAACAGCGCGTGCTGACCACATTGCAGTTCCTGAGCAACGCGCCACAAGGGCCGGCCGCGAGCGGTGAGAGCGGGTATCAGGGTTTCTTCTATCACTTTCTCGATCTGAACACCGGCCAGCGCTGGCCGGGATCGGAGCTGTCCTCGATCGACACCGCGCTGCTGATGGCGGGCGTGCTGACCGACGAGAGTTACTTCAACCAGAACAACAGCAGCGAGAACCAGATCCGCGCGCTGGCCGACCAGCTCTACCGCAACGTCAACTGGACCTGGATGCAGCCGGCCGCGCCGACGATCAGCCTGGGCTGGCTGCCGGAGTCGGGCTATCTGCCCTACAACTGGCAGGGCTACAACGAGGCGATGATCCTGTACATCGAGGCGCTGGGCTCGCCCACGCATCCCGTATCCGCCAGCGCGTGGACGGCGTGGACAGCGACCTATCCGAACACCTGGGGTGATTACTACGGGCGCCAGCAACTCGGCTTCGCGCCGCTGTTCGGGCACCAGTACTCGCAGGCGTGGATCGATTTCCGCGGCATCCAGGATGCTTTCATGCGCAGCGTGGGCAGCGACTATTTCATCAACAGCAGCCTCGCCACCGAATCCCAGCGCGACTACGCCATCGCCAATCCCGGCCAGTGGACCGGCTATGGCAATGACCTGTGGGGGTTGACCGCCTGCGACGGACCGGGCAACTTCACGCTGACCGACGGCAGTGGCCGGCAGCGCACATTTTATGGTTATGCCGCACGTGGCGCCGCCATCACCGGCACCCTGGATGACGGCACCATCGCGCCGGCCGCGGCGCTGGGTTCGATCGTCTTCGCGCCGGACATCGTGATCCCGATGGTGCAGTCGATGCAGGCCCGCTACGGTGCCTACATCCTCGGCCTCTACGGCGACTACGACGCCTTCAACCCCAGCTTCCAGTACGGCAACGTGGCGCCCAATACGGGTGCCGTGGTGCCGGGCGTGGGCTGGGTGGATTCGCAGTATCTTGGCATCGATCAGGGCCCGATCCTGCTGATGCTGGAGAACTACCAATCGGGACTGGTCTGGAGCGTGATGCGCCAGAATCCGTACATCGATCTCGGGCTCGAACGCGCCAACTTCACCGGTGGCTGGCTGGCGGGCACGCCGGCCTTGCAATGAGGCTGGTCGATGCATCCTTCCCGGCACTGCTGCGCTCGGTTGCCCCCGGCGATCTCGTCCATCGCCAGTTCAGACACTTCACTCAGCACTTGAATCGCCGAGGTCATGATGCCATCGCTGCGCTCCGTGTTGTTGTCGGCCGGGTTGCTGGCCTTGCTTCTCCCTGCCGCCGCGCAGGCGGCGCCTGTCGCGCAGCCGCGCACGGATACGGCGACATTGCAAACGCGGCCATTGCCGGCGTTCTTCGGACAGCTCGAAAAACGCACCTTCGATTATTTCTGGGACACCGCCAACCCGGTCAACGGCCTGGTGCCGGATCACGCGCCGCATCCGTCGGCATGCAGCATCGCCGCGGTGGGTTTCGCCCTGACGGCCTATCCGATCGGTGTCGAGCGCGGTTACATCACCCGTCAACAGGCGGCACAGCGTGTGCTGGTCACGCTGCGCTTTTTCGCACGAGCGCCGCAGGGTCCGCAGCCGGAAGGGGTCACGGGCTACAAGGGGTTCTTCTACCACTTTCTGGACATGCGCACCGGAGTGCGAACGTCGGACTCGGAGCTGTCCACCGTGGATACCGCGCTGCTGCTGGCGGGCGTGCTGTCGGATCGCGATTACTTCGATCGCGACACGCCCGAGGAGCGCGAGATCCGGCAGTTGGCTGATGCCATCGATCGTCGCGTGGACTGGCGCTGGGCTTCGCCGCATGCACCGCTGATCGCGATGGGCTGGATGCCGGAGAGCGGTTTCATCCCGCACGAGTGGCAGGGCTACGACGAGGCGATGATCCTGTACATCGAGGCGCTGGGCTCGCCCACCCATGCCGTCGCACCCGCGGCGTGGCCGGCGTGGACGGCCACCTATGACCGCACCTGGGGCACGTACCAGGGCCAGACCTATCTCGGCTTCGGCCCGCTGTTCGGCTACCAGTACAGCCAGTCCTGGGTGGACTTTCGCGGTATCCGTGATGCCTGGATGCAGGCCCATGATCTGGACTACTTCGAGAACAGTCGCCGCGCCACGCTGGCGCAGCACGCCTACGCCATCGCCGATCCCATGGGCTGGCGCGGCTACGACCAGGATATCTGGGGCCTGACCGCGAGCGATGGCCCGGCGGATTACGTCCACTTCGCTTTCCCTTTGCACCTGCGCCGCTTCCGCGGCTACAGCGCGCGCGGCGTGGACATCCGCGGCGGTTTCGACGACGGCACCCTGGCGCCGACCGCGATGATTTCCTCCATCGTCTTCGCGCCCGAGTTGGTGATCCCCTCGGTCGAGACGCTTTACCGGCGCTATGGTCACTGGATCTACGGCAAGTACGGTTTCGTCGACGCCTTCAATCCCAGCTTCAACTACGACGTGCCGTTGCGTACCGGCTACCTGGTGCCGGCTGTCGGCTGGGTGGATAGTGAGTACCTGGGCATCGACCAGGGCCCGATCCTGCTGATGCTGGAGAATTACCGATCCGGCTTCGTCTGGCGCCTGATGCGCGGCGATCCGGATCTGCGCCGCGGCCTCGAGCGCGCCGGTTTCCGCGGCGGCTGGCTGGCTGGCAAACCCGTGCGCGAGTGAACCTGCGGACATGCGCAACACACCTCGCCACGCACGCTGGTTGATCCTGCTGCTGATCCTGTTGCTCGCGGGGTGCGCGCGAACTCCTGCGGATCAGCGCGAGGTGGTGCGCTTCTGGGCGATGGGCCGCGAAGGACTGGTGGCGCAGCAGCTGGTCGCCGGCTTCGAGCGCCTGCATCCCGACATCCGGGTCAAGGTGCAGCAGCTGCCCTGGACCGCCGCGCACGCGAAGTTGCTGACCGCGGTTGCCGGCGGCACCACGCCGGACGTCGGCCAGATCGGCAACACCTGGATCCCGGAGATGGCGGCCCTGCATGCGCTGTTGCCGCTGGACGCGCAGATCGCCGCCTCCCGGCGGATCCGGCGCGACGACTACTTCCGCGGCATCTGGGCCAGCAACATGATCGACGGCCGCGTGTACGGCGTGCCGTGGTATGTGGATACGCGGCTGCTGTTCTACCGCCGCGACCTGCTGGCGGCCGCAGGCTTCAACCAGCCGCCGCGCACCTGGGCCGAGTGGACGCGCATGCTGGCCGCGATCAAGGCCCATGCCGCGCCCGGCGATTACGCGATCCTGCTGCCGCTGAACGAGTTCGAGCCGCTGCTGTCGCTGGCGCTGGAGGAGCCGCAGCCGCTGCTGCGCGATCACGATCGGTACGGCAATTTCCAGAATCCCGGCTACCGGCAGGCGCTGCGCTTCTATCTGCAGATGTTCCGCGAGGGCTACGCCCCGCGCATCGACAACACCCAGGTGCCCAACGTGCCGGCGGAGTTCGGACGCGGTCACTTTGTCTTCTATATCTCCGGGCCGTGGATGATCCAGGAATTCGAGCAGCGGATGCCGGCCGCGGTGCGCGATAAGTGGATGACCGCGCCGCTGCCGGGTCTGGATGGCCCCGGCTCAGGCATTGCCGGCGGCGCGAGCCTGGTGCTGTTCAAGCACGCCGAGCACAAGCGCGCGGCGTGGGAACTGATCGAATACCTGTCGCAACCGGCGATCCAGCAGCAGTTCCACGCCCTGACCGGCGACCTGCCGCCGCGCCGTTCGAGCTGGGCGCTGCCGGGCATCGCCAACGACCCCTACGCGCAGGCTTTCCGCGCACAGCTCGAGCGCGCGCGCGCCGTGCCCCGGGTTCCGGAGTGGGAGGAGATCGTCAACGAGATGCAGGTGATCGCGGCGCGTGCGGCCTTTGGGCGCATGGACGTTGCGGCGGCGACCGCCGAGATGGACCGGCGCACCGACGCCATCCTCGCCAAGCGCCGCTGGATGCTGCGCCGGGGGACCGTGCCCTGAGGCGCGGCGCGCTCGCCGGCTGGATCTTCACCGCACCGGCGCTGGCGGTGATCGCGGTGTTCTTCCTGCTGCCGGTGCTGGCGGCCTTCGGCCTCAGCCTGACCGACTTCGACATCTACGCGCTCGCCAGCCTGCGCAACCTGCGCTTCGTCGGTCTGGACAACTACGGGGCGGTGCTGCACATGCCGCTGTTCTGGAAGGCGCTGGGGCACACGCTGTACTTCGTGGTCGTGGGCGTGCCGCTGTCGCTGGCGGCCTCGCTCGCGGCTGCGCTGCTGCTGCACTCGCGGCTTGCGCGCTGGAAGGGATTTTTCCGCGTCGCGCTGTTCACCCCGGTGGTGGCCACGCTGGTCGCGGTCGCGGTGATCTGGCGCTATCTGTTCCAGACCCGTTACGGCTGGGTCAACTACGCGCTGGGCTGGTTCGGCATCCATCCTGTCGACTGGCTGGGCGATCCGCGGCTGGCGATGCCGACCATCATCCTGTTCGCGGTATGGAAGAACTTCGGCTACAACATGATCATCATCCTCGCCGGTCTGCAGGTGCTGCCGGCCGAGCTCTACGAGGCCGCGCGACTCGAGGGTGCTTCGGCATGGGCGCAGCTGCGCCACATCACCCTGCCGCTGCTGGGGCCGACGCTGATGACGGTGAGCGTGCTCACCATGATCGGCTACTTCCAGCTCTTCGCCGAACCCTACGTCATCACCCAGGGTGGTCCGCTGCAGAGCACCCTGAGCGTGCTCTACCTGCTTTATGAGCAGGGCTTCAACTGGTGGAACCTGGGGCTCGCCTCGGCGATCGCCTTCGTGCTGTTCGCGCTGACGCTGGCCGTGACCTGGACCCTGCTGTGGTTCGGTCGGCGCCGGGGTTACGTATGAAGCGGCGCCCGGCCTCGATCGCGGTCAACGGCCTGCTGGCGCTGGGTGCGGCACTGACGCTGTTTCCGCTGCTGTGGATGCTGTCGGTGTCGCTGATGCCGATCGGTTCGGCCAACAGCTTTCCGCCGCCGCTGCTGCCGCTGCATCCGACGCTGGACAACTACCGCACCCTGTTCGAGCGCGCCGATCTCGGGCGCTTCCTGTTCAACAGCCTGCTGGTCTCGACCGGGATCACGCTCGGATCGCTGGCCTGCAACCTGCTCGCGGGCTATGCCTTCGCCAAATTGCGCTTCGCCGGTCGCGAGCGCCTGTTCGGCCTGCTGCTGGCGGCGTTGGTGATTCCCTCGCAGGTGGCGATGATGCCGCTGTTCCTGCTGGCGCGGCTGCTCGGGATCGTCAACAGTTACGCCGGCGTGATCCTACCTTCGCTGGCCAGCATCTACGGCATCTACCTGGTGCGGCAGTTCGCACGCGCCATTCCCGACGAGCTGCTGGAGGCCGCGCGCATCGACGGCGCCAGCGAATGGCGCATCTTCCGCAGCGTGGCCCTGCCGCTGCTGCGGCCGATCATCCTGACCCTCGCGGTATTGACCTTCCTCACCGCCTGGAACGACTTCATGTGGCCGCTGATCGTGCTGACCGGCAAGGATCACTTCACCCTGCCGATCGCGCTGGCGTCGCTCGCGCGCGAGCACAACCAGGACATCGAGCTGATGATGGCGGGTTCGATGGTGACGGTGCTGCCGGTGCTGCTGCTGTTCCTCGGCCTGCAGCGCTACTACATCAGCGGCCTGCTGCTCGGCAGCGTCAAGGGATGAGCGTCGGTGTGGACGGCGGCCCCTGGCCCCGGCGCCGTCGGACCGGAACCCGGTCCGGGTGTGCGCTGGCGCTGCTGTTCGCCGGCATCGGCGTCGTGCACGCCGGCACGACGCAAACCCTCGCGCTTTTCGCCGATCCCGGCGCCTGGCAGGTGCAGGCCAGCGACGACGTGCATGCGGCGCTGCGCGTCACCGACAACGGGCAGGGCGGCAAGGCGCTGTGCCTCGACTACCGTTTTCCGCCCGGCGTGGCCGGCTACGCCACGATGCGCCGGGCGCTGCCGCTCGACTTCCCGGCGCATTACGCGCTCGAGTTGGGCTTGCGTGGCAAAGGTCCGGTCAATGGCCTGCAGCTGAAGTTTATCGACGCCAGCGGCTGGAACGTGTGGTGGTATCAGCAGCCGCAGTTCGCGCCACCCGGGTCATGGACCACGCTGGCGATCCCGCAGCGTGAGCTGAGCTTCGCCTGGGGACCGGACCAGGATCACACGCTCCGACATGTGGCGGCGCTGGAGCTGACCGTCGCTGCCGTGCATGGCGGTCGCGGCGACGTGTGTTTCGACCACCTCACGCTTGCGCGCGTGTCGGCGTAGCCCGCAAAGGGGTCGACGCCGCGGCTGGGTGCGAGTTCTCCACTGCCTGGCGCCCTGTTGCAGACGCTGGCCCGGCAAGCGCCGCGCGGCGAGTATCCGCGCAGCTTCTCCGGCGAGCAGGACTATTGGACCGTCGTCGGGGTGGACGGCGGCCGCCAGACCGCGCTGTTCTCCGCCGACGGACGCATCGAGCCGTTCAAGGGCGGCTGGTCGGTCGAGCCGTTTCTGCTGACGGCGCAGGGCCTGGTCGATTGGGCTGACGTTCTGCCGATGCAAAGTCTGCGCGCCGGCTACTTGCCCGTGCCTGATGTCACCTGGCGCAAGGGCGCGTTCGAACTCGAGATCACCGCCTTCGGCAGCGGCACGCCGGCGCAGGCGCGACTGCTGGCGCGCTACACCGTGCGCAACATCAGCGACACGCCGCAGCGCGTAACGCTGGCGCTGGCGGTGCGGCCGTTGCAGGTCAATCCGCCCGCACAGTTTCTCAACACGCCCGGTGGCTTCGGGCCGATCCGCAGCCTGCGCTGGCAGGATGGTGTACTGCACGTCAACGGCGCGCAGACTCTGGTGACGCTGGGCGCGCCAAGCGTGTTCACTGCCGGCAGCAGCGCCGGGCAGTCGCTGCCCAGCCTGCTTGCTGCGCAGCAGCCGCTGCGGCGCGGCCGCTTCGAGGATGCCGAAGGCCTCGCCCAGGGTGCGTTGCTTTATCCGCTGGAGATTCCGGCCGATGGCGAGGCCAGCGTCGGTATCGCCATCCCCTGGAGCGGCGCTGGCCCTGCGCCGCTGACCAGCGCCGAGGCTGCGGCGCGCGTGCTGCAGGCGGACGAGGACACCGTCACGGCCACCTGGCAGGCGCGCCTCGATCGCGTGCGGGTGCGGTTGCCGCCCGCGGCGCGGCACTTCCAGGACACGCTCTACAGCGCACTGGCGCAGATCCTGCTCGATCGCGACGGCGTCGCGCTGCAGCCCGGCACACGCAGCTATGCGCGCAGCTGGATTCGCGACGGCGCGATGATGAGCGAGGCCCTGCTGCGCATGGGCGATGCGTCAGCCGTGCGCGATTATCTGCTCTGGTATGCGCCGCACCAGTTCAGCACCGGCAAGGTGCCCTGCTGCGTGGACTGGAAGGGCGCCGACCCGACGTCCGAGAACGACTCGCAGGGCGAGCTGATCTTTGCCATCGCCGAGTACACGCGCTACACCCATGACCTCGGCCTCGCACGCCGGCTCTGGCCGCACGTCGCAGCCGCAGTGCGCACCATGAACCAGCTGCGCGCCACGCAGAGGACGCCCGCCTATCGGCACGGCGAGCGCAGGTTGTTCTATGGCCTGATGCCGCGCTCGATCAGCCACGAGGGCTACTCGGCCAAACCCATGCACTCGTACTGGGATGACTTCTGGTCGCTGCGCGGCTACCGCGATGCGACGTGGCTGGCGCAGCAGCTCGGTCACGCGCAGCAGGCGCGAGCCTACGCAAGCGAGGGCGACCAGTTTCAGCGCGACTTCTTCGCTTCGATCGTCGCCAGCGCGCGCCGGCACCGCATCGACACCATCGCGGGGTCTGCCGATCTCGGCGATTTCGACCCCACCTCGACCACCATCGCGCTGTCGCCCACGGGCGTGCAGCACGCGTTGCCGCAAGGTCTGTTGCGCCACACCTTCCAGCGCTACTGGCGCCAGTTCGAGGCGCGCGCCGACGGTCGCACAGCCTGGCAGGACTACACACCCTACGAATGGCGCAACGTCGATGCCTTCGTGCGCCTGGGTTGGCGCGATCGCATTCCCGCGCTGCTGAAGTTTTTCTTCGCCGGCCAGCGCCCCGCGGCCTGGAACCAGTGGGCCGAGGTGGTCTGGCGCGACGCCGATGCCCCGCACTTCATCGGTGACATGCCGCACGGCTGGGTGGCCAGCGACTTCCTGCGCAGCGCGCTCGACATGCTGGCCTACCAGCGCCACCGCGACCATGCCCTGGTGCTGGCCGCCGGTGTGCCGCCGGCCTGGCTCGACGGCGATGGCATCCGCATCGATGGCCTGCGCACGCCCTGGGGTCCGCTCAGCTACACCCTGCGCCGTCTATCCGATGGCACGGTGGTACTCGATGTGCCTGCCGGCAGCGCGATGCCGCCCGGTGGACTGGTGCTCACCTGGCCTTACGGCAGGGCACCGGGCGTGACGCGGGTGAACGGTGCGGCGGCGCTGTGGCGCGCTGGGGTATTGCGGATCACGCAGGTGCCGGCGCGCGTCGAGATCGAGACGCGGCTCTGAAGCAGACAGGCGGCGGAATCAGGCTGCGCGCTGGTACTGCACCGCCAAGGCCGCCGCACCCAGCAGACCGGCATCGGGATCCATGATCGCGACGCTGGGCACGCGGCGCAGGCTCTCGGCGAAGCGACCCTTGTCCTCGAAACGGGCGCGGAATGCGCCGCGCTGCAACCACGGCAGCAGCCGCGGCAGCAGGCCGCCGGCGAGGTAGAGCCCGTCCCAGGCGCCGAGCGTCAGCACCAGGTCGCCGGCGACACTGCCCAGGATCGCGGCGAACACCTCCAGGGTGTGCACGCACAGCGCATCGCTGCCGGCGTCGGCCGCCGCGGTGATGGCCTCGGGAGGCAGGCGCTCGCAGTGTGTGCCGACCAGCTCGCACAACGCCTGGTGCAGATGCGGCAGTCCGCTGCCGCTGATCAGGCGCTCGTTGGAGACGCGACCGTAGCGGGCGCGCAGCACGCGCAGGATCTCGATTTCCTCATCGGTCTGCGGCGCGAAGGCGACATGGCCACCCTCGGTTTCGAGCACGTCGAAGTGGCGCATGCGCATGAGCAGGGCACCGACGCCGAGCCCGGTGCCGGGGCCGATCACGGCATAGGTCGCCTCCGCCGTTGCGCTGATCGCCGGTGCCGGCGCCGCACCCAGCACCACGACGGCATCCGGTGCGAGCAGCGGCAGGCAGCGCGACATCGCGGCAAAGTCGTTGACCACGCGCATGGACGCAAGCCCGAGCGCAGCGCGGGTTTCCTCGATGCGGATGACCCAAGGATGATTGGTCAGCCGCACCTCGCCCGCGGTGACCCGGCCCGCGGCGGCGAATACCGCATGGCTGACACGCGCGCCGGTATCGTCGATATAGCGGCGCGCGGCGTCGCCCAGGGATGGATAATCCGCCACACGGTAGCGGCGGATACTGGCGCGCACGAGCGGCATCGCGGCCTGCGCGTCGACGAGGGCGAAGCGGATGTTGGTGCCGCCGATGTCAGCGACCAGTCCACGTCCTGCGTCTGCGGTCACGGCTCAGCATCCAGTCGGCCTCCGTGGGAAGCGATCACCTCAGTATAGAAGCGCGCGCTGTCCTTGGGGGTGCGCTGCTGGCTCGCGAAGTCGACGTGCACCAGGCCGAAGCGCTTGGAAAAGCCCAGCGACCATTCGAGATTGTCCAGCAGCGACCAGGCAAAATAGCCGCGCAGGTCGACGCCCTGCCGGATAGCCTCATGCACGGCCCGCAGGTGCGCATGCAGATACTGCACGCGCAGCGGATCCTGTACGCGGCCGCCGTGCGCGGTCGGCGGATCGTAGAACGCCGCGCCGTTTTCGGTGACGTAGAGCGGGATCGCACCGTAGCGCTGGCGCACCCACAGCAGGGTGTCGGTCAGTCCCTGCGGATAGACCTCCCAATCGGTTTCGGTATAGGTCGCGCGCGGCTGCTTGACGCGTGCCGCGCGCAGCGGCCACGCGCTGTCGTCATGGCGGGTGACGCTGCGGGTGTAGTAGTTGACGCCGAGAAAATCGAGCGGCTGGCGGATCAGGTCGAAGTCCTGTTCGGGCCACTGCGGCCAGGCCTCGCCGAACACCTCGCGCAGCTCTTCCGGATAGCGGCCCAGGAACACCGGGTCGAGGTACTGCCGGTTCATGTAGGCCTCGGCGCGCGCCGTCGCGGCGAGGTCCTCCGGGCGCTGCGAGGCCGGATACTTGGGCTCGAGGTTGACCACCAGGCCGATCTGATGCCGGCCGCTGGCGCGATACGCCTGCACCGCGGCGCCGTGCGCGCGCAGCAGGTGATGCGAGGCGATCGGCGCTTCGTAGGGGCTGCGGTGGCCCGGCGCCAGCGCGCCGTGCAGGTAACCACCGTCGGTCACCACCCAGGGCTCGTTGAGCGTGACCCACAGCGGCACGCGGTCGTCGAGCGCGCGGAAGCAGACGTTGGCGTAATCGGCGAACCAGTGCGCGATGTCCGGATTCAGCCAGCCGCCGCGATCGTCCAGCGCCGCCGGCAGGTCCCAGTGAAACAGCGTGGCCATCGGCTGGATGCCGTGCTCGAGCAGTGCATCCACCAGACGCTGATAGAAGCCCAGACCCGCCGCATTGACCGCGCCGGTTCCGGCAGGCAGCACACGGCTCCAGTTGATGCTGAAGCGGTAAGCCTTGAGGCCAAGCTCGGCCATCAGCCGCACGTCATGGCGGAAGCGCTGGTAGTGATCACAGGCGATGTCGCCGGTGTCGCCGTTGCACATCATGCCGGGCGTATGGGCAAAGCGCTGCCAGATGCTGGGGCCGGCACCATCGGCCAGCGGCGAGCCCTCGATCTGGTACGCCGAGGTGGCGCAGCCCCAGAGAAAACCTTCAGGAAAAGTGAAGGCGTGCTTGCGGTCCATGGGCGCCCCTGCGAGGATCAGTATGAAAACGATTACATGGCAGAATATCAGCAAAGCCATGGGTATCGAACCGCCGCAAGGGTCTTGCCGCGAGGCTACGGTGGGTGGCACCTACACGAGGGGCAAGGCGGATGGCCAGTGTGCGGCTCGACAGCGTGCGCAAGATCTACGAACAGGGGCAGGTGGCCGTCGCCGGCGCCAGTTTCGAGGTGGCCGACGGCGAGTTCATGGTGCTGGTCGGGCCATCGGGCTGCGGCAAGACCACGCTGCTGCGGATGATCGCCGGCCTCGAGGCGATCAGCGCGGGCACGCTGCAGATCGACGGTCGTACCGTCAACGACCTGCCGCCCAAGGACCGCGACATCGCCATGGTGTTCCAGAACTACGCGCTCTATCCGCACATGAGCGTGG
>VFSW01008666.1_pt1 | contig 14584 bp, 15 predicted proteins | sample 5358111 | NCBI WGS metagenome assembly VFSW01 (sample SAMN11554181, study PRJNA540505) | mine drainage metagenome | isolation source: sediment from site ElyBrook_90M | place: USA: Ely Copper Mine, Vershire, VT | collected 2017 | reverse complement strand
TTACCAGTTCCGCGGGCGCGTCGGACGCGGCGAACACCAGTCCTATTGTTTCCTTTTCACCGAATCCGACACCCGAAACACCGAGAAGCGCCTCAAGGCGATCGTCGAGGCGAAGAACGGCTTCGAGCTCGCCGAATACGACCTCAGACAGCGGGGACCCGGCGAATTCCTCGGCGATTCCCAAACGGGCATGCCGGACTTGGCCATGAAAGCGATCCAAAATCCGGAACTTGTAAAAAGTACGCGGGAGTTCGCGTACAAGATCCTAAAAGAAGACCACGCACTTAGAAAATATCCCGCCCTCCGCGAGCGGCTCGGCGCATTCGAGAAAGAGATCCATTGGGAGTGAACAACGGAAATATATTCCTACCGTATATCAGCGCGAAACTGCCTTTTCGTCTCTTCAATTACCTTGTCCTGGATCGCATTCACCTCCTCGTTCGTGAGCGTCCGCTCGTTCGAGCGGTAGATGATGCGGTAGGTATAACTTATCTTGCCCGCGCCGAACTTTTCAGCATTTTCATACTTATCCAAAAGCGAGACTTCTTCCACGAGATCGCCTCCCAAGTCGCGGATCACGTCGAAATAATCATTGGGAACGAAACCAGTATCGACGACAAACGATATGTCGCGGATGATAGCCGGGTATTTACTGACCTCTTTATAGGCGTTACCAAGCTTCAGCTGCTGCTTGACCCGGGGGTCTTCCGACCACAAGAGCCGGATGTCCGGCAGCTTCATGCTGATGATTGCAAGGCGCTCGAGGCCGAAACCGAACGCCCACGCATTATACCCTTCGACGCCGAATTTCTTGAAAACGCTTTGTTTCGTCATACCACCGCCTAAAACCTCGATCCATCTGCCGCCGAGTTCAACTTCCACCTGGAGCGACGGATCGGTGTATGGAAATGCATCGTCCAAAAACCGGTACTTGGCATTTTGGCCGAAAAGTCCTTTCACGATATCGCTCAAAGCGTTCTTTAAATCGTCGAGCGTCAAAGGCGCGGTCGACGATGGCGTCAAATACCATCCGCCGAACTGGTGAAAGACGTTCATGTGCCGACTATCGATCTCGTCCTTGCGATACACCTTGCCGTAGCAGACAACGCCGAACTTTTCGCCCCGGGCGATCCGCGCCTTCACTTCGGGCAATTGCGTGTAGTAATACCACATGACGGTGTCATGCGTCCGGAGAATGTGATTGTCGTCGACGTAGTAGGTGTCCGATTTGCTCCGCGCCGGATGGTCGAGAGCGAAGTCGAAGAGGTCGAAACTCACGTCGGCCGGAACGATCTCCGGAATCACGATATTGTCGAAGCCCTTCAAAACGGGTATCTCCCGGGCTTGCGCCACAAGATCGTAGAGCGGACTCCCTGGCGTTCGGGAAAGATCCGGCATTTCAAGGAACCGTCGCATCCGCGCCGCGTCGGCATCGGCCCGATGCTCGAGTTCCGCCCGCAATTTATTTTCTTCCGATCGATCGATAATGATATCTGCCATAAGAGTACCGGTGGCAGGGATTGAACCTGCGACCTAGGGCTTATGAGTCCCTCGCTCTACCACTGAGCTACACCGGCGAGTATTCCTATTATAAATTGACCAAAATGGTTTTTACAAGTATAATGCGGTCATATCGCGGGGAGGAGCAGCGGTCGCTCGTCGGGCCCATAACCCGGAGGTCGCCGGTTCGAATCCGGCCCCCGCAACCAACTTGAGAAACCGCAGGAGCGGCTTCTCTGCGTTTTAGACACCCTCGGTTTCTAACGCTCGCTTCGCTTGCTATTTTCCGACACGAGGAAGCCATTCCACTCTTCCCCGACCCCTTTTCGAATTATTGCGGAGACGGATTCGAACAAGAGTGGGATGGAAAGGACACGCTGTGATAAAATAAAAAACAATGAGGGGAAAAAAGGAGGGGTTTACGCTCATCGAAATGCTCGTCGTGATCGCCATGATCGGTCTCTTGTCGGCGCTTGTCTTGGTTGCCTTGGGTCCTTCGAGGGACAAGGCAAGGGATACGAGGATCGTCTCCGACATCAATCAAGTACGGATGTATATGGAAACGACCTATGATGTAATAACGGGAAGTTACAGCGGATCGACAGCCGATACTGAAATTTCCACCATTTCGCAATACATAACGAACGCCGGCGGGGGGAATTTTACTCTCAGTAAAGCCGGTTTTTCCTATGCCGTCTCTGCAACTTTGAACAGCGGAGACGTCTATTGTGCTGACAGTGATGGCATTATCGGTTCCGCCACCGCGCAAGGGGGAAAGTGTCCCGTTGGCCTCGTGGTCGGCAGTTGATCTTAATGAGAAACGTTTACCACTACCGCTTTCTCTTGGGGGAATGAATCTTTAATGAACGCAAGCAGCGAACCGAGGTCATTGGGAAGGCAACTGTCGACAGTGAAAAACAACTCGCCCTTACCGTCGGATCTTACGGCATCCAACCGAATCAACCCGTCCGCCCTCGTTGCAAAGGTCGTATTTACTTTTTCCCAGCCTTGAACGAAGAATCCGTTCAAGACGGGAATCCAGGACCCAATGTGACAATTCACGCCATCGATTTTGATCGATTCCGCGAACGAATTGAAGGAAAGGTCGTTGTTCTTTACAAAATTTTCTACTTCGATGTTTTGGCCGACGAGAGCTGAGTGCACCGACCCATCGCGGCGGGTCATGAAATAAACCGTCTTCCCGGCCGGCAAAATCCCGCTTACATTGGCAACGTCCGCCTGAAAATCTTGGTTGAAAAATTTAACGTTGCTCCCGAAATAAACAAACAGCGACGCAAGAAGCAACCCCCCGGCCAGCGAGACGTTTCCCCAACCGCCGTGCATTTTCGAAAACAACCACAAAGAAAAGTAAAATACGGCAAGGAGCGCAGCTTCACCGATAACATTGCCGGCAGCTAAGATAGTTGACAGCACCAAGAACGGCAGCGCCCCGAAGGCAAGGGCCGGTCTCTTGAGAAAAATTGCCGCGAAAAAAATGACGGTCAAGAGGTTCTCGGGATTGAGGAATCCTCCATCCACAACGTTTTTTAAGAGGACGAACGTCAGTACGCCGTACAGCAATTTCTCCGATGGCCTTTCATAGCTCTTCGAGGCGGTAAGAAACAGCGCCGAGGCGCACACCAAGAGCGCCAAAAGGGAGAGGAGCATAAAAACGAGGAGCGTCGGAGGGAAACCAAATTCATCGACCAAAACGTAAAACCAAGCCCCGCCGGCATCTGCGTTCGGAAACAGCGGCTGGAAAATGCCCACCACCGGCTTCAAGAGATGCGCATGGGTGAGGCTTGTAAAACTGAAATTGTCGTTGCTTACGGCATAAAGATTGCCTCCAATCGGGAATTGATGATGCAAAATCACCCCCAAAGACAAGGCGGTCCCCGCAAAACTTATGACGGTGACCAAAACGAAGAGCTGCTTCAATAATCCCCGGTCAGCATGATCCCCCGGCTTGGCGGGGTGAAATAGCGAGAGCAAAAATACCGCAAAAAGCCAAGCAAGCAAGCCAAAAACCTTGATGTCGGACCTTCCGGTTGCCACAAGATTGACGTAGTGGTGGAGAAAGCCGAGGAAGCCGTCGGAAGAAATCGCAAAAACGCCGATCAATAAAATAACCGCGAGAGCTCCAACGTACTCATATTTAAAAACCTTCCCCTCTCGCATGATAACCATTCTAAAACATGCCCTCGATAATTGAAACGATCTCTTTCACCGCACCGGTATGGATAGCAAACACTGCGGTTGCCATTTCTTGTTATTTTTTAAAAAAATACCACCCCTTGATCGTCCGGCCCCTCGACGGCGGTTTACGATGGGATGGGAAGAGAATTTTTGGCGACAACAAAACTTTCTTCGGGTCTGCCGTTATGGTGGCGACGAGCTGGATAGTCGGCACGCTGCAAGGGAACGGAACCGCGGGAATGCTCATGGGCCTCTTTGCGCTGGTGGGCTCTCTGGCCAATAGCTTCATAAAACGGAGGGTGGGCATACGGGACGGCGGAAGTTTTTTTCCCCTAGACCAAATCGATTACGCCCTCTCTACCACCGTTCTCCTCTCTATAACGGGGATGGCTCCCCTCTTTTTCAATTGGCCGGCTTTCGTTATCTTTGTTTTCCTTTATCAACTCTTGATCAACCTCCTTGCCTTTAACCTCGGCTTTATCGATTCCTTCATTTGCAAAAAACGGTTTTTTTAAATACCATAAAAGAGGATTGCGGGCGTAGCTCAGCTGGCTAGAGCGTCCCCCTGTCACGGGGAAGGTCGTGGGTTCAAGCCCCATCGCCCGCGCAAAAGAGAAAGAAATGAAAGCAGTAATCTTGGCCGCCGGACTCGGAACCCGGATGCAGCCCTTAACAAACGAAACTCCGAAACCGCTCCTTAAGATCGGCGATGTTTCTCTTATCGAACGGATCATCCGCGCCTTCCCCCCTGAAGTATCCGAGATCATCATCGTCATCGGATACAAAGGCGATCAGATTAAAAACGCACTGGGAAACGAGTTTCTTGGCAAGAAAATCGACTACGTTTTCCAGGAAAATCCGGCTTCCGGGACCATGGAGGCTCTGAAGCTTTGCCGCCCATACTTGAACGACGAAGGGAGGTTTTTTGTGTTTTATTCGGACGATCTCATTGATGCCGGGACACTCAAAAAAATGATGGAGTACGATCTTGCGGCCGTCGTTGCGGCCCACCCGGAACCGCAAAAGTTCGGCGTTGCACTCGTCGATGAAAATGAAGACATCAAAGAAATCGTGGAAAAACCGGAACATCCCCTTTCAAACATCGTTCTTGCAAACGGCCTTCTCCTTTCGAACGATATTTTCAACTACGAACCGGCCGTCGAGAACGGCAGGGAAAAATATCTTTCCTACGCTCTCTCGCGCATGATCAAGGACCACAAGGTGAAAGCGGTCATGGCCGATCAGTGGATACCAATCGGCACGCCGGAAGATCTCGCTAGGGCAAATCAGTTATTTTCGTAGAGCTTGCCGAGCGCAAAGAGTTTACTTTCCTCGAAATGCTTGCCCATCAACTGAAAACCGACGGGCAGTTTTTTTTCGCCCCCGACGGGGATCGCCATTGCCGGAATGCCGGCCATATTAGCGGGTATAGTGAAAACGTCGGAAAGGTACATTTGGATCGGGTCACCGGACTTTTCGCCGAACTTGAAGGGTCCGGTCGGCGTTGTCGGCGTCAAAACAACATCGACATCCTTGAACGCCGTATTAAAATCGTCCGCAATGAGCCGGCGCACTTTTTGCGCTTTGGTATAATACGCATCGTAGTAGCCGGCCGAAAGAACGAAAGTCCCCAAAAGAATTCTCCTTCTCACTTCGGTTCCGAAACCTTCTCCCCGGTTTTCAAGATAGAGATCGCGAAGCGTTCCCGCCTTGACGTTCCTCGAATACCGAATGCCGTCGAAGCGCGCTAAATTCGAACTTACCTCGGCGGGCATCACAATGTAATAACACGAAAGAGCGTATTTCGTGTGCGGTAAACTTATTTCTTTAAACCGTACGCCGAGCTTTTTAAATTTCTCGATTGCCGACTGAACGCCTTGCTCCACTTCTTCACTTAAGCCGGATATGAAATATTCTTTCGGCAATCCCACCGTCAGGTTTCGGGCATCCTCGAGCTCGATTGACCGGTAGCGGTATTCCACGCTTGTTGCATCGAGCGGATCCCGACCTGCTATTTCCCGAAATACCTCTTCGGCGTCTCCGACGGTTTTTGTAAACGGTCCGATTTGATCCAAACTCGAAGCCATGGCGATGAGGCCGCTCCGCGAGACGGTCCCATACGTCGGCTTCATGCCCACGACGCCGCAAAAGGCGGCAGGCTGACGTATGGAGCCGCCGGTATCCGATCCCAAGGCAACCAAGGCCTCGTTCGCGGCAACGGCGGCAGCCGATCCGCCCGACGAGCCGCCGGGGACCCGCTCGAGATCGCGCGGATTCTTCGTTTTTTGGAATGCCGAATTTTCCGTTGAAGATCCCATGGCGAATTCATCCATATTCGTTTTCCCAAGAATGACGGCGCCGCTTTGCTTGAGCTTCGCGACAACCGTCCCGTCGTACGAAGCGACATAATGCTCGAGTATTTTCGAAGCGGCAGTCGTTTTCGTTCCCTCGACGAGCATATTATCTTTCAAAGCGACAGGAACGCCGGAAAGCCCGGAGGGTTTTTCGCCCGATGCGATCTTCCGATCAACGGCGTCGGCCGCTTCCCGTGCTTCGTCGGCGAAAACCGAAAGATATGCCTTGGTGTCGCCGTCGTGTGCATCGATGGATTTTAAAAATTCGTCCGCCACTTCCCGTGCGGAAAATTCCTTTTCCGTAAATCCTTTATGCAACTTCTTGATGGTAAGTTCGCTAAGATTCATCCCGTTAGAAACAAAAACGCTCTTCGCAGAAGCAATTGCCTCCGATGCGTGATTACTTCGACTTCTTTGATGATCGTTTTTTTCATAAGTTTGTGGTTTCTAACGGGATTCATTGTCTTCAAAAACGGCGGGGACTTCCAAATACCCCTCCTCGACCTCCGGAAATCCTTCTTTTGCACGACCGCCGTCGAGCCTCACTGCTTCCGGGTCATCGTTCCGCCAAACATTCACCGAGGACGTACCCCCGTTCATGGGCGACACATTATCCGTATTTAATTCCTTTAATTCTTCAAAATGATCCAAAATCCCTCCCAAGTCATGGAGGAGCTTCTCTTCCTCGGCTTCCTCGATCTTCATCCTCGAAAGGTCTACCAGTTTTTTAAGGTCTTTCTTGGTCAACATAGTATTCCTTATATTACCACCGCATTACTACTTATTACCAACTATTTCTTTAAACTCTTCTTCGTTCAATATCTTGATCCCGAGTTTCTTCGCTTTGTCGTACTTGGACCCAGGGTTTTCCCCCACGACGACATAGGTCGTCGTTTTGGAGACCGCCTCCGACACATCGCCGCCAAGTTCCCGTATTTTATCCTTTGCTTCCTCTCGATTCATCGACGAAAGCGTCCCGGTAAGCACAAAGGTGAGTCCGGCTAGTTTTTTGGATTTTGGATTTTGGATTTGGAATTTCATTATTTCCACGCCTGCCTTTTCCAATTTCTCCAGAAATTTAATGTTCTTCGCGGCATGGAACCAGTCGTAAATGCTCTTCGCGACGATCGGTCCGATATCCGGCAGTTTTTGAAGATCGTCGAGTGATAGCGCTTGAAAAGCCTTCAAAATACCAGTCGGTTTTGACATTTGAAATTTGGTATTTGAAGTTGCGCTCGCAAGCGCCACTGCCGTCTCTTCGCCGATATGGAGAATGCCCAAGGCGTACAAAAACCGCGACAGGGGTATCTTTTTTTTCTCGAGAACCTCGCGGACGATGTTTTCTGCAGATTTTTCGCCGAACCGCGGCAAGGCCTCGATGTCTCCCTTTTTCAATTCGAAAATATCGGCTGCGTCAGAAATGAGCCCCTCGTCCAGAAATTTATCCAAAATTTTCGGCCCGAGACCCCTGATGTCGAAGGCAGCGCGCGAAACGAAGTGGTACAAGGATTCTTTGTGTTTCGCGCCGCAATCAGGATTCATGCATTTCGTAAGAGCGCCGATCTTTTGAACCTTTCCCCCATCGACGGGGCACCGCTCCGGCATCTTGAAACGTCGTTCGTGCCCGGTCCGCAAATGCCGTAGAACTTCCGTCACTTGCGGGATGACGTCGCCGGCGCGGGAAACAACGACCGTGTCCCCGATCCGAACGTCGAGACGTTCCACCTCGTCTTCGTTGTGAAGCGTCGCATGCGTGATGGTAACACCGCCCACATTCACCGGCTCCATGACGGCAACCGGCGTCAAAACGCCCGTCCGGCCGACCTGGACCACGATATCCAGAACTTTCGTCGTCGCTTCTTTCGGCGAGAATTTATAGGCCATGGCACCCCGCGGCGCCTTCCCCGCAACGCCCGCCGCATCGAAAATCTTATTGCTGTTCACGATGACGACCGTTCCGTCGATTTCATACGGGATTTCCGCGCGATGATTCGCCCAAAAATCCCGAAATGCGAAGATCTCCTTCAGAGAATTCACCGCCTTGTTGTGGGGGTTCGTCTTGAATCCGAAAGCTTTCAAGAGCAGGTGTTCTTCTTCGTGAAACCGCTGGCCGATGTCGGTAAAAAGCGCGTATTGAAATGAATCGAGTTTCCGCAGGGCCGTGACCTTGGGATCCAACTGACGGATGGATCCCGCGGCGATGTTCCGCGGATTGGCATAGAGATGCCCGCCGTTTTTCGCCTGCTCCTTATTGATCCGATCGAATTCCTGTTTCGTGATAAACGCTTCGCCGCGAACGACCAAGCGTTGAGGGCTGAGGGTATAGAGGGCAGGATCGGCGCCCATTTTCCTCAAGTTCCCGGCGACCTCATCGGGGGGGAGGAGATTGAGAGGGATCGCTTCGATGGTTTTCAAATTTTGCGTCACATCCTCGCCGACAAGACCATTCCCCCGCGTCGAGCCCCGTACGAGGATTCCCTCTTCATACACAAGCTCGATTGCGAGACCGTCGATCTTCAACTCATCATAAAAAAGGGGCGGTTTCCGGTCTCCTTTTCGGTACGGCTTTTCATGGAGCGCTTCGTGAGCTTCCCCGATGCTCTTCCCGAGGAAATTCTCAAGACGCAAAAGCCACTCCTTCATATCCTCCTCGGAGAACGAGTCGTCGAACGAGATCATGGGGCGCTCATGGGGAACTTTTTTGAACGCTTTCAGGGGTTTCCCCTCGACCCGCTGTGTCGGGGAATCGGGCGTTATGAATTCCGGAAATTCGTGCTCTAAGTCGAAAAGTTCCTTCTTTAAGGAATCTAAAGCGTCCGCGGAAATGAGTTCCTTATCCAGAACGTGGTACGCATACCGGTACCGGTTTATTTCCTTTTTCAGTTTCTCGATCCTCTGCTTCGCTTCTTCCTTCGTCAAACGTACCATAATCGCCTATTGAATGGAGAAGAACGACTGAAGGGTTCGCTCTGCCTTTCCGCCGCCGGCATAGCCGAAACTCTCTGCCCAAAAACCGACCGGGTTGCCACCACTGCAGGTAAAACTGAGTGATGAGGATGCCGTTGCTCCGTTCGGCAACGTCGTTGCTTCCTGACACATGGAAAACGTGGAGCCATCGGAAGGGCAAAGTACCGACGTGGCGGGCGCCGTCGTTCTGTAGTAACAGTACAAACTGTGTTCGATGCCGGCGTCGGAAGCCATGACCGCTGCACCGGACGAAGCCGCATCGGCCGCCTGCCGGAGCTGGTAGAACATGAGGAGGCCGGCGATCGCCGTCCCCACAAGGAAAAGGCCGCCCATTAAAATGGATATGATGATCATTGCTTGAGCGTTCTTTTTATTTACACGATTCATAAACTCTGCTGCCGTTTTGTATATCATAAGAGGCCTTTGTTCCCGCCGACATATCCTTCGGCAAAACCCGCGAACTTACCGTCGTTTGAAGGTAAAACGGCTGAACGTTCGAATTCGAAGCCACCGGTTCCGCATTCAAGAAAATGCTTACCCTCCAAGGGTTGCAGCTGTCGGCAGGACGGATGGCCGGATAAGGGCTTCCGATTTGATTGATGACGAAGCAGAGACTCCGCACGTCGATGTCCTGCGACGTCAAGAAGTCTCCGTTCCTTTCAACCCTCCCCCCCGAAAGGGAGTAGGTTGTCGTACCATTGGGACCGACGAACGTCATGGATGAGTAGCCGTTCATAAAGGTCCCGCCCGTACTGCAATCCGGGGATCCTGTCGTTAAATCGTTGAACAAATAACCGCCGCGGATTTCTCTTGCCATTTGTTCCAATGCGGAGTTCAAGCTGCTTTGCGTCCCCATAAGAACGGTGAGCCGGTTTTCGTCCTGCATAGAGCGGATAAAAATGCCGCTTGCAACAGTGACAACTATCACAAAGACGGCCATCGCAACCAGAAGCTCCGCGAGTGTGAACCCTTCGCTGAATTTGGCATTTGGCATTTGGCATTTGGAATTTTTCATCGTTATGGTCTCCAATTATAAAAGATATCCGACAAGGCTATGGTCTGATTTGTGCCATGTTCAGACCAATTCACCGTTGAGTTGACGGTCATGGCATCGCCGCTCACAGTGACGCAAACGGACCTCGTAAAGAGCGTCTGGGAAGACGAAAGATAACTCGAGTTAAGATCGGCTTGCGGAGCAAAGATCCCCCCACCGGCTGAAGGGGTGGCAAAGAAAAGATTCACCCCTCCCCCCGTTGCCGGCAAAATGCCGTCAGTTGAGTCGTAGGAAAGAACGTAACAACCGTCGAAGGGTTGGTTGCTCGGGCCGCTGTTCCACGGATTGCCGTTCGCCACGTCCGCATCCGAGATGTTTTTAATGACTTCGATGCCTTCCGCCGCAAGGTAGGTTGCTTGCAGTTGATGAATGACGAGGCTGTCGCGCTCCGTGGAGTTGTATATCAAATTAAAGAGACCGAGGAGCCCCACAACGACGAGGCTTGCGGCAACCATCGATTCGATCATCAAACTGCCTTCTTTGTTCTTAAAAAATTCCTTCATAACCAAACTACGGCGACGAGAGGGCGGAGACGCTTCCGCCGGCATCGACCCCGATGGCGACCTTGGCACCGCTCTTTTTGTCTTGAATGACGATTTTACCGGTAGCGCTCCCCAAAAAATAAGGGGGGACGAAATAAATGTCGGCGGGCGTTGGCGCTATAAATTGAGCCTGGCCCGTTAATGTGGACGTCTGGATATTGCCTGAAGGCCCCGGCCAAGCATAACTCATACTGGAACAATTATTCGACGATGTCGCGATGCCGTATAAATAATAGTTCCTTCCTCCGGCCAAGTCGAAGTGGACGCCGAACGCGCAGTAAGAGCCTTCTGTCCCGTAGCTGCCATACGCACTTTTGTCGAGCGCAAGCGATTTGGCCCTCTCGAGCGTCGACACCACCTCCGCCCGGCTGGTATAGAGATTAAGGTTGCTGTTCGAAGAGCCGCTGTAAACGATGAAAATGGTGGAAAGCACCGCCGTGATGGCGATCACGACGAGGGTCTCGATGAGAGTGAAAGCACTCTGGTCTTTCGCATCTTCCATTTCATTAATGATAACACAAAAACTGGCTACTAAATACGGATTTTGTACGAATACACGAAAGCTATGTCCGGTGCCGCTTTCGTATATTCGTATTGTTTCGTAATTCGTAGAGGAATTCTACATTCCGAAGAGCTTGAAGTAACCATAGACGAGCGCTTGCCCGAAAAGAGCCGTGAGAAATATTCCCGTCACGAAAAAGGGTGCATACGGTATTTTGTCCTTCATTCCCTTCCTTTTAAAAAGGAGGAGTAAGCTCCCCAGGATTCCTCCCAAAACGAAAGAAATGAACACCGCAAGGCCGATATCCGGCCACCCGATCGCGATCCCCGAAGCAAATGCGAGTTTTACGTCGCCGAACCCGATTCCCCTTCCCCGGCTTATAAGGACAAGGAGCTCAAAAAATATGCCGCCGCCCAAAGCCCCGATCAAATGATCGAGTAAGACGTTTCCCGTCGGCGCGAAAATCATCACGTAATTCTCGAGGAAGGACGTCCGGAAGGGCAAAAGCTCACGAACGTGGTAAAACAGCAAAAACGAGACGACGACGCCGAAAATGACGAGAAGGATGTTCAGCTCGTCCGGCACCACATAGTAGCGGAGATCGATAAGCGCAATAAGGAGGAATGTGAGTGCAATAAGGAGCCATGCAAAAATGAAAAGGTAGTACCACAGAGGCCCGGTAAAGCTCCAAAACTCGGCTCCGGAGACCCCGTAAAACAAGTTCAGGAAATACGGGCACCCGGCGAAAAGGATTCCGGTCGCAAGCTCCGTAAAGGGATAAAACCACGATATTTTTTGACCGCAATGGGAACACTTTCCCCTCAAAAAGATGAAGCTCAAAATCGGAATAAGCTCTTTGGCGCCGAGTTCGTGGAGACACTTCGGGCAGTGCGACCGCCCGCTCAACCTCTTGCGGTCGAACAGCGAACCTTCCGGCGAGTATCTCAGAATCAAAACGTTAAAAAAACTCCCGAATGCCAAGCCGAGAATGAAAAGCAGGAGGTAACCGACTGGAGCGGGGTTCATCTTATTCGCACGTTGCCGGGGAGGATCCCCCTACCGCAGCATCGTTCGGCTGCGAAAGAAGGAACACTGCCTTTCCGCCGCTGTCGAGGCAATAGTATTGGGTTTGTTCGGTCCCCGATTGATCCGTCGCCAGCGTGTTCAGCTTCGAATAGGCGATGAACGTTGCCGAATCGGAAGATAAAACCACGTGGAGTTCGCCGCCTTGGGTTGCAATGTCGGAATCGAGCGACGCAAGGTCGCTGTTCGACGGCGTAACGCCGGGCGTTACCGCAATGCTTTCCGGGTAATGGCCGTTGTACACCGTTTCCGCAAGATCTCTCACCTGTCCCACCTCCTGCATGATACGGGCATCCTTTGCCTTATTCCTCGCAGGCCCTAAGGCGTTCAAAACGACGGAAGAGAGAAGGCCGATGATGGCCACGACGACGAGCATTTCGATGAGCGTGAAGCCGCTCTTTCCCTGTTTTGTTTTCAGCATTATATCCATTATACTACTCTCATCAGCCAAAAAAATATAGTCCTTTGTAAGGACTATATTTTTATTTTGCCTTAAAAAGGTTACGGAATCATTACGGACACACCGCGGCGGTACCGATTGAGGAGTACGTTACCGTTCCGCTGTTGCCAGCGCTGTCGACGCAATATGCTTTTGTATCATCGCTTGCCAACTTGGCATAAAAGGCATATGCAGAGAAAACCGATCCGGATTTCGTCTCGTTAAGATAAAGGCCGCCGCTGCTCTTTCCGCTCGTATCCCCATTTTGGCCCGCGACATCTAAACTCAAGGTCGCTAAACTGCTGCTTGCGGTGAAACCAGCCGTGTAATCGGGGTATCCGCCGGCAGTCGGGTCGTAGGTTGCTTCCATGTATGACCTCGCCTGATTCACATCCGAGATGATCCTCGTATCCTTTGCCTTATTCCGCGAAGGCCCCAAGGCGACCAAGACGACCGCCGAAAGGAGGCCGATCATCGCGATCACGACAAGCATTTCGATGAGCGTGAAACCCTCTTTTTTGCTTTTATTCATTGCGTTTGTTCATATATTGTTCGACCGTTTTTACGTTTACTTTATTATAGCACACCCCGTAGCAAACGAATATCAAAGCTCAAATGCCAAATGTCAAATCAAATCCAAATGACAGAATTTCAAAAAACGACCTGCTTTTTGGATTTTGGACTTAAAACATTGATTTGTCATTTGAAATTTGGATTTTGGCATTTCAACTAGAACGCCTGAGACATGTTGTAGATCGGGAGCAAAATCGAAGCAAAGAGGAAAGCAATGATGACGCCGATCACGACCATGAGGATCGGCTGGATGAGGGACACTAAATTCTCGACGGTATTTTCCACTTCGCGCGAATAAAAGTCGTTGATTTTCCCCAAAAGCTCCTCGAGGCGTCCGGTCGATTCGCCGACCGAAATGAGCTGCGAAACGAGCGGCGGAAACTCCGGCATCGCCTCCAGCGCTTGAGATAAAAGCCTTCCCTTCCGAATTTGTTCCGCCGCACTGTGGAGCTGTTCTTGATAAATCGAGTTTCCGATGACGCGGGAGGAAATTTCCACGGCTTGCGGAATCGTAAGACCTCCCTTGATCAAGACCCGCGCCGATTCGGCAAACCGTGAAACGTAGAGTTTTTGAAGCATCCTCCCCACGATCGGGGTTTTCAAGGTAATGGTATCGAGGACCACTTTTCCTTCGTTGGTTTGAAAGTAATCCGCAAGGATGAGGACGACGGCGACGAGCATGATGACGATCGTCCACCACCACTTCATCATAAAATTGCTGACGCCGAGGAGGATTTGGGTCGTAACGGGGAGCGCAACGTTCGACTGCTGGAGAATTGGCGTGATTTGCGGGAACACCATCGTGACCATGATGATGACGACGACGACAAAAAGGACGATGATGAACGCCGGGTACGTCAAAGCATTTTTAATCTGTGAAACGAGCGCCGATTGCTTTTCCAAATAATCGGCAAGGAAGTCCAGAACTTCGCTCAAACGCCCGGTTACCTCGGCCGATTTCACCATATTGACGTAAAATTCCGAGAAGATACCGGGATGCCTCCCGAGAGCCTGCGAAAGGGAAAACCCGGCGTCGATATCGGAGGCTATTTCGTAGACCGCTTCTTTCAAGACCGGCTTCGTGGTTTGCTTATAGAGACTTACCAAGCTGTCGGAAAGCGGCACTTGAGAAGCAAGAAGCGTTGAAAACTGCCTCGTGAAAATCATGAGGTCTTGCACCTTGACCCGCTTGAAGAATTCCGAGATCCTCGAAATCCACGTATTCTCCACCACCGGCTCAAGGCTTAAAATAAAAAGTCCGTGGCTTAATAAAATTGCAAGAGCCGCTTCCTTCGACGCGGCATCAACGTTCCCCACCTGCAGTTCTCCTTCTTTAGTTCTCGCCTTGTAGTTAAACTTCATGAGCTTCTCTAC
>VFSW01008665.1_pt1 | contig 14584 bp, 8 predicted proteins | sample 5358111 | NCBI WGS metagenome assembly VFSW01 (sample SAMN11554181, study PRJNA540505) | mine drainage metagenome | isolation source: sediment from site ElyBrook_90M | place: USA: Ely Copper Mine, Vershire, VT | collected 2017 | reverse complement strand
GGAATCCCGCGTCAAGAGGAGACATTTCCTGCGCCAGATTGTTCAGTTGGCAGCCACCGCGCACATCCGCGGGCCGGATGGGTATAGCTTGAACGGCGCCGATCAAAGCGTCGATGGGGTTTTTGCCGCTCTGTAGAGGGCGCACCCACTTGCGGCGTACGTCGGGGCCGATGACTTCGTCGACGACGGCGTATCCCAAGGTTTCCTTGCTGTCAAAGTGGTAGTACAGTGCGCCCTTGGTGACCCCGGCTACGGCCAGAATGGTGTCCAGGCTGGCACTCTGGAAGCCCGCCCGATAGATTTCGCGGGATGCGGCCTGGAGCAAGCGCTCCCGGGTGCGCTCAGAATCGCGCAGCCTGGCCGCTCTATGTGTCGGGCTCTTGCGCACCGCAAACATACCGACCAGTATGTATGTTAACTCATCTGGATGTCAATCACAAAGTGAGCCAGCCTTGCTTCTGGCTGCTGACGTTATCGAATTTCGTAACCTTTCGCCGCGGACTATGAGAAGTTGGAGGAACAGTCGCTCTAGCCCTGTTGGGACCGTCCCAGGATTTTGTCAGGTCGCCACTCGTTCTCGAACTCTGAAGTGTTGAGCCTGTCGTCTCACGTAATCGTTGTGAACCTGGAACGCCAGATGCTCCCGTGATTTGGGCACGGCAACTCTCATCGGAGGAAAGAGGAAACATGAACGCACTAAGACGTTTGCAAAATTTCTGGATACTCTCGGTTGCGACGATGGTCCTAGCTTGCTTCAGCAACGCGGTCGCGCAAGCGAGATACAAAGTACAGGATTTGAGCGTTGAGCACCCTGACAACCTGGGCATGGCCATGGGCCTCAATAATTACGGCTGGACGCTGACGATGGACCAACTCCTGGATCATTCCACTATTTCCACTCGCTTCCCGGCCGTGGCAGGCACCGATAGGATCAGCATCCGCGATCTCAACCTCCCACTCGGCACGCTTGGAGGAAAGAACAGTTCCATCAACTGGAACGGAATTAACGATCCCGGGGAGGCCGTCGGTATGTCCGAAACATCTGTTCCCGATCCGAATGGCGAAGACCTCTGCGGTTTTGGCACACAGGCGACGTGTCTTCCGTTTCTTTGGCAAAACGGGGTTATGCGCGCGCTCCCAACGCTCGGCGGGAATAACGGGCAGGCCAGCGCCATCAATAACAGCGGACAAGTCGCAGGATACGCAGAAAATGGCGTGGTGGACTCCACCTGCCCGGCCGGCGTCATGAATAATCGGGTTGATCTGCCAGTGTTATGGGACACAAACGAAGGCAAAGACACAGCCAATCCCCTTCCCACGATCGGTCTCGATACAGACGGAGTCGCGTTCGGCCTCAACAATAAAGGGCAGGCCGTAGGCTACTCGGGTACCTGCACCGCCGCGAATTACGCCGTATTGTGGGAAAACGGCACTGCCACCCCGCTTGCCGACCTCGGAACTCCGGGGGCCGTAGCCTACGCCATCAACGGCCACGGCCAGATTGTTGGCCAAGCCGTCAACTCAGAGGGCTCAGCTTTGGCCGCTATTTGGGAGAACAATACAGTCAAAAGCCTTGGCCCCCTTCTGCCGGGAGAGGGCGCCGCTTTTGCCACCAGCATCAATAACAAGGGCCAGGTTGTGGGAAGCTCCTTCGACTTCAGCGGCAACTGGTCTCACGGCCTGCTCTGGGAGAACGGGAAGATGTTCGACCTTAACCAGCTATTTCCCGCCAGTTCCAACCTCTACGTAGTCTCGGCCAGCAACATCAATGAGAGCGGACAAATCGCAGGTATGGCGGTGTATATGGCCGGGCCGAACCCGGGAACGATAGTCCACTCTTTTCTGGCAACACCGGTAAACGAAGACCAGGGCAAGACGGTTGCAGAGGTCGTAGGTACGCATCCGAAAATCACTTTGCCCGCGGCGAATGTTGGCAGGCAGCTTTCGCCGAGATCCGCACACTGCTCAATCCACGATAAAGGCAATTTCTGAGCTTCCGCGCAAGCATTAAAGCCATGCTGCGCGAAGGCGCAAGGCCGAAGATCGCGCGGGACAACATGGGTCACGCAAATATTGCGTGACCCAGAATGTTTTTCCGCACCACAGCGAAGGCGCTCCCGCTCGACGAGCCCGTGCCGGAGAGGTGAGCGCATGCCCCCGGTTTCCGTCGAAGGAACTCACCACACCTGCCATGGCTTCCCGTGTTCGCCACTGCGTTGAGTGTCCAAAGTGCTTGACTCGATATTTGCCTGGCTTCAGCCCGTACGGTAACGGGTCATACTTGATGCCGCTGGCAGAGAGATTCTCAGATGAATGGACGCTGTACTGTGCCTGCCGGAGGCCACCCAGTTCCAGTCGATGGAGTTGGAGCGACCTGAGGCGATATGCGGTCTCGAATCAGGCACATGATCGCGGTTATGGTCCACCCGAGGAGATTGTGCCTGTAACAGGGCGTCCCGCTTTTCGGGCTAAGATCGGCCGGGACTGAGGCCGCTTGTCTGAACCAGTTCATTTCAGTATTTTCCTGACTTCAGGTTTTTCGGCATCGAGGAGGTATCGAGGAGATCATGAATCCAACGTCTGCGTTGTCCTCACTGTAGAATTCCAGCCCGCTGCTCGCAATCCTGTGGCCGTGATCGGCGAAGTACCGCTGTTGCTCCTTTGGCCGTCGAGCGCTTTGTACTATTCTTCGGACGCGGAAACTCTGGAACCTTGAAGGAAACTGTAACCTTCGCCTAAGCTAATCTCGAGGCGGCAGTTTACGCCGCAGCGACGTTGAGGGTTGGGGAGCGTATGTGAATTCAACAGAAGCTGATTTTGTACCAGAGCCGCCGACAGCAACCAAACAGACAGCGCCAGAGAGCTACGGCCTGGACGCAATATTTGCTCCGAGCTCGGTGGCCGTCATCGGCGCCACCGGCCGTTCCGGCACGGTTGGCCGAACCGTTCTGGAGAACCTGCTGCACGGTCGCTTTCAAGGCACAGTGTATGCCGTGAACCCGAAGCATGCGGAGGTGCTGGAGCTCAAAGCGCACAAGAGCATTCGCGACATCCCCCAACCAGTGGACTTGGCTGTGATTGCGACTCCGGCCGAGACGGTCCCGCAGATCATTGGCGAGTGCGTGGATGCGGGTACCAAGTCCGCAGTGGTGATTTCCGCTGGATTCAAGGAACGTGGCGCGGAAGGCGCTGCGCTCGAACGGCAGATTCAGGAGCAGTTGCGCCGTAGTTCCATGCGCTTGATCGGCCCGAACTGCCTGGGCATCATGAACCCGACGATCGGGTTGAACGCCACCTTCGCCAAAGACGCGCCTAAGGCCGGCAACGTTGCTTTTCTAAGCCAGAGTGGCGCGCTTCTGACGGCGATTCTCGACTGGAGCTCTCGCGAAGAAGTTGGCTTCAGCGCAATCGTTTCGACGGGCTCGATGCTGGATGTTGGTTGGGGCGATCTGATCTACCACTTCGGCGACGACCCGCACACCAAGAGCATCCTGCTTTACATGGAATCGGTGGGAGATGCGCGGTCGTTTTTGTCCGCGGCTCGTGAAGTTGCCCTCAGCAAACCGATCATCGTGATCAAAGCCGGCCGTTCGGAAGCCGCCTCACGCGCTGCCGCCTCACACACCGGAGCGCTCACAGGCAGCGACGAAGTTTTGGACGCAGCCTTTCGCCGCTCGGGAGTTTTGCGCGTACCCAATATCGCGGATCTTTTTTACATGGCGGAAGTGCTGGGCCGGCAGCCCCGCCCGAAAGGTCCGCGGCTTACCATCCTGACCAATGCCGGCGGACCCGCGGTGTTGGCCACGGATTCGCTGGTGGCGAATGGCGGAGAACTGGCGGAGCTTTCCCCAGAGAGCCTGCGCCGCTTAAATGAGTTCCTTCCCGCCCACTGGAGTCACAACAATCCCATCGACGTTCTCGGAGATGCCGATCCTGAACGCTATGCTCGCGCTCTTGAGATCGCTTCCCAAGATCCGAACAGTGATGGGCTGCTGGTCATCCTCGCCCCGCAAGGCATGACCGATCCTTCACAGATTGCAGAACGCTTGAAACCTTACGCCAAAGAATACGGCAAGCCCGTGCTCGCTAGTTGGATGGGAGGCAACAGTATTGGTGCCGGCGAAGCTGCCTTGAACTCGGCGGGCATTCCGACATTTCCTTATCCCGATACCGCCGCGCGGGCTTTTACGTACATGTGGCGGTACACCTACAACCTTCGCGGACTGTATGAAACTCCCACACTGACTGAGGCCTCGGAACCGGGGAGCGCATCCCGCACTGAGGTCGAACAAATCATCCAGAAGGTGCGAAGTCAGGGCCGGGTTCTGCTCACCGAGGTGGAATCGAAGCAGGTGTTGTCGCTTTACGACATTCCGACGGTTGAAACGCGCGTCGCTGCCAGCGAAGACGAGGCGGTCCGGCTGGCTTCGGGAATTGGCTTTCCCGTCGTGCTGAAGGTTTTTTCCGAAACCATCACGCACAAGACGGATGTTGGCGGAGTGGAATTGAACTTGCAAGATGAAGCGATGGTTCGCTCGGCCTATCGTGCCATCAAGTCTTCGGTCACACAGAAAGCCGGTCCTGCACAATTCTCGGGCGTGACAGTGCAGCCGATGGTGAGACTCGAGGGCTACGAATTGATCCTCGGCAGCAGCGTGGACCCGCAGTTTGGACCGGTAATTTTGTTCGGCTCCGGTGGCCAGCTTGTCGAAGTGTATCGAGACCGCGCCCTGGCGCTTCCGCCTCTAAATACAACGCTGGCGCAAAGGATGATGGAGCAAACGCGAATCTTCACCGCGCTCAAGGGAGTTCGTGGACGCAAGCCGGTCAACATGGCGGCTCTGGAGCACCTGCTCGTCCGTTTCAGTCAGCTCGTGCTCGAACAGCGATGGATTGCGGAAGTTGACATTAATCCCCTGCTGGCTTCAGCGGAGCGCCTGCTGGCCCTCGACGCAAGAATAGTATTGCACGGTCCCGCCGTAACACTCGCGCAGTTGCCCCAGCCCGCCATTCGTCCATATCCCTTACAGTATGTTTCTTCGTGGACGATGAAGGATGGAAATCGGGTTACCATCCGCCCGATCCGTCCCGAAGACGAACCGCTAATGGTAAGGTTTCACGAAACGCTTTCCGATCGCAGCGTCTATTTGCGCTACTTCTGCACCTTCAGCCTGAGCCGGCGGGTGGAGCACGAGCGACTGTTGCGCATCTGTTTTGGTGATTATGATCGCGAAATGGCGCTGGTGGCCGTGCGTACCGATCCAGACACCGAAGAGCGCAGGATTATTGCCGTCGGGCGTCTAAACAAACTTCACGCCGGGAATGAAGGGGAAGTCGCCGTGCTGGTTTCCGATCAGTATCAGAGATTGGGGTTGGGGAAGGAACTGCTCCGCCGCGTCGTCCAGATCGCCCGAGATGAAAAGTTAAGGCGTGTCGGCGGAAATGTTGACTGACAACACGGCTATGCATGCAATCATAAAGGACCTCGGCTTTCTGGTTCGCGCGAACGAAAACCTGACCTCGATTCGGGCCTTCCTGGATTTATCAACGACTGAGCGATGATGCTGCGCGTTGATCGCTGCTTACGCGCGAACTCGACCTCTTCTTTTAGTTGCCTCAACGAAACCTGGGTGCAACAGTTCGCCGGAAGCGATGGCGCCTGAAACGGATGAGTGGATGAGGGAGCGGCTTGCGAGTTTGGGCATTTCTCTTTGAACTTATTTTGTGCTGGGCAGCGCGAGACTGGGCACCGGCTGCGGCCGGGAATGCAAGGCGTGGCGAATGAGGCTGGTGTTGCGCTCCAACTCCTCGCCGACCAACTCCAGGCGCGGAGGGCGCACGCGGGGATTCCCCGTGCCGACTTCAGTTTGCACGAGCTTGATGAGTTGAACGAAGTTCGGCACAGTATCAAGGCGGAGCAGCGGCAACAACCAGCGATACAGTTCAAACGCCTTGTGGCTTTCTCCGTTGAGGCCCTGGTTAAACAGCGCTACCGATTCCCGTGGCAATGCGTTGGCCAGGCCTGCAATCCAACCGGTGGCTCCCACCCCGATCGCCTCCAAAACGGCATCATCGACGCCGACCGAGATCTCCAGGCGGCGGTCGAGAAGCGCTCGAATAGCAGATACGCGCCGGACATCCGTGCTCGATTCCTTCACCGCATCGAGGTTCTCATGCTCTATCGCCAATTCGCGTATCTGTTCCGGGAGAAAATCTGTTCCGTAGGCGACGGGATTGTTATAGAGCATGCAAGAAAGAGAAGTGGCTTGGAACACAGTTGCGACGTGGGTCTTCATCTCCCGCCAATCGCCTTGATAGACATAGGGCGGTAACACCATAAGGGCGTCGCAGCCGAGGTCGGCGGCCGCCTTCGCGATCGCCACCGCCTCCGAAGTCGTAAGCGCCGAGATGGAAGCCACGACGGGTCCGCGCCCATCAACCGCGCTGACACAGGTACGCAGAATCTGGACCTTCTCGTTAAAGGACAGGGTCGCGCCCTCTCCCAAGGAGCCGAGCGCAACTATCCCCGCGCACCCGTTGTCCAGGAGCCAGCGGCAATGCTTCGTCACGGCGCCGTGATCGATCTGAAGATCTTCGGTAAAGCTGGTGGTGATTGCGGGGATCACACCCTTCCAGTTCATCACGATCCTCCAGTTACGTGGCACCTTGGTTTACATTTTATTCTTGGCGGTCGGCGTGGCCACTGCGGCATCGAGTGGGACTTGGCATTGTAACGTTGCTTTCGCCCGGGTAGGTGCTGCTGAACGGAATTCCAGCCCTGGGTCGTAACATCAAGATCAGCCGAATGTGAGACCTCACAGGCCAGCGTCGGCCCCTATCCGGAGTTTCGATATCGCTCTCGGGAGCGGCTGCCGGCTCCGCCCTTGGGCGGAAGGAGTTCTCTTATATTCCAGTCGTCTCGTAGGTCAGCACAGCGAGCGAAAGCCGATAGTCGTAACCGGCCTGCGCATTCGCGATCTCGGCCTGGGTCTGCTGAAGCTGCGCCTGGCTCAGTTCCACAATTGAACCTAGGCCCAGGTTGTAGCGGGACTGCGACAGCGTTAAGGCCAGATTGGCTTGCTCCAGAAGTTGTTGGGTTACGGCCAGCCGGTCGTAAGCCGTGTTAGCGTTCAACCAGCTGTTGCGGACGTCACGGGCGATGGTATCCCGCATATCGCGCAATCTTTCCTCTGTTGCCTGGGCCCGGAGAGCGGCTTCCCGAGACCGCGCGGTGAAGAGAAAGCCGTTGAAAACCGGGATATCCACGTTAACCCCCACCGCTCCATACCACGCGGAAATGATGGGATTTCTTACCGGCGTATCGCCCACCGCACCCAGGGCCCGGATATCAGGAAATAATAAATCTCGTTCGGCGATGTGAAATTTCCTGGCAGACTCGGACTGAAATTCAAGAGAAAGGATTTCCGGCCGCATGGCAAAAGCGGTGGAAATCAGATCGTCGACGTTGCCCGGAGGCGGAGCGTAGGGGCTGGAATCATCCACCAGTTGAAAATTCTGCAGGCTGGAAAATCCCAGCACGGCAGAGAGCACCGCGAACGAGGCGTTCTCATTGTTTTGAGCGTCGAGCAGCAGCAACTTGGCCTGCGCCAGGTTTACGTTGGCAAAGCTGAGGTCGAGGCCAGACTTCAGCTTGCTCCGAAACAAAGAGTCGATCTGATTGGAAACGGTTTGACGTTCTTTTACGGTCTGTTGCGCCACCGTTAAAACGGCCTGACTTTGCAGAGAGTTGTAGAAAGCCTGATCGACCGCCAGCAGTATCTGCTCCTTGGTCGCAATGGCGTTCTGGTTCTCCGCCTTCGCGGCCAGATTGGCGCTGGAGGCCAAATTGGCGGTGCGTCCGAAATCTGTGATCAGCTGAGTCACTGTCGCACCCGCGGCGGCACGCTGGTACACCGTCGGGTTCGTCAGAAAACCGGCGGCGATGCGCGACCCAGGATTCGAGTCCACTCCGGTCAGCTCAATCTGCGCGGTCGGCCAAAAACTTGATCGCACCTCGCGCGCAACCTGTTGCGACGCCAACGCAGTCAGGCGGGCTACCGAGATTTGCGGATTGTGCTTGAGGGCCAAGGCCTGCGCGTCCTGCAACGAAAGCGAAGTCGTGGCACCCGGCGCGGTGCCGGGCATTGCCTGCGCCATGGTTCCCTGCTGTGGGCCCGGAGTTGGGATCACCGGACTTGGCTTGGCGGCCTGCTGAGGCTGAGGCGCCGAGGGAAGCGGTTCCGAAGGCGGGGGTGCGGAAAGAGTCGCGGCACTGGTCGAACTGGGCGATACCTGCGCCAGGCCACAGATCGGCAGCGCCAGGAAACAGCAAATTGCGGGCAGGCTTTTCATGGTTCGAATCATGGTTCGAAGATCCCTGGCTGACCTCTCCTTACTCACGCTTCCAACACCGCAGATTGACTCGGCGCGCTCTTTTCGCCACGTTTGCCGTAGACCAGAAGGTATGCCGCCGGCACGATGAAAATGGTCAAGAGCACCGAAGAAGTCAGGCCACCGATGATCGCCTGGGCCATGGGCGCGTATTGTTCGGCGCCGGTGCCAAGTTTCAAGGCCATCGGTATCATGCCGATAATTGTGGCCAGCGAGGTCATTAAAATGGGCCGCAGACGAACCCTGCAGGCGGTAATCACAGCATCGGCCGGGGCCAGCCCCTGGGCTTCCAGTTTGTGGGCGAAGTCCACGATGAGAATGCTGTTGGAATCGGCAATGCCGACCAGCATCAGAACGCCCATCAAGGACATCACATTCAACGTGGTGTGCGTGAGGGGAAGAATAATCAGCACTCCGACGAATCCCATTGGGATGGCGAGCATGATCAGGAAGGGATCGACGAAGGATTTGAACTGCGCCGTCAGAATCAAAAACAGCAGCAGAAAGGAAATCAGGAATCCGAAGGCAAAGCTTTTGAAAGAGGCCTCCATGCCCTGCACCATTCCGCGCAGATTGACCCGCACATTGCCCGGAATGCTGGTCTTGGCGAGAATGCTCCGCACCGCATCCGTGACTTTTCCTAGATCTTCGCCCTGCGGAGTAACGTAGATGTCGACTGCGCGCTGAATCTGGTAATGATCGATTTCAGTGGGAGTCTGGATTTGTGTCACGCTCACCACATTCTTCAGGACCGTGGTCGGCCTTCCCCCTCCCAGGCACGCCCAGGAAGAATGCCCGTTCCACGGCTGCGGCGGCCCGGAGGGGCCGCAGGTCATGCCCGCACCGCTGCCCGGATCGCGCAGCGGAATTTGTCCCAGATCGGCCAGGTTGTGGATCGCGGAGTCGCCGTGCTCGAAGAACTGCACGGTGAGGTAGTAGTCGTTGCCGCTCTTGCGGTCGACCCAATAATTAGGCGCAATCATGTAGTCGGAGTTGAGGGCGGTGATGACGTTATCCACCACGTCTTTCTGGGTAAGGCCCAGTTCCCCGGCGTGCACGCGATCCACATCCAGGCGCAGCGCCGGATAGTTCATATCCTGCGGGATGTAAACCTGCCCGACCCCATGCAAGTCGCGAAAGCGAGCGGCCAAGTTCTGCGCAATGCCATAAATCTGCGTTAGGTCCGGACTGCTGACCTGCACGTCGATGGGCGCGGGCATGCCCATGTTGAGAATGGCATCGACCATCGAGCCGCTGGAAAAGAAGGTGCGGATCTCGGGAAACTGCTGCGCCATGGCCTTCTGCACTCGATCCATGTATTCAAAGCTGCTCAGCCGGTGGGCGTCCGTCAATGCTACCTGGACGGTCGCCGTATAAGGCCCGGAGTTGGAGGTGTAGAGGGATGAGAAATCTGGAACCACGCCAATGTTCGACACCACCAGCTTCAGATCCTTCGAATCCACGGTGCGCCGGATCAAGTCTTCCACCTTCGCCACATACTGGTCGGTGAGTTCGATCCTGGTGCCGGTGGGAACCTTAAGGTTAATGGTGAACTGGCCAGCGTCGGTCTTCGGAAAGAAGGCCAAGCCGAGCAACGGGTAGATTGCAAGGCTGGCCAGGAAGACGCCGCCCAGCAGTAGCACGGTGAGCGCGGGACGCAGTAAAGCCCGTCGCACCCAGTATTCGTAATAATCGAGAACTTTATTGAACATGCGGTTGAACCGGGCATTGAAGCGCTCCATGAGAGAGCCTCCGGCGGTGGCCGAAGTGGGTTCAATCTCATATTCGTTTTCGTGCTCTCCGCTTTCGTGATCTTCGTTTTCCTTGTTCCCGCCTTCCGGGCTTCCGTGACTCGCGGCGTGGGGCACAGCCTTGAGAAAGCGCGAGCAGAACAGTGGAATCACGGTCATGGCCACCACAAAGGAAGCCAGAAGCGACAGGCAAAAAGCCAGAGCCAGGGCGGAGAAGAGAAATTTAGCCACACCGTAGAGGAATACCACGGGGAAGAAATCGACGACATCGACCAGGGTGGCGGCCAATACGGCGAGGCTTACTTCCGATCCTCCGGCCTCGGCGGCAATCATCGGGGTGGCGCCCATCTCCAGATGGCGGTAGATGTTTTCCAGCGAGATCACGGAATTGTCGATGACGCGGGAGAAAGCCAGCGCCATGCCTCCCAGGATCATGGTGTTTATCGTCCCGCCGAGAAGCGCCAGCACTACGAACGCGGCCAGGGCCGACAATGGAATGGAAAGCAGCACCGCCGAGGTGGCGCGGAAGCTTCCCAAGAAAATCAGGATCATCAGGCTGGTCAGAATCAATCCCAAAAATCCTTCGTGCAATACGGTGTCGATCGCCTCCTTCACGTACACCGACTGGTCAAAGACAATGCTGGTCTTCATCTGCGCGGGAATGTCGTAAAGGTGCTTGATGAGCTGGCGGACGCCATCCACCACGGCAATGGTATTGGTGTCTCCGCCTTGCTTCATGATGGGGATGTAGGCGGATTTTTGACCGTCGATTCGCACCACGTTGTACTGGATCTGGTGAGCGTCTTCGGCTTTCCCGATATCGTTGATGGTGACCCAGGAATTTCCTTTGACCTTAAGCGGAACCTTGCCCAGTTGATCCATGTTATCGACCAGGCTGTTGGAGTACACGAAGTAATCGTAGGGGCCCATCTTCACGTCGCCCGCGGGCAGGATCAGATTCGAATCGTTGACCGCGCTCACCACATCCATCGGCCTCAATTGACGAGACGACAGTTTGTAGGGATCGACGTAAACCATGATCTGGAGGTAGATTCCGCCGACCACGCCGGGGATCGACGCCCCGGGCACGACCGTGATCTGATTGCGAATCTGGAACTGGGCGTAGTCGTGCAGCTGAGTCTCGTTGAGTCCTTCTCCTTTGACGGTAACCAGCGCCACCGGCAGGCTGGAGGCGTCGAACTTGAGCACCACCGGCGGCAGAGTTCCCGGGGGCAGACGCTTCAGATCGGCCAGAGCAAGGTTTGACAGCGCGGTCACATCGGCATCGGGACTGGTTCCTGGCTGGAAGTAAACCCGAATGATGCTGACCCCGGACAGAGACCGCGACTCGAAGTGGTCCACGCCCGCCGCCAGAGTGATGAATCGCTCTAACGGATCGGTGATATCGGTTTCGATGTCCTCCGGAGGCATGCCGGTATAAAACGTGGCTACCACTACCTCGGGCAGGTTGATGGGCGGGAACAGGTCGATTGGCATCCGCCACAGACTGGTCACGCCGATGACCAGGAGAGTCAAGCAGATTACTATGATGAAGTATGGATTGCGGATTGAAAAGCCTGGCATAATATTGAGTCCCGATGCGTTCGCAGCCGCGAACCGCGCAGTTTACTGAGCGCTCTCCTCGTGGTAGTGCATGACGTCTACAGCTTGCGGACGAACCTTTTGACCAGCCTTCAGGCCGCTGCGGTCGCTCACCACTACTTGCTCGTTCACCTTCAGTCCAGAAACGATTTCGGCGTCGCTGGAGGTTTGCAGTCCCAATTCGACGGGACGGTCTTCCAGTTCGCCGTTGGCATTCACAACCAGAACGTTGGTCTTGTTGCCTTCGTGATTCAAGGCCTGGACCGGGACGGTAGGAACATCGACTTTCCGGTCGAGCACAAGCTCGGCATCGGCAAAAAGACCAGGCAGCAGGACTCGCTGCGGATTAGGCACGTCCACTTCGGTGTGCATGGTGCGGGTGTCCTCGCGAACGTCTACCGAAAACCGCGCCACTTTACCCGGGAAAACCCGGTTCAGCGAGGACACTCGAACGTCCACGGGATCTCCGATGCGAATGAATCGAACGTACGATTCCGGAACCGGAATCACCAGGCGGAACAGATCGTCTTCCGAGAGCCTGACGATCGGCATTGCCTGTGTACTCGACCCGGTGCCGGCCTGCACTAGAGTGCCCAGGTTGGCGTACCGTTCGGTCACCACTCCGGAGAACGGCGCGGTGATCTGGGCGTAATCGAACAGACTTTGATCGTGGGCCAATTTAGCCTTGGCCACGGCCAACTGGCTCTCCGACGCCTCCAGAGCCGCCTGGCCGGCGTCCACCTGCGAAGACGCCGCCAAGTCTTTGCCCTGCGCATCGTCCACTTCCTGTTGTGCGACGATTCCGGGTTGACTCTCAAAGACTCCGTTCAAGCGCGTATATTCCAGGTGAAGCGCCTTGTATTGCGCTTGATAACGATACAGTTCGTGCTGCGCGCGGCTCACCTGATTCACCGCATTCTTGATTTCTGCCTGATCTTCCTGAAGCTGGGCCTCAAGCTCTGGGATTTCCAGGACAGCCATCACCTGGCCGGCCTTTACGCGGGTTCCGTAATCCACCGTCAGTTTCTTCACGTAGCCGGATTCCTTGGCGTACACGTCGATTTCCTGGAAAGGCACCAATTCGGACGACAAAGTAATCTGCCGGCCAAGCGACTTATTCACCACTCTTGCGGTCCCCACCGTGACGGCCGGCTCACTGGCCTGCACCCGTTCGCCTCCCCCGCCTGAACAAGACGACGAGACCAGAACGAGCGCGGCCGCGACGGCGGCAGCGGCGCACAGTGGCAGAGTGAAGCGGCGGAAACGCGATTTCATGGATGTCGGGTAAGGTTCAGTCATCAAATATCCTTGCATACCGTGGGCTTGCTATTTCTCATCGCACCGTTTTCATAAACTGACCAAGGTTCTTTACCGAGAAATCGCTCGACCGGCAGAAATCGATAATCTTGTCCTCAGCCGCTCTTAATCGATCCGCAACCGCGGGAATGCGAGGTGCAACCGCGATCGGTATGGTCAGAACGCCGTGCCGGTCGCCATGCAGCAACTCGCCTTTACGGACATCGAGTCCACCCACGTTGACCACCGCTCCGATCTCAAAGATATGGGCGTAGGCGTGGGAGACAGCGACGCTTCCCGCGAATAATTGAAGGCCCGTGGCCCGCACCGAGGGCAATTCCCGTACGGCGCCGTTGGTCACAAAGCCGACGCAGCCCAGAGCCTTCACAATCGCGGCGTGCATGTCCCCCAGAAAAGCGCCGCGCCCGGGAAGATGATCCATGTCCTCCAAGACCAGGATGCGGGGCGCGGGAACTTCGAGAATGCTGTTCCAGAAATCGGCGCGGTCGTGAAAATTGCCGCCTCCGATCGGCGGCTCGCCGCTGCGCAACCGGGCCGTAACCGCATAACCCACCATGGGAGGAGCATCTTCGAACATGCAGCGGACCCGCGCATCCGTAAACCCGCAGTTATGCAGCCGGACGTTGAATGATTCGATCGCGTTGGCGACCATGCAGGTTTCGATCTGGCGTAATGCGTCAAGCTCTTCTTCGGTTAACAGAGGCGCAATGGCCATCCAAGTCTCCTCACGGACCGACATTTCACAGCGCGCTTCCGGACAAAGATGCAGGATAACCCCTCTGAGGCCTCCTCGAAAAGATAGAGAGGCCCGGCTGTCTAGAACCGGTAAACAACGCTACAGGGAAAAACTAGGACGATTTATGAGAGCAGGCCGGATACTGGAGGGGGGCGATTATGAAGGCTCTTTTCAAGAAGAAGAGTCGGAGGTAGAGGCCGCAGGGTCGATGATCTGGGATAAAACGCCGGCGGCCGCAACCCGTCGCAATACAGAAATGCCGGCATCCAGTCCGTCGCATCCTTGACCAGACGCTGCCGTTTTGCTTCGGCGCCGGAATGGGATTGTACGGTCTCTACGGCGCGGGAAGTAGCTTTACACCTGACGGAATAGCGGGTCGCCACGCTCACCGTCAACGAGCACACAATCGCCAGTATCATGACCACGCTCCAGCGGTGGCGCCGCCGGTTTTCGAAATAGCTTCGCTGTAACATTTCGGAAGCGGTCTGAATACCTCGGTGTTTATACCATACGAAATCGAGCCGTCGCAAGCAAGGGGACCGGTATGACGAGAGTAACTGGGGCCACGCACTCCGTTAGATAACTCCATCGGGACGGTTGGTTGCACGGTGTCCCCTGGATATTTGCACCGAAGGAGAGGTCTGTGTGAACGGTTCGTGGCCCGAGGACATCAGCCCAGGCCGGGGGCGGGATCGGCCCATAAAAGAACCATCCATTTCGGCAAAGTCTACGATGGTGGGCAGTGCAGGACTCGAACCTGCGACCTCCTGCTTGTAAGGCAGGCGCT
>VFSW01008664.1_pt1 | contig 14584 bp, 11 predicted proteins | sample 5358111 | NCBI WGS metagenome assembly VFSW01 (sample SAMN11554181, study PRJNA540505) | mine drainage metagenome | isolation source: sediment from site ElyBrook_90M | place: USA: Ely Copper Mine, Vershire, VT | collected 2017 | reverse complement strand
GGAGGTGGTGGCGGTGGCGGCGGTGGCACTAACGGATCGCAGGCATAGTGTCCCACGACCGCGCCGAGCAGTCCGCCAGCCACGAAGCCGATTGCTCCTCCGGCTGCGCGCCGCCCAGTCGAGTTCGGATTCTCGCCAGTGTTATTGGCGATTGCATATCCGCTGCCGGCGCCAGCGGCGGCGCCCAGCAACCCGCCAACCACCGCGCAGTGGCCCCATTCGCGGGGCTGTTCTAACCAGGCGCATCCGGACAGGCCGCTGCCAGCCATGACCAGGGCCAGGATCGCTCCCAGCACCCTACTACCTCTTGGACCATTTTTCATTCCTGATACCTCACTATGATTCCTCGTGAAATTACGAAGACGACGTTTAAAATAACAATTGCTACGCACGTATTAAATCTTTGCGCGGATAAGAATCATCACATTGCGATCTTTCCGCCTTGAGATAACTTCGACCGTGGTACGTCATAAATCCAATTCGATTGCAATGACACGCTCCGATACCTTTGTACTATTCCCGTATTGCCCAGTCATGCTGGTGACCTTATTTGGGATGAGGCACTGTATTCGGGCACTACGATAGCTAATTGAGCAATAGGTAGGATTTATTCGCGGACAAAATGGAAAGTCGAACCATTCAGACCGCCACCAGAATCACAATCTGCATAGATGTAGTGCGCATGTGGAAGGATCTGCCGGATAGACAGGCAGGTTCGACCGGCGCGAGCGTGTCGCTTCGCCGCCGGTCGCTTTCGTTTTGACTTCAAATGACGCCGAGCAGGAAGAGTATCAGCACGACGACTAAAATGGTTCCCAGTCCGCCCGCCGGGTAATATCCCCATCCCGAGCTATAGGGCCAGGATGGCAGCGCGCCAATCAGCAGAATAATTACGATTATAAGCAACAGTGGTCTCACAGCGATTATCAAACCCCCGGCGTTTCGGATTACGTTCCATGGCTGACTACGCAACCGCGGTGCCAAGCGAAGCCGGGGCCGCCGGCCGGAATACTCCAGCAATATAAAGCTTCATCTCCATATTGAGCATCGCATACCGAGGCTCACCCATAGAGAACCAGGTAAAATATCCCGCGACTCGAAGCGCGCGGATTCGAGATGGAACAGATTCAGATGGTCGTTGGGTATAATGCGCGGACGGCGTCTTCGAGTTGATGTGTCAGGCGTTGGCGATCAGCGCTGCGCATCCCCTCGGTCGTAATTGGCGCGCCGATCACGATCCGCATCCGCCGCCCCGGACGCACGATACGGGCGCCGCGTGGAAAGAAGATTGCCGATCCGTTTATCGCCGCTGGAACACACGGCAGACCGCTCGCGATTGCCAGCCACGCGGCGCCGTCGCTGAATTGGTGGACGCGATTGTCGGCGTGGCGATGGCCCTCGGCGAAAACGCACAGCGGATAGCCGCGGGCGATATCGCGCAGCACCCGGCGAATCGATTGGCCGCCGCCTTCGCGATCGACCATCACGTGCCCCGAGCGGCGCATGGTGAAGCCGATCAGCGGTATCCGCAGCAGCTCTTTCTTGGCCACGAAGCGCATCGCGCCGTCCACCCGTCCGATTATGGCGACGATGTCGAAGAGGCTCTGATGATTGGTGACCAGCACGAATGATTTGAGCCGCGCGAGATGCTCGCGTCCTTCGACGTCAACTCTGATCCCGCATGTCAGAAGGATCATCCGTGCCCACAGGCGCACGACGTATGACACGGAGTCGCCGCGCGAAAGGAAGGTCGCGAGTGCGGCGAAAGGAGCAAGGATGGCGGTGTAGAGCACCGACAGGAAAGTAGCCGCGGCGCCCCATAGGAGTGCGCCAAAGCTCACGCGCCGCGCGGCTTCGAGCGCGACGTGATCGACTTCCATCGCGCCGCCCGATCCTGCCGCGGCGTCGGCGCGCTCGCCGAGATGGTTCTCGTCGCGCCGATCGCCTCCTTGAGGTTCAGCCGTTGTTGGTTGCTCCACCCGCTCAGCTATTCATAACAATCGCGCGAGGGGAAGAACGCGCGCATGGGTAGCCGGGGCTTCGGGGCGCGCGTCGCTCACGCGGTTCGCGCGGATGCCTCGCTGCCCGAAGCCTGATTGGTCGGCCGGGCGCGCGGTCCGGAACGCGCCGGCGCGAGCATCGCTCCGGCCGCCAAAATGAGCAGAAGGCCTTGCGCGATAAGTGGCTGCACGGTCGGATAGAGGCCGAGAACCTGGATCGTTGGTACGTGTGAGACAAAAGTCGTGCTCATCAGTCCCGATTCCTGCCAGCTTGCAATCCCCTGGCCCACGAAAATTACCGCGAGCGCGTAGAGCAGCACAGAGGTCACGCGAAAAAATGACCCGAGCGGAATCCTGAAGGCGGCCGTCCGCAAAATCGCGAACGCGCCGAGCAGAACGATCGCGCCGGTCGCGATTCCAGCCATCACCGCGTGGCGTTCCGCCGTTGCCGTAGCGCCCGAGGCGAGAGCCTGGAAAAACACTATCGTCTCGGCGCCCTCGCGCATCACGGCCAGAAACGCGGTCAGCCCCAGCGCAATCGACGGACCAGTGCTGTGGCGCGCCGATTCTATTTTGCGATCGACGAAGCCGCGCCAGCGATCGTTCTGCATCCGCGCCGTCAGCCACGAGCTTACGTAGAAGAGTGTCGCGGCCGCGAATAACTGAAAGAATCCTTCGAGCGTATCGCTGGTGTTATCGGCGATCAAATGATTGACGGCCCACGCGAGTGCGATACTGGCGGCGATAGCGGTGAGCGCGCCGATATAGATATCGCGCGCGCGGCTGGTCTGGTCGGCCTCGCGCACCGCGGCGAGCAGGGCGACGACGACGAGCATCGCTTCGAGACCTTCACGGACAAGAATTCCGAGCGAATATAGGAAATAAGGGAGGACGGTAGGCAAGGCAGCTCTCGCTTGTGATGAGACCAATTCTCAATTTCGAGGTTACCGCACCCCCAGTCTTTGCGTCAAGCGCGCCCGTTTGCGCTCAAGACGCTTATCTTCGACTCGACTCATTCATGCCGGACTACAGACTGGAAGTGCACCCTTGCCGACGGCGAAATGCGGGTGTAAGTTCGCGAGATGCGAGCGGCTTGGCGCATATCGCGCGTGCTGCCGCGTCGCCTTTTCCAGTCGGCATACGTGACCGGAACAGCCGGTGGTCAGTTTACGTCGCGCGAAATTGGTTCACGCTTGACGTGGCGCGACATGGTTGGGAGTCAGGAATGCAAGTTCGCAAGCTTGGAATTATCGGTGCGGGGCAGATGGGCGGGGGCGTCGCTGAAGTGGCCGCGCAGAGCGGACTTCAGGTTCTGATCCACGACATCACGGAGGAGATGTGCGAGCGGGGCCTTGAAAACGTTAGCCGCGACCTCGACCGGATGATCAAGCGCGGTCGTTTCAAGTCCGAGGATCGCGAGCGCGTGATGAAGCGGATCGAGACCACGACGCGGCTCGAGGACCTGGGCGAGACCGATTTCATCGTCGAGGCGGTGGTGGAGAACGAAGACGCGAAGATTGGGCTCTTTAAGCGCCTCGACAAGGTCTGCCCGCCCGAGACGATCTTCGCATCGAACACGTCGTCGATCTCGATTACCCGGATGGGCGCGCGCACCAGCCGCGCCGACCGCTTCATTGGGATGCACTTCATGAACCCGGTGCCCGCGATGAAGCTGGTCGAGATAATCCGCGGACTTGCCACCTCGCAGCCGACCTTCGAGGCGACCCGGACGCTGGCCGAGCGGCTCGGCAAAAGCACCATGACCGCCGATGACTTTCCCTGCTTCAGCGGCAACCGTATCCAGCTCCCGATCATCAACGAGGGTCTCTACACGATTTACGATGGGGTCGGCGGCGTCACAGATATAGATACCGCGATGAAGCTCGGATCGAACCAGCCGATGGGACCGCTGGAACTCGCCGACCTGATTGGGCTCGACACCTGCCTGGCGATCCTGGAAGTGATGCATCGCACGTTCGGCGACGATAAGTATCGGCCGTGCCCGCTGCTTAAGAAGTACGTCGACGCGGGCTATCTTGGACGCAAGGCGGGGCGCGGCTTCTACGTCTATAACGAGCAGGGTTTGCCGATTCCGCCGGCGCGCTGAGGCCGCTGCTCGAATGACAATGGTACGGGGAGGGAAGACTAATGTCAGTCAAGGCATTCATCCTTGTCGATACGTCTCCCGGAAAGGCGCGCGAGGTCGCGATGCGGCTGCGCCAGGTGGCGGGAATCTCGGAAGCGCATTCGGTCACCGGGCCGCATGACATAATCGCGGTGGCCGAGGCGGCGGATGTTTCCGCGCTCGGGGAGCTGATCGTGCGGGGCGTCCAGAGCGTCGCCGGCGTAAATCGGAGCCTTACCTCGATCGTCGCGGACTGAGGCCCCCTTAGCGCCGGTTTTGCGGGGACGATTGAATGGCGTGGGCGGGGCGCTTTAAAAGCGCCGCACCGATGATATAGGTAAATCTAATTCGAGGCGTTTTGTAGAGACATGGCTGAACTTCCGGTCATCAAGCGGCTGCGCAAGGAGAGGGAGATTCTCAAGCGCGAGTTGACCGTCGACCTGCCCAAGGAGCTCGAGCGCGCCCGCGCGCACGGCGACCTGTCGGAGAATGCCGAGTGGGCGATGGCCAAGCAGCGCCAGGAATTTCTCAACGCGCGCCTGGCGAATCTCGACCTCCGCATCTCGGAGCTTTCCCGCATCGACCTCGATTCGATTCCGCGCGACACCGTCGGGCTGGGTAGCCGGGTCGAGCTCGAAGACCTCGACGAGGGCGGCTCGACCGAATTCGAGATCGTCGTGCCGGAAGAAGTTGACGGCGCCGCCAATCGGATTTCACTTTCCTCGCCGCTGGGGCGATCGCTTATCGGCAAGACCGAGGATGACGATATCGAGGTGCAAACGCCCAAGGGCAGGCGCTCCTACCTCCTCAAGCGATTGCAGACCATCCACGTCCTGCTCCCGGCGGACGAAGGCGATTCCTCGTCCTCGGATTCCTGAACCGAATATAGGCTCGCGCCGGAACGCGTGAATCCGGGAGCCCTGTTGCTCGACAGATAGCATATCAATATAGACTGTTGACAGTCTGACACGCCGTCAGCGGTGTTCGGATTTCTGGCGCGCGGCATGGCGCGCGGCAGAGACAAAATGGGGGGGAAATCATGGCGGACATCAATGTCCTCGTCGTGGCGGACGGTATTTTCAATTTTGGCCCGCAGATCGTGGCGGCGCCGCCGATGGGAAATCCCGACGAGCGGGACGTCGGCTTCACGATCTCAAAGTTCTTATCGATCCTCAGTAATAGCCAGTCGCCTGCTATCTCGGTAACAACCGCGAATCGCAGAAACGACCCCGACGCGACATTTCAGAATTTCAACTTTCATACGACGGTGCCGGACCTCTCGATCTACGACGTTATCTGGCTATTCGGCGACGAGTCTACCAATAACATCTCGCCGCTGGCGCCAACGCCGGTTCCGGGCCCCTATACTTTCATCGGAGCCGACGAGGTTAAGGCGATCACGGAGTTTATGGAAGGCGGAGGCGGAGTGTTCGCCACCGGCGACCACGAGGGGCTGGGGGCGATCATGTGCGGGCTTATCCCGCGGGTGCGCTCGATGCGCGCTTGGTTTTCCGACGCGGACAGCAACGACCCGAACCTTCCACCGACAAGAAACTGGCCGGGAACCGGATCCGGCCGCGCCGATACCGTGCAGCCTGCCGCCGACAACACCTGGCATTTCGACAACCAGTCCGACGATATTCCGCAGCCGCTTATGTTTCCCAACGGCACCTCGCATCCGATTCTCCAGGGCGCGCATGGGCCGCTCTCGAGTTTTCCCGATCACATGCATGAAGGGCAGGTGATCACGCCCTGGAGCTATACCGATCCGCTGCTTCCCGGCGATCCGCGCGCCGAATATCCCACCGTTGCCAGCCACCAGGAACAGCCGATCATCCTCGCGACTGGGCAGACAATCGGTAATCATCCGACTCCCACTGAAGGATCGGCCTGCGAACAGAATAACTTCTTCGACGAGACGGTGAATACGCAACAACCCGGCTTTACGATCAACACGCTGAACGCGTATGACGGGCATACGGTCGGCGTCGGGCGCGTGGTGACCGATTCATCGTTCCATCATTATCTGGATTTGAACCTGATTGGGGATCCATGCGCACCGCCGGGTGCCAAGCAACAGGGATTCACCACGGCGCCGGGCGCGGCGATGATGGCGGACATGACGGCCTTCTATATCAACACGGTCGTCTGGCTCGCGCGCCAGGTGAAGACCTGCTCGCTGCTGATTCAGAACAGCACGTTTGGCAAGGACCAAATTAACTCGATCGGCCTGCCGGCCACGTTTCCCTCGGCCTTCTGGGTCGTGATGGAGGGATTTCTGCCCTCCGAACTGGGTATCGACGCGACCGGTAATCTGACTAGTCCCGCGAATCCGCCGGCGGTCTCGTTCTCAATCGATCCGCCCGCGAATGCCAATGCCGCGGTCGTCAATGCGCTCCAGACTCAGCATCAGCTCAAGCTCGAGGCTTTTACCGGCCAGGTGCTCACCGAGAGCCTTCCGCCGCCGCCGAATTCGCCGCAGCGCTTTCTCTATCCGTTCACGATCAAGTTCACCGGCACCGGCGGATTTGTCATGCCGTCCGAATTACTCACGTTAACGGCCAAGATCACCGTTGGCGGAAAGCCGTATCAGGCCGCGGCCAAGCTGGAACTCACGACGGCGGCGAATCCATACCTTACGGATGAGGACGCCGGAAACAATTATACCTCGTGGCTCAGCACGGATTTGCGCGTCTTCAAGGTTGATGATACCGAGCTATTCTTTGGCGCTCACGTCAGTGACTATTACCCTCCTGGGCAGACGGGACCGGTCTCAGCGGCGGCGGCGTCGAAGGCGGCGACCGGATACATTTCAGATGTAATCAAGAAGCTTACCGCGAGCACGAACGGCCAGGCCGGAACCGACACATTCGACGTAAGTCTCAGCGAGCTCGAAGACGCCACGCGATCGCAGTTGGAGTTTCTCCAGATAAATCCGCGCTCGGGAAGGCCGGCCTTTAATTTCGCGATCTGCCGGGTGCGGATACGCGGTACGACTCCGAGCGGACCGGGAACGACGCAGGCGATAAACTGCCGGGTGTTCTTCCGCGCCTTTCAGGCGCAGACGACCGTGTCGACCTTCAGCACCGCCACCACCTATCGCGAAACGCCGATCGTCGCCAACTATGGCAGGCGGGTTCCGCTGCTCGGGGTCCAGAACGACGCGATGGGCCAGGCGGAATACGTAACGCTGCCGTTCTTCGCGGTCGATCGCGTCAACCTCGCCGGCCCGGCGGATTTGACTACTCAGATGGCGGATGCGCCCAATCGGCAGACGATCTCGCCCGCTACCGGAAAAGAGGTGGATACCTACTACGGCTGCTGGCTCGATATCAATCAGCCGACCTTGCTGTTTCCGCAATTCGCGCCGCCGGGCGACTGGGATAACAAGAACGGTTCGTTCAACACCACTGGCTACGCGACCCAATCGATCAACGGCGCGTTCACCAAGGCACCTCATCAATGCCTGATCGCGGAGATCGCGTTCGACGGCGTGCAGATTCCGCCCAGCGCCGATACCAGCACCTCCGACAAGCTGGCGCAACGCAACCTGGCTTACATCGACGGTCCCAATCCCGGAGCGATCGCGTCGCGCCGGATGCCGCATCCATTCCAGATTCAGGCCTCGGCGCGGTCGGCGCAGCATGGCGATGAGCTGATGATCATGTGGGGCAACACGCCCGCGGGCAGCACCGCCTCGCTCTATCTTCCGGGCGTCGCCGCTGCCGATATTCTCGTGCTCGCCGAGGGTCTGTATTCCGCTCCGTTGTTGACTGTCGAGGATGCGAACACGATCGAGGTCCCGGTCGGTCCGGTAACCTTCGTGCCGATCCCGAAAAGCTACGGCCTGCTGGCCGGGCTGTTGACGGTGAATCTGCCGCCGGACGTCGTGCGCGGCGACCTTTACACGATCGTGGTGCGCCAGGTGACCGACGCCGGTACCGTCGCCGTTCCTGGACGGGGAGACACCGGCGGCCGGATCGCGGGTAGTCAAGCCGTCATCGCAAAGACCGGCGGCGCGGCCGCTATCACATGGCGGCGGGTGCTCGGCGCGTTCCAGATCAATATCCCGATCAGCACCAAGGAGCAGTTGCTCGTGCCCGAAGAGCATCGGCTCGCGCTGTTCCGCTGGATCGCGGAAAATATTCTGCCACGCAACCGGTGGTATCCGGTAATGCAGCGCTATATCGGGCAGTTGGCCGGCCGCGTCACGGGGTTTGGCGGCGATCCCGGCAAGATTCTTCCGTCACCAACCGGTTACGTGCCCGGTCTGCCATCACCGCACGGTCATGGTCATGAAGAAGGCGAGGGCGCGCATCATCGGGAAGTATCGGGGAAGGTGAACGGAATTGTCTATGATCACTTCGGTGATTTCGAGGGCTTCATTATCGAGACCGACCGCGGCGAGCTGCGGCGTTTCCACAGCCGTGAGACACGCGTTTTGAGCCTGGTGCGGAGGGCTTTGGAAGAGCGGATTTGGGTCACCGTCGTCCGCGAACGCGAGCGCGATGACCTGCCGCTCTCGATCATCCTTCACGGCGCCGCGATGGTCATGTAATTTTGACCTCCAACGGGGTGTGGCGATGGCGCAAAAGATCGGGCGGCGAGTTGCGAATGTTGCTGCACTGGTGGGACGGCGGGTGGCAAACCTGATTCGCGAGATGGCGCCGGCGGTGATTTTCTTTTTCGTCGCGTTGATGATCATCCTTGCGGTGTTCAAGCTATTCGTCGAGCAGTACTCGATCGAATTTTCAGCCTTCAGCAAAGCGGCCGTCGGCGCGCTGATTCTGGGCAAGGTGGCTCTGCTGCTCGATTGGGCGGAGTCCGGCCACACGTTCAAGTCCCATCGCCTGGCCGTGGTGGTCGCCGCCAAGACGATCATATACGCAGCCGTGGTGATTATGCTGGGAACCGGCGAACGGATAATCCACAGCGCGCGCGCAACCGGCAGCCTCTATGCCGGAGTGAGATTTGTAATCGCGAATGTGAATATGCATCGGTTCTTCGGATTGGTGCTGCTGATCAGCCTCGTGGTTTCCGTCTATCTGATAATGGAAGAGATCTCCCGTGCGATGGGCAAGGGGGCGCTGACGCGGCTTTTCTTCGCTCCGCCCGCCGCCAACCAGCCGTGAGAATTCAGGTCGCGCCGTACATCGAGTCGATTTCGCGCCGGTAGTGATCCTGGACGACGCGGCGGCGGAGCTTGAGCGTCGGCGTAAGCTCGCCGTTCTCCTGTGAAAAGGGCTTCGACAGCAGAGTGAAGGCGGAGATCGTTTCGACCTCCGAGAGCGTGCGATTAAATTCGCGGATGCGCGACTGGTAAAACTTGCGCATCGCCGGATCGGCGACCGCCTGCTCCAATCCCTTGGCCGCGGCGGCCTTCAGCGCGGGCTCGGCGGCGACGAACTCGAAGTCCGGAACGACCAGCGCGCCCAGCTGTTTGCGGCGATCGCCGACCACGCATGCCTGCGCGATCGCGGGGTCGGCGGCGAGCCGTGTCTCGAGATTGGCGGGCGATACGTTCTTGCCACCCGAGAGCACGATAATCTCCTTCTTGCGGTCGGTGATCGCGATATAGCCATCGCGATCAATGCGCGCGATGTCGCCAGTATGGAGCCATCCGTGCACGTCGATCGCCTCGCGCGTCTCGGCCTCGAGTCCCCAATACCCGCGCATCACGTTGGCGCCGCGCACGAGCAGTTCGCCATCAGCCGCCGTGCGCACCGCGATATTCGCGAGCGGACGGCCGACGGTGCCGATCCGGGTATGGCCGTGCAGGTTGACGGCGACGACCGGCGCGGCTTCAGTCAGGCCGTAGCCCTCGACGATCGGCACCTCGGCGGCGGCGAAGAAGCGGAAGACCTCGAGCGGGAGCGGCGCACCGCCCGAAATCAGGTAGCGGATGCGCGTGCCGAAAAGGCTTCGAATCCGCTTGAATGCGACGCGCCGAAAGAGCGCCATCGCGAGCACGATATGCGCCGGCCTTGGGCGCCGTGCGAACCGACACTCGGCCGCGCGCCGCCCGGTCGCACTCGCGAGGTGAAAGAGCGCGCGGCGCGTGGCAGGCGCCGCCTCGACCATCCGCGACACCCGCGTATAGATCACTTCGAGCAGGCGCGGCACGGTCAGAACTACGGTCGGATTCACTTCGAGCAGGTTCTGTGCGATCTGCGTCAGCCCTTCGGCGTAGGCAATCATGCCGCCCGCGATCATCACGGTGTAATAGCCGGCGGTGCGCTCGAACGAGTGCGCAATCGGCAGGAACGAAAGGGTCAGGTCGGATTCGCCAAGGTCGAGCGCTTGTTGCGAGGAGTCGCAGTTGGCGAGGATGTTTCCATGCGAGAGCATCACACCCTTGGATGCTCCGGTGGTGCCCGAGGTGTAGATGATGGTCGCGAGGTCGTCGCGACTGCCCTTCACGACCGGCGCCGGGTCCGGCGCGCTGACCGACGCGAGGGAACGAATCGCAAGGCCGCCGGCCGATTCGTCGCTTGCGCCAGGATGCATCGCAACTACCGCGTCGAGCTTCGACAGGTCCGGCTTGAGCGCGACGATCTTGCGGATCGCGGCCTCGCCGTTGGCGGCGACGATACGGCTGCCCGAATCGTTGAGGACGTGGCGCGTCTCCTCGACACCGCTGGTCGTGTAAAGCGGAACGACCGCCGCACCTATCCCGAGCGCAGCCTGATCGACGACCACCCAGTTGGGACAATTGTCGGAAAGGATCGCTATCCGATCGCCTCGGCCAAGACCAAGCGCGAGAAGCCCGGCGCGCAAACGCGAAGCGGCGGCGTCGAGGTCGTGCCACGAGTGGTCGCGCCAGGCGCCGCCATTCTTATCCTTGAGAAAGGGGCGGGCGTTGTACTTGCGCGCCTGATCGGCGAACGCTTCCGCCAGCGTGTCAAAATGGATCGCCAACCTGGTTCTCCTTTCGCGTCCGTTTTGCGAGACGATTAGTATCGAAAAGGCGCGAATGAGCCAACCCTCCGCGGACGATCGATAATTGCGGCGAGCGCGCGCGCCGGGCCCAATCGGCATCGGTCAGCAGAGAGATTTGCGCATTGGCAGAGGAGCGGCTTTTTGTTATGTAACTTTAGTTTGGCTTTCGCGATGCCTATACTAATGTTTGCAAATCTAATGTATCCGACGACGCGCCAGGGCCGCCGAAAAGGGCGGAACTGAGCCGTCGTTCAGGCGGACTTTCAATTGTCTCACGACTCAACTGGACCTCAAGCGATCGGGACGTACGGCGCGCGCGATGCGTCATCGGTGGCGCCCGGACTCCATCGATTCGCAATTGTCGCGGCGAGCGCAACCTTTTGCCTCATCTTTATCGGCGGCCTCGTCACCTCGACCGGTTCGGCGCTGGCGGTGCCGGACTGGCCGCTCTCGTTCGGCCATTTGATTCCGACCTACTGGCACGCCGGCGTGCCCTTCGAGTACGGCCATCGCGTGGCGGCGGGCACGGTCTCGATCCTGACGCTGGTATTAGCGCTGTGGACGTGGATGGCCGAGGGGCGCCGATGGGTGCGATACACGGCGCTGGCGGCGCTTGGGCTGGTGATCTTCCAGGCGGTGCTGGGCGGGGTAACGGTGCTGATGGAGTTGCCGCTGCCGATCGCGGTGGCGCATGCCGCAACGGCGCAGGCGTTTTTCTGCCTGATGGTTGCGATCGTGCTGTTCAGCGATCCGCGCTGGGAATCGCAATGGGGCTTCGCGCCGGGCGGCGATTCGCGCCGTCTCGCGCCGCTGGCATTGGTAACGCTGGCGATAATCTATGTTCAGATTCTTATCGGCGCCGTGATGCGTCATATGGGTGCGGGGCTTGTGATTCCCGACTTTCCGCTCGCCTTTGGCCATCTTGTGCCGCCCGAATTCAACGTGCCGATCGCGGTCAACTTTGCCCATCGATGCGGCGCGGTGATTGTCACGATAATGATTATCTGGACCGCCGTGCGCACCTTCGCGATCTATGGCGGGGAACCGAAGATGCGCCACCTGGCGATTCAGTTGCTCGCGCTGCTGGCGTTCCAGATATTGCTCGGCGCGACGACTATCTGGACGCACCGCGCGGTCATCCCGACCACGGCGCATGTCGCGATTGGCGCGGCGGTGCTTGCGACCAGTCTTGCGCTCGCGCTCCGCGCGGTACATCGTGAGCGGCGGCCAGACATGGCAAGCAAGGAAGCGGCGGGTGCGATGGCGGCGATGGTCGAACGAAAGGTGACGGCGTGAACGCCGAAGCGATATCATTTGGCGCGATGGCGGGTGTGCGCCGTCGTGCCGCGAGCTATCTCGAACTGACCAAGCCGCGCGTGGTCACGATGGTGCTGCTGACTACGCTGGTGGGGTTCTATCTCGGCAGCGCCGAGCATTTCAATTTCTGGCTCGCGATCAACACGCTGGCCGGCACCGCGATGGCCGCGGGCGGGACGCTCGCACTGAATCAGTATATCGAGCGCGGCACCGACGCGCGGATGCATCGGACACAGCATCGCCCGCTGCCCGAGGGGCGGCTTACCCCGCCGGAGGCGCTCTGGTTCGGCGCGATCACAACGGCGGCGGGACTGGTCTGGCTTCTGTTGGCGACCAACGCGCTAGCGGCCGCCGTGACCGCCGCGATTACGCTGAGCTACCTCTTCGCTTACACCCCGCTCAAGCGAGTCTCCTGGATTTGTCACGCGGTCGGCGCGGTGCCGGGCGCGCTGCCGCCGGTGGCGGGATGGGCGGCGGCGGCGGGCGGTCTAGGCGCCGAGCCATGGCTCCTATTCGCGATCATGTTCCTGTGGCAGTTGCCGCATTCGCTTTCGATCGCGCGGCTTTATCAGGCTGATTACGCGCGGGCCGGAATAAGGCTGCTGCCGGCCGGCGGCAAACGGGATAACCGCGTCGACGGTGTGATCCTGAGTGCGAGCGTCGCGCTGATAGCGGCGGGCGCGCTGCCGACCATGATGGGATTCGCAGGGCGTGCGGCGATGATCCTGGCGGCGGGACTTGGTGCGGTGATGCTTTTCTATGGAGTCCGGCTCGCGCGCAATCCCGACGCGGCAATCGCGGCACGGCGCGTGATGTTCGCGTCGCTGATCTATCTGCCGATCGTCTTTCTGGTCCTCGTGCTCGATCGCATCCACTAAGGAAAAAAGAAAAGCGGCGCGTGGGCTGGTTCGGTGATGACACGCCGGCCGGCCGCGGTTGACGCCGACGCGTTGCGGGACTACGAATTGGAACGCTCGCGGTTTCGCGCGCGGAGTCTCCACATGAAGTGGAAACGAAAGGCTCGCCAGAAAGGATCCTCTGATCCCGTGCCGCAGAGCATAACCTCGAAAGGGAGCCGGCCAAGTGAATCAATGGAAGGTTGGCAACGTTAAAGTCACCCGCGTGATAGAGATGGAAGTTCCCTGGGACGGGACCATAATCCTGCCCAACGGGACTCCGGAAGCCCTGATGAAGGATCGCGATTGGCTGTATCCGACCTTCATCGACGATGCTGGCAAGATCCGAGTCAGCATCCATGCCTTTGTGATCGAGAGTCTCGGCAAGCGCGTGATTGTCGATACCTGCGTCGGCAATGACAAGGTGCGCTCGATGCCCGATTTCAGCGGGCTCCATCTGCCGTTTCTGGAAAGCCTCAAGGCCGCAGGCTGCGATCGCGAATCGATCCATCACGTGGTTTGCACCCATCTGCATCTCGATCACGTCGGCTGGAACACGATGCTGAAGGAGGGCAAATGGGTGGCGACCTTTCCCAAGGCGCAGTATCTGGTCGGCGGCACGGAATGGGATTTCTTCTCGCGCGCTGAGGATCCGTTCCTGAAGGATCCGGTGGAAGACTCAGTGCGTCCCGTCAAGGCCGAAGGGATGCTCGAGTTCGTCGACGACAAGCACAAGATTACCGATGAAATCTGGCTGGAATCGACCCCCGGGCATACGCCGGGACATTTCGCGGTGCGCATTTCGTCCGCCGGCCAGGACGCGGTGATTACGGGCGATCTTATGCATCATCCGATACAGTGCCGCTTTCCCGAATGGGACGATAACTTCGACGTCGATGGCAAGATGGCGAAGCAGACGCGGCGCGCCTTCTGTGAACGCTACGCGGACAGTGGCGTTTTGGTGTTCGGCACGCATTTCGCCACGCCGTCCGCGGGTAAGATTGTGCGCAAGGACGATTCGTTCCGCTTCGTACTCGCCTGAGCCGCGGGATTCGTAAATCTGGGGCCGTGGGTTCGAGTCCCGCAGGGGGCACTGGCCTGCCCCCCAACTTCCAGCCAATCATAAGTAGAGTCCGGCGGGCATTTCGCGCCTCCTGGGGGCGCTTCGTTTCTGGTTTTGGTTTCAGGTTTATCGCAGTTCTTCCGGCCGCCCTTCACTCCCTGAGGGCGGTCGAAAAACTGTCTGGTTTTTGATCCGAGGCCGGCGCGCGTTGCACCGCGCCGGCCAGCTCTGCTGGCCAAGCGGT
>VFSW01008663.1_pt1 | contig 14584 bp, 13 predicted proteins | sample 5358111 | NCBI WGS metagenome assembly VFSW01 (sample SAMN11554181, study PRJNA540505) | mine drainage metagenome | isolation source: sediment from site ElyBrook_90M | place: USA: Ely Copper Mine, Vershire, VT | collected 2017 | reverse complement strand
TTGGACTTGGCCTGGAAGATGGAAGAAATACGCTTGGCAATACCCACGAGGGCCTCCTTGGTGTTATCTCAGACTATTGGCAATCACGAGGTCGTTGCACCCCGAAGGCGCTGCCCCTTCTTAAGAAATCACCTTATTTCCTGGGGAGCGTTCGGTCCTGCTCGGCGGCGTCGTGGGCAATTTCCTCGCGGTACGCGTCGAGTTGCTCGCCGATTCGAGTGTCCGAGATCGCCAAGATGCGCGCGGCGAGGAGTCCGGCGTTGAGCGCCCCGTTGATTGCGACGGTCGCCACGGGCACGCCGCGCGGCATCTGCACGATGGAGAGGAGCGAATCGAGGCCGTCCAAGCGCGCCAGCGCGACCGGTACGCCAATCACTGGCAACGTCGTGACCGCGGCCAGCATCCCGGGCAAGTGTGCAGCGCCACCGGCCCCGGCGATGATGACCCGCAGACCGCGGCCCTGTGCTTGGGCGCCGTAGGCGATCATCCTCTCGGGAGTGCGGTGGGCCGAGACGACGTGGATCTCGTGTCCAATCCCGAAGCGTTCGAGGATCGTTCGCGCGCTCTGCATCACGTCGAGGTCGCTGTCGCTGCCCATCACGATGCCAACTAGTGGATCCATCACGCCTCCTGGGTAGTTGTCCCGTAGGCACGGGCACTCTGCCATGCTTTCACGTGCAGGTCCTCGACGTCATCGCCGAGTACCGTCACGTGGCCTAATTTGCGTCCCGGACGCCAGGATTTTCCGTAGTCGTGCACGTGCACCCCGGGGACCTGTCGCGCAGCGTCCAGCGAACCGGGAGTCTCCGCGCCGACCACGTTGACCATGACCGCCGCCGCTACCAGGGGGGTGGCCGGACCGAGTTCTTGACCCGACACGGCGCGAAGATGATTGGCGAATTGACTGGTCGCACAACCTTCGATGGTCCAGTGCCCCGAGTTGTGCGGTCGCAGGGCCAGCTCGTTGATCAGCAGACCTCGCGGGGTCACGAAGTACTCGACCGCCATGACGCCCACGAGACCGATCAGTTCGGCGATGTCACGACCCATCTGGGCGGCGCGAGTGTGCAGGTTCGCCACGAGGTCCGCGGGATAGCGAACTTCTGCGCACATGCCGTTAATCTGGACCGTCGTGACCAGCGGGTACGTCTCGATCTGGCCCCGCACAGATCGCACCACCAATTGGGCCACCTCGCTGAGAAGCGTCACGCGCTCCTCCGCGACCACGTCGCCCGACGCGAGGAGTTCTCGTGCGTGGCGTTGCGCCTCGTCGTCGTCCTGGGGGAAGAGCACGCCACGCCCGTCGTAGCCGCCGCGCGCTGCCTTGAGGACCGGCGCAGCGCCGTGGCGACTGGTCCAGCCCTCCAGCGCGACGAGGTCGCTCCCGTCGTGAAGCACTGCGAAGAAGGGGAGGGGGAATCCTGCGGCACCGAACTGCTCACGCTGGTACGCCTTATCCACCGAGTGGCGAAGGGCAGTATGGCTGGGTCGCATGATCACGCCCTGGGCCGCGAGGTCCGCCAGCACGTCAAGGTCGACGAGCTCGTGATCGAAGGTAAGTACGTCATTCGCCTGACTCAATTCGCGGAGGGCGACTTCGTCATCAGCGCTGCCCACGATGACGTGGTCGATTCGCCCCACCGCGCAATCTTCGGGAGAAACGGCGAGCACGGTCAATTCGACGTTCGTTGCGTGGGCCTCGTCGCCCATCATCCGGGCCAACTGACCGCCCCCCACTACGCCCACTCGCGAAACGGGTGGTGGTTGTCCCGGCACATACCAAGGTTACCAACAGAGCTTCGCGTCGACGACGTCGTCAGGGGAGTGGCGACCTCCAGTACAGTTGTCGGGTCAACAAGGAGTACACATGAGAGCAGTTGCCAGCATCCTTTCGATCATCGTGTTCCTCGCGTTCGCGACGACGGGGGCTCAGAAGATCATCTTCAACACCATGGCGTCGAAGACCGCCGGCCACCTGGGCTTCACGAAGAGGACGTTTCAGTTGGTGGGACTACTCGAGATTCTGGGGGCCCTGGGTGTGTTGATCGGTCTCGCGGCCAAGAAGGGAACGTTCCTTGCGCTCGTGAACGAGGCCGCCGCCGCCGGATTGCTGGTGACGATGGTCGCTGCGGTAGTGGTTCACTTGCGTAAAGGCGACGGAATCAAGGGGGCCGCGCCGGCTATGTTGCTGGGCGCGGCGTGTCTGGCTGAACTGGTACTGCGCCTCGTCTAGGCGCGGTCAGTGAGGGACTCGGGTGTGCTTGAACTCATTCAGATCGGGCTGGCCGGCCATCAGGGATAATAGTGAATCGATGATGTGGGCGGAGGCCTGACCATCGCCGTTGGGTGGCTTCATGAATCGCACGAAGGTGGCGTCGGAGTTGACTACGAACGTCGGTACGCCAAAAGCCTCGTAGGCCTGCATTGCGTGATAATTCTCAGCGATCACTCGGTGGGGACGCCGCGACGCGACATCCGTCGCCACTTTCTCCATGTCAACTCCCAAGGGAAGAAGGACACCCTCCACCTCGGACGGGCTGACCAGGCGGATGGCGCGTTCATGACGAGCACGGAAGAGGGCCTCGTGTGCGGCGAGGAAGTGTGCGGGTTGTTGGTCGCGGACCGAGACGCTCACCGCGAGAGCCAACAAGGCCTGATCGTGTTGCGGGTCGTCCCAGACGTCAACTGCGCCCGGAGCGCGATGTCCCTGGCTCATGGTCCAGGGGATGAATTCCACGTCGAAGTCGGCGCCGACGCCCAGGGCGGCGAGGACGTGTAAGTGGATGTTTTTGGCGAAGGGACAGCGGTAGTCGTAGCTGAGTCCGAAAGAAGTCACCGGTACAGACTATGGACTAGCGCGGCGCGACTGGTACACCCGCGTCCCGACAACGCTCGTAAAACGAACAGAAGCGACACGCGTTCTTCGACGGGGTGGCGGGGAAGAAACCGTCGTCGTAGTAACTTCTAATCTTCTTCCATGCCGCCGCCGCCGCCGAGGCCCGAGCTTTGATGACCACTTCGGTCACCGTTCTTTCGATGGTTTCACCCTGACTCACGTAGAGAAGTCGGATCTTGGTCGGGCGCTCGTGGAGCTTCTCCTCGCAGAGCACGGCGTAGAGTTCGGCGTTGGCGAATGTCTGAGAGTCGTAGTTGCGATTGGGCAATGACCCGGTCTTGTAGTCGACAATCACGAGGTTGCCCTCTTCATCGCGGTCGAGGCGGTCGAGGATGCCAAAGAGCGGCGTGTCGTCGACCGTGACTCCGACGCGTAGTTCGATGCCTTCACTCGTGATGGTGCGCGGATCCTCCATGGTGAAGTAGCGCTCAATTATCGTGTCCGTCTCAACGAGAAGTTTCGCCTCGGTGGCTTCATCGAGGACGATCTCCTCGCGCACCTCGGGAGTGAGAATGTACTCCCGCGCCGCGGGTAGGAAGCTCCGCGCCGCAGTGATGGTCCTCTCGGAAGCCTCGAGTTTGAACAGCTGCTCAAATATGTAGTGCACGAATCGACCCTTGGCCGTGGCGTAACTAGCCGGTTGGGCGATTCGCTCCACCGAAGCGTGCTGGTAGCGCCTCGGACACGTCTGAAAATCCGCCAGACGTGAGGGGGAGAGTGATCTCGGGAGCGGTTGTTCGAAAGTCATGAGTTCAACGTAGGCGACGGGTATGACACGCCCGAGGATAGGGAACGCGTCACGACGTTGCAACGAGCTCGTCGCGACGGTCGCGGTGGGCCTGTACGCCGTGCGGCGCGTTACCTTCAATTTCCTCCCAGCAGCCCCACTCGCTCGTGAGACGAGCGAGTTGGGGCTTTGGTAGGTGAACAATCTGAGTGCCGACAGTTCTCCTGAACGGCGAGAGGTAATGGTGAGCATTCGTACCTCCCGGTGGAGAGTGATGAAGGGGCGTCGTCCGCGTCATCGTTCTGTCGAAGCGTTACCCCTGGTGTTGGCGTTGGCAGGTGCAATGATGGCGTATCGCGTGGGGCGTGCGAATCGTGCAGCGGGCATCTTTACGACGCTACCGTGCTGAACGATGTTCACTCAGGAGGCACGCTGTGGTGTCATTTACTTCGTGTAGACAGTAAGCGTGAAAATACGCGCGGTGGTCACTCGTCAGGGACACTTGGTGCGATCAACCAAATGGGCTGGGCTCACCACTGGTGACCCAGTGGCGGTGGACGGCGTGAAGGAGCGGCGTCAATCCTGGGTCTTCGTGGCACACGTGACCAACACTCAGACCAACGAGCAATGGGTCGAGGTTCGCGGCGGCCGCCGCGGCGAGGCCAAGAGCAGGTCGTTTCACACCGGAATGATCTTTCCGTCATCGGCGAGGAAGGGCAGTCGCATCATCGGGCAGTCGCTGGCCGACGCCCCACAGCTGCCCTTTTGATTACGACGAATCGCTGGCGAGGAGATAGCCCACACCCGGAACCGAACGGATCAGATCACCATTGACGTCGTTCAGCTTGTGGCGAAGTCGGTGGACGTAGGCGTGCACGTACTGAGCCTCTTGGCCGTACCCCACACCCCACACCGCCGCCAGGATCATCTGGTGGGTACAGGTGCGTCCGGCATGCCGAGCCAAGAATGAAAGTACTTCGAACTCCTTGCCAGTGAGGGCCACGTGTAGACCCGCCCGCGTCGCCTCGTGGTGTACGAGGTCGAGTTCGAGGTCCCCGTGCACGAGGAGTGGACCGTCGCCAGCCTCCGTTTCGGGAATGCGATTACGTACCACCACGCGGATACGGGCCTCGAGCTCGGCCATGGAGAAGGGTTTGGTCACGTAGTCATTCGCCCCGCCGTCGAGCGCGGCCACCTTACGGTTCTCCGCGCCGGTGGCCGAGAGGATGATGATCGGCACGTCGCTCCACTCGCGGATACGTTTACAGACTTCGAGTCCGTCCATGTCGGGCAGTCCGATGTCGAGCACCACGACGTCGGGTTGTGTGATAGCCGTCTGGCTCAGCCCACTCTCCCCAGTCATGGCGGTGCTCACCTCGTGCCCCTCGGACTGAAGACCAAGGCGCAGGGCGCGCAACAGGGACCGATCGTCGTCGATGACGAGTACTTTGGCCATCTCAGCGTTCCTCCCATTTTTCGTCCATGGCTGGCAGCGAGAACACGAACCGTGCACCACCACCCGGTGCCTGCTCGCACCATATGTGCTCGTGGTGGGCTTCGATGAAGGTCTTGGCGATAGTGAGCCCGAGTCCCGCACGTCCACCCGTATCGAACTTGACGAAACGGTTGAAGATGACCTGGCGATCCTCGGGCGCGATGCCGGGACCTTCGTCGTCAACGCTGACATTGACGCGCTCGCCGTCGCGACGGGCGGATATCGCAATGTGCCCGTTGTCCGGGGAGTGACGCATCGCATTATCGAGAAGGTTCACGAGTACTTGGGTGATCAGCAATTGGTCGATGTCCACCAGGGGCAGGCCGGCGGGGACGTCAATGGTCAAGCGATCGGTGCGCAGTCCGACTCCCAGTATTGAGACTGCTTCCTCAATGAGGGCGAGCACGTCGGTCGCTGTTCGGTGAACCTCGAGCACACCCGCTTCGATGCGCGTCATGTCGAGCAGGTTGGAGACGAGGCGGGTGAGTCGGTCCGACTCGATCTCGATGAGTTCGTGCAGTTCGTGAGCGTCTTCGTGCGTGAGCTGGTGCGCGCGGGTCACCAGGGTTGAGGAAGCCAGCTTGATGGTGGCGAGCGGGGTTCGCAGATCGTGCGAGACCGCACCCATGAGGGCGTGGCGAAGTCGGTCGACCTCCTCGAGCAGTGTGGTGCGAACGGCCTGCTCGCGAAGTTGGGCCCGCTCGATGGCGATGGCCGCGTCGTTGGCGAAAGTGATCAGCATCTCGCGATCGTCGTCGGAGAAGCGGGCTCCCTTGAGGACTAGGACGCCGATGGGACGACCGGACGCCGCCAACGAAACGGTGCGAAGTTCATTGGTCGAGCCGAGCGCCGTCGACATGCTCACCGAGCGTCCTGGTTGTGGATCGAGCTGGCTCAGTTCGGCGCTGGAGAGAGATGGTCCCACTGAGGCGGCCACCTTCAGGTGTCCTTCGTGGAGCACGAAGAGGGACACCGCCTCAATGGAGAAGACATTTTGCACCGCACGCACGATTGAGATCAGGAGCTCACTTTCGGAACTGTCCTGGACCAGAAGCTCACTCAACTCATAGACACGGCGCATGTTGAGAGCATGGTGTTCGGCCTTTCGTTGAGCGCTACGAAAACGCGCTACGACGACCGCCACCAGGCCGACCACGACCAGGTAGACCCCGAGGCCGACCCAGTTCTGCGCCGAGCCGATGGACAAGGTGCCGTAGGGCGGGATGAAGTAGAAGTCGAGGGTCAAGGCACTAAAGGCAACCGTGGTGAATCCGGCGAGGACCCCACCGGTCACCTCGGCCGTGATGGCCGGGATAATGAACACCAACGTGATGGTGGAGACGTTGACGTGCTCGCGCAACGGCAGGAGGATGGCGGTGAATGCGAGGACGAGGACCAAGCCGACGAAGAGGCCAGTGACTCGTCGGCGCAGGCGGTCGGTGTGCCACCCGATCGTGCGGATCACGCGCTCTCGAGCAGAACGACTCGGTGGCCCAGGTAAGGAGAGGGGGCGACCGTCGCTCATCTACTTCGCCTCTTTCGCCGTCTGAGCCCAGTGTAGAGAGAACCACGTGACAGTTCGCGTGGATCATCCCGGCATGAAGAGTTTATTAAGGGTGCCAGTGGACTTTGAAGATTCTCTTCAGACCCGTCTCGTGAGACTGGCTCCATGGCAGATATCTATTCACTACTGGGAATCCTCGGCTTCGTCGCGGCGATGCTCGGACTCATTTGGGCACTGGAGCGCGCATGAACTTGACTCAGGACTTCCTACTCGCAGTAGCGGTGGCGATGTTCGTCTACATCGGCTACGCCATGTTCAAGCCGGAGAAATTCTAAGTGACCTATCTCCTCACTCTCTTAGCTCTCGTCGTAACGCTCGGTCTCACGTGGCGCTACCTCGGTTCGTACATGGCCGCCGTCTTCGACGGTCGTGTCCACTTCCTCGGCTTCGTCGAGAGGCCCGTGTACCGCCTGTTGGGCACGGACCCCGAGCAGGAGCAGACTTGGAAGCGCTACGCCGGCGCGATGGTCGTATTCTCGGGCGTCTCGCTGCTGTTCACCTACGCGATCCTGCGTCTGCAGACGTGGCTGCCCATGAACCCCCAACACCTGGGCAACGTTGGTTCGGCGTTGAGCTTTAACACTGCTGCGTCCTTCGTCACCAACACCAACTGGCAGAACTACGGCGGCGAGACCACCATGTCGTACTTCAGCCAGATCGGCGCCTTGACAGTGCAGCAATTCGTCTCCCCCGCGGTGGGCATCGCGGTCGCGATGGTCGTCGTGCGCGGGTTCGCTCGAAAGGGTGCGAGCACCATCGGTAACTTCTGGGTGGACATCACGCGCTGCATGTTCTACATCTTGTTGCCCATCGCCTTCGTATTCGGCATCATCTTTGTCGGCGAAGGGGCGGTGATGACCCTGGCGGGTACCGCCACCATCCACGACGTGCTGAACCAGGTGACTCAAACAATCGCTCGCGGTCCGGTCGCCTTCATGGAGGCGATCAAGCAACTGGGCACCAACGGGGGCGGTTTCTTCAACGCGAATTCGGCGACGACCTTCGAGAACCCGACGGGATTTACCAACTTCCTCTCCATCTATCTGCTCCTAGCGATCCCCTTCGCCCTGACCTACACCTTCGGCAAGATGGTGGGTAGCGTGCGCCACGGCGTGGCGCTGTTGTCGGTCATGGTGCTCCTCTTTGGCGTGTGGGTGGGTTTCACGAGCTACGGCGAACACCAGAACAACCCGGCCGTCGCCGCGGCCGGCATCCACTCTACGGTGGGCAACACCGAGGGCAAGGAAGTGCGCTTTGGTGATACCTCCTCGGCCCTCCTCGGAGTCGCTTCCACCTCGACGTCGACCGGTTCCGCCGACAGTTCGTACGACTCCTATACGCCGATCGGTGGCATGGGTCTGATGACGGGGATGATGCTCGGCGAGGTCACCCCGGGGGGCACCGGCTCGGGTCTCTACACCTTGCTCATCTACGCCATCATCGCGGTGTTCATCGGCGGATTGATGATCGGTCGCACGCCGGAGTATCTCGGCAAGAAGATCCAGGCCAGGGAGGTGAAACTGGCGGGGCTCGCGGCCCTGGTGATGCCCATCGTCGTCCTCGTCGTGACCGCCGTCGCAGTGTCGGTGGCCGCGGGTCGAGCGGGTCCGCTCAATGCCGGGCCCCACGGGTTCAGCGAGATCCTCTACGCCTTGACTTCCCAGGGCAATAACAACGGCTCGGCCTTCGGAGGACTGACGGGCAACACGCCCTTCTACAACGTCACGGGTGCCATTGACATGTTGCTCGGGCGCTTCGCGATCATGATTCCGGTCCTGGCACTGGGCGGCGCGCTCGCAGCCAAGAACGTGGTACCCGAATCACTCGGCACGTTCCGCACCGACAACGGCATGTTCGTCGGTCTCACCATCGGCGTGATCCTGATCATCGGTGGTCTTACGTTCTTCCCGGCGGTGTCCCTCGGGCCCATCGTCGAACAACTCAGCCACGGAAGGTTCTTCTAATGTCCCAAGTCCTCACTCCTCCCACTTCCGACGCTCAACCCCACGGCGTCGCCCAGGCGCGCGGTCTCTTCGACAGTGAGATCCTGTCCCAGGCCTTCTTCGACTCGTTCAAGAAACTCGATCCGCGGGTCCAGGTGAAGAACCCGGTGATGTTCGTCGTCCTGGTCGGCTCAGTCATCACCTTGCTCGAAGCCATGGCCCACCCCAGTACGTTCACCTGGTCCATCACGGTCTGGCTGATCCTGACGGTGATGTTCGCCAACTTCGCCGAGGCCATGGCCGAAGGTCGCGGTAAGGCCCAAGCGGACACCTTGCGCAAGATGCGCTCGGAGACCGAAGCGCGACGCCTTAACCCCGACGGTCGCGAGGAACTCGTGCCCGCGGCGAACCTGAGCAAGGGCGACACGGTCGTCTGCGAGGCGGGTGACGTCATCCCGAGCGACGGCGAGATCATCGAAGGCATCGCCTCGGTCGACGAGTCGGCGATCACCGGTGAGTCAGCACCGGTGATCCGCGAGTCCGGTGGCGACCGGTCGGCGGTCACCGGCGGCACCAAAGTCCTTTCGGATCGGATCGTGGTACGCATCACCGCCGAACGTGGAAAGACCTTCATCGACCGCATGATTAGTCTCGTGGAAGGTGCGAACCGTCAGAAGACCCCGAACGAGATCGCCCTGACGATCCTGTTAGCGGTGTTGACCATTGTCTTCATCCCGGTCGTCGTGACCCTACAACCCTTCGCCGCCTTCTCCGGGGCGACGGTCTCAGTCGTGGTGTTGGTGGCGCTCCTGGTCTGCCTCATTCCCACGACCATCGGTGCGCTGCTGTCGGCGATCGGGATCGCGGGCATGGACCGACTGGTCCAGCGCAACGTGCTCGCCATGAGCGGACGCGCCGTCGAAGCCGCGGGCGACGTGCAGGTGCTCTTGCTCGACAAGACCGGCACGATCACGCTCGGCAACCGCATGGCGGCCAACTTCTTCCCCGTCGAGGGCCATAGTGAACAAGAAGTAGCCGACGTCGCGCAGTTGGCGTCGCTCGCTGACGAAACTCCTGAGGGTCGTTCGGTGGTAGTACTGGCCAAGGAGATCTTCGGCATTCGCGAACGTCAGCTCGAGCCCAGCCATGTCTTCGTGCCCTTTACTGCGACGACGCGTATGTCGGGTCTGGACATGGGGGAGCGTCAGATCCGCAAGGGCGCCGCCGAGTCGGTCAAGCGCTGGGTGAGCGAGCAGGGTGGGGTCATCCCCGCCGACCTTGACACCATCGTCGAGCGCGTGTCGCGCGCGGGCTCGACGCCCCTCACCGTCACTGACGGCGCGACGATCCTGGGTGTCATCGAACTCAAGGACGTCGTCAAACAGGGCATCAAGGTCAAATTTGAGGAGATGCGCAAAATGGGGATCCGCACGGTGATGATCACCGGCGACAACCCCCTCACCGCGGCGGCCATTGCCCAAGAGGCCGGCGTGGACGACTTCCTCGCCGAAGCCACTCCCGAGGCCAAGATGGCGCTCATCAAGCAGGAGCAGGAGGGCGGGCGTCTCGTCGCTATGACCGGCGACGGCACCAATGACGCGCCGGCGTTGGCCCAGGCTGACGTGGGGGTGGCCATGAACACTGGCACCACCGCCGCCAAGGAGGCCGGCAACATGGTCGACCTCGACTCCAACCCGACGAAGTTGATCGACATCGTCGAGATCGGCAAGCAGCTGCTCATCACGCGCGGCTCGCTCACCACCTTCTCGATCGCCAACGACATCGCTAAGTACTTCGCCATCATTCCCGCGCTCTTCGCGATCAAGTACCACCAGTTGGGCGCACTGAACGTCATGCACCTGCACAGCCCGGAGAGCGCGGTGTTATCGGCGGTGATCTTCAACGCGCTCGTCATCATCGCCCTGATCCCCTTGGCACTGCGTGGCGTGAAGTTCCGCGCGGCAAATTCCTCGGCCATCCTGCGACGCAACGTGTGGATCTACGGCGTGGGCGGCGTCGCGGTCCCCTTCATCTTCATCAAGCTCATCGACCTCGTGCTCGTCGCACTGCACGCCTACTAAAGAGAGACATCATGCTCGTTCACCTTCGTCGTTCCTTCACCATGGCACTTATCTGCATCGTGTTCTTCGGCTTCGCCTACGCCTTCGCCGGCACCGGCGTCGCCCAATTGCTGTTCAAGTTCCAGGCCAACGGCTCGATCACCGCGAATGGCTCGACCTTGATCGGGCAGAATTGGACCAGCCCCAAGTTCTTTCACGGTCGCCCCGACGACTTCGGACCCTACGCGGCGAACGCTACGACCCACACCTCGGGTGGGGACAACCCGCTGGTGGCTAACGGGTTCAGCGGAGAGTCCGGGGCCACCAACCTCGGTCCACGCTCCAAGGTCCTGCTCGCCGACACCCAGGCTCTCGTGGCGTACTGGCACTCGATGGGTGTGAATCCCACGCCGGACTTGGTGACCACTTCGGGCAGCGGCTACGACCCGGACATCTCACCCCAGGACGCGATGGTGCAGATCCCGATGGTCGCCAAGTCCACCGGGATCGCGATCACGCGTCTCACCACATTGATCAAGAGCCAGACCCACGGCGCCCAGTTCGGCTTCCTCGGAGCGAGTTACATCGATGTCCTGCAACTCAACGAGGCATTGGCGAAGTTGAAGTGATGACGAACGTCGCCGCTAGTGTTCGCGAACACCGCACCGGGTGGTCGCTGACCCTCGCGCTCGTGGGCCCCCTCGGGGTGGCGGCCGGCTTCGTGCCATTTCGCTCGTCCTTCACGAATGTGGGCGCGGCGCTGGTTTTCGTCGCCCTCGTCGAAGGTTTGGCCCTGTGGGGACGACGTCCGGGTGGTTACTTCGCCACCATTTCGTCCGCGCTCTGGTTCGATTTCTTCTTGACGCGTCCCTACGAGCGCTTCACCATCACTCACCGCCCCGACGTCGAGACGACGATTTCCCTCGCGGTCGTTGGCGTCATCGTCACTGAACTCGCCGCAGTCTCACGACGCCACCGCGAGCGCGCCGGCGTCGAAAGTGCCCACGTGACGATGCTGGCCGCCACGGCCTCGGCCGTAGCCGGCACCAGCACGCTCGAGGAGGTTCTCGCCACCACGTCACAGTCGCTGACCGACGTGTTGCACCTGAGGTCGTGTCGTTACGAGATGGACGTGAGCGGTCCGCCGCACGCTCAGATCCTCGCCGACGGCAGCGTCGTACACGTGGGGATGAGGTGGCCCGCCAACGAAATCGGCATACCCGGTCCCGAGACAGAGATCGACACTGAGTGGCGTGGCGAGAAGCTCGGACGCTTCCTGTTGAATCCAACGCCCGGTGAAGCGGTATCGCGTGAGGCCCGAGTCGCCGCTGTCGCCTTGGTGAATCTGGTGGCGGGCCTCGTGCATGACACGCGCCACGCGAGAGGATGACCCTATGTCACGCGGCCAACTGAGGGTCTATTTGGGTCTGGCCCCGGGTGTGGGCAAGACCTACAAGATGCTCGATGAGGGCTGGCGTCGGCGCGAGCGCGGAGCCGACGTGGTCGCCGGCTACGTCGAGACCCACCGCCGCCCCCACACCGAGTCGCAGTTGCGCGACATCGAACTCATCCCACGGAAGCACTACGAGTACCGAGGAGCGACCTTGGAGGAGATGGACCTCGAGGCCATCCTCGCGCGGCGCCCGCAAGTGGTGCTGGTGGATGAACTGGCGCACACCAACGCGCCCGGCAGCCTGCACGAGAAGCGCTGGCAGGACGTCGATGATCTCCTCGACGCGGGAATCGACGTCATTACCACCGTCAATATCCAACACCTCGAGTCCGTGAACGACGTGGTGGAGAAGATCACCGGCATCGTCCAACGTGAGACGGTTCCCGACTTCGTGGTGCGCCGCGCTGAACAGATCGAGCTCGTGGACATCACTCCCGAGGCCCTTCGGCGCCGTATGGCCCACGGCAACATCTATCCGGCCGACAAGATCGACGCGTCACTGTCGAATTTCTTCCGTTCAGGTAATCTCACCGCATTGCGCGAACTCTCACTACTGTGGTTGGCCGATCGGGTCGAGGACTCGCTACAGAGTTACCTCGAAGCTCACGGCATCACTGGTGCCTGGGAGACCCGTGAGCGGCTCATCGTCGCGGTAGCCGGCAATGAGGCTGATGAAGTGCTGTTGCGCCGCGCCGCGCGCATGGCTTCGCGCAACCACGCCGAAATAGTGGCGATCCACGTGATCGACGCGGGAGCCATGAGGAGCCGCACTTCGGACACCACGCTGGCGCGCGAACTCGTGACCGAATTCGAGGGGACCTTCCACGAGGTCATCGACGAGGATATTGCCAACGCCCTAGTGGCCTTCGCACGTGCGGAACGTGGCACTCAGGTCATTCTGGGTTCGAGCCGCACTAAGCGTTCCTGGCATCTTCCCGGCGGGGTCATCGAGAAGGTGTTGCGTCAGGCCCGTGACCTCGATGTGCACATCATCGCCGTCACTGGCGAACGTGCGGAGCGCCCGCCGCGGCGCCAACGCAAGGCCTCGTTCTCCTGGCCGCGAACCTTGCGGTACCTGTCCTTCACGGTCGTCCTCCTCCCGTTGTTGACCGTGCTGATGAGCCACTTGCGTTCAGGGGTGTCGCTGTCGACAGTGTTCCTCATCTATTTCATTGCGGTGTTGGCGCTCGCCGGTGGGGGAGGAGTGAGCGTCGGCGTGGTAGCGGCGCTCGGGGCCTCGGGACTGGAGAACTACTTCTTCGTGCCGCCCCTGCACACGTTGCAAGTGGCCCGTCCCGACGACGCCGTGGCGATCGTGGCATTTCTCGTCTTCGGCATCGGGGCCAGTCTGGTGATGAACGAGTTCCACCGGAGAACGGATGACGCGCGCAGAGCGCGTGCCGAGGCTGAGTTGCTCGCCGAGGCGGTCGCCACGGTAACCACATCGCGTGAGGACCTGATGCCCCTGCTGGACACATTGCGTTCGGTCTACGTCGTACCCATGGTGGCGCTGATGAGATCCACCGAAGGCCGCATGGTGCCCGAACTGGTCAGTGGCGATTCCGCCGACTCGTCGAGTGACACCGTTGATTTTGTGGTGAACGAGGGGATGGTGCTTCGCCTCAGCGCAGTCGAGCTTGACAACCAGGACCGTCAACTCATTAGCGCTTTCGCCGGACGACTCGCGGCAGCTCTGCACTCACAGCAATTGATGCTCGAGGCCCAAGAGATGCGTGCACGAGCTGAGACTGACGCGTTACGCATCGGGTTGTTGCGCTCGGTGGCGCACGACCTAAAGCCGGCCTTGGCTAATATCGAGGCGAGTGTCGTCTCCCTGCGCTCCGCACGTCCGATTAACGACGAACAGCGAACATCATTGGCGCGCATCTCGCGCGAGGTGAATAGCCTTACTCGCCTCGTTACCAACCTCCTCGATTCGGGTCGACTCGAGGCAAAGATGATCGCCCCGCGACATTGGCGTGCGTCCCTAGGTGACCTGGTGAGCAACGCCTTGGGCACGTTGGATGCGAAGGGGCGACACGTTGAGGTCGACGTGTCAGCGGAACTGCCCTCGATCATCACCGACCCGGACCTGCTCGAGCGGGTGATCGTCAACTTGGTGACCAACGCGTGCGCTTTCAGTCCACCGGATCAGCCGATCCGTATCACCGCGGGGCGTACCGCGGGGGAGATCGAGTTGCTGGTGATCGACCGCGGACCTGGCACTCGCGACCCGCGGCGCCGATTGCCCGCGACGCCGCAACCATCCTTCGACGCCAGTACCGACGAGGACCTGAGCCTATTGGTCGCGCGAGGATTCGTCAAAGTTCTCGGCGGGGAGTTGCGCTTCGAAGACACCCCCGGCGGAGGTCTCACGGCGATTGTGTCGTTAGCCCTCGAGACGGCCAGCGCCACGGTGAACGCCCCCGAGGATTGAGAGGTGTTT
>VFSW01008662.1_pt1 | contig 14585 bp, 1 predicted proteins | sample 5358111 | NCBI WGS metagenome assembly VFSW01 (sample SAMN11554181, study PRJNA540505) | mine drainage metagenome | isolation source: sediment from site ElyBrook_90M | place: USA: Ely Copper Mine, Vershire, VT | collected 2017 | reverse complement strand
CTCACTCTGGCCAGCCACCGCCGGTGGATCACGAACTAAAGCGGTCGACAACACCTGCGATGTCGTCATCGACACGCTGCATGTCGCGCTCGACACACACGATGTCGTCATCGACACCCGCGAGGCCGCGCTCGACACCGCTCGGGGCTCGACGATCCCGATCGTGGACCGCTCGAACCCCCTCGAGCGCCGCTGAACCCTCGCCAACGTCCCCAGCAGACCTCTTCATCGAGTCGATCGCGGTCGTCGAGTGCTGCTCGAAGGTCGTGAAGCGCTGCTGAAAGCCCGTGAAGCGCTGCTCGAGGCGCGCGATCGGTTGCTCGACGTGCAGCGCGAAGCGGCGCCGAGCCGTCGCGCCCGATCCAATCCTCCGGATCCGGAGGACATCCTCCGAAAGCGGAGGACAAATCCTCCGGATCCGGAGGATTGCCCCCCCGCTTTTTGTCCGAACCCCAAGCAGATCAACGACTTCGCCACTTGGCATGAATTCGAGCCCCTCCGCACTGAAAAGGACTGAGGCCAGCGAGCAACGAGGAGCTCTCCGGAGACGCCAGCAGTGTGGGCCGCGAGGTTGGCTCCCCTCCACGGCGACAGCCCTCGCGCCTATGGCGAAGCTCATCGCCACGATCGCCGTCCACATGACCACGACCACGTCACCTCTCTCGATCGATGGAGAGCGTCAGGACTTCCCCGGTAGGTCGGGGTCGCACCCATGACTCCTAGCAATTCTCGACAGAAACTTTTAGGGTTCAGAGCCGGGAGACGCGGAGGAACGCCGGGGAGGACGCACTTGGGGCGGTGGGGCATTCTCGTGGTCGTGGTGGCGGCCGAGCTTCTCTCGGGCGCCTCGGCCTTTGCTCAGACGCCCGCGCAGAACGGCGCCACGTGGCTGCTGGCGCGGCAGCGTGCCGACGGGACCTTCGGTGGCGCCACCGGTACGGATCTCGTCCTCACGACCATCGAGGCGCTCCAGGCCGTGACGCCGATCGTCGGGGCCACCTCGCCCGCGGTCGAGATGGGCCGGGCCTTCGTCCGGAGCACCGCCCCTACCGAGTTCGATCTGGGGGCACGGCGGCTGGCGCTCCTCGACGGCAACTCGCTCATGGATTCCCTGAACGCAGCGGTCTTCCGAGGCGCGGCCCTGTCGCAGGGCTATGCCTTCGAGAGCGGCGACACGGCTCCAACGCTCCTCGAATCGGCCCAGGCCATCGCCTTCCTGGCGGCCGACGAGCTGTTGACCGCGGCCCTTTCACCGCCGCTCGTCACCACGCAGACGCCGGTGGGCTGCAGCCAGAGCTCGGTCATCTGTCCGCTCATTGCCCCGTATCTGACGTTCCTCTTGACGTCCCAGAACCCGGATGGCGGCTGGGCCTTCGCGGGGGAGAGCAGCGATCTCCGCCTGACGGCGGAGATCCTGGCTGTGCTCATGCCGCTGCGGAACCAGCTCACGATCGATGCCTATCTTCAGCAAGGGGTGCAGTTCCTCCTGACCCAAGCTGGAGCGGATGGCCACTTCGGCCTGGCGACGCCGGCAACCGCCGATACGGCCCTCGCGATTCTCGCCATGGTCGGGGCGCCGACGCCGCAGGCCGCGGCCATCTCGGCTGGCATCGCCTATCTCACCGCCCACCAGCTTCCGGATGGCAGCTGGGACGAGAGTGAGCTGAACACCGCGTTCGCCCTGCGGGCGCTCCGGGCCCAGGCGGCCAATCTCCAGGTGACGCCCACCACCCAGGGAACGACCAGCTCCGTCACGGTGTCGACTGCCAACCCCACCTCCGGGTCCACCGAACAGGTCTCGGTCACGATCGACAACGCTGGAGTGAGCAGCTCTGCCCCGACCACGGTGGTGTTCAGCGCGGTGAACGCCAGCGGCCAGACGATCGTGCTGGGGACCGCCTCCGTCCCGGCGGCCTCGGGTGGCGGCCAGGTCACGGTCACCACCACGGTCGATACTTCCGGGCTGAGCGGGAGCTATCAGATCGTGGCGACGATCGAGAACCAGAGCTCATCCGCGCAGACGCAGGCCAGTACGCCGATACAGGTGATCTCGGCGTACGACCTTGCCATCAGCCCGAGCGACATCCAGTTCTCGCCCGGTGACGGTGGCTTCGAGAACGTCTCGGTGACCGTCCACGAGAACGGCGACGCGATCCCCGCTGCCTTCGCGATCGGCATCTTCCAGGGGGACCCCGACGGCGGTGGAGGGCTGATCGGCGCTCCCACGGTGGCCTCCATCGCCGCGGGCGGATCAGCCACCGTGTCGGTGCCGTGGTCGATGAAGACTGCCAACGGCCTCACCCCGATCTTTGCCGTCGCGGACCCGGGGGATCTCGTGGTCGATGCGAACCGCGCCAACAACGTCGCGGTCAACTACTACAGCGCGCCGGATGCGGGGACGGACCTGGCGATTCTGACCAACGGCGTGGTCGTGCCTTCCCTCGTCTTCCACGCCAACACGCCGGGCACCGTGGACGTCTACGTCAACAACCTCTCCGGGGTGGATGCCTACAACGTGCCGGTTGGTTTGTGCGCGCATGGAAACGACTCCACCCCATACACCTTCATCCCGGGCTGTCCGAGCCAGATGGGGACAGTCGACGTCGTTCCTGCGCACGGATCCGGTCGCGTGTCGTTCACGATCCCGGCGAGCGAGATCGCAATTCAGTACGGCGCGACTCTCGGAAATCTCTACGCGACTGCGATCGTGGATCCGTTCAACACTCTCGCTGACCCCAATCGATCGAACAATGCGGGCTATGCCTCCGTTGAGATCACGACCGGTGTGGCACTCACTTCGAACGTCTACGTGAGCTGCGACGGCTCCTGGCGAGCGACGCTGCTCGAAGGAACCATGCTCGTCTTGGGAGCCACAGCTCCCGTCCTGGTGCCGTACCTCATCTATGCCGGAGATCCGGCTCACGGAGGAGCGATCATCGGAGAGGGCCAGCTCTCGACCGACATACACGGTGCAGTGGGGTTCTCTCTTCCGATTCCGCCGCAGCCACCGAACACGCTGATCGTCTTCGTCCCGGATCCCCAGAACGCCCTCAACAACGTGCTGCCGTATCTCGCCCAAGCGAGCAGCGCATGCGCCCCGGTGAGATCCGACCTTCGGCTCTCCTATCAGGACATCTCGTTCTCGCCGGTGGGGCCAAGCGTCGGTGAGACCAGCGCCGTGTCGGTCGCGGTGTGGAACGCGGGTCCGGTGGCCTCGACATCAACTCTAGACGTCTTCGTCGGCGACCCGGCCGCGATCGGCGCGGTCCGCATCGGTGAGTTTCCGGTGTCGATTGCGCCATCCGGAACACAGATCGTCAAGTTCCCATGGACTCGCTCTGGCGAGCAGACGAACCTCTTCTTCCGCCTGGACAACACGCTTCCCGTCGAAGCCTATCAGATCGACTACAACAGTCCCGGTCCGAGTGGTGAAGACAGCACCCCGATCTTCGCCCAGCGAAATGCCTTCATCGAGTCGATCTACACGTCGGGCCGGAAGAACGCGTGGGGAACCAGCCCCTGGAATTCGCCCCCGTCGATCGGGGATCTGCTCCGAACCGGGCGTCCCGTCATTGGGTACGGCGAGGCCCTGGAATTCTTCGATGCCGGCTCCATCGACGACTTCGCCGGCCGCCTGGTCCTCGTGCAGCAACAGCCCGACATGTCGATCCGGGACGTCTGGACGAAGCAGGTTGACCGTGGCGTTGGGCAGCCGGTGTTCGTGGATCTCGGCGGCGGGGCGGGTCCTCAGGTCGTGTTTCTCAGCGTGGTTGGCGATCACTATTCCCCCAACTATGCCGGCCGAGGCAACACCATTCATGTTTGGAACCCTGACAGTTCGATCGCCTGGGAGCGAACGTACGTTCTCGGTCCCGATGGGGGGCCGGGGGACGCCTGTATGAATGAAGCGAACCTGTTTGCACCGGGAGTGGGAGACGTCAACGGCGACGGCGTGGCCGACATCATCTTTCCAACCGCGGACAGCGTACTGCATGTCCTGGATGGCAGGACCGGGAATCCCATCTGGGAGACGCAGCTGCCACCCAACGTCTATTGCGCGTCGCGTCCTGGTGGACCGGCGGGCGGTGGGTATTACGGCTGGCAGCCGACCGTCGTCGACATCGACGGCGACGGAAAGAACGAGGTCATCCTCAGCACCTTCAATCAGCCCAATGGCGACTATGGGAACGTCTTCATCTTCTCTTCGACAGGCCAATGCCTGGAGGGAGATGGTGGGGGCGTCTTCTTCACCGGTTCTGCTCAAGCGCTGGATGTGAATGGGAACCTGGCGGTGGTTGCTCCAGGCGGCATTGGGACCGCTCCCGCGTTGATCTCGACCTCACTCTATGCTGCTCAGGCAGTATTCGCGGACGGAGGGATCGCATGGACGTGGGTGGACACGCTCCACTATCCGGCCTACCTGCCTTTCCAAGGCCCGTTCGCGAGCGATGTCGACCTCTGCGGCATCCCGCAGACGTTCATGGGAAGCACAGGAGGACCGGTGGCGCTGAGCGTCGATGGCGGTGTGCTCTGGTACGGCGACCTTGGCGGCGGTGATGGAGAACCCTACTCGTATTATGCGACGCCAATGATCTCGCGGGCAGTCGTTGCGGCCGATCTGCTCGGCTTGGGTACACCTCAGTACATCGGTTCGGCGAACAACGACGAATTCTTCGTGCTCGATGGTCGGACGGGCGCGACGATCCTGAAGAGTCACGTGCCGCTCGCCGATTGGGGGAACGCCGACGACGAGGCCGAATTCTACGATCCGGCGATCGCGGACGTCGGCGGAGACGGACGGGGCCGAGTGGTGATCAACAACAGCGGCGACCGGACGGACGGGTTGGGCGGGGCTTTCGGGTACGAGTGGAACTCGTCGCTGGTGATTTACGACTCGCAGAACCACTGGAAGCCCATGCCCACCGTCTGGTCGGGCAACCAGTACCACCACCAGTTCAACGAGGACCTGACGCTCTCGGCGGACGCCTACAAGCCGTGGACCACGCACAACACCTGGCGCACGCAGTTCATGACCTCGGCGATCACGCCGCTGCCGGACCTGAAGCTGCTCCAGCCAGATGCCGGCTCCGAGATCACGGTCACACCGGCACCTCTCGGCGCGGGTACGACGGCGACGGTCTCGGTTCCGGTCCACAACTACGGAGGGACGGCGGTCACCAACGTCGCGGTGGCGCTGTACGTCGGCGACCCGACGAATGGCGGCTCGCTCGCGGCAACCAGCGTCGTTGCAGGTCCCATCGCCTCGTGCGGGGGCGTCGCCCCCGCGACGTTCTCGTGGGACGCCTGGCCAGAGGGCTTCGATCAGCTCTTCGTTGTCGTGAATCCTCCGCTCCCCGACGGCGGTCGCGCCATCACCGAAGCTGGTTACGAGAACAACACCGCGTCCACGCGCGTCTTCGTTGGGGGCGGCACGACTCTCGCGGACCTGGCGATCTCGCCGAGCGACCTCGTCTTCAGCCCGCCGTCCGCCGTCGCGGGTACGCCGGTTTCGATCGCGGTCACGGTGCACAACCTCGGCACCGTCGCCGCCGGAGCGTTCGTGGTGACCCTCAACGACGGGGTCGGTGGCACGGGCCTGCCGATCGCAAGCCTGCCGGTCGCCGGGCTCCAGGTCGGTCAGGCCACGACGGTCACTGCCTCCGGCTGGCTACCGACGGAAGGCACCCACTTCGTGACCGCAGTAGCCGACCCAGCTCAGGTCGTTCCGGACTCGAACCTGGGCAACAACACGGCCGTAGCCACCTACGTCTCGGGCCAATCCGCCCTGCCGGACCTTCAGATCTCGGCTCCGGACCTGGTGCTCTCTCCCTCGGCGACGGTCGAGGCGGGGCAGCCCGTCACGCTGACGAGCACGATCCACAACTACGGGGCGCCGGTGGGCAACGTGCCCGTGCTGATCACCATCGATGGGGCGATTCAGCTGGCCTCGACGGTGCTTCAGCCCACCATCGGCACCGGCGTCGCCGTCCCGGTGGTCACGCAGATCAACACCGCCGCGCTCTCGGGCGGTCCTCACCTCATCTCCGTGCAGATCGATCCGAACGCCACGATCCGGGAGTACAGCCCGGCGAACAAGCAGGCGCAGATCATGCTCACCGCGCAGGGAGTGGTGGCGAGCGTCGTGGTCACGACCGACAAGCCGAGCTACACCGCCAACGCCCCGGTCAGCGTGGCGACGCAGCTCACGAGCGTTGTCCTGACCGCGGCGACGTACCTGTTGAACGTCCAGATTGAAGATGCGCTCGGTACTCCGCAGGTCTCGCTCGCGAGCAACTGGCAGGAGACTCTCGGCCCGGGGGTTGGTCAGACCCTGTCGTTCGCGTGGAACACCGGGGCCGCGGTCCCCGGTAGCTACTCGGCCCTGGCGACTCTGACCGATCCCGTCACCCGGCTCGTGGTGGCCTCGGGGTCCGCTGCGTTCACCGTCGCCGCCGACGACACGTTCGCGCTGGCCACGGCACCGCTGCTGCAGGCCTACCAGCCGGGCTCGACGGCGATCGTGGTCACCCACGTCATCGACAGGAGCCAGAACCTGGCTCTCGCGAACGCCACGCTGACCGTGTCGGTGGCCACGCCTCTGGGCGCTCCGCTCTACAGCGCCACGCGCAAAGGGGTCTCTGTCCCGAGAGGCCAGGACCTTCAGGCGCTCGACTCGGTGGGCCTTTCGCTGACGAGCCCGCCCGGCAACTATCCGATCGCGGCCACGCTGAGCGACGCGAGCGGCACGCAGCTCGCGGCCGCCAGTGGCACGCTGGTCGTGCAGCCGGCCTCCGTCGCCACCGGCCTCTCCGCACAGATCACCGCGACCCCCGGCACGGTCCCGGTGGGCGAGGCGGTCACGCTCAGCGCCACAATTACCGATGTCGGCAACGCGAGCTACGGCGCTCAGACAGTCGACCTCGAGGTCGGCAATCCGACGACGCAGGCGATCCTCGCAACCTTCGGTACCACCCAGAGCCTCTCCCCCGGCCAGACGGTGTCGCTCTCGGACCTCTACGGCACGACCGGCCTCGTGCCCGGGGACTACCTGGCAGCCGTGGTCGTCGCCGGGACCCCGCTCGCCCACACCGTGCTGCACGCCTCTCCAGAGGCGCCACCGACCGTGGTCATCAGCGGGGTCACGAATGGTGAGCTCACCAACCAGACCGTGACGCCGGTGATCACCGTCTCGGCGATGACCGCGACCTACACCCTCACCGCGACTCTCAACGGTCAGCCCTTCGCGTCCGGCACGCCGGTCACGACCGATGGCGCCTTCACGTTGACGGCCACGGCAGTCGACGCGCTCGGGAGCAGCGCGGCGGTCTCGGTCGCGTTCACCCTCGACAAGACCCCGCCCGCCATCGCGGTGGCCGGAGTCGCCAATGGGCAGGTCACCAACGCCGCGTCGGTCACGCCGGTGATCAGCGTCAGCGACCTGCACCTCGACCCGAGCCAGACCGTCGTGCTGTTGAACGGGGCCTCGTTCGTCTCCGGGACACCGATCGCCGCCGAGGGCACCTACGTGCTCACCGTGGCGGCGGGGGATCTCGCGGGCAACAAAGCCACGGCCTCGATCTCCTTCGCCATCGATCGGACTCCCCCACGGATCGCAGTCACCGGCGTGACGAACAACGCATGCACGGCCCAGGCGGTGACGCCGGTCGTGACCATCACGGACGCCAACCCGAATCCGTCGGCGACCGTCGCGACGCTCAACGGCCAGCCGTTCACCTCGGGAACCGCCATCGCCGGGAGCGGCCAGTTCACGCTGGTGGTCACGGCCACGGACCTCGCCGGCAACAGTTCGAGCCAGACCGTCGACTTCACCCTCAACCAGACCCCGCCCGCGGTGACCCTGGGCGGCATCCTCGCGGGCCAGATCACCAACGCACTCTCCGTCACGCCCACCGTGTCCGTGGCGGATGCCGCGGCGATCGTCTCCGAGACTGCCACCCTCAATCGGCTCGCCTATGCCGTCGGGGCTCCCGTCACCGCGGAAGGCGACTACGTGCTCTCGGTCACCGCGACCGACTGCGCGGGGCTCACCGGCAGCGCCAGCGTGAGCTTTGGGATCGATCGGACTCCCCCGGCGATCGCCATCGGCGGCGTCACCTCTGGCGAATGCACCGTGGGCCCGGTGGCGCCCACGGTCTCGGTGACCGATGCCCACCTGGCGTCGGTGACGGCCACGCTCAACGGGGCCCCTTTCGTCTCGGGAACGTCGATCTCCGCCGCGGGGAGCTACACGCTTTCGGTCGCCGCCTCGGATCTCGCGGGGAACCAGAGCACCACGAGCGTGAGCTTCCAGCTGGCGCCCGCCGCCCCCTCGGTCAGCATCGCGGGCGTGACCAACGGCCTCTTCACGAGCGCGAGCTCGGTGATCCCGGTCGTCACCGTGTCGGGTGTGGCGACCAGCCAGAGCGCGACCCTCAATGGCGCGCCGTACGGCTCCGGAATCGCCGTGACCGCCGAGGGGAGCTATACGCTGACGGCGACCGCCACGAACTGCGCCGGACTGACGGGGAACGCCACGGTGAGCTTCACCATCGATCGGACCCCCCCGGCGATCGCGATCACCGGCGTCGCCTCCGGCGCCTGCACCGCGGGGCCGATCGCGGCGCAGGTGTCGGTGACCGACGCCAACCCGAACCCGGCAAAGACGGTGATCACGCTCAATGGGGCCCCCTACGCCTCCGGTGCTCCAATCGTCGCCTCCGGCCATTACGCGCTCCAGGTCACCGCTCAGGACCTGGCGGGGAATACGGCCTCGCAGAGTCTGTCGTTCACCGTCGACGCGGCGGCACCGACGATCTCCATCGCTGGCGTGACGGCCAACGAGATCGTGAATGTCGCCCAGCTCACGCCGACGGTGACCATCTCGGATCTCGGTACGCTGACCACGCAGACGGTGACGCTGAACGGGGCCCCCTACGTCTCCGGGACGCCCCTCACCGCGGAGAATGACTACGCGCTGGCGGTGCTGGCGACGAACTGCGGGGGCCTGTCGGCCACGGCGAGCGATCAGTTCGCCATCGACCGCACGCCGCCGACGATCGCGATCAGCGGCGTCACGAGCGGCGAGATCAGCGCTTCGCCGGTCACGCCGGTGGTCACCGTCACCGACAAGCACCCTGGCCCCACCACCATCACCCTGAACGGGGCAGCCTTCACCTCCGGCACGACGATCTCGGCAGGGGGCAGCTACACGCTGTCGGTCATCTCCACGGACCTCGCTGGCAACCAGGCCGCGCAGAGCGCGACCTTCACGATCCGACGGGTCCCCACGTTTGCGCTGGGGCTCTGCGGCGGCCAGGCGAACCTCTCCGGGGCTGCGCGCATCGTGGCTCAGGGCGCATGCACCCCCAGCTCGGACTCGTCGTGGGTCTGGAACGACGGCTCGAACCTGGGGAACTGGTGCCAGAACGACCAGGCCGAGGAGGAGTGGCACGGCTTGGGTCGCGGCGGTGGGCTCCAGGGCCCTGGCTTCCAGGGCTTCCACCGCCCCGACGGTGTCAGCGGCCGCGACTGGGGCCACGGGAGGCCCGGCAGCTCCGACGCCGGAGCGGACGCGGGCATCCCCGAGCTGGTCGGCCTCTCGGGCGACCTCGACGGCACCGACAGCAGCTTCATCGGCGGCTCCGCGGTGGTCGGCGGCAACCTCGACCTCACCTGCCACGCGGAGATCGAGGGGCCGGTCTACCTCTTCGGGAGCGAGACGCTCGCGCGCGGCGCCTCGACGGGGCCGGTGACGAAGCTGAGCGTCGCGCCGAGCCCGTGCTGCCCGTTCGACGCGATCTCGGCGATGGGGGGCATCAAGGCCCAGAACGACAATGCCAGCCTGAGCGGGACTTCGGTGGGCAAGCTCATCGATGACGGCGGAGCCTTCGTCGACACCAGCGGCTCCGTGACGTGGCCGTCGGGGATCTATTACCTGACCGGCCTCACGCTGAGCGACTGCGCGCAGGTCAGCCTGCCGCCCGGCGATGGCGGTGTGCAGCTGTGGGTGGACGGCCCCGTCCGTCTCTCGGACCAGAGCGCACTCCTGGGCAGCGCCGCCAATCCAAGCTCGCTCCTGATCGTGTCGAGCGGAAGCCTCGCGCTCTCCGACGACGCGAACGCGGTGGGGCTCTTCTACGCCGCCGGTTCGGTGAGCCTCTCTGACGACGCCAGCCTGCTCGGTGCAGTGTCGGGATCTCAGCTGACCTTCTCGGATGACGCCACGCTGGTCGTCGCCACGCCGTACCTGATCTCGGGAGAGCAGCTGAGCTGCCCATGACCACTCGGACACAGAGCCCGCTCTGGCAACGCGGGATGGCGCTTCTCGTGGCGATCTCGCTGGAGGGCTCGACGCTCGGCAGCGCGGCGCTCGCCTGGGAGAGGTCGCCAACCAAGGATCCCAACATCGAGCGCAGGCGCCTCGCCGCCGTCGCCCAGATGCGCAAGGAGACCGGGGCCGACCCGAAGAAGGTCGCGGCGTTGCACGAGAAGGTCGGGGAGATCGAGGCCAAGCACCTGGCCTCGCGCCTCCACGGGCTGGCGCTGGCCGAGACCGCGTTGCGCGCGGCGGTCAAGGGGGCCGGCCAGCCAGGGCTCACGGACGCCGAGCGGCGCGAGATCTTCACCAGGCTGCGGGCCTCCGCGGCCGCGGTGAGCGCCGGGGCCGCGGAGGTGGAGCGCATTCTCAAGACACCAGAAGGGGCGCGGACCGCGCACAAGGGTGACGTGCTCGGGAAGCTGGGGCTCGCGAAGAAGATCGCCGCCGCGGTGGTCGCCGTGCCCGCGACCGTGCCTGCGAAGAGGCTCGGCGGTGCGACGGCGAAGCTCTCCGGGAAGCTCGATGCGCTCCTGGCCAAGGCCCCCGCACAACCGCCGCGTCCGTTTCGCAAGGCGGCCGGTCACCAGCAGCTCACGAGTGTTCCCGCGCACGTGCGCCAGGCGAGCCTCGACGAGCTCCGCCGGATGCATCCGAAGTACGCCTCGGCGGATGGCCTCTTCCATGTGGCCTCGATGGTCAGCGAGCTCGACCAGGGAGCCCTTGCTCCGCCGACGGCGCAAGACCTGGTCGCGACCCCACAGGCGCCGCTCGCCCCCGCGATCACCGCGCTCGCAGCCCAGCTCCAGGACGACCCGGTCCGGATCTATGAGTACGTCCGCGAGAACATCGCCGCCGAGCCCTACTTTGGGAGCAAGAAGGGGGCCCTCGGTGCCCTCGCGGAGGGGTCAGCCAACGACTACGATCAGGCGTCGCTGCTCGTCGCCTTGCTGCGCGCGGCGAACATCCCCGCGCGCTACGAGACGGGGCAGGTGTTGCTGTCGGTCAAGCAAGCCCTCGACTTCACCGACACCAACGACGCGACCGCGGCCGTGACGGTGATGGACACCATCGGCATGCCCGCGAGCGCGAACCTGGACGCAAACAACCTCGTCGACTCCGTGACGCTCGACCGGCATGCCTGGGTGCGGGCCTACGTGCCGTACACCAACTACCGAGGGAGCAACGCCCCAGGCAGTCGCTCGATCTGGGTGCGGCTGGATCCGAGTCTCAAGCCCACCCAGCGCACGGCGCCGGCCTTCGCCATCGGGACCAACGTGGCGTTCGACTTCATGGGCTATCTCACCGGCGCGACACCGCTGAGCACGAGCGAGTCGCCGCTGCAGGTCTACGAGACGCAGATCGCCCAGTACCTGCAGGCCAACAAGCTCAACTGCGACAGCCTCGACCAGCTTCGACCGACGAATCCCGTCGTGCAGCAGCCTCTCCGCTTGCTACCTTCGGAGCTTGGCACGCAGCTGCTCCAGAGCGAGAGCGTCTCGGCCACGCTCGATCCGTCGACCGACTACGGCTTCACCGTGGACTTCGACGGCACCACCTCGCCGCTCCAGAGCCTATCGGCCAACTACGGTGCGCCGATCGCCATTCGCTACGCGGGGTCGGGAGGCCTCGTCGAGACGCTCAAGATTGGCGGTCGGGAGGTCTGGACCGGCGACACCGTGCAGCCCGGGACAGCGCAGACCCTCACGGTGACGGTGAACACGCCAGGGCTGGGGCAGGCGGTCATGGTCCACGACGTGGTCGCCGGCAGCGTCTACGCCCTGGGGCTCGCGCCGGGGCACCCGACCGATGTGCAGCTCGCGGCCGTGAAGGCGCTGACGCCCGCGGCGGTGGCCGCCGGGGCACCCTCGGACGACGTGGACGAGGCGCGGGCGCAGGCCCTCGCGTTCAGCTACCTGCACCACATCGACCGGGACGAGAAGAAGCTCTTCGGCTACGCGCAGGACGTCGGCGTCAAGGACGTGACCGAGATCCTCGCGGGCCATGTCGTGTCGAGCTCGAGCTTCCTCGGCATCCCCACGAGCGCCGGCTTCGCGGCGTGGCAGATCGACGTGAAGCGCGAGGCCAACACCCCCTTCTCGCAGAGCAACGACAACTCCCAGCTCGCAGTGGTGAACGAGCTCGCCGGCTTCCAGGGCAGCCACTGGGAGAACCGTGTGTTTCAGGAGGTGTTCAACAGCGCCGGGGTCTCGACGACCAACGGCCTGCAGATCGCAGCCGCCCAGGGCATCTCGCTCTTGACGTTGAATGCCCCGGGGCAGTCCTCGCGGCTCTCGTGGTACACCTCGGACTCGATCAACGAGATCGAGGGGGCGCTGGGGCAGGGCGAGGTGGCGATCGTGCCGCAGCGGTCCTACAGCTACGCCGCGGGTGGGCTGTCGGGGCTGGAGACCTATCTCCTCCTCGATCCCGTGGCGGGGACCGGGCTGTACCGGGAGGGGTCGCCGTACAACGGGGCGATCCTGGTGCTGCTGGAGCGGCTGGAGGCGCTCGCGGCGGCGACGCCAGCGCCGGACACGGTGTGCCAGTGCGGGTCGATCGAGAATCTGATCGACGGCAACTACTTCTTCACCCGCACGGACCTCACGCTCCCCGCGGTGGGTCTCCCGATCTCCTTCACCCGCTCCTACGACAGCCTGGGCAACGTGGCGGGCACGCTCGGCGCCAACTGGCTGCACACCTACGAGCGGCGTCTGACCCCCAACGCCGACGGCACGGTGACCTACCTCACCTCGGAGGGGCAGGAGATCCAGAGCCTCACGTTTCAGGTCGGCAACGGCGGGTTTGGGCAGCCGCCGTTCGTCTCGCCGCCCGGCTGGAACCTCTCCCTCACCGGAAGCCCGGCCGCCGGCTATACGCTGACCCACAAGGATGGGACCTTCAGCACCTTCGATGGGACCGGCAAGCTCATCGCCGACCACGACCTGAATGGGAACACGGTGTCGCTGACCCGCAACGCCGACGGCACGGTCAGCACCGTCATCGACGCCACGGGCCGGACGGCGCTGACCTTCGGGTACGCGAGCGGTCAGCTCGTGCAGGTGACCGACGCCGCGGGCAGGGCGGTGGGCTTCTCTCAGACCGGGAGCACGCTGACGTCGGCGACCGACGTGCTCGGCGACGTGGAGACCTATGCCTACGACAGCCAGGGCCACCTCATCGGCCGAACCGACAAGAACGGCAACACCTGGGCGGTGGCCTACGATGGGAGCGGCCGGTGGGATTCGGAGACGGACCCAGCGGGAAACACGGAGAGCGCGTCCTACGACAACCGGGGACAAGCGACGGTCTACACCGACAAGAACGGCAATCCGTCGCTGACGACGTACAACGGGATCGGCAACCCGCTGAGCGTGACCGACCCCTCCGGCAACACGCAGACGACGACCTGGGACGCGAACGCCAACAAGCTGACCCAGACCGATGGGCGCGGCGGGACGACGACCTACACCTACGACTCGCTCGGGAATGTCACGAGTCGCGTGGGCGCGGATCAGGGCTACTACCGCTGGAGCTATGATTCCCACAGTCGGGTGACGAGCACGTCGACCCCGGTCACGAGTACCTCCAGCACCTACGATGCCAACGGCAACGTGCTCACCGCCACGGACGGGCTCGGGAACACGACGACGTACAGCCATCTGCCGACCGGCCAGGTCGCGACCGTGACGCAGCCGGGGAACGCGACCGCGACGACCCTCACCTACAACCCCGACGGGACGACGAAGACGCTCACCGACCCGACGGGGGCGCTGACGTCGTTCGCCTACGACGGCGCCGGCCACCTGAGGCAGCTCACCGATCCCGCGGGCCACACCCGGACCCAGGCGGTGGACGTTCGAGGCCAGGTCCAGTCGATGACCGACGCCCTCGCGAACACGACGGTGTTCACCTACGACGCGAGCGGGAACCGGACGAGCCTCACCGATCCGACGGGGGCGAAGACGACGTACACCTTCGACAGCCAGGACCGGCTCACCACGACGACCGACGCTCAGGGGCACAAGACGAGCACGAGCTATGACCCCCTGGGCCACGTCGTCGCGCGCACCGACGCGGATGGCCACACCACCAGCTACGCCTATGACGCGAGCGGCCGGCGGATTCAAACCACGGATGGTCTCGGCAACATCTCCGCGCAGGGCTACTGCGCCGATCTCGGCAGCATGCCCTGCCAGCAGGTGGACGCGAACGGCAACGTGACGAAGCGGACGTTCGATCCCGTGGGTCGACCGACGGTCGTGACCGA
>VFSW01008661.1_pt1 | contig 14585 bp, 17 predicted proteins | sample 5358111 | NCBI WGS metagenome assembly VFSW01 (sample SAMN11554181, study PRJNA540505) | mine drainage metagenome | isolation source: sediment from site ElyBrook_90M | place: USA: Ely Copper Mine, Vershire, VT | collected 2017 | reverse complement strand
ATTTCACCATATAACAATATAAAGGTTTGTTCTTTCTAGGTATTACTATGTTTTACCTAGAGATACTTGTTTCGGCGTAGATAGTAGATACCGTGGTTTTGCATAAGTTGTATAATGGCCAATTTCGCTAGTCCATAGCACAAAAAGAGTCTGGTGTAGCATCCTCTCCGGGTTTTGGCCCGAGGCTTTCCTGCCTATTGAGTTTCTTTGTTTTTGGATGCCCGATAGGGCGGCAAGGGAGAGGTTTATAACCTTACTTTGCAATTATGTACTGAGTGAAACCATGAATAAACTACCTGGTCAGTTGCGCGCTGTTGTAATAACGGCAGGAGTGATATCGTTGATTATCGGTATTGTGATGTTGCTTTATCCTGGACTCGCAGTAACAGTCGTAGTCTACCTGCTGGCTTTTGTGCTGATAATAATCGGCATCGAGAGAATCATCATGGGCGCGCTGGGCTAATCCACGACTTGAAAGTCGGTCAGATTTCTCGGCTCGCGACATACTTTTAAATCTTGATTGGGAATGCCATATATGGCATTGGCATCGAGAAAGGACAGTGCGCATCCCATAAGGAAAGAGGACATGAAGTGGCTGAAGATATTCCTTGGCGTAAGTTTCGCAGCACTGATGGGCCTTTATCTTGTCCTGGCATTCCTTCCGATAGTGGTGATGGGCTTCCTCCTGGGCGCATACAGCGGTTACATACTGAGCGTAACGCTAAAGAGGATGTCTGTAAGGAACCACATATTCTCAACTCCTGCGAAGATACTGAAGTTGGTGGTCATCGGATTTGTTGTCGGACTAATCATATCGATAGCCACGATAGCGTCCCTGTTCAATACTTCAAGCCCTGTGCACTGCTCAGTGACCCAGTCAGGATTCAGCTGCACAGGCACGCAGACGGAGATGCTGGTTATCGCTCTGACGCTTCTCATGATCCTGGGGTGGCCATTCTCACTCAGCACCATACTTGGATTCTGGAGGATAGGCAGGGTGTATAAGAGAGACTCCATAAAGGTTGGTGCGCTTCTCTACATTCCGCCGTTCCTCAACCTTGTAGCCCCGTTGGTCATACTCTACGGGCTGCGCAGGATAGAGTCTACGGAGACCATAATGGCATGAATGCCAAACTGCAAAAGGACGGCCGATTTTCTTGACCAGCCAGACAATCTTATAAACTTTTTGGCGCATATAAACTTGATTTTCATGGATAAGAAGGTACTGATTGGAATTGCCGCATTTGCACTGATCATGGTTATCGGAGGCGTTGCTTTCGTTGCCCATAATGGAACCTCGACTGCGTTGCTCAATACCTCCGGCACGCAGCCGCAGAGCGCGTCAGCGACAAACCAGACAGCACAGAATTCGTCCAAGGTTCTCTTCGCCAATACCCAGTATGCGCCTTATTCCTACGAAGTGTATCCTGGCCCAGTCTCACAGCAGGCCCAGGCGGCGCTGGCAGGATTCAATCTCACAGCCTCTGCGCTGCAGAACAGGTCTACGGATCTGACTGTAACCCTAGTGGGCACCAACCAGTACCAATCGATATTGCTGAAGCCGAGCTACAAGCTCTACATAGTCGAGACTACGTTCGGCGATGACGGGTTCCACTTTGACTCATCACTCGGCGACGACGGCTTTGTGGTTGTGGACCAGAACGGTTACGTGGCGCAATAGTGAAATTCTGATTTCATGAGGATACTTAATCAGCCAGTCAGCTCCATGTACCTGTGGACCATAGTGCTGCTCTCAGCGCTCGCGGTGATATCAAGCTATACGCTGCGTGCCTTTCCGCTCCCACTGGTCTTCTCGATAGTGGTTGCTGGTGCCGCAGAGGCACTGATAAGGAAGTTTTACCTCAAGCATGCTTTCAAGATCCCGTTCTCAGGATTGATAACCGGAGTAATAATAGGCTCTGTGGCTCCGATAAATGCGCCGCTGCTCCTGATACTGGTAGCTGTGGCAGTGGCGGTCTTGTCTAAGTTCTTCATACAGTACAGGAGCCTGAACGTGTTTAACCCAGCATCCATAGGGCTTGTAATCGCACTTGCGATATTTGGGCTTGGCGACGAGTGGTGGGCTGCCGGCAATTACAATTTGTACGGCATCGCCATAACCCTTACCCCAATCCTGATAATACTTGCATACGAGGCGAGGCGGCTTGCCACGGCAGCGTCTTTTGTAGCAGTAAGCCTGGTATCTGCAATGCTGCTTGAAGGAAGCGGCGCGCTCTCGCCTATCGGCCTGATCACGCTGCTGTTCGGCATAAACTACTACTTTGCATTCGTAATGCTGGTAGAGCCCAAGACCTCGCCCAACAATAAGTATGCGCAGGCAGTATACGGCGCAGCAATCGCGCTCATCTACCTTGCATTCGCATTCTCCAGGATACCGTATCCGCTGCTTATCGCGCTGCTTGTCGGAAACGCGCTGTATGCAGTCTACAGAAGATACGGAAAGCACAGATAGCAGTAGGATTAGAAGGGCGGGGCGGCTTAGGAAGATTAAAATATCTGACAACAGTGATGATTGAGGTATTATGATGGTAAAAACAAGCGCATATCCAAGACGGATAGACATAATGAGACAGGTAATCGACCCCACCAATATGCCGAATGAGATGCTTGATAGGATAAGGGATTGGTGCAAGGATAATTGCGCGTGGATAGTGTCAACAAATGATCTCTTTGATTCACAGACTGTCAGGATAGCTTGGGGACGTGATCAGGCAAGAAGTCTTGTAAGAACCATAGAACTGCGGATGCATGAAGACGGAACGCTATATGCAACTGCAACGTTATACAAGAGCCCTGAAGACGTATACGTATTGAATACTGAATGGGGTTTGTTTAAAAGAAAAAGGACCAGCATATACGAATTCACTGAAACTGAACTTGAACAGGCACTAGACCTGCTAAAAAGTGAGACAGAAGGGATAACGGAGGAGAGGCTAAAGAACATCCCGCCAATAAGGCATTGACTAGTTCGTCGCGACATCTACCATGGTTAGGAAGATTAAAATATCTGACAACAGTGATGATTAATGTGTAATCATGGCAGGAGGCACGTCAGGGCATGCGCAGAAGAAGAACGAATTTGAGGCGTTGAAGTCAGGATGCTGGTCGGCGAGGCGCGGAATGGACAATCCGCTCATCAGGAAATTGATCATAGAGAATTCGGAAGAGCGCAGCGGCATAGCTGACATAAGCGCCATAAGGAGCGGATTGATTGACAGGAGCGGGGCTGTCAGGGCTGCGGCGATAAGCGTTGGAATACACAGCAACGCAGTATCCAGTGAGGACATAGCGAGGGCGCTTGAGGACAGCGAAGTGGAGGTTAGGATAGCCGCCATAGGCCCTGCAATAAGGTACGCGCTTGCAACCAGGGAGCAGGTTGAGGCCGCGCTCTCGGACGGATCCTCAATTGGCAGCCTGGACCTTAAGGTTGCAACGAAGGTGGCGCTTTTCGGATTCTATATGGAACGCATAGGAGGATGGCAGGATACCGGACTGGATAAATTGGCGGATCTTCTTTTTACCTCGAATGACTTCGAAAAGGCAGGCAAAGCACTCGCCGCGCTTGTGGACTTCTATTCGGACCACGCGCCCCATGCAGACACAGGCACAGCCATGCGCGGATAGATAGGAAATCAATAAAAGCCTGTAAGTAGTAAGGTAATCAGCTATTGCTGGGGATTTTGATGGAGGTACTAGACCTGCAGTGGACTGAGAAGTACAGACCGGCAAAGCTGAGCGAGGTAATAGGCCAGAAGGCGATAGTGGACAGGCTCAAGGCATTCGTCAGGGAGAAGAGCTTCCCGAGCATGATATTCTCAGGCCCTGCAGGGGTGGGGAAGACCACGTCTGCGGTAGCCATGGCAAAGGAGCTCTACGGCGATTCGCTCCACCAGGCATTTCTTGAACTCAACGCGTCCGATTCGAGGGGCATCGACGTGATAAGGGGCAAGGTCAAGGAGTTCGCAAAGACGCTGTCTCTGTCAAGCGACCTTGTGAAGATAATATTCCTCGACGAAGCTGACGCGCTTACATCCGAGGCGCAGCACGCGCTGAGGAGGACTATGGAAAAATATTCGTCAACAACAAGGTTCGTGCTTAGCGCAAACTACGCGAGCAAGATAATAGAGCCGATACAGAGCAGGTGCGTTGTGCTCAGGTTCAAGCCGCTGAAGGAGGACGAGATGAGGGATTACATAGACCGGATAGTGAAAGGCGAGGGTCTGAACATTGACGACAAAGCCATTGAGGCGCTGATATACGTAAGCGAGGGGGATCTCAGGAAGATAACGAATACGCTTCAGGGAGCTGCGATATCCAACAAGGACGTAACAGAGAAGTCCATATATGAGATCGCTTCAAAGGCCAGGCCCAAGGAGGTCGTATCCATGCTCAGGTATGCGCTTGACGGCAACTTCACAAAGGCGCGTGACGAGCTTAACGTCCTGTTCCTGTCATACGGCATGAGCGGTGAGGACATACTCGTGCAGTGCCACAAGGAGGCGCTGAACCTGCCTGTCGAGGACAGGCTAAAGCTAAAGCTGATAAGCAACATAGGCGACTACAACTTCAGGATAGTGGAGGGCGCAAACGAGAGGATACAGCTTGAGGCAATGCTTGCAAAGCTGGCCCTCATAGACAAGCAGAAATAGGCTTATTCTTGCTTCTTGCTATCCCTTAGCAGCGGGATCAGGAACCTTGCAGTGCCCAATCCGAGCGCCCATGTGCTCAGGGAAACAGCATGGGCTGTCTCAAATGTGGCAGGTATGGTGACCTTCTCCTTGTCATAACCCACTATGAATGAGAGCATTGCGGCTCCTGCTGCGGCAAGCGTGACTGTGCCTGCAACCTTGGACTTGTGCCTGAACTCGTCAATACTGGACAGCGCAAGGAACAACGGGGTGCCTACGAAGTAGAATCCGGCAAAATGTGCATGCTTCCCTTTCAAGACCCACTTCGTCAGTCCGGCTGCGCATATGGAGTATCCCGCAGCCTCAAACCCTGTTGAACTTATCTTATTCAAGGTGCAATCCAGGTCATGCTCCCTGAGCAGGCGCGCCAGAAGTATTGTGGATATACCGCATGAGACCGCACCGAGGGAGAATGAGTTTCCTTTGTGCCTAGTCTCGCTAAGCGTATTTTTTCTCATGTCAAATCCGGGGGTTTTGCGCACGGCATTGAATATAAGCGCCATACCTACAGCGGATCCGGCAGTTGCAACGATCCTTTTTGCGACTTCATAGTGGCTGAAGTAGTGGGCCGCGCCGAGAGCCTCGCCAGAATGTGCATACCTACTTAGATGCATACGGAATAAAGAGATGGGTAGTTTAATACTGATTTTCTTCGAAAACGGGGGACTGGTTGATTGGTGCGAAACGGTGTAAGCTATAAATATGAGGAATGCTATAGAATATTTTAGAGTGATATGACAACAGCACTACAGAAGTGGAAAAAGATCGCTGAGACACCTATAAGTTTTTCTGACAAGGCAGTAACAGGAGCTGAGAGGGATATAGCTGTGCCCAATGGCTTGGAAGTGGTGCCACTTCAGCTGATAACGTTGAAGTATAGGCTTGTGGAGGGATTCGGAACCGAACTGGAGGGAATCGGACCTGTATGGACTGCGCAGAATGGTCTTTTTACCAGGGGAGCGCAGGAGATACTCCCAGGCATTGTAAACGGAGAGCTTTTCAGAAAGATAAACGGGCTTGAGTATAGGAAACTGGCAGAGACGCCTGAGAGAAGGTCATGGCATAGCAGCGGCTCTGAGCCTGTAGCGGCGTGGATAAATTATGACGTAGACAATATGAAGCTCAATGTAAGCGCAGATTCCGGCGACCAGTTTGAGGCGCGGGTGGCTTTTGTAAAGGACGCGGACAGGGTGTTGGACAAAACGATACGGAACGCAGAGATGCTGCTGTCAGTATTGGAGAATGATCCGCGCGTCACGCATGACCTGGATGCGCTAAATAAGCTGATAGAAGCCGCGGAACTGGCGCGAAGGCTCTAGTCGAGCCTGAATCCCAGTGCCGACATAAGATAGCGCATGGTCTTCGCTTCGCCTTTTGCCAAAAGGAGGGATTCGATGATGCAGAGTGTCTCTGGGATGTTGAGGTCGTCGTCCAGTGCTTTGAGAAATTCCTTTACTATACTTCCGTTTATCTTGCCTGAGGAATGCAGTCCCTTGCGCATGTATGCACTGAGCCTGCTTATCGATGCCTCAGCCTTGCCGAGTTCGCCGGAGTCGTATTCCCATACCTGCCTGTAATGATGCGACAGCAGCATCCATCGTATCGCGTTCGGAGAATGTTTTTTGAGCAGGTCTGAGACAAGCACCAGATTTCCCAGGGATTTTGCCATCTTCTCTCCCATGAGCATAACCATCGCCGTATGCATGAAGTACTTTGAGAAGGGTCTCCTCCCTGTGTAGCTCTCCGACTGCGCTATCTCGCTCTCATGGTGTGGAAATATAAGATCCCTGCCCCCTCCGTGTATGTCTATCCTGTCTCCCAGATACTGGTTTATCATTGCCGAGCACTCTATGTGCCAGCCCGGCCTTCCTGTGCCGAATGGTGCGTTCCAGAATGGCTCGCCATCCTTTTTGTCCTGCCACAGCAGAAAGTCGAGCCTGTTCCTCTTGTTCTGGTCGTCGGGATTTCCGCCCCTCTCCTTTAGCAGCATTACCATCTGCCTTTTTGTGAAATGCGAGAGATTTCCATATCTCGGGAATCTTCTGACGTCGAAATATATGTTGCCTCCGCTTTCATATGCAAACCCTTTTTCAAACAGCCTTGAAATGATCTTTGTGATGCGCAGCATCGATTCCGTTGCCCTCACATAATGCGTAGGCTTCCTTACGTTCAGTCTCTTCATGTCATTCAGGTATGCCTTTGTCCAGAACTCTCCCAGTGCCTTCCAGTCCTTGCCCTCTGATCTTGCCTCCCTGAGTATGTCATCGTCTATGTTAGTCACATTCTGCACGTATATCACATTGAATCCCTTCAATTCAAGGTATCTTGCCAGCACGTCGAAGACAATGTAGGTGAACGCGTGGCCGATATGAGTTACATCATATGGAGTGATACCGCATACGTACAGTCTTACGGTATTGCCTTTCAGCGGCTTGAACGCCTCTTTCCTTCCGCTTGCAGAATTGAATAGCCTTAGCATAGGTATGTCATCGAAGATCTAGTTTAATGAATGACTCTGCAAACTTGTGTCCCTTCTTTCTTCCTGCAAGCGCAGCACGCTTAAGGATCCATTTTCCCACCATCGGCGATATTTGGCTCTTGTGGCACTTGAGGGCATTCAGCTTTGTCTTTATTGTGCCGCTTATGTCTATGATCTCGCCGCCGCTCCCGAAGTTGATAAGATACAGCGTCTTGACCTTGTGCGGCCAGAGCCCTTCCTTCTCCAGCTCCCTGAATGTGAGCCTGTCGCGCGAAAGCGGGAATACTGCGTCGATTGTGGCCTGGCCTGCGGCCCTGTGGTCTGTATGGTTTATGAACCCATTTTTAGAGTATACGAATGTCGGATCCATTGTCACTACTGCGTCAGGCCTGAGCCTGCGTATGTGCCTTACGATCTCCCTCTTCAATCCAATGTCTGAAACCAGTTCAGTATCATTATGGTTTAGGAAGAATACGCCCTTCAGGCCTATCACCTTGCCTGCGGCTATCTGCTCGGCTCTGCGTATCTTTATGAGCTTAGATTCCGTCATCTTTGGATCGTCCGAACCTTTGCAGCCGTTTGTGCATATCAGGTAATAGCACTCAGCCCCCTCCTCCGCCCATTTTGCAAACGTTCCAGACGCACCGAAGTCAAGGTCGTCAGGATGCGCTGCAACTCCCAAAACCCTCATGAAAATACGACTATTATATCGTGCCGCAACCAATTTATACGTATTTGGCCTGACAGCGTTTTTATAGATGCATGCACAAGGTTGATAGCGTGTTTGTTGCGACTTCGGTATTGCAAAGTGGATATGGATGGACTTGATAACTTCTGCATGGCTACTGATTACTGGAGCGTCCATAGGCCTGATAGTAGGGCTGACAAGCATAGGGTCAGGATCGCTGCTCACGCCGACACTGGAGCTTGACTTCAGCAGCGTAGTGGCAGGTGCGGCAGTGGTAGGCACGGCTACCCTGTACGGCACGATAACCAAGCTTGTGGCAAGCGGCCACAACTACATGAAGAACAGGCTTGACAGCGGATACGCCTTCATTATAGCGGTGACAGGCGTGCCTACAGCCGCGATAGGCGCATTCTTCACAAGACCCCTGATAGCCTCCGACCTATTCCAGCCGCTGCTGGCCGTGATCCTTGTGGTTGCCGCATTGAGCATACTGTTCGATGTGCGCATAAGAAACCGCGAGATCAGGAAGGATCCGGAATTGACATTGGGGCTAAGGCTGAAGGGCGCGGCTGTTGGTGCGGTTGTCGGGATTGTGGCCGGCATGACAGGGGTTTCCACAGGCACGCTGCTAGTAGCTGCGCTGATACTGGTACTGGAATTCAGGACCCACACGGCAGTGACGCTTGCTATATTCGAGGGCGGGCTCGTGCTCCTGGCCGCGCTTGTGGTGCAGCTCTATCTGGGGAACGTCAACATACCGGTAAGCGCCTTGCTGATAGTCGGCGGCATTCCTGGCATAATTGCAGGCAACCACTACAAATACAGGGTGAACGGACGAATGCTGTCCTACGGAGTTGCTGGAGTCATAATATTCGAATCCGCCAGAACCATATCCCAATTCCTTTGGGGGAAGAGATTCTTTGCGGTATAGATACGTCAGTTGCCCGCCGTTGATTTAACGCCACGGTAGGCATGCAAAACCCATGCAATCTTAATTATTTTCGTACAATATTGAAATATGCAGTTTTTAGTGCCGCTGTCAGTATGGGTGCTGGTTGCGGCATTCGTACTCATAGCAATCAGGCAGATAGGCCGTTTCAGGCTGCAGATTTGGCAGATAATACTGGTTGGTGCTGCAATAGTGATCCTTACCGGCCAGATATCGTTGCCTGCCGCGTTGTCTTACATAAATCTGACTGTGATAGTATTTCTTATAGGCATATTCATAGTCGGGGAGGCGCTTACTGAGAGCGGATATATTCAGCATCTTTCGTATAAGCTGCTCAGGAGGGCAAGGTCTGTTGATGCGCTTGTCCTGCTCGTATTGTTTTCAACTGGGTTTGCATCCATGCTTCTCCTCAACGACACGCTTGCGGTCATAGGAACCCCGGTAGTACTGCTATTCGCGGCAAGGGAGCGCATAAATCCAAAACTTCTGCTATTGTCGCTTGCATTTGGCGTAACAATAGGCAGCGTGGCCAGCCCGATAGGGAATCCGCAGAACCTGCTCATAGCATCAAGCGGAATCATATCAAATCCATTTCCTGCTTTTGTCTCATACCTTTTCGTACCTACTGTAATAAACCTATTCATTGCATACCTTGTGCTCAGGCTTTTCTATAAAAAGGAGTTCCGCCCGGATCGGCTTATTCATGCTAGCATAGGGATAAGGGACAGGAGGCTTGCGCAACTGTGCAAGGTGTCCCTCGCATTGCTGATTATATCGATAATTGCGAACGTTGTGATAGTGTCGCTGAATATCGGCCTTGACTTCAACCTTGCATATATAGCGATACTGTCTGCCCTGCCGATAGTATTATTCAGCAGCAAAAGGCGTGAGATAGTAAAAAACATAGACTGGTCTACAATTGTGCTATTCATAGCGCTGTTCGTTCTTGTAGGAAGCGTGTGGCAATCGGGGTTCCTTCAGGAGGTGATAAGCACATTAAACCTGGATGTTAATTCTGTACCAATTGTATTGATATCCAGCGTTATCGGAAGCCAACTTATATCCAACGTACCGATGGTACTGCTTTATCTGAAGCTGTCATCGCATTTGGCAGTACAAGCTGCCATAGCCCTTGCTGCAGGGAGCACGATTGCAGGAAATCTTTTCATACTTGGTGCCGCAAGCAATGTGATAATCATACAAAACGCGGAAAGGCGGCAGCATATATCAATATCGTTCATGGATTTTGCAAAGGTAGGCATGATCCTCACCGCGCTTAATATTTTTGTATATTGGATTTTCCTGGGATTGTAAGCAAGACATTTGATGCAAACCTGAGTGCATCTTTTATTGCGTCCTCGTCTAATTCCAATTCGTCTGATACCCTCTTGATGTCCCAGCCCACGGCTATATAATTAAGGATATCTTCAACAGTTACTCTAGTCCCTTTTATGACAGGCTGCTTATCGCTGTGTATGTCCTTATTGAACTCGAGATATGGATATTCGTTTGTTTTCTTCATAAAATCATCTAATCAAACGTTATTACAGTTATTCCAGCAAGTTCCAAATATCTCTTAATAGCTCTCTCATGTCCTCTGCCATATTGTCCTTTTTTAGCATGTATGGACTCTGCGGGATTCGAACCCGCAACCCTCCGCCTGCAAAGCGGATGCTCTACCATTGAGCCAAGAGCCCGTTGAATGTAATTGCCTTGTCCGCATATTTAATCCTTCCTTTCCAAGCATTCTGGTCGACAGGATAAATAGGTTTATATAGTTTTCTAATATATGCTTAGTTGCGATAATGTTGGTGAAATCCTATGGCAAAAGACGACTTCGATGACGAAGATGCGGATGATGACGAAGAGAGCGACGACTTCGACGAGGATGAATTCGACGAAGAAGACGAGGACATTGAGGAAGAGTAGCGGCTGCAGTTGTGTTTTTTCTTTATTTACCGATTTAGCTAATTTTGCTGTGCATCAGCCGCCCTGTGCAGCGGCTGAGGAATTGTAGATTATTCTGAATATCTTTGTGTCAGGATTTGCATATACGAGCTGCATTGCGGCATACTTGTTGTTCCATGTACAGTAGTAGTCGTTGCAGAGGTACATCAGCTTCAGCATGTTGCTCTGCGCGAGTCCCGGAGCGAAGATGTAGGCGCCGGTAAGGTTGACGAACAGCCCTGGCCTAGGTATTGTGGAGTATTGGAGCAGGAGGAGCTCGCCGTTTGTGCTGCTCTGGTTTATCTGGCTTATTGTGCTGAAATTGCCGTTGTTGTTATAGAATGCCAGATCTGCGAATGGCACTGCATGCGTTGGATCGATCTGCACCATGGACGACGCGCCGTTAACTGACTGGGTCGAGTTCGAGTACTGGATCGACACGACAACATAAGGGTATACTCCCTGGCCCATCCTGAACTCTATCCTCCTCTCAGTTGAATTGATTATCGTCTCGTTGAACGAATACAGTGGCCCGTATCCATAAAGCGACGAGTTCTTGCTTATCATCGCCTCGGTGTATATGCCCTGCGTCTCTATGAGCCATGGCGTCCTTACTATGAGATAGTTCGGATTGCCGATTATGCGGCTTGAGAGGAACTGAGGGTCAGGGGTGTCGTTGAGCAGCCATGCGGCAAACGGAGTTGCCCGTGTTCCGTTCTCAGACCCTACACTGTCCATCACCACTGTCCTGTTTGCCACGCCCTCGGCGACAGAGCCGTCAGGCCACAGAGTCAGGACAACGCTGCTGGGCGGGGAATTTGCGCCGAGCCACTGCATTGCGCCTATGAACATCGGGTTTATGCTGTCAGCCTGCACAAGGCCTATTGAATAGAGATTTGCGTCGTAGAACAGGTAATAGAAGACTATTGCAAAAATAAGGAGCATTACTGCCTGAGGCACGAAAACGTGCGGCCTTGGAAGTCCTGACTGCGACGAGAACTTGAAGAGCCAGTACAGCGTGTATGCTGAAAGTATGGCAAGGGGCACCGAGAGTATTGAGTTGAACCGGATTACGTGCACCTGCAGATATGCCGTGAGTATGAAGTAGGACATCAGCAGGATTATGGGTATGCTCAGCTCTAGCCTCAGCCTTGCATTGCCCTTGAGGAATCCGCCTGAATCGTATACCTGCATCAGGAAGTAGGGGATGAAGCACAGAAGCATCAGGACTACCCCGAGCACGCCGTATGACGCCACCCACAGCGAGTCCTGCACGTTCCAGTAGTATGGTAGCGACAGCAGCAGCGAGGGCAGGGAGGTGAATAGGTTCACGCCGAAGCTTGTCCAGAGGAACTGGAATGTGGGAGGCTGGAGCTCCTGCGTAGTGGATGCGAACGACCCGGGAGCGGCTACAAAGCCGTTGCCTACGAAGATCGAATTTATAAGCGACGGATCAAGCGCAAAGAGCAGGGATACGCCTACGACAACACCCAGGACTATGAGACCCACCCTTAAGGCGGGGTTTCTCATTATAGACACCGCATTCTTTGACAGATAGTATACCAGAAGCCATGCAAATGCTACCAGAACGTAGATTGGGAAGTAACTAAGACCAAGAAGCTGCTGCTGGGGTATGATGCCGGCAAGATTCGCGAGGTTTGCAAGCGCATACCAGATGAATATTGAGAGAATTATGTACTTTCCGCCCTCTATTATCGCGTCCTTCCTGAATGCGAACGCAGACAGGGTGAGCGCAACGAATGAGAGCAGGAACGTTGCGTCTGCGAACGGCGCTCCGTTCCACACGAGGTTGCCCAGTGCCAGGGTTATGCCTGCAGCTGCTGCAAAGACCAGCTTCCTGTTGCGGCTCTCCTGCCTGAAGACCTCGATGAAGAAGACAAGCGACATTAGCAGGAAGAAGGTTATGAATGTGTCACCCCTGAATATCAGCGCGCTCGTCCTTGCGGCATTGCCCATGCTCAGCGCTACGAATGCGATTACCAGCAGTCCAAAAACCCTGTCCTTGCTCAGGTACCTTGAGAAAAGGTACGCCGCAAGCATGTCGAGAAGCGCGAATACTACTGGTATGAGCCGCATTACCGTATAGTATGATATCCCGAAGTACTGCAGTACGGCGTATGGTGCGAGCACGAGCCAGTATATGCCGTGCGCCTCGGCGACAGTGCCTGCGCTCGGCCATCCGGATGTGCTGAGCACTGCAGGTATGGAGAAGTGGTTGTTCACCGTAGCCCTTATCACTGAATAATAGTAGAAGCCGTCAGGCTCGTAGAAGCCGTAGTCATGCAGCATGGTCGTCCTGAAATATACTGCTATGGCTGCTATCACTATTACTAGCGCGATAAAGGCCAGATTCTGCCATGTGAATAATGACTTTGTGTCCAGAAGATCAACCGCAGTAAGAACATTATAATTTCAAGGATTATATGGATAGGAAGGCTTAAATTTGATTCGGATTCGGCTTCCTTGCGAATACGAGGTACGCTGTGTGCCATATGCCCTTTGTCGAGGGCCTTACGCCCTCCTCCCTTACTAGCATGTCCCGCAGTATGGTCTCCGAGGAGTATATGTCAATGAAGCCGAGCTTTGTCAGCCTGTCTACGAACCGCTTCACCTGCTCTGTGTGCGGGAGATACCCGACTACGACTCCGCCAGGCTTGAGCGCCTTGCTGGCCTTTGAGAGCGCCTTCTCCGACGAGGGCATGTCAAGTGTGACTATGTCCACGTCCTTCTGTAGTATGCCCTTTGTCACGTCCCTGTTTATGAATTCCAGATTTGAGAGCCCGAGCATGTCCCTGTTCTTCGCAGCTATGTCTATGAAGTCCTGCCTGGTGTCGTAGCTGTACACCTGCTTTGCAACACGGGCCATGCTGACTGCAAGCCATCCGCTTCCAGTCCCGGCATCGACGCATACGCTCTCTTTGCTTATCTCTGAGAGTGCGAGTATGGTGCCTATGTCCTTTGGAAGGATTACCTGCGGACCGCGCCTGAGTTTCCTATAAAGCCTTGGATACAAGAACATCTATTCCGCCTCTTCACTCTCTGCAATCCTGTCCGCCTTTGGCTTTGCCGGTCTTTTCCTTGACGCCTTTTTTCTGGGTTTCTTTTCAAGCGTCTTTGCCGCAGAGCCCTGCCCTGAAACTTCGGCTTTGGTCTGCTTAGCAGCAGATGGCTGTTCAGCTGCAGGCTTTGGAATACTGATCCCTGGCTGCGGCTGCACTGCGTGCTGTTCGACTGCTGGATTGGCCGCGGGAGCTGCTGCTTCCTGCCCAAGTTTCTTCGCCGACTTAGTCTCTGCATTGTCGATCCAGTTCTTTTTTGTCTCGCAGTTCGGATCCAGATCCATCTCGAATACGCCCTTGCCCCTCCTGAATATCTTTATCTTCGGGGTGTGGCAGAGCTCGCACACCTTGCCCGTAGGGACTATCCTCGCATTCTGCGGAACTGAATAGGTGTTTGTGCACTTTGGCCAGTTTGCGCAGCCTATGAACGACTTCCCTGTCCTCGATTTCCTGAGCACTAGGTTGCCCCCGTCCTTTATGCACGGCCCTATTATGCTCGAACTCTGGCTCTCCTTGAGCCCTTTCATCAGCGCCTCGCCTATCTCGTTCTCCTTTGCACCGAACTGGTTCACGAGTTTTGTTATCATCTCCTTCCCCGCACTTATGACATCTGACTTTGCGGCCTCGCCGCGCTGTATCTTCTCCATGTCCTTCTCAAGCTTCCTCGTAAGGTTCTCGTCGAGTATGTCGGGGCAGTAGCTTGACAGGGCATTGAACACGCTCAGCCCGAACT
>VFSW01008660.1_pt1 | contig 14585 bp, 11 predicted proteins | sample 5358111 | NCBI WGS metagenome assembly VFSW01 (sample SAMN11554181, study PRJNA540505) | mine drainage metagenome | isolation source: sediment from site ElyBrook_90M | place: USA: Ely Copper Mine, Vershire, VT | collected 2017 | reverse complement strand
CCGCGGTCGAAGGTCTTTTCATGCACAACTGGCGCGAGGACGAGCGCACCCCCGGCTGTCGCGCCGGGGACGACCGCCGCGATGCGGTGGCGGTGGCTGGTCGGCTCGGCATCCCGTTCCACGTCCGCGACTTCTCCGCGGAATACTGGGACGGCGTGTTCGCGCACTTCCTTGCCGAGTATGCCGCCGGCCGCACACCCAACCCGGACGTGCTGTGCAATCGCGAGATCAAGTTCAAGAGTTTTCTCGACGCCGCCCGCGCGCTGGGCGCCGACCGGATCGCCACCGGTCATTACGCCCGGGTACGCGAACGGAGCGGTCGTTACGAGCTGCTGCGCGGCGTCGATGCCGGCAAGGACCAGAGCTATTTCCTGCATGCGCTGGGCCAGTCGCAGCTGGCAGCCACGCTGTTTCCACTCGGCGAGTTGCGCAAGCCCGACGTGCGCCGGTTGGCGCGCGAAGCCGGGCTGCCGAACCACGCCAAGAAGGACTCCACAGGCATCTGCTTCATCGGCGAGCGCGATTTCCGCAGCTTTCTCGCCGGTTACCTTCCGGCATGCCCCGGACCGATCCGCACACCGGAGGGGCGCACACTCGGCGAGCACGCAGGCATCATGTACTACACGCTGGGCCAGCGGCAGGGCCTGGGCCTGGGCGGCGTGCGCGGTGCGCCCGACCGGCCGTGGTACGTGGTGGGCAAGGAAATCGCCGCGGGTGTCTTGATCGTCGCGCAGGATGAGCACTGGCTGCAGGCGCGGCGGCTGACGGCCTCGGCCTTGACCTGGGTAGCCGGAGCGGCGCCGGCACCGAGGTTTCGCTGCACCGCCAGGACGCGCTATCGCCAGGACGATCAGGACTGCGAGGTGCATATCGCAGCGGCAGCGGCGGAAGTCCGCTTCGATGCCCCGCAGCGCGCGATGACGCCGGGCCAGGCGGTAGTGTTTTACGACGGTGACTGCTGCCTCGGCGGTGGCACCATAGAGATGACCGATGCCGCCTACGGCGGCCTGGAACCGGAACGATGAATGAAGAACGCGTGCTTGCCCTTGCCGGAGTGTTCCAGGCGCTCAGTCTGGTGCGCAGCCTGGCCACCGAGGGCAGCTGCGATTCGGGCGCCCTCGAGACTAGCCTGGCCAGCGTGCTGCGCATCGATGCCGACAGCACGGCGGCGGTCTTCGGCGGCAGCGGCGGCGTCCGGCTTGGATTGCGTACCCTCGTCGCACAGCTGGATGATGGCCGCCCGGACACCGCGCTGACGCGGATGGCGCTAACGGTGCTGCGACTGGAGCGGCGCCTGATGACGCGCTCCGATCTGCTGAACCGGCTGCAGGAGGGCCTGCGCGCCACCCAGCGCCAGGCCGACCATTTCGGCATCACCCACGCCACCGTGGTCGGCCGGCTGGCCGAACTGTATGCCAGCACGCTGTCCACGTTGCGACCGCGCGTGCTGGTCACCGGCAGCCCGCAGCACCTCAACCAGCCGGCCCAGGTCGAGCGCATCCGCGCCTGTCTGCTGGCAGCGGTGCGCGCCGCGGTGCTGTGGCGCCAGTTGGGCGGTCGGCCGTGGCGGCTGTTGCTGCATCGCCGGCAGGCGGCGATGCTGGCGCGCGGGATGCTGGCGCGTGCTGCTCTCGACGTCGGCTGAATCCGCACAGCCACCGCGCTTGCCTCGCCTGCCGCCCAGTCGATATACTGACGCTCTTTGGTGATCCGATTTCACAGGAGTTGGCCGTGAAGGTGCTGTCCTCGCTCAAGTCCGCCAAGCAGCGGCATCGCGACTGCAAGATCGTGCGCCGTCGTGGCAAGGTGTTCGTGATCTGCAAGAGCAATCCGCGATTCAAGGCACGCCAGCGCTGAATCCGCATTCATCCCGCACACCCGCGGGGTGTGAGCAAGGGGCCGCTGACGCGGCCCCTTGCCGTTAACGGTCCGGGCATGATTTGCAAGGCTGCGGGATCGACAGGGCGCCAGCGCGAAATTTTGCGTCATCGACCACACCGCGCCAGCACGTCCGTGGCAGCCGGGCCGGGCTTCTGCTAAAACGCAACGGTCGGCGCCACGGCGCTCACTGTCACGGAGATCGTCATGAAACGCATGCTGTTTGCCGCTGCCGCAGTGGGCCTCGCGCTGGGCCTCGCCGCACAATCGCCGGCCCATGCCGATACCCTGAAAATGCAGGTGCACCGCGAACAAGGCAAACCGATGCCGACCCGCGGCCTGAGCATGGCGCAGGTCGAGAAACGGTTCGGCGCACCCAGCGAGAAGCTGCCGACCCGCGGCGGCGGCAGCAAGTACCAGCCGCCGATCAACCGCTGGGTGTATCCGGGCTACGTGGTGTATTTCGAGCGCAGCACGGTGATCCACTCGGTGCTCGATGCGCCACGCGCTGAAAAACCTTACGCCCCCTGAGAACCCTCTGCACGAGTGCTCCCTGGAAGTGCGTTGCGGATTCCCTGCGGATGCTTGCTCAAAGGGTCTCTCGATGAACCGCGATGCCTTCAGACTGCCTGCCGAGTGGGAGCCGCAGGACGGGGTTCTCGTGGCGTGGCCGCATGCGGGTACCGACTGGGCGCCACGGCTGCGCGAGGTCGAGGCGACCTATGTTGCACTGGTCGTCGCCATTGCGCGCTTCGAACCCGCTGTCATCTGTGTCGCCGATCCTGATCTGCGCCTGCGTGCACGGCAGATGCTGGCCGCTGCCGGCGTGCCACCGTCGCGTCTGCAGTTCGTCGAGCTGGCATACGACGATACCTGGCTGCGCGATTCGGGTCCGATCATCCTGGTCGAGGACAACCATGCACGGTTCCTCCTCAACGATTTCCGTTTCACCGGCTGGGGCGGCAAATACGGGTCCGAACGCGACGACGCGCTGGTCGCCGGCCTGCAGGACGCGGGCGTGTTCGGTGCGGCCGAGCATCGACGCATCGACTTCGCCCTCGAGGGTGGCGCGATCGAGACGGACGGCCGCGGCACGCTGCTGACCACCTGGCGCTGCCTGCACCAGCGGCACCCGGACCTGGATCGCGCCGCGATCGAACTCCGGTTGCGCCAGACGCTCCGTCCGGCGCGGGTGCTGTGGCTCGACCATGGCTATCTCGAAGGCGACGACACCGACGCGCATATCGATACCCTCGCCCGCTTCGCGCCCGACGGCTCGATCGTGTACCAGGCCTGCGATGCGGCCGCGGACCCGCACCACGCCGAACTGACGCGCATGCGCGACGAGCTGGCCACGCTGCGCGATGGGCAGGGTGACCCCTATCCGCTGCGCGCCCTGCCCTGGGCGCAGCCCGTGCGCGACGGCGACCGCCGCCTGGCGGCGTCCTACGCCAATTATCTGGTCGTCAACGACGGCGTCCTGGTGCCCGCCTACGGCGATGCTGCCGATGCCGATGCCGCAGCGATCATCGGCGACGCGCATCCGGGCCGCGAGATCGTGCCAGTGCCCTGCCGGCCGCTGATCTGGCAGAACGGCAGCCTGCACTGCGTCACCATGCAGCTGCCGCGCGGCGTGCTGGCCTGACGTCGTCCGGCGTTATGATGCGCGATTGTCCGGAACCCAGCCCATCATGCAACGCACGACGCTGAAAGTGGCGCTGCTGCAGGAACGCGAGCGCGGCAGCCGCGAATCCAACCTCGATGCGATCGAGGCCGGGATGCGCGCCGCGGCGGCGGCTGGCGTCGAGCTGCTGCTGCTGCAGGAGCTGCACAACGGCCCCTATTTCTGCCAGCACGAGGATGTCGCCGAGTTCGAACGTGCCGAGCCGATCCCGGGCCCGACCAGCGCACGACTCGGCGAGCTGGCCGAGGCGCTGCGACTGGTGGTCGTGGCCTCGCTGTTCGAGCGCCGCGCCGCGGGCCTCTATCACAACACCGCGGTGGTCTTCGACCGTGCGCGTGCGATTGCCGGCCGCTATCGCAAGATGCACATTCCCGACGATCCGGGGTTCCAGGAGAAGTTCTATTTCACGCCCGGCGATCTCGGCTTCGAGCCGATCGCCACCTCGGTCGGCAAGCTGGGCGTGCTGGTGTGCTGGGACCAGTGGTATCCGGAGGCGGCACGGCTGATGGCCCTGGCCGGCGCCGATCTGCTGCTGTATCCGACCGCGATCGGCTGGGATCCGGCCGATGCCGCCGAGGAAAAGCAGCGCCAGCGCGAGGCCTGGATCACGGTGCAGCGCGGGCATGCCATCGCCAACGGCCTGCCGCTGCTGACCTGCAACCGCACCGGTTTCGAGCCGGCGCCCGGCGCTGGCCACGGCATCGCCTTCTGGGGCTCCAGCTTCGTTTGCGGCCCGCAGGGCGAACTGCTGGCGCAGGCCGGCGCCGATGCGCCCGAGCTGCTGCTGGCCGAAATCGATCGCAGCCGCAGCGAGCAGGTGCGGCGCATCTGGCCGTTCCTGCGCGACCGCCGCATCGACGCCTACGGCGGCCTGCTCAAGCGCTATCGCGACTGAACCTTGCACGCTGCAGCGTGCGGCCCCATTGCGTAGAGTCCCCTTCGTGATCCATATCCCCGCTTGAACAATCCCGCGACCGTCCTGCCTGCGGACCCGCTCGCCGATCAGCCCGTGCAGCGTGTCGAACGCTGGGGCACCCAATTCGTGCTGCTGGGAACCGCACACGTCTCGCGCGCCAGCGTCGAGGCAGTGCGCGCGATGCTGGCGCGCGAAGCGTTCGATGCCGTCGCGATCGAGCTCTGCGAGAGCCGCGTGCACGGCATGCGCGATCCCGACGCGTTGGGGCGCATGGACCTGTTCCAGGTCATCCGTCAGGGCAAGGCCGGCATGGTCGCGGCCAGCCTGGCGCTGGCGTCGTTCCAGCGCCGGCTCGCCGAGCGTTTCGGCATCGAACCCGGCGCGGAGATGAAGGCCGCGATGACGGGTGCCGACACGCGCAGGCTGCCGCTGTGGCTGATCGATCGCGATGTCGGCGTGACGCTCAAGCGCGCCTGGCGCGGCGTCGGCCTGCGCGAGCGCTTCGCCATTCTGGGCAGTCTGGGCGCGAGCCTGTTCGAAGCCGATACGGTGGCGGAAGCCGAGATCGAAAAGCTCAAACAGGGCGATCTGCTGGAGGACGCCTTCCGCGAATTTGCGCGCGATTCGGCGCCGCTGTTCCACAGCCTGATCGAGGAACGCGACGCCTACATGGCGGCCCGGCTGCAACAGGAGGCTCGTTACGCGCCGGCGGTGCGGCGGGTGCTGGTGGTGATCGGCGCCGGTCACCTGCACGGCCTGGCCCAGCGGCTTGCCGGCAACGACGATGACCCCGATGCAGCGGTGGCGGCACTGCAGCGGATCCCGCCGGCGGCGCGCTGGCCGAAATGGCTGGCCGTCGGCCTGGTGCTGGCAGTGTTCGCGTTGATCGCATTCGCTTTCCATCGCAACACCGCGCTCGGTACCGCGGCCTTGCGCGACTGGATCCTGTTCACCGGCGGATTCGCCGCGCTGGGCGCCGTGCTGGCCGGCGGACACCCGCTGAGCGTGCTGGCCGCTTTCATCAGCGCGCCGTTGAAGCCATTCCGCCCCGGCGTGCCGTCGGGTGCCTTCGCCGGCATGGCCGAGGTGCTGGCGCGGCGTCCGCGCGTAGCGGACTTCGAGGCGCTCAAGCAGCAGCTGGCGCACTGGACCGGCTGGTGGCGCAATCGCGTCGCCCGCACCCTGCTGGTGTTCATGCTGGTCAATCTCGGCACCATCGTCGGCGAGTATCTGGCCGGCTACCACATCCTCAAGGCCGTGCTGTGAGTCAGGCATGAGGCTCGCACGCTGGCTGTTCCCGCCGCAGTGGGCGCATCGCGATGCCGCGGTGCGCCTGCGCGCGGCTCGCGAATCGACTGCACCGGCGCTGCTGGCAGAACTGCCGCGGCTGCTCCGCGAGGATCCGGATGCCCGGGTGCGCCGTGCGGCGCTGGACCGGCTGCACGACCTGGGTCTGGCGCAGGAACGGGCGCACGACGACCCCGACCCCGCGCTGCGCGAGCAGGCGCAGCGTTTGTACCTCGACCTGCTGGCCGGTCGTCACGTCGAAGCGCCACCGCTGGCCGCGCGCCTGCGCCTGCTGACGGCGATCGACACTCCCGCCGTGCTGGAGCGCATCGCCCGCGACGGCGCCGAAACCGAGCTGCGCGCCGCGGCGCTGGCGCGCAGCACGCGCGCAGCCTTTCTGACCGAGCGAGCGCTGGAGGATGCCGATGTCTCGCTGCGGCTGGCCGCGCTGGCTCGCATCGAGGACGCCGATCAACTGCAGCGTCTGGCTGAGCGCGCGCGTCGCCAGGACAAGCGCGTGCAGCGCGCGGCGCTGGAGCGCTTGCAGGCGCTGCGGCTGCGCGCGGGCGATCCGGCGCTGCATGCACGGCGGGCGCTGGACGCCTGCCTGATGCTGGAGCGGGCGGCGGTTGTGCCGACCTCGGTGCCGGCCGTCCTGGACGCTGCGGCCACGATCTGGGAATCGCTGGACTCTGCGGCGCGGTCACTCATGCAGGAGCGCTACCGTCGCGCCCGCAGCGTGCTCGCAGCGACGTTGCCGGAGGTGCGCGCCGAGCGCGAATGCCTGCGCGCCATCGGGCAACGCCTGGACGCCCTGCATCCGGCCACAGAAGCATCCGAGATCGATGCGCTGCTGCGTGACGCCCATGGCGTGTTGGCCGCGCCGGGTCAGCTCGAAGCCGAACGCGAGCTACTGGCCGCGCGGCTGACGGCGCTGGCCCGGTGCGTCGCCGCCAGTGCAGCCGTGGCGGAGCGCGTACCCGAGCCGGTCCACCCCAGCGCGCCGGTGGCGCCGCCCGCGCCCGCCGTGCAGGCACTGGCGGCGCAGGCGCGCTTCGAGTCGCAGCGGGCGATCAGCTGTGCGCAGGCGCCCGGCGCAATGGCTGTTGCCGCGGCCGAGCCGTCATCCATCGCAGCCGACGGCGAGTCGCTGGCCGCTGCGCTCGAGGCGGCACTGGCCGACGGCGACAGCCAGCGCATCGCAACGTCGCGCAGCATCGTCATGCAGCACGTGCAGGACGGCCGTTTGCCGCGATTGCCCGCGCGCCTGCGCCGCGCCCTGGCCGAGGCCGACCGCCACGCGCACTGGCAGCAGTGGGCGCAGCGCCAGCAACGCGAAGCGCTCTACCGCGAAGCCGCTGCGCTGATCGGCAGCGGCCTGCATCCCGATGCCTTGTCCACCCGCGTCGCCGAGCTGCGCGCGCGCTGGCGTGCGCTGGATACTGCCGATGGCGAGATCGGCGCCCGGGCGAACGCGATGCGCCAGCAATTTGCGCGCCGGTTCCAGGGGCTTTGCGCGCGCGCCCTGGCGCCTGCGCGTGGCTATTTCGAGCAGCGCGACGTCTTGCGCAAGACGCGTTCCGCGGAAATCGAACAACAGCTCGCCGCGGTTGCGCCGGAAGCGGTCGCCGATCTTGCCGCCGATGCCTTGCGCGCACGCCGGCAGCAGCTGACGGCGGCGCTGCGCGGTCTGGCTGAACTGGATCCCGCCACCCGCCCTGCCCTGGCGAAGCAGTTGAAGTCAGCCCTCGCCGTGGTCGATGCGCGACTGGCGGCGCTTGCGGCCGGCACGGCGCAATCCTGGGCGGCGCTGCGCGCGGAGGTCGAGACGATCGCTGTGCTGGAGGATGCCGCCGATGCGGCATCGCGAGTGCGCGCCCTGCTCGCCCGTCGCCGCAACCTGCCTCGTGCTGCGCGCGGCAACGCCGACGCAGCGCGTATCGAAGCCGTCGCCACCCTGGTGTTCGCGCGTGCCGAGGCGGTGTCAGCAGAGCAGGCGCAGGTCGCTGCGCAGCAGCGAACGGAAGCCGAACGTCTGCTGGCGGCACTGGATGCGCTGGACCCCGCAGACGGCACCGCCGTTGCGCAGTGGCGCGCGCTGCAACGCGACTGGGCTGCGCTGGGTGCCGTCGACGCCGCGTTGCGGCAGCGCTGGCGCGATGCCGATCAGGGATGGCAACGGCGTGCGGCATCCGCCGCCGTCGCGGCACGCTGGGATGTCTGGACGGCACGCCTCGCTGTCGCCCATGCCGGCGCCGCGACAGAGCGCGGCAACGCCACGCAACTGACGCTGAGCGTGGTCGAGATTGAAGAACTGGCCGGGCTGCCCAGCCCCGCAGAAGATGCCGTGCACCGTGAAGCCCTGCGCCTGCAGCGTCTGCGCGCCGCCCTCAGCGAGGGCCGGCGCGAAAGCGACGACGATCGCCTGCGGCGGCTGCTGGACACCTGGTGCATGACCTGTACGGACAGCGACGCCACGCAGCGTTTCCGCTTTGCCCAAGCGTTTTCGGTACTGCGCGAACGTACGCGGCAAAACTGAGCCGTCAAGGCCGACTCAATCGCGACTTCGCGACTGCGGGCGCAAATTCGCTGTTGACAAGACGATGGGGCTTGCGTACGGTCGGGCCATGTTTGCGCGATTCGCCGCCCACGCTCCTGCCCGTACCGGCCTCGTTGCCGGGGCGCCGGTGCATGCGAATCTGCGGCTTCCCACGTCAACCCTGATCCTTCTGGCGGTCCTTCTTATTACCCACGGAGGTGCGGGATAAGGGCGCGCGTCTAGAAATCAGACGAACAACCAGAACCCCGCACCCTCACCGGATGCGGGGTTTTTTTTCGCCTGATTTCACTCACGCCCGGCACCCGCGCGCAGCGGAGCAGCCATGAGCACAGCATCGTTCCCCCACGCTGGACACGCGGCCCCCAACGAACCGGACGCCGCGCCCGGTCGCGTGCTGATCTTCGACACCACGCTGCGCGACGGCGAGCAGGCGCCGGGCTGCAGCATGACGCGCGCGCAGAAGCTGCGCCTGGCGCGAATCCTCGACGAACTCGGGGTCGACATCATCGAGGCCGGGTTTCCCGCGGCTTCGGACGAGGACGCCGCGGCCGTGTCCGCGGTCGCCGCCGCGGCGCACCGCGCGCGCATCTGCGCGCTGGCGCGCTGCCAGGAATCCGACATCGTGGCCGCCGCGCGCGCCGTGGAGACAGCTGCGCAAGCGCGCATCCATGTGTTCATCGCCACCAGTCCGATCCACCGCGAACACAAGCTGCGCATGAGCCGCGCGCAGGTTCTGGACGCCGCGATCGCCGGCGTGCGCCGGGCGCGCGCGCTGTGCGACGACGTCGAGTTCTCGGCCGAAGATGCGCTGCGCACCGAACCGGAATTCCTGATCGAGGTCTTCGGCGCGGTGATCGCCGCCGGCGCGAGCACCATCAACGTGCCCGATACGGTGGGCTACACCACGCCGGCCGAGATCGCCGCGCTGTTCGCGCGCCTGCGTCGCGAGGTCGCCGGGATCGGGCGTGCCGTGCTCAGCACGCACTGCCACGACGACCTCGGCATGGGCGTGGCCAACAGCCTCGCCGCGGCGGAAGCGGGTGCGCGCCAGATCGAGTGCACCCTGAACGGCATCGGCGAGCGCGCCGGCAACGCCGCGCTCGAAGAGGTCGTGATGGCGCTGCGCACGCGCGCCGATCGTTTCGCGCTGAGTACCGCGATCGACAGCACGCGCCTGTACGCGGCGTCGCGCGCACTGAGCGGCATGATCGGCCTGGAGGTGGCGCGCAACAAGGCCATCGTCGGCGACAACGCTTTCGCGCACGAAGCCGGCATCCATCAGCACGGCATGCTCGCCAACCGCGCGACGTACGAAATCATGCACCCGGAGGACGTCGGTTTCCCGCACACGCGGTTGGTGCTGGGACGTCACAGCGGCCGTCACGCCCTGCGCGAACGCATCAGCACGCTGGGGTTGAGCGTGGATGCGCAACGCTTCGAGCTGCTGTTCGCCGAGTTCAAGGCACTGGCCGAAAGCAAGCGCGAAGTCCTCGATGCGGATGTCGAAGCGCTGGTGCTGGGTGCCACCGTGCATGCGCGCGGACCATGGACGCTGGCGGCGCTGCATGTAGGCACCTATGTCGGCGGGGCCTCGATCGCATCGCTGCATTTGCGCCACAACGATGGCCGCAGCGCGCGCGAAACAGCGACCGGCAACGGTCCGGTGCACGCGACCATGGCGGCGCTGGTGCGCGCCTCCGGTCTCGATCTGGAGATCGTCGAGCTGCGGGTGCGCAGCATCGGCTTCGGTGCCGGCGCGCAGGGCGAGGCGGTGTTGCGCGTGCAGCACGCGGCGCAGGAATTGCGCGGCCGCGGCGCCAGCACCGACATCGTCGAGGCCGCGGCGCTGGCGATGCTCGAGGTCGTCAATCGCATCGAACGCACGCACCCGCAGCTCGCAACCCTCTCTCCAACCCACCGCAGCGGAAACCTGACTCATGACGATCTCGACCAGCACGTATCTGTGGCATGACGGCCGCATCAAGCCGTGGCAGGAGGCGACGGTCCACGTCGGCGCCCACGTGCTGCATTACGGCTCCTCGGTATTCGAGGGCGAGCGCGTGTACGCCACGCCGCAGGGGCCGCGCTATTTCCGCCTGGCCGAGCACACCGCGCGGCTGTTTCGCTCCGCACGCATCCACGATCTGAACATCCGCCACACCCCGGCCGAGATCGACCAGGCCTGCGCCGAGGTGGTGCTCGCCAACGGGCTGAGCAGCGCCTATGTGCGGCCCCTGGTGTACCGCGCGGGATTCACCTTCAGCCTCGCCCCCGACGCCAGCATCCCGGTGGAGGTGGCGATCATGGCGGTGGCCTGGGGCAACCTGCATGGCGCCGCTGCCGTGCGCGACGGCATCGACGTCTGCGTCTCGTCCTGGCACCGGCCCGCACCCAACACCCTGCCCTGCGGCGCCAAGGCCGGCGGCAATTATCTTTCCAGCCAGCTGATCGCGCAGGAGGCCAAGCGCGGCGGCTACGCCGAGGGCATCGCGCTGGCGCCCAATGGTCTGCTCAGCGAAGGCGCCGGGGAGAATCTTTTTCTGGTGCAGCGCGGCCGACTGTACACGCCGCCGGTGGCCGCCGGCATTCTCGCCGGCATTACCCGCGACAGCGTGCTGACACTGGCCGCCGATCTCGGCATCGAGGTGGTCGAGTGCGATCTGCCGCGCGAGATCCTGTACACCGCCGACGAGGTGTTCCTGACCGGCACCGCGGCCGAGATCACGCCGGTGCGTTCGGTCGATCGCAAGACGGTTGGCGACGGCATCCCGGGGCCGCTGACGCGCGCGCTGCAGGATGCGTTCTTCGGCCTGTTCGATGGTCGCCATGCCGACCGCCACGGCTGGCTGACACCGCTGCAGGCCGGCGCCGCGGCGGTCCATCATCCGCATTGCGCCACCGCCCCGTCGCTGGAGCTGGCCTGATGTCCGCGCGCACGCTGCTCGACAAGCTCTGGGACGCGCATCAAGTCACGGCGGAGACGCCGGACACGCCGGCGCTGCTGTACATCGACCTACATCTGGTGCACGAGGTGACCTCGCCGCAGGCGTTCGCGGAGCTGCGCGCGCGCAGCCTGCGCGTGCGCCATCCCGAGCGCGCCCTGGCCACGCTGGATCATTCCACCCCAACCCTGGCGGCCGATGCACAGGGCCGGCTTCCCTACGCCACGCCCGAAGCCGAAGCGCAGGTGCGCATGCTCGAACGCAACTGCCGCGAGTTCGGCATCGAGCTGCTGGGCATGGAGCACCCGCAACGCGGCATCGTGCACGTGATCGGCCCGGAGCTGGGAGCAACCCAGCCGGGGATGACCATCGTCTGCGGTGACAGCCACACCAGCACCCATGGCGCCTTCGGCGCTTTGGCTTTCGGGATCGGCACCAGCGAGGTCGGCCACGTGCTGGCCAGCCAGTGCCTGCTGCAACGCAAGCCCAGGGCCATGGCGATCGAGGTGCACGGGCGTCTGCAGCCCGGCGTCAGCGCCAAGGACCTGGTGCTGCACATCATCGGCCGCATCGGCATCGGCGGCGGCACCGGCTGCGTGATCGAGTACCGCGGCGAGGCGATCCGCGCGCTGTCGATGGAAGAGCGCATGACCGTCTGCAACATGTCGATCGAGGCCGGCGCGCGCGCCGGCATGATCGCCCCGGACGAGATCACCTTCGCATGGTTGCAAGACCGTCCGCGCGTGCCGCAAGGCGCCAACTGGCAACGCGCCCTGGCGCGCTGGCAGGAGCTGCATAGCGACGCCGACGCCCGCTTCGACCAGATCGTCGAGATCGATGCCGGCGCGGTCCACCCGACGCTCAGTTACGGCACGCATCCCGGCATGGTCATGGCCATCGACGCCACCGTACCCGCCGCAAGCGACGAGCAGACCCGACGCGCGCTGGCCTACATGGGCCTGCAGGCCGGTGCGAACCTGCTGGGCACGCCGGTGGATGTGGTGTTTGTCGGCAGTTGCACCAACGGACGCCTGTCCGATCTGCGCGCGGCGGCGGCGGTGCTCAGGGGTCGCCGCGTCGATGCGCGCGTACGCATGCTGGTGGTGCCCGGCTCGGCCGCGGTCAAACAGGCCGCCGAACGCGAGGGCCTGCACGAGGTGTTTCGCGCCGCCGGCGCCGAGTGGCGCGAACCGGGCTGCTCGATGTGCATCGCCATGAACGGCGACCTGGTGGCGCCGGGCCAGCTCGCGGTCAGCACCAGCAACCGCAATTTCGAGGGCCGCCAGGGCCCGGGCGCGCGCACCGTGCTGGCCAGCCCGGCCAGCGCCGCCGCCGCCGCCGTGGCCGGGCATATCGCCGATCCACGCACCTACCTGCCTATGGAGGCGATGGCATGAACCCGATCCGGCAAGTGCATTCGCGCACGCTGGTGCTGGCACACCAGAACATCGACACCGACCGCATCATCCCGGCGCGCTTCCTCACCACCACCGAGCGCAGCGGCCTCGGTCGCCATGCGTTTCAGGACTGGCGCTACCGTGCCGATGGCTCGCCCGACCCCGCCTTCGTGCTCAACCGACCCGAGGCGCGCGGCTGCGAAATCCTGGTCGCGGGACGCAACTTCGGCTGCGGCTCTTCGCGCGAGCACGCGCCGTGGGCGCTGCTCGATGCCGGCCTGCGCGCGGTGATCAGCAGCGAAATCGCGGACATCTTCCGCGCCAACGCGCTCAAGAACGGCCTGCTGGCGATCACCGTGGAGGCCGCCGAACACCGTTTCCTGCTCGAACATCCGGGCCTCGAATTGAACATCGACCTGGTCACTGCCGAGATCGAGCTTCCCGACGGCGGGCGCTTCGGCTTCGCGCTGGATGCCTTTGCGCGCCACTGCCTGCTCGAGGGTACCGACCAGCTCGGGTTTCTGCTGCATCACGATGCCGCCATCCGCCGCTATGAGGAGCAGCACGCCGCATGAACGCCCAGATCGTCTTGTTGCCCGGCGATGGCATCGGCCCCGAGGTCACCGCGGCCGCCGTGGCCTGTCTCGATGCCGTGGCCGAGATCCATGGCTATCGCTTCAGTTTCAGCGAGCACGTCATCGGCGGCGCAGCCATCGACGCCTGCGGTAGCGCCTTGCCCGAGACCACGCGCACGGCCTGCATCGCGGCCGATGCCGTATTGCTGGGTGCGGTCGGCGGGCCGAAGTGGTCCGACCCGCGCGCACCGGTGCGCCCCGAACAGGGTCTGCTGGCGTTGCGTGCGGCGATGGGCGTGTACGCCAACCTGCGCCCGGTGCAGGTGCACCCGCGCGCTGCGCAGTTCTCGCCGTTGCGCGTCGAAAAACTGCGCGATGTGGACTTGCTGTTCGTGCGCGAGCTGACCGGCGGCATCTACTTCGGCGCCAAGACGCGCGACGCCGCGGGCGCATCCGACCTGTGCAGCTACAGCGTGGTCGAGATCGAGCGCGTGCTGCGGCGCGGCTTCGAGCTGGCGCGCACGCGCCGACGCAAGCTGACCTCGGTCGACAAGGCCAACGTGATGGAAACCTCGCGGCTGTGGCGCGAGACCGCGCAGCGGCTGGCCGGCGAGTACCCCGAGGTGAAGCTCGAGCACCAGCTGGTCGATTCCATGGCCATGCTGCTGCTGACGCGCCCGGCCGATTTCGACGTGATCGTCAGCGAGAACCTGTTCGGCGACATCCTCACCGACGAGGCCGCCGCGATCGCCGGCTCGCTGGGCCTGCTGCCCTCGGCCTCGCTGGGCGACGGCCCGCGCGGTCTGTACGAGCCGATCCACGGCTCGGCGCCCGACATCGCCGGCCGCGGCATCGCCAATCCGGCCGGGGCAATTGCCAGCGCAGCGCTGCTGCTGCGCCATTCGCTGGGCCGCGAGGCCGCGGCCTGCGCACTCGAGAGCGCGCTCTGGCTGGCGCTCGATGACGGCGTGCTGACGCCCGATCTGGGCGGCCACCATGGCACATCGGATCTCACCGCAGCGGTGATCGGCCATCTATGGTCGCAATCGGCGGTGGATGCCGCGGTGGCACGCGCATGAACCGGCGCTCCGAGCATCCGCACGAGACCATTCCGGATTTGCCAGCAGGCGAGTCATCCATCACTCATGGCAGCCCTGAGCCGGTTCATGGCGTCCCGAAATCGTTGCGCAGTGATGTCATCAAGACCGGCCCCGATCGTGCCCCGGCGCGGGCGATGCTGCGCGCTACCGGACTCGACGATGCGGCCCTGGCGCGGCCGCTGGTGGCGGTGGTGCATACCTGGTCCAACGTCTCGCCCTGCAACCTCAACCTGCGCGATCTGGCCG
>VFSW01008659.1_pt1 | contig 14587 bp, 9 predicted proteins | sample 5358111 | NCBI WGS metagenome assembly VFSW01 (sample SAMN11554181, study PRJNA540505) | mine drainage metagenome | isolation source: sediment from site ElyBrook_90M | place: USA: Ely Copper Mine, Vershire, VT | collected 2017 | reverse complement strand
TATTGGGACCAGGCTGGAGGGGCCAGAAAGCTGCAGGTTGCCAGGACGGCGCAGGCCACAAAGCACACTCGGCTGGACAGGAGGCCCAGATTCTGGATCATGGCACAAAACGCAGCATGTCGTCGCATTGGTTCTATTTTACGGGAGCACTTTGGTTTGTCAATAGGGACCCGAAGAAACCAGTACCACCATATCATTATTTATTACGCCTACATTACGGGGATCTGCTTATTGCATCGACCTGGTACGGCTTTTGCCGCAAATTTTGGCGCGGTCGCGCCCATCTGACACGAAGTTACGGGACATCATATCAGACTGGCGATTCCGAAACTGTAGACGATTTTGTAGCTGTGAAGAGAGAGCGGCGATCGAAGGGTCGGGCACGCCCTCAACCGCCCCACCTTCGGCCCACGGCCAGGTGATGTTCAGCACGTTCAGGTGCTGGGGATCAAGAAGTGGGCCGACCGGCGGCTCCGTCCTGAAGGCTTCCCCAAGAATGGCGTCCTCGAAGCGAAGGTGCGCCCTCCGGATACGCTCAACATGAGCACAGCGGCGATGCTCGAGAGCTACCGTTCGCTGGGGCTCGTCAAGGCCATGGCGGCAGGCAAGCTTCTCCTTCCAGGCGATCCTGACAAGCGCATGACGGTCGACCGCCTGGCGGCGCGTCTGCGAAGGCAAAACCGACCAGGATGGCCATCCACCTGGCGCAGGGGCTCACGGAGCAGGCGCGGGGGGAGTTGGAGCGGCTGATCCAGGACTATCCGAATTTTTCGGAGGCGCACGCGGCGCTGGCGACGGCATATTACCGGCTGAAGCGGACCGAGGACGGCAACCGCGAGGCCGCGGAGGCGCGGCGGGTACGGGAGGAGGCGCAGAAGGAGATGGAGGAAAAGCGCAAGCGGACCGGCAAACGGTAGCGGCGGGGCTCACCCCGGCTGCATGGCGCGATAGTGCTACTGTTTGAAGATGAGCAAGCTGCTGTGTCTGCTCGCGCTGCCGTGCGGGCTGTACGCGCTGGGGCAGGTTTCGTATGTCGAGACCACGGCGCGGCCGGGCAGCTTTCCCATCGCCTCGGGCGGGACCTGCGCCGCCATCTATGTGGATGCGGCCGATTATCCGGGCGTCCTTCGCGCCGCGGGCGACCTGCAGGCGGACATCGAGCGGGTCACCGGCTGCCGGCCGGCCATCACCCACGACGCCGGCGCAGCCGGCCCCCTGATCGTCATCGGCTCAATGGAGCAAAGCCCGCTTGTCCAACGGCTGGCGGATACGGCGGCCATCGCGGGCAAGTGGGAATCGTTTCTGACGCAGGCGGCGGGCCGCGCGCTGGTGATCGCCGGCAGCGATAAGCGCGGCGCGATCTACGGCATCTACGATCTCTCCGAGCAGATCGGCGTCTCACCGTGGTATTGGTGGGCCGACGTTCCCGTGGCGCATCGGGACGCGCTGTTCGTAAAGCCCGGCAGGTTCGTGCAGGGCGAGCCGGCGGTGAAATATCGCGGCATCTTCCTGAACGACGAAGCGCCGTCCCTTTCGGGCTGGACGCGGGAGAAGTTCGGCGGCTTCAACCACAACTTCTACGTGAAGGTTTTCGAGCTGTTGCTGCGGCTGAAGGGCAACTATTTGTGGCCGGCCATGTGGGGCAGCGCATTCAACGAAGACGACCCGTTGAATCCCAAGCTGGCCGACGAATACGGCATCGTGATGGGCACTTCGCATCACGAACCCATGCTGCGCGCCCAGCAGGAATGGAAGCGGCACGGCAAGGGCGCGTGGAACTACGCGACCAACGCGGACGCGCTGCGCGCCTTCTGGGGGCAGGGGATCGCGCGCAACCGGGCCTACGAGAGCATCGTGACGCTGGCCATGCGCGGCGATGGCGACATGCCCATGACCGGCAGCCCCGACATGCGCGCGAACATGGCGCTGCTCGAAAAGATCGTGGCCGATCAGCGCGCGATCCTGGCCCGGTACTTCGGGCCGGATCTTTCCAAAGTGCCGCAGGATTGGGCGCTCTACAAAGAGGTGCAGGAGTATTACGAGGCGGGCATGCGCGTGCCGGACGATGTCACCCTGCTCTGGTGCGACGATAACTGGGGTAACATCCGCCGCCTGCCCACCCCCGAGGAACGCAAGCGAAGCGGCGGCGCCGGCATCTACTATCACTTCGACTATGTGGGCGGGCCGCGCAATTATAAGTGGCTGAATACAAATCCGATCGCGAAAGTATGGGAACAGATGAACCTGGCGTATGAGTACGATGCGCGGCGCATCTGGATCGTGAACGTGGGCGATCTGAAGCCCATGGAGTTTCCGATCGAGTATTTCCTGAGCCTGGCCTGGAATCCGAAGCGCTGGCCGCACGAGAAAACCGCGGAATTCGGCCGATTGTGGGCGGAACGCGAATTCGGGCCCACTTACGCCGCGGATATCGCGGATATCGTCGCCAAATATACCAAATACAACGGCAGGCGCAAGCCGGAGCTGCTGGAGCCGGGCACCTTCAGCCTGGAGCATTATGACGAAGCCGATGCGGTGATGGCCGATTGGAAAGCCGTCCGGGAAAAGGCCGAACGGATCTACAACCTGCTGCCCGCCGACGCCAGGGACGCATTCTTCGAGCTGGTTCTCTATCCCACCAAAGCCTGCGAGATCGTGAACGAGTTGTATATCGCGGCCGCGAAGAACCACTTGTACGCCGGCCAGGGGCGCGCCAGCGCCAACGACTACGCCGCGCGGGTGCGCGAGTTGTTTCAGGCCGACGCGGACTGGTCGGCCACTTACAACCATACGCTGGCCGGCGGCAAGTGGGATCACATGATGGACCAGACGCACATCGGCTACACCGGCTGGCAGCAGCCGGCTGCCAACGTCATGCCCGCGGTGACCACCATCGAGGTTCCGCAAGCCGCCAGGATGGGCGTCGAGCCGGCCCGGTTGCAGTTTGACGCGTTCAACCAGCCCCGCCGATCCGTGGTCGTCTACAACCGGGGACGCGCGCCGTTCGCATTCTCGGCGGTGTCCAGCGCGCGCTGGATTATGCCGCACAAGGCGCGCGGCACGGTCGAAAAAGACGAGCGCCTGTGGATCAGCGTGGACTGGGACAAGGCTCCGGCGGGTTCCACGGAGGGTTTCGTGAAGATCAAGGGAACCGGGAGCGAGATCACCGTAAAGGTGGCCTTGTTCAACCCGGCTGAGATTGGCCGCGGCTCCCTGCAGGGCTTCGCGGAGGCGGACGGCTACGTGTCGATGGAAGCCGCGCATTACGCTTCGAGCATTCCGTCGGGCGATGCCCGTTGGGAGAGGTTGGACGATTACGGGCGCACCCTGTCGGCGATGACCGTCATGCCGCCGTCGGCCACCGCGCAGCAGGGTGCTCCCTCTCTGCAGTACCGTATGTACCTGTTCGATCCGGGAAAAGTGGAAGTGCACACCATCATCGCGCCGACGCTGAACTTCGTGCCGGGGCGCGGGCTCCGGTTCCAGGTTGCCTTCGATGGCCAGCCGCCGCAAACCATCGACGCCCTGGCCCATGATTCGTTACATGACTGGGAGGAGTCCGTCAAAGACAATGTGCGCGATGTCCGGTCCACTCACGTATTGACGGGTTCGGGCTATCATGTTCTGAAGTACTGGATGGTGGATCCGGGCGTGGTGCTGGAAAAGATTGTCGTCGATTTAGGCGGCATGCAGCCGAGCTATCTCGGGCCGCCGGAAAGTTATTCCGCAGGATATCTATGGAGCGATCACTGAAACTGTGTCTGTGCCTTGCCGCGTGCTGCGCCGTCGGATGGGCCGATGCTTCCAAGCCGTTGCTGATCCGGCATCCCACGATCGGCGGCGATAAGATCGCCTTCGGCTACGCCGGCGATATCTGGAGCGTGGGCCGCGAGGGCGGCGACGCGCGGCGCTTGACGGCGGGCGCCGGCAGGAAGTACGATCCATACTTCTCGCCGGACGGTAACTGGATCGCCTACACCGCGGACTCCTATGGCAATCCGGATGTCTTCGTCATTCCCGCCGCCGGCGGCGAGCCCCGCCGGCTTACCTATCATCCCGCCGCCGACATCGTGGCCGGCTGGAGTCCGGATTCCAAGAGTATCCTGTTTGTCTCCAGCCGCGACAGCAGCACCGACCCGCCCAAGCTTTTTAGCGTTCCCCTGGAGGGCGGCTTTCCGGCGGAACTGCCGCTGCCCATGGGATCGAGCGGCGCCTACTCGCCGGATGGCTCGCGCCTGGCGTACACGCCCAAGTTCCAGTGGCAGGCAGCCTGGAAGCGCTATCGCGGCGGCCAGACCATGGCCATCTGGATCGCGCGCCTCTCGGACTCCCACGTCGAGAAGGTGCCGCGCGACAATTCGAACGACTTCAATCCCATGTGGGTGGGCAACCGCATCTACTTTCTTTCGGACCGCAATGGTCCGGCCGCCCTCTTCGCTTATGACACGGTTTCGCACGGCGTCACCCAGGTGGTGGCCAATCGGGGACTGGATTTCAAGTCGGCCGGCGCCGGCGCGGACGCCATTGTCTACGAGCAGTTCGGCTCGCTGCATCTTTACGACCTCAAATCCAGGCTCGACAGGACCGTCAGCGTGCGCCTGCCGGGCGAATTTCGCGAGGCGCCGCCGCATTTTGAAAAGCTGGAAGCCCGGCGCATTATGAACGCCAACATCTCGCCCACCGGGGCGCGCGCGGTCTTCGAGATCCACGGCGAAATTGTTACGGTGCCGGCCGAGAAGGGCGATATCCGCAACCTCACCAATAGCCCGGCGGTGGCCGACCGCGATCCCGCCTGGTCGCCGGACGGCAAGCGCATCGCCTGGTTTTCGGACGAATCCGGCGAATACGCGCTGCGCATCCGCGACCAGAACGGCCTGGGCGAGGTCACCACAATCAACCTGGGCAATCCTCCGTCGTACTTCTATTCGCCGGTGTGGTCGCCGGACAGCAAGAAGATCGCTTACACGGATAAGCGCCTCAACCTGTGGTATGTGAGCGTGGAGCAGGGCGCGCCGGTGAAGGTCGATACGGATTACTATGAAAGCCCGGTTCACACGCTGAATCCCACATGGTCGCCCGATAGTAAGTGGCTGGCCTATACCAAACAACTCCCCAGCCATCTGCATGCCGTGAATATCTACGGGCTGGACTCGGCGAAGAGTAACCAGGTCACGGACGGCTTCAGCGACGCTCTCTATACGGATTGGGACAAGAGCGGCAAGTATCTGTATCTGACCGCCAGCACAGATGTGGGCCTGGGCGCGGGCTGGCTGGATATGTCCAGCATCGGCCGGCCGAGCACGCGTAGCGTCTACCTGGCGGTGCCGTCGAAGACCGACCCGTCGCCGCTGGCGCCCGAGAGCGACGAAGAGAAGGCCCCCGAAGCCAGGAAGGATGGGGCGGACGCCGCGGACAAAGACAAGGACAAAGACAAAGATAAGGACAAGGTGCCGCCCGCGGTAAAGATCGATTTCGAGGGTATTACGCAGCGTATCGTCGCGCTGCCCGTGCCCTCGCGCAATTATCAGGGCCTGTCGGCCGGGAAAGCGGGTGAAGTGTTCCTGCAGGAAGCTCCGGCGGTTTTCAACGGCGATGGTCCGGCGCCGGTCGCCATTCAGAAATTCGATCTCAAGAAGCGCAAGACCGACAAGGTGCTGGATAACGTCACCGCGTTTGTCATCTCCGCCAGCGGGGAAAAGGCCCTGTACAAGCAGGGCGAGCAGTGGCGCATCGCCCCCGCGGGCGAACCGCCCAAGCCGGACGCCGGGCCGCTGAAGCTGGCGGACATGGAAGTCTACGTGGATCCGCGCGCGGAGTGGCGGCAGATGTACCACGAAGTGTGGCGCATCGAGCGCGACTTCCTATACGATCCGAACGCCCACGGGCTCGACCTGGCGGCGGCCGAGGAGTTCTACGCGCCATTCCTGGACAACATTTCGTCGCGCGACGACCTGAATTACCTGTTTACCGAAATGCTGGGCAACCTGACGCTGGGCCACGTATTCATCCGCGGCGGCGACCAGCCGGAACCGCCCAAGATCCGGGTGGGGCTTCTGGGCGCGGACTACACCGTCGAGAACGGACGGTACCGCTTCGCCAAAGTCTATGACGGCGAGAACTGGAATCCGCACCTGCAGGCGCCGCTGACGCAACCCGGCGTCAATGTCAAAGCCGGCGATTACCTGCTGGCCGTGAACGGGCGCGAGGTGCGCGGCGCCGACGAAGTCTACAGCTTCTTTCAGGAGACCGCCGGCAAGCAGGTGGTGCTGAAGGTGGGCGCCGATCCGGGCGGCAAGGACGCGCGCGAAGTGACCGTGGTCCCGGTGGAAAACGAGTTCGGGCTGCGCCACCTGGACTGGGTCGAATCCAACCGCCGCAAGGTGGACCAGTTGAGCGGCGGCCGGGTGGCCTACGTGCATCTGCCCGACACGGCCAACGGCGGCTACACCAATTTCAACCGCTACTTCTTCGCGCAGGTGGGCAAGGACGCGGCCATTCTGGATGAGCGCTTCAATCACGGCGGCGACCTGGCCGATTACATCATCGATCATCTGCGGCGGCCGCTGCTGAGCCTGATCACTTCCCGCGAGGGACACGACTTCTCCAGCCCCGCGGGCGCCATCTATGGGCCCAAGGTGATGATCGTCAACGAATTCGCGGGATCGGGCGGCGATGCCATGCCGTGGTATTTCCGCAAGGCGGGTATCGGCCCGCTGGTCGGCACGCGCACTTGGGGCGGGCTGGTGGGTATCTACGATTATCCGGAGCTGATCGATGGCGGCGGCGTGACCGCGCCGCGCGTGGCCATCTTCGGTCTGAAGGGCGAGTGGGAAGTGGAGAACCACGGCATCGCCCCGGACGTGGAAGTGGAGATGGACCCGGCCTTAGTGCGCCAGGGACACGATCCGCAACTCGAAAAGGCCGTGGAGGTGGTCATGGAGAAACTCAAGACTAACCCACCCCCGGAATACAAGAAGCCTGCGTACCCGAACTATCACCAGAGCCTGACGCCGCAATAAGTCCGCGCCGGAAGCCGTTTATGCCGGGCGCGGCTTGCGGCCCATGTCGCCCAGCAGGCCGGCCGAGAGGCTTTTGATCTCGGGCGGCGCGCTGGTCAGCAGCCAGGCCAGCGTGGAGACGGTGGCCCAGGGCGTGCCGATGTTGACAAAGCGATGCCGGGGATCTCCCAGGTGGTTGGCGGGCGGGGCAAAGCCGGCGTTGCCGACCAGATCGAAGATGTAGCGCGCCGCCGCCTTGGGATCCGCGAGGCCCGCTTCCACCTCGCTCATCTTGGCCTCGGCGGCGTTGAAGAGCTTTCCGAATCCCTCGTGCTGGCTGTAAAACAGGCCCATGGGCTCCTCGGCGTCCGGCAGGATGGAATCGTCGTGGGTGCGCTTATACCGCCGGTATGTGCTGGCCAGTTTCAGGTCGCCCAGCCCGACGCCCAGCGCCCAGACGCGGAACCAGGCGTTCCATAATTCGAAATCGCGCCAGGAAGTGTAAGCCGCGCTGGCGGTGCGGTCGTTGTTGGTGCGATCCACTTCATGCACGCGCGCGACGTACTCAAAACGGTCCACGGTGAAGTCGTCGTCCTTCAGGGCTTTCAGCAAACGGGACGCCAGCGCGTTGGTCACCTCCATGGACGAGGCCAGGCCGCGCGAAAAGATGGCGTCCAGGAAGCCGCTGCCCGCGCCGCCGGCCATGACCGCCCAGCGATCGCCGACGGTCTGTTTCAGGGATATCTGCAGCCGGTCCGAAGAGACCCAGTCGCGCACCGGCTTGGCGTCCTTGAATTGCTCGTAGATGCTGGGGAAGCGCCCCAGGAACTGGCGCCACTCCTGATCGGGCGTGATATCGGTGGGTTTGGGGAACTTGCGGATATCCAAACTAAGTCCCACGCTGACCAGCTTATTGGTGGATCCGCGGCGGTTGTCGAACGGGATCACCCAAACCCAGCCGCCGTCGAACAAGTGGTGGCAGGTGCCCTGATACCAGCGCCGCGGCGCTTGGGGCACGCCGTGGGGCAGACTCAGGCCGTCATAGGGCTTCACGTCGATCATGTGGGTGAACAGGCAGCGGGTGTTGGTCTTGCAGCGGATGGGATCGTCGCGCAGGTTCCACATGCGCGAGAGCACGTGCCCGCCGCCGGACGCATCGGCGATGAAGCGCGCGCGGATGGTCTCACCCTTGTCGGTCTCGATGCTGACGCCCTGCCGGTCCGGTTCGACATTTTTGGCGCGGGTATGGTATTTCACCGTGCAGCCGTGATGGATCGCCGTGTAGGTCAGATAGGCGTCGGTATCCTGGCGGTACAGATGCGCTTCGTAGCCTTCGCGGTAGGGCGGGATGACCAACTGGGTGGACTCTTCCGGCCTTTGGTGCTGGCCTTCGTGGTGGAGCATGAAGCCGAAGTTGGTCTTGATCCCGAAAGCCGAGGAAACATGCTCGTGAGCCACCTTGCCGGAATTGAACTCGGTTTTGAATTCCGGAACGCCGAAGCGTTCCGCCATGATTTTGATCATGCGGAAGGTGTGCCGCACGGTGGATTCGCCGAGGGCGAAGCGGGGGTGCGTGCCGGCGTCGATGATGACAACCTTGGCCCCATTACAGGCCAGGATGATGCCCAGCATGCTGCCTTCGAAACCCGCGCCCAGAATGGCTACGTCGTATGGTTCGTTCATATCGGGGAGTGCTCCTCTTTTTCAGATTTGAATGATGGTCCGGCCCGGGGAGGGCGGGGCGCTTCTGGCGCCGGATGCGCCGGAGCGCACGCCGCACATTTCGGCGAACCTGGCTTCGGTGGCCTGGATGCGTCCGGCGACCACGCGCATGGCGCGCAGCAGAATCTCGACGCCCAGCTCGCCGTCTTCGCGAAAGAGCGCGGTGAGGTCCGCGCCGGCGATGCGCAGCGCGGTGGTGCGTTCGCGCGCGCGCACCTGGAAGAGCGTGTCCTGGTGGTCCAGCAGCGACGACCAGCCAAACGCCTCGCCGGGCTGCACCGCCAGCACCGACACGGTGAAGCTGGGGGTGTGCAATTCGATATTCACGCTGCCGGAGGTCACCAGGTAGAAGTACTGGGACCGTTGGCGGTCGGTCAGGATGACCTCGTTCTCAGCGAAGGCGACTTCGGTGGCCAGCGACGCCAGCCTGGCGATGTGGCGGTCCGATAGGCCGCTGGTGAACTCGTGGCTCTTTAAGGTTTCGTTTAGCGTCAATTGCCCCATCCCAGGGTGAAATGCCGCGTGAAAGACCCCTCAGGCGGGTGTTTTCGCCGCGGTAGCCGTGGGGTAGCAATTCGGGTTCCAGGATGGCCGGGGATAAAGCCCCAGGCGCCTAAAAGCTGTAGCGCAGGGCCAGCATGGCGTGCGAGTTGCGGTTGTACTGGCCCAGGAAGTCCGAGGCGGCGCCGCGGATCAGGGTGTAGGCGGCGGTGGCGCGCCAGTGGGACCCGAAGGCCTGGGAGTATTCGAGCTTGGTCCAGGCGCCCTGGCCGTTCTGGCGCACGGCGGTTTCCAGGGCCACGCTGCGGTTGGTGTCGATGGTGTAGCCGGCGCGGGCCAGAAAGGCGCTGGTCAATCCGCGGTCCGGCTCGAAATCGAAAATCGAGCGGTGCAGGGTGACCACCTGCCCGGCATAACCCCCGATGAAGAACCATTCGCCGGCCTGCCGCTCCGCCTGCACCACGTACAGCACATACTCATCCTCCGTTTTAGTGGTGGAGGTGAAGTAAGCCGCCTCGGTCTTCAGGGTGACGCCTTTCAGCGGAATGGCGGCATCGCCGCCGTACATGCGCATCTGCGGATAGTAGCGGGCGATATCCACCGTGGGCGGCAGCGCCGAAGAGAAGTCGAACAGGGGCAGATTGTTGTACCCGTCGTAGAAGGACAGGGAGTACTCGGCCAAGCGTCCGATGTGGTTCCAGCGCGCGCCGAACTGGGAGCCGCCCGGGAGCGATGGCGCCAGTTCCTGAATGGCCAGGCCCGCCGGCAGGTTGGCCCAGCGCTGGTTGAACAGCGGAATCCGGCTGGGCGTGAACAGCGGCGCCCACACCAGGTCGATGGTGTCCGATTGTCCGCCGTAAGTGGCGCGGGCCGCGGTGATGCCCAGAAAATCGTTGTCCACCACGTCCAGGTAGTCGCGCGGAGCGAAGCGGTCGGTGGGGTTGAGAATGTCGGCCTTGCCCCAACGGATGAACTGCTTGCCCAACACTACGGTGAGCTTCTCTTTCGAGTAGGTGGCATTCAGTTGGCGGACCTCGAACGCCGGCCGGAGCCGTTGGCGGTCGTTCCAGGAAAGCTCCCAGGCGCGATCCACCTGCTCGTGTGTATCGGTGCGCGCGTCGATGCCGCCGGCGAACTGCCAGTCCGAATTCAGCTTGTAGAAACCCTCGTAGCGGAACAGGGCTTCGCCGACGGCTTGGCCGCTATCGTTGGGCGTGGTTTGCGGAAATGCGGTGAAATCGGTTTCGAGGAACCCGCGCCCGGTGAAGTTCTGCGCCAGGGCGGCGGCCGCGCAGGCCAGCAACCAGCAGCCGGCGCCAAGAGCGCGCGCGGTCACATCGGCCGCCGCAGCGCCTGCACGGTGAAATCGCCGTCCTTCATGGGCACGTTGTAGCGCACGTTTTCCAGCTTGAGGATGGTGCGGCTCTTGCGGCCCAGGTCGGTCATCTCCAGCAGGCGCGCCGTCCAGATGCCCTGGATATTCTGGATGTCTTTCTCCACCAGGCGGCGCACCAGCTTGTCCTTGGCGTAGTTCTCATACTGCACCGGAACGTAGTTGTCCTTGCGGATCCAGACGCGCGAGGAAGTGTATTGCGAGCTTTTGGTCTGCCTGGGTTTCGATTCGATGCGCCAGCACGGCGCGCCGTCGATGGCCTCTTCGCCTTGCAGGGTGAAGTCGTACTGGTTGACGTCGCGCTCCTCCAGGTCCTCGAAGCTGAAGTCGGTGCCGAAGAAGCGGGTGGAGCGGTCCTGCTGCGCGATGCGGCGGTCGCGGCCGATGGCGGGCGTCCACATCCACTGGTCGGACGAGCGGTCGGGGTGGTTCACCACCAGCAGCGCCACGCCCTTGACCTCGGCGGGTTCGGTGAAGCGGATGATGGCCTTGCTGTTGCCGTAAGAACCCAGGCGGTCCGACTGCCAGCTCTTCCTGGACACTTTGTTGTTCGCGCTGACGACTTCGAGCGAGCCTTCGTAGCGCTGGGAATCGGCGCGTCCGCGGCGCTGGGACTCGGCCACGATCTGGCGCGCATCCTGGGCCGCGGCCAGCGATGTCAGGGTCCATGTCAGAAGGACGAGGAGAACGGTGTTACTCATATTCGAGGGCCTCCACCAGCGAACCGCGCACGGCGGTCTCGGCCGGGAACAGGGCGGCGCCGAAGGCCGCACCCAGAATTACGGGCGCCAGCAGCGCCACGATGCCGAAGGGGAAAGTGTAATCGAGGGCGATGCCGGCGAAGCTCTGGCGCACGACGGTGAGCTGGTAGTAGAGATTGACGGCTCCGGCTCCGACGCCCAGAATCAGCCCGATGACGCCGATGGCCAGGGCCTCCATCCAGATGGTGTGGCGGATCTGGCGGCGCAAGCCGCCCACGGCGCGCAGCACGCCGAGTTCGCGCCGCCGGTCGGTAATCGAGACCGTCAGTGTATTCACGATGCCCAGAATGGCCACTAACACCGCCACGAAGAGCTGCAGGTAAGTCATGCCGAACCATTGGTCGGTCACGTTCATGACGTAACCGCGCACCTCCCGGTTGGAAAGCACGAAGAGGCGGCGCTGGTGGGCGAATTGGTCGAGGATGCGGGCCTTGACGTCGTCGGGCCGCGCGCCGCGCGCCAGGTAGACGCGGAAGACATCCACGGTATCGTCCTGCCATACGCGGCGGTAGAGCGCGCGGTCGATGAAGATGGTGCCCAACTGGTTGGAATAGTCTTTCAGGATGCCGGCGATGGGCAGCCGCAGGAGGCCGGAGGGCGAGGGAATCCCGATCACCTGGCCCAGCTTCAGCTTCTGCAACTGGGCGAGATTGTCGGCCACGATGATGCCGGTCTGCGCGGCGGCCGCACGATACATGGCGTCGAAATCGCCGGCGGTGACTTTGCGCCTGCGGGTGCGGCGCGCGATGCTGGCCGAATCGACCGCCACCAGCATCACGGGGCTGCCGCCGAAGTCGATGCGCACGATGCGCACCGGCTGCACCTCGGCGATGCCGGGAATCCGCCGCAAGCCATCGGCCATGCTCTCGGGGAAATGAAAGGTGCGGGTGGCGATCACCTCCGACGGGGTCACGAAGAAATCGGGGTTCATAGTGGTGTCCATCCACTCCTGGATGTCGGAGTAGCTGGCGCGCGCCAGGCCGCCCAGCGCGATCACCAGGGCCAGGGAGAGCATCAGCGCGGCCACGGTGGCGGAGGTGCGGCGCGGCGCTTGAATCAGGCTGTCGGCGGCCAGGGCGCCTTCGACCGGCCGCAGCCACTTCAAGGGTCCGCGCAGCAGCTTCGAGAGATACAAGGAGAGCGCCGGCGTGAGCAGGAGCATGGCCAGAACGGCCAGGAAGTATCCGGTATAGAAAACCGCCGTGGAGCGGCCCAGCGCGATGCAGGCCACGGCGACGGCAATGGCCGCCAGCGCGGCGATGCGCCTGCGGCGGTTCTCGCCCGCCGAGAGCACCTGGTATTGGCCCTTTTGCAGGGCTTTCACCGGGTCCACGCGGGCGGCGTTGCGCGCCGGCAGCACGGCCGCGATCATGCTGGTGAGCACGCCCATGGCGGCCGCCGTCAGCAGCAGCCAGGGACGCACCAGCATGCGATCCGCATTGGCCGAGACGCCCATGACGCCTTCCATGAACCGGTTGGTGCTGGCGGTGAGGCCCTGCGCCATCAGCAGCCCGAACCCGATTCCGGCCGCCGAGCCGATGGCCCCGGCCACCGCGCTTTCACCCAGGAAAAGGGTGCGGATCTGGCCGCGGGTGGCGCCCAGCGCCCGCAGGATGCCGATTTCGGCGCGGCGCTGGGTCACCGCGATGGCGAACGAATTATAAATGATGAACGTGCCGATGAACAGCGCGAACAGGCTGGCGATGTTCATGGTCATTTCATAGACGCTCATGAGCGCTTCGAAGTGCTGGCCGCGCGCGGAGGGTGGATCCACATCGAACCCCGGACCGAGCGCCCGGCGCAGGGCGGCCTGCCCCTGCTCCAGGGTGACGCCTTCCTTTAGCCCGATATCGATACGGTCGAAGCGGCGTCCCATGCCGAAGACCTTCTGCGCGGCGTAGATGTCCATGATCGCCAGGTTGCCGCCGAAGGCCGAGCTCATGCCGCCCGCGCGCAGAATGCCGCGCACGGTGAAACGTTTTTCGCCGTCCATGGTTTTCATGGCCAGCTTGCTGCCGCTTCCCAAGTGGTTGCGGGCGGCGAATTCGCCAGTGAGGATGAGCGAATCCGGCTGCGCCAGAAACACCAGCGGATCGTCGATGACATCCTGGTCGCCGCCTTCCAGGTCGTAATCGCGCAGGGTGCGGTCGCCAGTCATATCCACCCCGAGGATGAGCAGCTTGCCCTGGCCCTGGATGCCGGTGTCGGCCACCTGCTCGATGACCGGCGCGGCCGCGGCCACCTGCGGAAGGTCCTGCACGCGCTCCAGCACCTCTTCGGCGAAGCCCCCGTCGCCGGCCGTGACTTGAAGCTGGGTCTTGCCGGCGATGCGCTCGACGGTGCGGTTGAAGGCTTCCAACACGCTCTGGTTGGCGGTATACATGCCCACCAGCAGCGCCACGCCCAGCACAATGCCGCCGATGGTGAGCAGCCAGCGGACCATGTGCTTGCGGGCGTAAGGCCAGCTGATGAGCCGGAGCAGGATCATCGCCGCGCGTCTCCCACGATGCGCCCGTCCTGGAGGGTGACCATGCGCGGGCAACTCTCGGCCACGCCGTGATCGTGGGTCACGATCAGAACGGTGGCGCCCAGGCGCTCATGCAGATCGCGGATGAGCCGCAGGATATCCGCGCCGGTGTGGCTGTCAAGGTTTCCCGTGGGCTCGTCGGCCAGCAGGATGGGCGGCTGAAAGGCCAGCGCGCGGGCGATGGCCACACGCTGCCGCTCGCCGCCGGAAAGCTCGTCCGGGAGGTGTTCCAGGCGATGGCCGAGTTGCACCGTTTCCAGCAACTCGCGGGAGCGGGCCCGGGTCTGCTGCCGCGGCAGACCCTTCAGATGCAGGGGCAGGGCCACGTTTTCCATGCAGCTCAGGCTGGGCAGCAGGTTGAAGAACTGAAAAATGAAGCCGATTTTGTCGCGGCGGAGCCGGGTCAGATCGTCGTCGGAGAGGCTGGCGACAGCCTGGCCGTCAATGCGGATTTCGCCGGCGCTGGGCCGGTCGAGGCCGCCGATGAGATTGAGCAGCGTGGATTTGCCGGAGCCGGAAGGGCCGACGATGGAGAGCATTTCGCCGCGGGCGACGTGCAGATCGATTTGCTCCAGGGCCGTGACTTTGCGCTTGCCGTCAAAACTCTTTTGGACTCCAACCAACGAGATCATGGGGCTCCCAGGGTTCACAGAACCTACAGGGTAGCAAAGGGGCGGGGACGGGG
>VFSW01008658.1_pt1 | contig 14588 bp, 9 predicted proteins | sample 5358111 | NCBI WGS metagenome assembly VFSW01 (sample SAMN11554181, study PRJNA540505) | mine drainage metagenome | isolation source: sediment from site ElyBrook_90M | place: USA: Ely Copper Mine, Vershire, VT | collected 2017 | reverse complement strand
TCACCGAGAAAGATCGAATCGTGCGTGAAGACGTAGATGACGTGGAGGTTCGTCAATGCCGACAGGCGTAGCGCCGGCTTCAGGTAATCGAGAAAGTTGAAGAAGGTGGAACAGTACGGCATTACGCCGCCATGCAGCGCGAGCCCGTTCGAGATCGCGGCCATCGCGTGCTCGCGGACACCGTAATGGATGTTCCTGCCGCCATAGTTGCCCGGCTCGAAATCGCCGAAACCCTTGAGATAGGTCTTCGTCGAAGGGTCGAGGTCGGCAGAGCCGCCGACGAGTTCAGGCAGAGCCGCAGCCACAGCGTTCATCACCGTGCCGCCGGCGTCGCGCGTCGCGATCGATCCTTCTCGTGCGCCGAATGCCGGCCACGGAATCTTCGCCGGCAGCTCCTTGCGGGCGATGCGCTCGTACTGCGTTGCCAGATCCGGGAACGCCGCTTTCCACGCATCGTAGCGGCGTTGCCATGCCGCGTGCTCCTCGCCGCCCTTCTTTCCGAGTTCGCGAAAGTATGCGAGCGCGTCGTCAGGAACCAGAAAATCGGGCTCGAGCGGCCATCCGAGTCGTTCTTTCGTCTTCTTGACGTTCTCCGGACCGAGCGGCTCGCCGTGCGCCTGGAACGAATCTTGCCGCGGCGATCCGTAACCGATGTGGGTGCGAATCAGGATGAAGGACGGGCGGTCGGCGGCGTTCTGCGCGATCGTGAGCGCTTCGTCGACGGCCTCGACGTCGTTGCCGTGCGCGGCGTCGACGAACTGCGTGTGCCAACCGCACGCGTCGAAGCGCGCGATCTGATCGTCGGTGAACGTGACGTCGGTAGGTCCGGCGAGCGACGTTTGGTTGGCGTCGTAGAGTATCGTGAGCTTGCCCAAACGTAGATGCCCCGCAAGGGAGATTGCCTCTTGACTGATGCCCTCCATGAGATCGCCGTCGCCCGCGATGCAGTACGTACGGTGATCGACGACCTCGTGACCCGCGCGATTGTAGACCGCTGCAAGATGGGCTTCGGCGATCGCGAAACCAACGGCGTTTCCAACGCCTTGCCCGAGCGGGCCGGTCGTCGCCTCGATGCCAGGCGCGTGCGTCGCTTCGGGATGTCCGGGTGTCGTGCTGTCGAGCTGACGAAACTTTTTCAGGTCGTCGAGCGACATCGGATAGCCGGTGAGGTAGAGCAGCGCGTAGAGGAGCATCGAACCGTGACCCGCCGAGAGCACGAAACGATCGCGATCGGGCCACTGCGGATCGGCGGGATCGAAGCGCAGCTTGCGCGACCAGAGGGCGTACGCGAACGCTGCGGCGCCCAGCGGCATGCCCGGGTGCCCGGAGTTGGCCTTCTGTACGGCGTCGACCGCGAGAAAGCGAATCGTATTAATGCGTAGCTCGTCAGCCGGCGAGTTCGGCACGTGGGATCTCCTCTTGGATGATGGCAAGCGCCCCCGTGGGATATCTACCCGCTTTTCACGTAGGGGCCTCCCGTCCGGCAGCCGTACCAGGCCTCGGTGAACGATCGGCAGCTGCGCGAATCCATCGAGAAGCTCTCTGCCGGCGAAGGGGACGCGCGCGGACCTGAGGGCCGCGTCATCGATGACGTCATTGCGGCCCTCGACGAAGGTCGCATTCGCGTAGCCGAGCCCGATGCCGGCGGCGCATGGCGCGTGAACGCGTGGGTGAAGCAAGCGATCCTGCTCTACTTTCGCCGTCGCGACGTGCAGTGGATGCGTGCGGGTGACGCACTCTCCTTTTACGACAAGCTTCCGCTGAAGACGAACTACGATGTCACGGGGGCGCGCGCGGTGCCGCCGGGCGTGGCGCGGTACGGAAGCTACCTCGGTCGCGGCGTCGTACTGATGCCGGCCTACGTCAATATCGGCGCGTACGTCGACGACGGCACGATGGTCGACACGTGGGCGACGGTCGGATCGTGCGCGCAGATCGGAAAGGACGTGCATCTCTCCGGCGGCGTCGGCATCGGCGGCGTCCTGGAGCCGCCGCAAGCCGCTCCGGTGATCGTAGAGGACGGCGCGTTTATCGGTTCTCGGTGCGTCGTCGTCGAAGGCGTACGCGTCGGACGTGAAGCGGTATTGGGCGCGGGCGTGGTGCTGACGGCATCGACGCCGATCGTCGACGTGCGTGGGTCGCAAGCGCAGACGACGAAAGGCGTCGTTCCCGATCGCGCGGTCGTGATTCCGGGAACGCTGCCCAAGCGCTTCCCGGCAGGCGAGTTCGCAACGCCGTGCGCGCTCGTCATCGGCGAGCGGAGCGAAGCGACGGATCGAAAGGTCTCGCTCGAGCGCGCGCTGCGCGATCATGGGATTGCCGTGTGAATCCGCGCGTCCTCGAGATTTCAGGCTCGACGATCCGCCGCGTCGCTTCACGCAAGCGCGCGTCCTCGATCGATCTCGGTCTCGGCGAGCCGTCGCTGCCGCCGAATCTCGCACACTTCGATGCGGCGATGGAGTACGTGCGCGCGCGCGGTGCTCGGTACACGCCCAACGCGGGCGATCCCGAGCTGCGGGGGGCGATTGCGAGGCGCTACGCGTATCCGGGCTTGTGCGATGCGGAGAACGCGTGCGTTACGATCGGATCGCAGGAAGCAATGTATGTGACGATTGCGACGCTTCTCGACCCCGCAACGGACGAGCTTCTCGTCGTCGAGCCGGCCTTTCCATCGTACGTCAAGATGGCTGCGCTGAACGGCATTGTCGCGCGCACCGTCGCAATGGCCGAGCGAGACGACTTCGCGTTCGACGCGGAACGCATCGTCCGAGCGATCGGAGAGCGCACGCGCGCCGTCGTTCTCTGCTCGCCGTGCAACCCAACGGGACGGGCGATCTCGCCGGCGCAGGCGGCACTGCTCGCGCGCGAGCTCGAGAGGCGCGGTGGGAACATCGCGCTGATCCACGATGAGATCTATCGCGAACAATGCTTTGTCGAGCGCGTCGATCTCGCGCGCCTGTACGCCAACACGATCGTCGTCAGCTCGCTCTCGAAGAGCAATGCGCTCACGGGCCTGCGTCTGGGCTGGATTCTCGGTCCCGCCGCGTTCGTCGAGCAGGCAGTGAAAGTCCATGCCTGGATCGCTTCCTGCGCCGACGTGTTCGCCCAGCGCGTCGCGCTGCACGTCTTCGAGACGAACGCGCTCGAGGAGCATACGGCGTGGTACGCGACGCGCGTCGTGCCGGCCGTCGCGGCACTGCGCGAGAGCGGCCTGCGTTTCATCGCGCCCGACGGGGCCTTCTACGCGTGCGTGGAGCTGCCCGGCGGCACGCCGTCGCTCGAAACCGCCCTCGCGCTCGTCGACGAAGACGACGTCGTCACCATTCCCGGCGTCGCATTCGGTGCGTGCTTGGAAGGATGGCTGCGCCTGTCATGGGTGGCGACTGAGAACGATCTGCGCGAAGGGCTGCGCCGCATCGTCGCGCGATGCGTTACGGGTGAGGGACCAGAAGCAGCAAGCTCGCTCCGAAAATGACGAACCCGGAGAAGAAGGCCGCAATCGTAAACGACATGACGCGACGCCCACGCTGCAACGGTATCCACCGCACGGCGTTCAGCGTGCCGGGCCGATCCAAACGCTCTGCACGTTGACGAACTCGTGAATGCCGAAGTGGGAGAGCTCGCGGCCGAAACCGCTGAGCTTCACGCCGCCGAACGGCAGACGGGGGTCGCTCGCGACCATCCCGTTGATCCAGACGTTTCCGGCTTCTACGCGTTCCGTCAGCCGCTGCGCGCGCTCGAGGTCGCGCGTCCAGATGTCGCAGCCGAGGCCGTACTGCGAGTCGTTTGCGATGTTCACCGCGTCGTCGGCGTTGCGCGCGCGAATGACGGCCGCTGCCGGACCGAAGGTCTCCTCGTCAAACATCCGCATTCCCCGCGCGACGTTCGCCACGACGGTCGGCTCGTAGAAAAAACCGGCGCGCTCGACGACATTGCCGCCGCAAACGAGCCGCGCCCCCCGTCCGAGCGAGTCGTGCACTTGCCGGTGCAGCGTCTCGCGCAAATCCGCGCGCGCGCACGGGCCAAGCTGCGTCGCCTCATCCATGGGGGCGCCGATCCGCAGCGCGTTCGCCGCTGCGGCAAAAGCAGCGAGAAAGACGTCGTGCACGCGTTCTTCCACGATGAAGCGCTTCGCGGCGATGCAGCTCTGACCGTTGTTCTGAAACCGCGCCGTCACCGCGGTCGATACCGCGGTCTGCATGTCGGCGTCGGCGAGGACGATGAACGCATCGGATCCTCCCAGCTCCAGCACGCACTTCTTGAGCGCTTTTCCGGCGGCGGTCGCGACGGCGACGCCGGCGCGCTCGCTGCCGGTCAAGGTCACTGCAGCGATACGCCGATCCCCGATGAGCCGGTCGGCGGCGTCATCCGAGACGAGCAGCGTCTGCAGCAATGGGCCGGCCTCGAAGACGCCTTCGAAGAGCGCTTCGGTTTCGAGCGCGCAACGCGTCGTGCGCGCTGCGTGCTTGAGCAAGAGGACGTTGCCTGCCACGAGGGCCGGAACACCCGCGCGAAAGGTTTGCCAATACGGAAAATTCCACGGCATGATCGCGAGGAGCGAGCCGAGCGCGCGAAACGCGACGTAGCTGCGGGTTGCGTTGGTCTGCGCCGGCTGATCGGCGAGCAACGCCGCCCCATGTTGGGCGAAGTACTCGCACCCCAACGCGCATTTCTCGACTTCCGCGCGCGCTTGCGCGATCGGCTTGCCCATCTCGCGCACGGCGACTTCCGCTAGACGATCGCGTCGCTCGCGCAGCCGTCGCGCGACGCGGTGCAACGTCGCCGCTCGCTCTTCGATCGGTGCTGTGGCCCACGAGCGTTGGACCGCGCACGCCCGGTCCAGCCGGCCTTCTACGTCGTGTGCGTCGGCATACGTAATGCGCTCGAGGGTCTCCCCCGTCGCCGGGTTGACGGTCTCGATGACGTCGGAAACCTTCATCGTACTATCTTCCGTCAGTCGCCCACGGTCCGGACGGGCCTGCGTAGATTTGGATGAGACGATTCGGGTCCAAGTACTCGCGCGCGACGCGCTCGACATCCGCCGCGGTGATATGGGCGAGCTCCTCGTTGCGATCGCGGTAATACGAAAGCGGAAGACCGTACTCGGCGATCTCGAGGATCTGCTGCGCCTGGCCGTCGGCCGAGCTCTCGGCGAGCAACGCGTCGCCGACGAGGCGTAGCTTGGCCTCTTCGAGCTCCGTCGCGGTGACCGGCTGATCCTGAAGACGGCGTAGCTCGCTGCGAACGAAGGTAACCGCCGACACGACGTGCTGCGGTGCCGCTTCAAGCTCGACTTGAAAGTTTCCACGATAGCGGTCCGCAAGCAATCTGCTGCTCGCAGCGTAGACGAGACCCCGCTTCTGGCGCAACTCCTGCCAAAGGCGCGACTCGAATGCTCCTGACGCACCCAGAATCTGGTTGAGCACGAGGAATGCATCGTAGTCCGGCGACGTACGCGCAACGGCCGGCTCGCCGAGCCGCACGTAGACTTCGTTCGCCTCGGTGCCGATGTATGCGTCGGCCGCATGAGCGGCCGGCAACGGCTCCTGGCGTACGTTCGGCGTTGGCCCGTCGCGCTGCCAGCCGGCAAAGCTGTGCTCGAAAGCAGCACGGACCTGTCCCGGCGTAACGTTGCCGACGACGGCGATCGTCGTCAAATCCGGCCGCCAATATCGGGCGGCGAAGGCGAGAGCGTCCTCACGCGTGATCGACGAAATCGTCTGCGCGCTCGCGCGGCGCAACGTAGGGTCGTCTGGAGCGAGAAGATTCTGATCGTAGAGACGGTCGATCGCCTGTCCCGATATCTCTTGCTCCGCAGCGACGCTGTTGGCGATCTGTCCGCGATCGCGCGAGAACCACGGCTCCGGAAATGTGGGGTGCTCCTCGCCGTCCGCAACGATCGCGACGACCTTGTCGAAATCGCGCGCTAGCCCCTTGGCGTCGAAGTCCTGCCCGAAATCGATCTGCGCGCCCATGTCGTCGATTGCTTGAAGCCGCTGGTCGTACGGATAGGCCGCACTGCCGTAGTCCGCGAGATCGGAGACGAGCCGGACCATCCCTTCCTCTCCGGGCGGATCGAAGGCGGGCGACGTCGCGATGCGCCCGATCATCGTGAACGTCGGGCGATCGCGCTTCTCCTGAACGATGACCTGCAAGCCGTTAGGCAGCGTGAACGTCGTCGGCGATAAGGGGCTGCGAGCCGTCGTCGGCGTGCGAAGCGCTCGTCGGATCGACGCCGGTTCGACGATCGGGCCATTTGGAACGCGCGTAGAGAAATCGTCCGTGATCGCGGTATTCGACGTGTTGGAGGTCTGGCGGTGCGGAGAAGCGTGCGGACGCAAATGCCCGACGACCGTCGGCGTTCTCAAGTAACGGCGTGCCGCCGCGAGCAGCGACTGCGGCGTGAGCGCGGCCAGGCGCGCGTCTTCGTCTCGAATGTGCTCGCCGACGATCCCGTACGTGTATCCGGCAAGATCGCCGAAGCCCTGAATCGAGTCTTCAGAGAACAGGCGCTGGGCGATCGTCACCGAGCGTGCCTGCTCGACGAGGCTCGGTGAGAAGCCGGTTGCGAGAACGCGATTCATCGTCGATTGGAAGATCGCTTGCGCCTCCTCGCCCGTGTGACCAGGGTTCAGAACCACGAAAACGTTAAGCAGCCCGCCTTTGAGCTGCGTGTCGCTTTCGGCGTCGATCGTGAGCGCGACGTTCGAATCGACCAGCGCTCGATGAAACGGCGAGCGTTCGTTCGCGATTAACGTAGCGAGCGTGCTAATCGCGGGTTCGCCCGGCTCGGTGTCGCCCGGAACTGCGTACGCGAGGTCGAGAACTTCGAACGGAAAGGGAAACTCCGCTTCGACGACGGCGCCTTTCGCGGGCCGGGGATCGATGTAGTGGTGTGCGGGAATTCGGCGCGCAGGGATTGCGCCGAAATAGTGCTCCGCTTCGCGAAAGACGGTCGTGTGGTCGGCGTCACCAGCGACGACCAGCGCCGCGTTGTTCGGGGCATACCATTCGTGGTAGTAGCGAGCGATATCGGCGGCGGTTGCATGCACGACGTCGCTGCGAATCCCTATCGGGACGCGCCCGTTCGGTTGGCCCGGATACGCGGCGGCACGAACGCGCGAGAGGAGATCGAAGAATGGCGACCCGGCATCGCTGTCCAGCTCCGAGAGCACGGCACCGCGCTCGATGTTCCAATCGGACTGACGCAGGAGGGCGTACTGCATGCGATCCGCTTCGATCGTAAGCGCCACGTCGAGCTTGTCGGCGGGCAAAACGAAATAAAATTGCGTGTAGTCGTAGTCCGTTTGCCCGTTCATCTGAGCGCCGAGACGCTCCGTGATGTCGTCGAGGCCGCCCGCCGAGATGTGTGCCGATCCGCGAAACATCATGTGCTCGAGTGCGTGCGCGAGCCCGGTCTTGCCCGGCGTTTCGTCGAGGGACCCGAAGCGATACCACATGGCACATTCGACAACCGGAGCGGCGTGGTCTTCGACGACGATCACTTGCAAGCCGTTGCTCAAGTGCGTCGTATAGATGCCCGGATCAATGCCGGCCGCGCCTTGTTGCGCGCGCGCGCCAGAAAACGGCAACGCGAGGAGGGCTAGACAAGCGGCGAACGCCGCGGACCGAGCGATCTTCATAGCGTCGTGTCTTCAACGCCGAGGGCGTAGAGGGCTGCCGATACGACCGCGTTTCTCGGAATGCAGCCGATCAGCTCGCTGCGCAGGATTGCGACGCCCCGGTCTGCCGCAAGCGACCGCACGATCCGGACGACGCGATAGAGCGGCGTCGCTCGCTCGTTCGTGACGTTGAACGAGACCTGGACCACGTCGTCCGAGCGGCGAAATGCGCGCGCGCGAAGCGTGCGCAGACCGCCGTCGCGCTCGCGCATCGATCTGGCGATACTGTGCGCGACGGAGAGATCGCCGGTCGCAAGCTCGATGTTGAATGCGACGAGGACGCTGCGGGCGCCGATCGCGATCGCACCCGCCGTCGGATGAAACGGTAGCTCGCCGGCGTCGGGCGCACCGGTGGGGCGAGGCCGCACGTTCGCGAGCAAACGGCGCTCGGGTCGGCGCGCGGCCTCCTCGTAGTAAAAGGAGGGAATGCGATGGAGTCGCCAGATTTGCTCGCCGGCTTCGTGCGCGATTGCGACGGCCTCTTCCATGGTCGCCTCACCCAGCGGAACGAACGGCAGGACGTCGAGTGCGCCCATACGCGGGTGTTCGCCGCTGTGCGTTCGTATGTCGATTCGTTGGAGTGCGACGCCCGCAACGGCGATGCCGGCATCGAGAACGCTGCGCGCGTCTCCCGCCGCGGTGATGACGCTGCGATGATGGACGGCATCGCTCGTGCGATCGAGAACGGCCGCGCCGCAACGCTCGATTGCCTCGACGGCGCTGTCGACGACGCGCGCGTCTCTTCCTTCAGAGATATTCGGGACGATCTCGAAGATTCGTCTCATCTGATGCCGCTCACGCGAAGGCACGGCGCAGCGCGTCGTCTATGTCGCGCAACGTCTGAGGAGACCAGAGCGTGCGATACCCGAGTTTGCGAGCCTCGGAGTCGCGTCGCGCGGCCGCGCTTACCGCACGAAGCTCGCCCGAAAGTCCGAGCTCGCCGTACGCGACGGCGTCTGCGCTCAGCGCAACGTTACGAAACGACGACGCTATAGCGAGCGCGATGCCGAGATCGGCCGCGGGCTCGACGACGCGTAGCCCGCCTGCTACGGAAACGTACACGTCGTGGTTGCCGAGATGCAGGCCGGAACGTCGCTCGAGAACCGCGATGATCATCGCCAAGCGCTGCTGATCGACGTTGTTCGCAAGCCGGCGAGGCGTGCCGAAGGTCGTCTCACCGACGAGTGCCTGTACCTCGATGAGAACGGGGCGCGAGCCGAGGATCGAGGCGACGATGCACGACCCGCTCGCTCGCTCCGCGCGATGCCCGACGAAGAGCTCCGAGGGATTTCCGATCTCGCGCAGGCCGGCATCGCCCATCGCGAAGACGCAGATCTCGTCGATCGAGCCAAAACGATTCTTGTACGCACGCAGGATTCGGTATTCTCCGCTCGCTTCGCCTTCGAAGTACAGCACGGTGTCGACGAGGTGCTCGAGCAGTCTGGGTCCGGCGATCGCGCCGTCTTTGGTGACGTGCCCGACCACGAGGGTCGCGCAGCCGCTGCGCTTGGAGAACTCCATCAACGCTTGCGTGCAGTCGCGGATCTGCGTGACGCTTCCGGCATACGACTCCGACTCGGGAAGCCAAACGGTTTGAATGGAATCCACGACGAGCGCAATCGGAGCGGTGCGATCGAGATGCTCGAGGACGCTGCGCAGGTTCGTTTCGTTCGCAACGAGGACGTCGGCGTCGACGTTCAGACGAAGCGCCCGGAGCTTCACCTGTGCCGCCGATTCCTCGCCGCAGAGATAGACGACGGAACCGCGGGAGCACAGGCGCGCCGCAATCTGGAGCGCCAGTGTCGATTTTCCGGCTCCGGGCGCGCCGCCGAGCAGTGTCAGGCTTCCTGGAACGATGCCGCCTCCGAGCAGGAGATCGAACTCGGGGAGCCCGGTTCTGATGCGCTCGACGCTCTTTTCGTCGATCGCTCGCAGCGGGACGGGTGCCTCGGCGCGGCGCGGCGAGCGTGCCGGCTGCGCCGCGCTCACCGTTACGGGGCGCTCGTCGAAGGAGTTCCACGTTTCGCACTGCGGGCAGCGCCCGAGCCACCGAGGCGATTCGAAACCGCATGCCGAGCAGAAGTAGATCGAGCGCGTTCGTGGCATTGCGGCATCCTTTGCCGCGGCGGCTGCCGGTGCCTAGAGGTTCCCACTGTTCGAGTGCGCGAATGCCGCGCATCGCATGCCCGAGCCGCAAGCGCTCCATATCGCCATCGACGGACCGGCCGCAGGCGGAAAGACGACCGTGGCGCGGCTCGTCGCGCAGCGGCTGCACCTCCTCTACTTGGATACCGGCGCTATGTATCGCGCCCTGGCGTATTTGGCGCTGCGAACGCAAACCGAGGCGGACAACGGCGCGGCGCTGCGGCGTCTGTGTGAGACCGGGCGCATCCGCGTCGAGCTCGACGTTACGGCGCCGATGGGCTTTCGCGTCTTCGCAGGGGAGGCGGAGATGAACGATGCTATGCTTCAATCGAAGGAGGTCAACGCCATCGTCTCGACGATCGCCGCCCACGCCGGAGTGCGGGATGCGATGGTGGCCGCACAACGCGCGGCCGTGGCGCACGGAGCCGTCGTGATGGCCGGTCGCGATATCGGAACGGTGGTGCTGCCCGACGCGCAAGTGAAGATTTTTCTGACGGCTTCCGTCGATGCGCGAGTCGCGCGCCGTCGCGCTCAGCTTGCGCGCGCAGGCATCGACGCGGGATCTCACCGGCTCGAAGACGAGATCGTGGAGCGCGACCGTCTCGACCGCACGCGAGCGATCTCGCCGCTCGTTCCGGATCGGGACGCGCACGTCATCGATTCGAGTGCGATGTCGGTCGACCAGGTTGTGGACGAGATCGTAGCGATCGTCGAGCGCACGCGCGCCGCATGACGCTCTACGGGTTGGCAAAGATGGTCATCCACGCGGTCTCGCGAGTGGTATGGCGCGTGCGCGTCGAGGGTGCGCAGAACGTTCCGGCGATCGGCCCGTTGATCGTCGCATGTAACCACGTGTCGCTTTTGGACCCGCCGATTCTGGGCGCGTATTGTCCGCGTCCACTCCGCTACATGGCGAAACGAGAGCTCTTTGCGATTCCGCTCTTCGGACCGTTGATTCGAGCGGTCGGCGCATATCCCGTGGACAGGGAAGGCAGTGCGTTCGGGGCGATCAAGCGTTCGATCGATATGCTGCGCTCCGGCGAGGCGATCGGAATCTTTCCCGAGGGCGGCCGCAATCCGAGCGGCGAGGCTCGTGCGCGAGAAGGCGTGGCGCTGTTGGCGTCGCTGGCAAAGGCACCCGTGGTTCCCGCGGCGATCGTAGGGAGCGGCCGAATGCTCCGCCTTCATGCGATGAAAGTCGTATTCGGGCAGCCGCTGCACCTCGACGGCGGTCGGAAAGCAACGCGCGACGAACTGGCGAAGTTTACCGCGACCGTCATGGGAGAGATCCGCGCGCTCGCAGAGGGCGTCAACCGCGTGGAGACGCCGCACGCGTGAAGATCGCAACGCGTTCCGAAACGCCCATCTACGAGCGCGCGCTTCCATGGGCGCTGCCGGCGATGCTCCTGCTTGGCCTCGTGCTGCGCCTTGCCTACGTTCGCGCGCAAGGCTTTCCCAACGACATCGCGAGCTTCGAAGCGTGGGCGATGGCGCTCGTGGCGCACGGGCCGAGCGGCTTCTACGCGTCGACGAGCTTCCTCGACTACCCGCCGGGATACTTCTACATTCTCGGGATGGTCGGAGCGTTCTGGTCGCAGTTCTTCAGCGCGCACGACGCCGGATACGGCGCGCTCGCCGTTCTGGTCAAGCTTCCGGCGATCGCGTTCGACTTGGCGCTCGGCACGCTGCTGTATGCCCTGGTGCGGCGCTTCGCCTCGCAGACCGTGGCGCTCGGCGCGGCGGCGTTCTACCTGTTCAATCCTGCGATCATCTTCGTCTCGGCTCTCTGGGGGCAGGTCGATTCGATCGCGTGCTTCTTTGCGCTACTCGGCATCTACGCGCTCCTGCGCAGCGACGACTTCGAGGTGTCGCAGCGAGCGACGCTCTGGATCGTCTGCGGATGGCTCTCGCTGGCCTATTCGCTGCTCGTCAAGCCGCAGGCGGCGGTGCTGCTCCCCCTGTTCATCGCCTTCGCCTTCACGAGCCAAAAGAGACGAGATCTTCGCTTGCGCGCAACCGCATACGGAATCGTCGCAGCTGTCCTGCTCACGATCGTGCTCGTCGAACCGTTCCATCCGTCGAATCCAATTGCCGCGATCGCGTGGCTGCTGGAGCGGCTGAGCTTCGGGACGAACGTCTATCCGTTCAACTCGGTCAACGCGTTCAATATTTGGGCCTTGCGCATCTGGAACGCAGGCGGCGTCTTCTGGCAGCCGGATAACGCGCGCATCCTCTTCCTCCCGCAGGCGGCGTGGGGCATCATCTTGGTGGTGGCTGCGGTCGGGCTCCTCGTCTGGCGCTACGTCCAGGTAAAGACGTCGCAGGCATTGCTGGAAGCGGCGGCGATTTCGCTCCTCGGTTTCTTTACGCTCGCGACGCGCATGCACGAACGCTACGTCTTCGACGGCGTCGTCTTCACGATCGCCTGCCTTCCGCTAGCACGGCGCTATTTGTGGTGCGGCATCGGATTGTCGATCGTCTTTTGGGCGAATCTCATCTACTCGTATCAATATATCGCGCTGCTGACTTCGCATGCGCCGTCGAACGTCAGCGCCTACAACCTGTGGGGACCGGTGGCGACGTTTCTGTCGCTCGCGAACGTCGTGATGTTCTTCTATCTGGGATACGTCTATCTCGGGAGCACGGAGGAGGAGCGCGGAGCCACGCCGGCACAGAGGCACGGCGATTTCCTCGGGCGCGTCCGAAACTGGTTCGACCCGCGCGAAGGCTTGGCCACGATGCGCAAGCCGCTCGACTACGTCGTGATGGGCGTCTTGGGCGCAGCAACCTTCCTGCTGTCGCTCGCCATCCCGACGTGGTACTGGAAGCCGACGGAGAAGATCTTCGACGAGGTCTACTTCGCGCGCGCCGCCGAGGAGTACCTGAAAAACCTGCGGATCTACGAGAACACCCATCCACCTCTGACGAAGCTGCTCATCACGGTCTCGACGTGGATGTTCGGCGGCTTGCCGCGCGGCGACCACTCGTGGGGATGGCGCTTCCTGGACGTCGTCTTCGGCGCCCTCGTCGTGATGCTGCTCTACGTCTTCGCCAAGCGCATCACGCGCTCGACGGTTTGGGCGGCCGTCGCCGCCGGGCTCCTCATGCTCGACGGCATGCACTACGTGCAGTCGCGCATTGCAACGCCGGAAGGATTCGTCGTCTTCTTTTCGCTCGCGGCGGTCTACGCGTTTTACCGATTCTGGATCGCGTCTCAGACGGGAGAGCAGCGGCACGTCGTCGTGGGCTGGCCAGTTCTGGCGGCGGCCGTCGTCGCGTCGGTCGGGTTCGGCTTCGCCGCAATGTTTCTCCTGGACGGCGCTCAGCACTGGATATTCGGCTGGCCGTGGTTCGTTGGGTGGATGACGTCCGGGCAGACGTCGGGTCCGGGGCCGATCTTCGTGTGCGCGTTCTACTTCGCATGCGGTTTCTATCTGATCTTCCGCTATGTCGTCATTCCGGCGAACTTCGCCTCGGGTGCGCGCGAACTGACCTTTCCGGAGGGATCGGTCGCGCTGCAGCGTGCGGGCGAGAGCGAAATGCAGACCGTTGACGGCGGAGTCGTGGGCAAGGGCGCGGCGCGTCGCGGGCGGCTCACGCAGAGCAAGGGCGGTAGGCTCGTCTACGACGACGACGATGTTGAGATCGTCTACGGGCGCGACGCCGTTACGTACGAGACCGCGGCAGGGTCGGCAACGTATGCGGATGCACGGATTACCGCCGGCGACCGCGTGGAAGACGGTCGCACCGCGAAGCTCTGGCTGCTCCTCTTCACGCTTGCGCTCGGCGCGCTGGTCAGCTCGAAGTGGTACGGCGTCATGGGCTTCGGCGTCAGCTTCTTGCTTCTCATTCTCATCTGGCTGCAGCCGTATCTGCGCCCGATGCGTCCCGCGCTCTGGGGTAATCCGCACGGCTTCCGCATCGACGGCGCGCTCGTGACGATTGCGTTCGTGGCGATGACGGTCTACGGCATGGTCTGGCTACCCGACCTCATCCGTCAGGCACCCGACCCGAACGAGATTCACAATATCAACGACGTCGTTCTACGCCAATACGCCATGTTCGATTATCACGATCACTTGAAAGCGACGCATCCGTACTCTTCCAAGTGGTTCGAATGGCCCTTCGACTACGTTCCCGTGGCGTACTACTATGAAGATCATCGCAGCCTCGATCGCGCGCAGCGCGATCCGAACAAGCAGTGCTGCATCACCGAGATCACCTCGATGCCGAACCCGCTCAATCTCTGGTTCGGCTTGATCTGCGTGCCTCTCGTGGGCATCTTCGCGTGGCGCGAGCGTAATAAGGGGTACGCCCTACTCGTCGTCACGTATCTGTTGCAGTGGCTGCCGTGGGCGAAATCACCGCGGCTCGCGTGGGAATACCATTTCTATGTGGACATTCCGCTCATCTGCCTTTGCAACGCAATCGTTCTGCAGCGGATTTGGCGATGGGCCAACGTTCGCGACGGGCGCACGGAGGACGAGCGACGCTCAGCGCTGCTGGTGGGGCGCGTCGCCGTCTTCGGCATTCTCGGCGCTATCGCGGCGGCGTTCGTCTTCTTTTTACCGGTGCTCTCAGCGTGGCCGCTCTCCTACGATGCGTGGCACGCACGTATGTGGTTTCCCACCTGGATCATCGGCCCAGGGTAAAGCTCGCCGTTGAGGCGAAGCCAAGTTAGGGAAGCTCTGAAGAAGTTCATGTACCGATCGTTTGACGCCCCGAGGATTCGGATGCGAGAAGACCGCGAGGAAGCATACC
>VFSW01008657.1_pt1 | contig 14590 bp, 15 predicted proteins | sample 5358111 | NCBI WGS metagenome assembly VFSW01 (sample SAMN11554181, study PRJNA540505) | mine drainage metagenome | isolation source: sediment from site ElyBrook_90M | place: USA: Ely Copper Mine, Vershire, VT | collected 2017 | reverse complement strand
CCCAACTGAGTCAGGCTCTTGGCTGTAGAGTGCGGGTTCAACTGCCGTTTTTAGGATTAACTACGAGGATCCTCCGTACGAGAACGCGGCGCACCTGTAAACCTCGCCGGCACTGATCCAGTGGCTTGGGCCCGCGATTGGGCCCACGATCCTCGTTCCGAGGGTCGGGCGGGTCACGGCCGAGATTCCGGTCCCGGCGGCGCCGGCGTCGGAGAACGAGGCGGTCTACGACATCGACCTCCTACTGGCCAGCTACCGGCAGAACGGCCTTGCCGGAGACTTCAAGGTCGAGCCGGCAAACGGGATGACCTACGTTACTCCCGTGCAATTTCTTGGGGCGGACGGCGCCACGCACCCGGTGACATCGCCAATGACCGTCCCGGTCACCGTCCCGATCGAGCCGCGCACCGTCGGCGACACGGTCCATGTGATCTTTGAGGCCGTCCACCTGGCGACCGGGCTGCGAACCGGGATCGGCAGCCTGCCGTTCTTGCCGACGGACATCGCGAGCTTCGTCGCGAGCGGTGAGCCCGCTCGCGACGTGCTGGCCAGGCTGCTGGCGCAGGCGGGCAAGGGGCCGTACTCCTACAGGCTGCTCTTCGATCCAAAGCGGAACACACCACGGCCATTCGACTACATCATTAACATTCACCGGGCAGGGTATGTCCCACGGCACGCGCCGGCCGGCCTGGCTCCGATCCAGGGATCCCCGCTGCCAGCCGGACACTCCGGGCAGCCGGCGGGTAACTCGCCAGGATTTGTCACACCCAAACAGTAGCTGGCCCCGAGGCGGCGGTCGCGATCATTCGAGTCGGCCGCCAGACGGAAGGCTCTTAATTCCCCGGGCAATTTCCGGCCATTGGACTCCAGGGTCCCGTCCCGACTTACGCTCGGGCGTCGCTGCTCCTGGTACGGTCGCGCATCGCCGATCATCATCCATGCGCGTCCGGCCGGGCCGCCGCGCAACGGCCAGCCAGAAGGGGCCGCGTCTCACGGCTTCATGCAGATCCGGACTGCGTAAACACGATGGCGGGCCTGAAAGAGAGAAGGATACGGCCGGACCGCGGCTCCGCCGTCTTCCCCCTCGTTTTACTCTGTCAGCCATTGAGAGCGGTCGGTTCTAAGGGCAGAAATATGTCATTCTAAATGCCCAAATAATCCCTTGACAAAGTTTAAGGGGGGCTTCTGTCAGGGATATCGCAGAGCCGGCTTTTTGCACAGCCGTAGCGATCGAGGGTCCTGGGTTCAAGGCGCGGATACGACCCGGAAGCGCCATCGTCGGCGGCCTTAAACCTGAATTCCGGAGTTGAACGATAATTCACTACACAAACGGTGCTCCGGCGCGGAACAGACTTGTCCGCAGCTTTGCTTTCCACCCCTCTGTTGTCTCAGACTTTAGCGGCCGCCCGCACTTGAGGTGCTGGGTTCAAGCTTAGTCCTGTTCGGTGGGATGTAACTCGAGCGGGGTGACGGGGTCGATAAACGGCCAACAGAAAGCGCCACAGAGATAGACCGCCGCCATCGAGTAGAGGAAGATATTCCAGTTGCCGTGCGTGGCGTGGAGGATGTAGCCGCCGGCGACGGGGGCGACGAAGCCGGCGAGGTTGCCGACCATGTTCATGGAGCCGGAGACGGTGCCGGCGAAGCGGCCGCCGATGTCCATGCAGGCGGTCCAGGAGGGCGGCATGACGAGGTCGTTGCAGAAGCTGGCCAGACCCATGACGATCATGGCGAGCGGGGGACTGTTCAACTGGCTGCACAGCGCCATCAAGACAGATGCGCCAACGAAGGCGGAGGTGGCGACGAGGCGGCGGGCGCGGGCTGTGCCGCCGATGTGACGAGCGAGCGGAGCGAGGAGGAAACCGCACAACAAAGCGCCGGCGCCGCCAAACAGCAACGGGAGGATTGAGTAGTTGGCGCTGGCGGTTTGGGAGACGTGATGCCGCTCCTGGAGCCAGGTGGGCAGCCAAGTGATGTAGAAGTACCAGGGATAAGTGAGGCAGAAGTATTGCAGCCAGAGAAGCAGGACGTTCGGGGAGGTGGCGATTTTGCGCCACGGCACGTGGGCGTGGGTGGAGGGAGCGGAGGCCCCGCTGTGAATGAGTTCGAGTTCGGCGGCGTTCACGGAGGGGTGATCGGCGGGGTTGTTGCGGTACCAGCGGGCGAACAGGATTGCCCAGGCGACGCCGAGGATGCCGAAGACGGTGAAGGCCCAGCGCCAGTTCATCCAGGACAGGCAGAGGACGACGAGGGGGGGGGTGAATGCCCCGCCCCAGCGGGCGAAGGTCCAGAGGATGCCTTGGGCGCGGGTGCGCTCGCCGCGCGGCAGCCAGGTGGCGAAGGCTTTGGTGAGATTCGGGAAGCAGCCGGCTTCGCCCGCTCCGAAAAGGAAGCGGACTGTGACCATGGGGATGAAGGAGAACATCCAGCCGGAAAGGGCCTTGAAGGCACTCCACCAGAGCACGATCCGAAGCAGGACGCCACGCGCGCCGAGGCGGTCGCCGAGCCAGCCGCTGGGGACTTCGAACAGCGCATAGGCGAGGGCGAAGGCGCCGAAGACGTAGCCCATCTGCTCTTTGCTCAGATGTAGGTCGCGCATGACGAGAGGAGCGGCCTGCGAGATGGAGACGCGGTCGATATAGGAAAGAATGGCTAGGGTGACCGCGAAGACGATGACCCAGTAGCGGGCGCGGGTCGGAGTTTCGGCGGCCTGGGCGGGCCTCACCGAGACGCCTCGGCGGGCTTGAGCTCGTTGGCGAGCCAGGTGAGGTATGGTTCCGATCCGTTCTCTATGGGCACGGCGATGATCTCCGGAGTGGTGTAAGGATGAAGGGCGGCGAGGCGGTCCCTCAGTTCAGCGAACAGGTGGTGGCCGGTTTTGATGAGCAGCACCGCCTCGGGGCTGTCCTCGATGGCGCCCTGCCAGCGATAGATGCTGCGGGCGCCATCGAGAATGTTGACGCAGGCGGCCAGGCGCTCTTCGACCAGAGTGCGCGCTATGCGCGCCGCCTCGTCCGTGTTTGGAGCGGTGCTGAGGACGAGGAGCGGCTGCGACATCGCGAGAGGTGTTCCGGGAACGGGCGGAGTGGCCAAAAGGGATTATACGAAATCACGCCGCGGTTGCAGCCGGCCCACTATTGGCGCGTCATTTCGAGGACGGCGAAGGTTCCGGGCACGATGGAAGGGCGACCGCCGCCTGGGTTGGGTTTCGTTTCGGCGAACGGGAGATAGATGGCGTGAGTCTTCGGATCGAGTTCCATGGTGCGCGCGCTGACACGCGTGTGGAGCGTATCGACGACGGCGTAGCGATCGTTGCCATCCTCGTGGATTACTGTTGTCGTGCCGTCGCCGCAGGAAGCGAAGGCGAACTTCGTCGCCGGGTCAAAGCGGCCCGCATCCACGCCGCGGCCGATGGGGAGCGTGGTGACGACTTGGCCGGTGTCGGCGTTGACGACCGCCATCATCTGGTTGCGACAGCCGACGAACAGACGGCGCGTGGCTTGGTCCATCGACATGGCCGAGGGCTCCTCGCAGGGTGCGAGTGGCCAAGTGTGATCGACCTTCAACGTTTTGGGATCGAACTCGACGACTTCACTCTTATCTTCGAGATTAACGAAGACCTTCCCTTTGCCGTCGGCGGCAGCGAACTCCGGCCCACCCCCAAGAGCCACTGTGCCGGTGACGATCGCTCTCCGCGCGTCGATGACACTGGCGCTGTTGCTGTCGCCGTTGAAGACAAGCACCGTGCCGGTGGACTCATCATAGATGGTTGCGTCGGGCTTGTTCCCCACGGACAACTTGCGAAGGGTCTTGAGTGTCTTCAAGTCAAAGACAACGACCGAATTCGCCTGGCCGGCGGTGATGAAGCCTTTGCCCGCCGCCGGAGAGAGCGCGATGCCGTGCACGCCGGGTGTGTCGGGGATCTTGCCGATCACCGAGCCCGTGTTCAGGTCGATGACATCCACTTCGGTTGCATGCGAGACGAACAGGCGGCGCCCGGCGGAATCGACGGTGACGTAATCCCAGCCGCCGTTCCCGCCGACGCGCAGCGTGCGCGCTTCCTGGTAGCCGCTTCCGCCGGCGATGGCGACGGTGGCAGCCATAAGGACTCCGAATGTAAGCTTCTTCAAACTTCCCTCCTTGCCGATGGACTCCTAGTCGAAGGCGGGCTCATGATAGCGTACTCGGATGGCGGGAAACATGAAACTTCCGGGATCCGATGGCGGCGTGGCACCGTGCCGTCTCGGCACCCGCCTGACGCCGGGGGTTTAGTTGTCGGGCGATTTCTGCTCGTATGGCTTGCGCAGGTATTTCGCTGCTTCGGCCTGGGCTCCGGCCGTATTGTCGTGGGTGCGGATGGCGAGGTTATACTCGTTCACCGCGCGGTCCCGGCTTCCGGTCATGTCGAAGATCTTGCCGAGGTTGATGTGCGCCCAGACTTCGATCCACCTAGGGTCGAGGTCGCCGTTCAAGGCTTCGCGGAACTCATTCGCGGCGGATTGGAAGTTGTTCTGGCGGAAGAAGACCTCGGCGATGCGGAAGTGCGCCAGCGAGCTGTTGCGGTGCACCTGCAGTGCCTTCTGATACTCGGTGAGGGCTTCGGCGTACTGGCCGGTTTCGACGAACTGCTCGCCGCGGCGGATGGCGACCGCGACGCGGATGTTGTCGGTGTAGTGCAGCACTTTCTCGTCGGGGTCCACCTTGACGTCCTTCGGTTTGCCGAAGGTGTCGATGGTGAATTCGGTGGAGCTGCCGACGAGATCGATGCGCTGGCGCTCGGGGTTGCCTTCGGTTTCAATCAGCAGGTCGACGGGCATGTGGAACGTGTCGAGATCCTGATTGACTTTGCCGACCACGCGGAAGCCCTTCTGGGTGCGGTACACGACGTAGTCAAGCTTGAACTGCGGCGCGCCGCTCGAGTCGATCCACTGGAGGAAGAAGTAGCGGACGTTCTGGCCATAGACCTGGCTGACCATGTTCTCGAAATTCGCGGTGCTAACTCCTTTCCAGGCGTACTGGTCCGGGAAGGCTTTCATCAGCTTGAAGAAGTTGGCGTCTCCCACCAGGCTGCGGAGCATGTTGAACACGGCCGCGCCCTTGGCCGCGGTTTCGGCCCAGAACTCCGGCGAGTAGTCTTCGAGGCGGCCGGCCTGAATTAACGGCGGCTGCTCGACGGTGAGCGCCTCGACGTAAGTGTCTTTGACGGCGGCTGCGAATGCGCCTGGACCTTCCTCATGCTCGATGTAGAGCAGTTCGGCATAGCGAGCCTGGCCATTGGTCAGCCATAGATGATTGCGGCTGGAGGGCGAGATGAGAACGCCCCACCACTGGCGCGCGATCTGGTTGACGAGCAGGCGCGTGTTCACGCGATCGGTAAGCGCGCCGGGATTAAAGAACAGAATGCCGGGGGAGGCGTAGCCATTCGGCGCGCCGTCTTCGGTCTCGATCACGGTGAGGTTTGCTTGCGGGGCCAAGCCGTAGATGCTGGTGAGAAACGTCGCCACCTTGCCGATCTCATTGCCATAGGCGGGCGCGACAGACTTGCGCGCGCGCAGGTAGAAGGACGTGACGACGCCAGCCGACTGTATCTGCTGCGGGTCTCCCTGGACGAAGGCGATGCTGCCGGGAAAGCTGGGCTGGTTGGTGTGGAAGCTGTAGAGAACCTTGTCCCCGGAAGCGTCGGACTTTTCATCTCCGGTGGCGATGACGCGGTAGCCGGTGGGAACGGTGATGTGAAGGTCGGCGTTAAAGCGATCCGTGGTGTAGCCCTGGATGGGGAACCAGCGCGACGGATACATCAGGTAGCCGTAGTCATTGTGGATGGCGGCGAAGCGGATGCCAAAGACGGGGGAATCCTCATTGCCGGTGAGCCGGCCGCCGTAGGTGAACGTGAGCGCGCCTGTCTGCCCCTGTTTGGTGGGCTCGGGCAAGCTGACGACTAGTCCGTTGTCCTGGCCCGATCGCGAGCCGTTGAGGTCCCGGTCCTGAGCATCGACGACTTTCGACACGCTGAGCGCGCCGTTCAGCTCGAAACTGATGGTGGACATGTCACTGTCGAGCACCGTGTAGTCCAGCTTCGCGGTGGCGTTCAGGGTCTGGGTGCGCGGGTTAATCTCCGCGTCGATCTGATAGTGCGTGATGTCGATTCGCCCGGTGCGGGAACGCTCCTGAGCCACCAGCGGCAGGGCCGACCCGATTGCCAGAGCCGCAGCCAGCCATCGCACGCCTTCGTGATTGCGCCTTCGTCTCATCCTCTTTCAGCCTACTTTCCGGCCACGGCCGTCTGCCTCCCTCGCAGGCATTGTTCGACCGCAGCCGCGGCTTCCTCGATCGGGTCGCCCGAGCCAGCCAGGCTCGCGCTAACCTTCTTCAGTTCGCCGCGCATCGCTTCGCGCCGGCCGGGTGAGGCAAGAAGAGCTAGAGCCTCCTGGGCCAACCGGGCGCCTGTCATTTGCCCCTGCATCAACTCCGGCACGACCGCACGGCCGGCCAGCAGGTTCACCATCGAATAGAATTGCACTCGGACCAGCGCTTTGCCGATCAGCCAGCTTGCCGCGTTCACTTTATAGAACGTGACCATCGGCGTGGCCAGCAGCGCGGCTTCGACCGTCACCGTACCGCTTGCGGCCAGGGCGAGATCCGCCGAGGCAAGAAGATCCCAACTTCCTCCCTCAAGCACTTGGATGGACGCGCGGCGAAAGCGTTCCTCAAAATTTTCGAGACTCTGGCGTCCGTGGAAGCCGGGAGGAAAACAAAGAGCGAAACTGCAATCACGGGTGGCGCGGATGTGATCCACGGCGTCGAGCAGGGCGGGCAGGTGCCTCTTCATCTCGCCGAGACGGCTGCCCGGGAGCAGCGCGAGGAGCGGAGTTCCGGGGCGGGCGCCGAAGCGCTCGCGGAGGGTGAGCGGGTCGGCTGACGGGCGGACACGCCGGCTGAGCGGGTGGCCGATGTAGGTGGCGCGCATGCCGTGGCGGGAGAAAAATTCGGGCTCAAAGGGGAAGATGCAGAGCAGGCGGGTAAGCGTGCGGCGCATAGCGGGGATGCGTCCTCTCCGCCAGGCCCAGACCTGCGGGGCGATGAGATAGATCACCGGGATGCCGAGCTTGTTGAGCCGTCTGGCCAGGCGGAGATGAAAATCGGGGCTGTCTGTGAGGATGGCGGCGTCGGGACGGCGGAGTTCGGCGGCGCGGACGACCGCGCGGAACTCGCCATAGATGCGCGGGATATGGGATACGACCTCGACGAGGCCTGCGACGGCGAGTTTGGAGAAGTCGGCGGCCTGTTCGACGCCCGCTTCGCGCATTCTGGGTCCCGGGCAGCCGAAGAATTCCATGCCGGGATTGCGGCGCCGAAGCGCGCGGACGAGCTCCGAGGCGTACAGGTCACCCGAAGGCTCGCCGGCGGAAACCAGAAGCCGAGCGCCCATCTGTTGCCAGTCTAGCAACTGCGGGACGGGCAATTGTTTGGCGATATTCGGTGGGTCGGGAAGCGGGGGTTTGCTAAACTGTGGTTACCCTTCTGATGTCCGCGCAAACGAACCTCTCCAAGCTCAGTGTGGGTCAGTTTGCGGAACGTTTCCGCAATGAAATGATTCCGCTAAGCAACACGTTTTCCTACTTCTGCGCCTCGGTTCCGATGAGCGAGGAGGACTTAAAAGAATACCTCGAGGAACCCATTGCCGCTCTGCCCCCGGCGGTAGCCTCCGTGCTGCCGAATATTTCCATCATGCTGGTGCCGTATCTGGAACGGGCGAACGGCAAGCAGGCAGCGCCAGGAAAGAGCGCCGATTTTGTCTGCACGGAGAAGCCGCCGGAGAACAAGCTGTCCTGGGCTTCGCAGGTGTCGCTGGGAAACCAGGAAGTCCTGCTGTTCGCGCTGAAGGACCAGGAAGTGGCCGAGTACCACTACCGGTTTTACCGCGGCATCGCTTCGCTGATCGCGGCGCGGCTCTCGGAGGAGGCGCGAGAGAGCTACTACCGACTGGTGCGGGAAGAGTTGAAGGCGCCGGCGCACGGCGAGGTGGACGAGGAGAGCTGGCGGCTGAAACAGTCGCTGCAGCGCCGGGAAACCAGCGCGCGCAAGGAGACCAAGGCGTTCATCGAGTATGCACAGACAAGCTTCATCGACACGATGACGCTGTATCTGCACGGTATTTGCTGCGACATCGACGTGGACACCGGGCCGAGGCAGTTGGCGAGCCGGTGGCTGCGCAAGCGCCTGGAGCTGTTGCGGGATTTGTTCACACCGCCTTCGGGCTACGCCGTGTTTCCCGAGGACTTGAAAGAACACAGCCACGACGACGCGCACTAAAGCGCGGCGTTCAGGCGAGGCCTTCGGCGTGGAGATCGTCGCGCAACGCGCCGGAGGCGTTGCGCGGATAACCCCAGATCCAGAACGCATCCGCCGTGGCGCTTTCCCACAGCGGACGCGCTGCCGGGGCGAGCAGCGCACGGAGGCGCTCGTCGGCGGCGCGTACTTCGGAGGCGAGGCCAGCCTGTTCGATGATCTCGCGAAGGTCGAGGTCGTTGCGGTAGTCTTCGAGGCCGAGATGGTATCCGGAGGCGGCCTCTTCCACAAATTTTTCCCAGCGGCGGATCAAGCCTTCGCGGCCTCCGCGCACGACGCGGGGCGGACACCCGTAGTCTTCGAGGAACTGGCGCAACTCGGCATCGTTCATTCGTCGTGTCTCCGGGCCTGGCGGCGGAAGTAGCGCTCGCCGTCGTTGGGGATGAAGAAGGTTCGGATGGTGCGGTCCGAATTGTATGCGCCGAAGGTGCCATGGGTGCGGTCAAAGCGGCTGAAGCCGCCGTCCGAGCGCCCCGACTCAAGGATGGGACCGCCGGCGGGTTTGTCGCGAAGTTCCTGGGCCAAGCGTAGGTAGTCGTTTTCGCTGATGGAGCCGAACTCGGCGCCGTGTTTGCGGTAGTGCTCGTCGAGCAGGGCGCGGCTGCGGAAGCCGGGGCCTGCGGCATTGAGGAGCATCGCGGCCAGTAGGGCGGCGGCGGCGAAGCGGACGGCACGCGCGGCGCGGGTCATTCAACCGGGACCTCCCGGCCGCCGTCGAGCAGAGACTTCCGGCCGGCTTCAATGACTCGTTCGTTGTACCGGCTGTTGGAGGGCGTGGCGAGAAGGCCCTCGCGGTCGATCGCATCGAGCGCGGCAGCGCGGTCCGGCGATGACTCGACGCGCAGGCAGGCCTTCATGATGGCCTCAACCGAAAGATAGCCGTAGCCCGAGGGAGTAAGTCCGGGGCCTCCGAGGTCAAGATACTGGAAGTAATCCGGGCTGGGTTCGGAGTAACCTGTGCCAGCGGTGACATACTCGACCCCGCGGTATTGATCCGAGTGCATTAGCATCGCGCCGCGTCCTTTGCCAGAACAGTATAGCGTCATGCCCTGCGAGTTACTTCCCGGGCCGTCCTCGGGATAGCCGAGGGCGTTCTGCACGTTGAGGCACGCACCGTTTTGCCAGAGCACGCGGGCATCGGTCCAGAGATAGCCGAGTTTGCCGTTGGGAAAATCGTCAAGCACGCCGCGGACGCTCACGGCGGCGGGGGCGAGGCCGGTGAGGAAGTGGACGAGGTCGACGTAATGGCAGCCGATGTAAGTGAATGCGTCGGTTTGATCAGCAGTGAACCAGTTCTGGAAGTTGGACTCGCGGTAGTACCACTTCTCGAGCAGGCGGGCCGACCCGAGGCGAAACTCGCCGAACTGCCCGGCACGGAAGCGAGCGCGGGCCATAAGGCTGCGGGGGTCGAAGCGCTTGTGATAGTCGATGGCGACGAGCAGGCCGCGGGCGCGGGCCTCGGCTTCGATACGCTCGGAATCCGCCACGCGCAGAACGAGGGGCTTGACGGCGAGCACGTGGTGGGAGTGAGCGAGCGCGGCGAGGATGGCTTCGGCGTGCAGCGGATCCGGCAAGGCCACAACGACGAGGCTACGCAGCGGCAGGGCGGCGAGCATTTCACGATACAGCGCGGGCTGCGGCTCGTCCGGTGCATCGAGCGCGGGCCAGGGGCGGAAGGATTGGCCGGGGAACGCATTGCGGAGCGCAGGGGCCTTGGCGAGGGAGGCCACGGAGCGAGAGCGGCTGGAGCAGATGTCAATTTGGCCTGCGAGGCCGAGCCGCTGCAAATGATACAGCGACGGTAGGAGTTGGTCGTGTACGATCATGCCGGCGCCGATCACGGCTACCCGTATCACGAAGCACGGGCCTCCTGCGGCCGCAAGGCCGTGCATTCGGCGAACGCTTCTTCCAGGACGGCCGTGCTTTCCTCAATCGCCTCGCGTGAGATCACGAGCGGCGGGCAGATCTTCACCGTCGCACCGCCCGGGCCGACAGGCGCGAACATGAGCAGGCCCTTCTCGAAGCAGCGCTCGACCACGGCCCACGCGAGATCGCCATCCGGCTCCTTGGTTCCAGGCCGGACACAATGGACGCCGGCCACGAGCCCCTGGCCGAGCACAGCGCCGATGGCGGGAAAGCGTTCTTTGGCGCTGAGCAGGCGCTCGTGCAGCAGGGCGCCCTGGGTGCGGGCCGCCTCGACGAGGCCGTCGCGAACGATGACGTCGATGGACGCGAGCGCGGCGGCGCAGCAGACCGGGTTGCCGCCGTGGGTGGAGCTCATTGTGCCGGGGGCGGCGAGATCCATGATGGAGGCGGCGCCGGCGACAGCGGCGACAGGCAGCGAACTCGAGATACCCTTGCCGAACAGCGCGAGGTCCGGCACGATGCCATAGTGCTCGAAGCCCCACAGCGTGCCGGTGCGGCCGAAGCCGGCCTGTACTTCGTCGAGGGTGAGGACGATTTTGTGCCCGATGCACCACTGGCGGAGGGATTGCATGAACGTCTTGCCGGCGAAGGCCGCGCTGCCGCCCTGGTAAGTTTCGGCGATGACGCCGGCTACGGTCTGCGCTTCGACGCCTTGGTCCTGCAGGCGGCGGAGAAACGAGTCGAACGAAACGTCGGTGTTGCGGTAGCCATCGGGGAACGGTACTTGGACGAAGGCGGCGTCGAGGTTGCCAATCCAGGTTTTCAAATCCGGGATGCCGCCGGCCTGCTGCGCACCGAGAGTTCGTCCATGGAAGGCGTCCTGGAAAGACAAGATCACTTTTTTGCCGCGGCCGCCCGCTTGCAGGCCGTGCATGCGGCTCAGTTTGATGGCGCACTCGACGGCTTCGGAGCCGGTGGTGAGCAGGAAGATCTTGTTGAGCGTGGGTGGGAGCAGCCCAGCCAGACGGCCGAGCAGGCGCGCGCGGGCCTCGGTCGAAAAAGCGTAGGAGGCGAGCAACCCGCCGGCGGCCTGCGCGGCGATGGCGTCGCGAATTTCACGCCGGCCATGTCCGGCATTGGCAATCAGCACGCCGGAGGACCAGTCGATCCAGCAGTTGCCGGAATTGTCGAAAACCTGAAAGCCTTCGGCGCGGTCCCAAACAACCGGCGGCTGGCCCTGCATGGCGCGGGGCTCGTGCTGGCGCAAGTTTGACAGCACGTCGAGCGAGTCCGGCGCGGGCAGCGGAGTGACGATCCGCCGGAGACCCGTTTCCACGCGCGGAACCTCGTGGGGCGTCAATGGGAATTCGCGTGCCATGGATTTCTATTGTACGCACCAACCGGAGAATTGCTGTTGAATTGCGGCGGCGAAAGGCGGCGCGGGTCAGGCTGAGCCGGCGAACGGCTTCAGGATCGCGGGCGGCACAGGTTCGGCGAGCAGCGCGAAGGCCGCACGAAGGATCCGCGTCTGAAGGGAGGGGTCGCCGGGCGCGCCGACGGTGTAGCCGAGCGGGTGGTCGACAAACAGCGAGCGAGGAGGGCGGACACGTTCGGTGATTTCGGGCAGCACGGTGAGGGAGACCGTCGGGATGCCGGCGCGTTCGAGGATGCTTTGAATCAGTCCGACCGACTGATGGCACAAGGGTCAGAGCGGGGTGAGCAGCGCCGCGTCGACATGGTCTTCCAGCAGCAGGCGGGCTGCAGCCGGCGCGGTTTCGGCGATGAGCCGGCCAGGCGCGGCGATAGAGCCCATGAAGCTGAAGTGGCGCGGGGCGAGGGAGCCGAGGACGCCTTCGGCGGCGAGTGTTTTGAGCCGGTCGAGAGGTAAGGCGAGGTTCTTGTCGGCGAGGACGCCGCGCTGGTCGAAGGCGTCGCTGCGGTGGGCGATGCGCAGGGAGTTGAGATCCGTGTCGAGCGGGAGGATGCGGTAGGAGCAGTCGCCGCCGCGGGAGGTCTCGTCGAACGGCGGCTGATCCGGTCGATGGAAGGCCGCGGTGGTGACGACGGCTAGGCGGGCTTCGGCGAGGGGTTTCGACAGACGCGCGCCCGGCCGCCAGTCAATATGGCGCTAAGGATAGGTTTTGAGAAAGACGCGATAGGCGAGTTTCAGGTCGGAGATCTTCGCCATGGCGGTACTTCTATTGTGCGGGTTCGAGCAGCGCTCTGGAGATTCCGAACGCCGGGTGCAGTACACTGAAGCGAAGCTCATAAGGAGAACGAATGCGAAAGATATTGATAGCCTTGCTCATTGCCGCGCCCGCGTGGGCGCAATCGGCGGCGCCAGCAGAGCCACTGGTGGCCAGCTCGAAGGCGCTGTACGCGATGGTGAAGGACGACATCCTGCGCACGGCGGAGAAGGCGCCAGCGGACAAATACAGCTATAAGCCGGTGGATGGTGTGCGCACGATCGGCCAACTACTGGCGCATGTCGCCGACGGCCAGTACGAGTTCTGTGGCGTGGCGAAGGAGGGCCACATCGTGCGCAAGGGAGTCGAGAAGTCCGCCACGACCAAGGCCGAAATCACCAAGGCGCTGAACGAGGCGTTTGCCTACTGCGATGCGACGTACGCGGGGATGACGGATTCGGCGTCCGCGCAGATGGTTTCTCTGTTCGGCATGAAGCTGACAAAGCTGGGTGTGCTGGATTTCAACGTGGCTCATACGTTTGAGCATTACGGCAACCTGGTGACGTATATGCGCATGAATGGCATCGTGCCGCCTTCGAGCGAGCCTCGCAAGTAGCGGCCGGACACGTGGCATTGCGTATCATGGTTTTTTGCGGGCGGTTTTACGCCTGACGCGTGGGCAGTTTGTTGGAAAAGGAGTCAGAAGTTATGAATAATTCCGTGCTAGTTCCAATGGTGGTGGAGCAGACAAGCCGAGGGGAGCGCGCGTTTGACATTTATTCGCGGCTACTGAAGGAGAACATCATTTTCCTCGGCACGCCGATCGATGACAACGTAGCGAACCTCATCATCGCGCAGATGCTGTTTCTGGCCGCCGAGGATCCGGAGAAAGACATTTCGCTGTACATCAACTCGCCGGGAGGGTCGATCACGGCGGGTTTGGCGATTCTCGACACGATGAACCTGGTCGAACCCGACATCGTGACGTACTGTTTGGGGCAGGCGGCATCGATGGCCGCGGTGCTGCTTGCCTGCGGCACCAAGGGAAAGCGCAACAGCCTCCCGCATTCGCGGATTTTGATTCACCAGCCGTCGATGAGCGGGCTAGCCGGGCAGGCGGCCGATATCGACATTTACGCGAGGGAGATTCTGCGGATGCGCGAGAGTCTGAACAGCATCCTCGCCAACGCCACAGGCCAACCCGTTGACAAGGTGGCGCGCGACGTCGATCGCGACTACATCATGGAGCCCGACCAGGCTCTTGACTACGGCATGATCGATCGCGTCGTCAGCAGCCGCAATCTCCAGCCGGTACCGACCCGGTAGCGGGGTTCTCTGGTTCCGTTCCGCGGGCCCGTCCGCGACAGCCGATGCACGGTGGCTGTCGTGGCGGGCTTGTTTGTTTCAGAGCGTGCCGAAGCCACCGCCTTGTAACCTTCCCCTCCCTGGCTGGTAGTCCTTGGTGAGTGGTTTTCACGGATCAAATCCGGACGGCGGTGCGTATTTTCTGTTTAGGTTGAGGCGAGGGAGGGTATGAAGACCATCGGACAAGACATTCGCTTTTCGCTAAGGACGCTAGCCAAGTCGCCGGTGCTCACGGCGGTGGCGATCCTATCGCTGGCGCTCGGGATCGGCGCCAATACGGCCATCTTCACGCTGCTCGATCAGATGCTGCTGCGGATGCTTCCGGTGTCGCACCCCGATGAACTGGTGCTGCTGGCCCGGCACGGCGACAATCATGGAAGCAACTGGGGCATGAACGCTGTGTCCTGGCCGATGTATGACGATCTCCGCCATCACAATCAGGTTTTCAGCGGCATGTTTTGCCGATTTCCCTACGATTTCAGCCTCACCGCGCAAGGCCGCACGGAGCGCGTTTCGGGGGAACTGGTCTCGGGCACGTATTTTCCGGTACTCGGCGTGAAGGCCGTTGTAGGACGCACGATCAAGGAAGAAGACGACGACAAGCCGAACGCGCATCCGGTGGCGATGCTGAGCTACAACTACTGGCAAACGCGGTTTAGCGGGAGCCCGTCGGTCCTCGGTAGCACGGTTCTCTTGAACGGGCACAACTACACTGTGATCGGCGTGGCGCAACCAGGGTTCGACGGCGTCGAGTTGGGTCACATCAGCCAGGTGTTTGTGCCGGTGATGATGAAGGAGTGGGTGACGCCGCTGTGGAACGGCCT
>VFSW01008656.1_pt1 | contig 14590 bp, 21 predicted proteins | sample 5358111 | NCBI WGS metagenome assembly VFSW01 (sample SAMN11554181, study PRJNA540505) | mine drainage metagenome | isolation source: sediment from site ElyBrook_90M | place: USA: Ely Copper Mine, Vershire, VT | collected 2017 | reverse complement strand
CAATGCGGCCACGGTTTGTCGCCGTGTTTGTGACAGTTTGGAGGGGGCTCATGGCCTTCGAATGACGAATTGGGGCCGCCAATTCGTTTTCCGTCACGGGTTAGTCTGTTCTGTGTCACGCGTGGGTTCGGTCGAGCGGCGTGGGCACTCGACCGGAGCGGCGAGGTGCGATCGGTCGAGCGGCTGCGTCCGCAGGGTCGTGTGCCCAACGCGTCCTGTTGCGTCGCCGGCAGCCACGAAACCGAGCGGCGTTGGCATGGGACTTGACCCTTGCAGGCGCTCGGCGCGTGGTACGATCGTCGTAAACCGCGAGGAGGTAAAAGCATGACGCCGAAGCCGAACCCCGACACGATGTCCCGCCGTCACTGCAAGGACTGCGGATGCAGCGACACGCACGTAACGCCGCTCAGCAGGCGCGGGCTGTGCTATCCGTGCGGCGAACGCCATGCTGCTGATGCCGCACGTGAGATGTCGCTGAAAGAGGGACCGTACCGAGAGCGTCACACTGCCGCTAGGGCACGCATGCGCGCGGGGGGCGTCATCGGATATCAGCGAAGTCGTACCCGCCACCCACCCTCGACGCAAACGCAGACGCAGGCAGCACTCGCGCTCTTCGCCCCGCCCCCCAGCGAACCGTCAAAAGAAGCTGCCGGCGAATAGCTTGACATAATCATTGCCCTCACGTATCGTCGAAGTGGGTGCTCGTCTCTCTACCTGACCGAGCGGGGTTCAGGCGCCCCGCTCGGTCATACAACACTGAATCACTGGAGTGTGTACGATGCCCGTTCGCGTCGATGCTGCCACCGCTTCGGCGAAGTGGCTGTCCCATCTCTCTCAGGCAACGCCCGAGATTACAGCGGGCGTGAATCGCGTCACGAAAGCTCCAGGAGCGGCAGCCGCCGCACAGTCGCAGAAGTGGCTGGCTCGCGTCACTGCCGCTCAGGCCAAGTGGGCGAGTCGGGTGGGCGCCGTGTCGCTCGCATCGTGGCAGCAGTCGATGATCAACGTCGGCATCCCGCGCGTCGCTCAAGGCGCGCAGCAGAAGCAGGACAAGTTCACGACCTTCATGAATCAGTTCTTGCCCTTCCTCCAGACTGGCGTTACAAAGATTGAGCAGATGCCAAGTACGACCTTAGAAGACAACATCAACCGTGCCACGGCGATGATTCGCTACAACGCCACGTTCAAACGCACCGGCGGCTAGGGAGGTGACCCATGGGTCTGGCAATCGATACCGTCGGTTTCACTCAGACCGGAGCCACGGCCACGCTCGGCACGTTTATCGCCTCCGCGGCGGTCGCCGGTGACAGCTTCACGGTACGATCATTCGCGCCATCAGACAGTGCTCTCCTTGAGAACATCATGTGGCAAGGACAGTCATCAGACGGTGTGCGTGTACGCTCTCCCCTTCTACATGACAATGTACAGGGTATTCAGTACTTCCCGGGTGAAACTCCGGTCCGCCGTCTTCTACCCTACGGTTTTGCGCAGAAGCTCAATCCCCAAGATACCCTTGTCCTGGAGCAAAACTTCCAGACCAACGCTCAGGTCGATACCGGCGCGCTTAGCATCTACTACTCGAATCTCGGCGGTAGTGCTGCGCGGCTCCACATGCCTCAAGACGTGCTCCCCAACATCAAGAGTGTTAAGATCCTGCGCGTTACGATGCCGGCCGGCGGCGCCGCCGGTGCGTGGCTCGATGCCCTCTTTACCACGTCAGAAAACCTGCTGCATGCCAATACCGACTACGCTGTACTTGGCTACATCACCAGCGTTGTGCTCACGTGCATCGGTCTGCGAGGCATCGACACCGGCAATCTGCGGATCTGCGGCCCTGGTGTGACTGACGATAACGTCACGTCTCAGTACTTCGCCGAAGAAAGCATCCGTCAGGGCACGCCCCACATCCCCATCGTTAATTCGGCCAACGCCGGGTCGATCTTCGTGTCCGCACTGGGCAATGTGAGTCCGTCCGCTGCGATCATTCAATTGGTGCTCGCCGAGCTTGGCGTGATTCTGTCGTAGGAGGGGGTGCAATGGTCACTCCCAATGTGGGCGCGGCTACGCCTCCCCCGCGGCGCCCGCGCCCGCATGCTCTCCCCCTGTCCGCGACCGTCTCCCCAGCCGTGGCGATGCTCTACGGCGCCGCATGCCGCATCACGGGGTGGTCACTCGTGGAGACGACCGGCACGGCGCGGGCGGAGATTCGTATCATCGATGGCCGTGACACAACGGGTCAGGTGCTGGCAGACATCACCCTGAGCGCGGGGGAGTCAACGCGCGACTACTGGGGGCCTGACGGCATTCCGGCACGTGTTGGCGTGCTCGCGGATATCGTCTCCGGCAGCGTCAGCGGCGCAGTCTATGTAGTGTCAGAGTAACGATGAGCACATCCGGCGGCGTCACGTCCATCCCCGGCCAAGTCATCTACGACAAGGTGGTCACTGCGCCGTCCGGCAGCGCCGATGACAGCGCGCTCATTGCCGCCGCGATCACGGCTGCTGGTCCTGGTGGACGCGTCTACGTCGGACCAGGGCTCTACAAGATTGTCGCGGGCATCCCTGTCTCCATCGCCAACGTCAAGCTCGACCTGCATCCAAACGTCACCCTCCGTAATGAGAACGCCACGCCGACACAGGGCATGATTACCCTCACGACGGGTGCTCAGGGGTTCGGGCTGAACGGCTTCGGCGGCGCGACGCTGGACGGCAACGCTGCAATCGTGACGGCGGGTACTGCCGGCGCCACCATGACGATGCAGACGGCGGGCACGGCGGGGTATCTCAACGCATGCGCCATCCTCGTACCAGCGGACACATCCGCTGGCGCCACGCTGACCCCCATCACCGGCGTCACGCTCCGGGACGTGAACATCATCAACACCTACTACGTCGCCGTTCTTGCGTACGGCACGGGCGGTATGCGTCTGCAAAATACCTCCTACACCGATTGCAACTGGGGCACAGGCGGCGGCGTGGTCTACATCGCCGCGAACACGACCAACAGCCCGACAAACACCACCTATCGGGAGATGGATGTTGTCACCGTCGAGGGCCTCCGATACACCCAAGTCAACCGGCTCTTCACATCTGTTGAGCCGGTGCTGTGCATCAACAACGATGTGAAGCGGGTCATTCTCAACACATGCATCTTTGACTTCTCAGCCCAGACTGGCAGCGCCAATAACATTGGCGGCGGCATCTTCGTCGGTAGCGCCACCGGCGGCGATGAAGTCATCATCTCCGACTGCATCGGCTACGGAGACGGTCAGTTCGGCATTGCCGTGGATGGTCCGTGGGAACATATCATCATCAGCAACAGCATCATGGACCACTTTGCACAAGTCGGCATCGGCGTTCAGAACCAGGCGCATAATGTGATGATCGTCGGATGTAGCGCAACTGCCTGCGGCTGGGGCGTTCAGACGATCGGTATCTGCGCGGGCATCCAGTGCCTTGTCAGTAGCGCCGGCAACATGGACAATCTGTCCATCGTGGATTGCATGGTCGATGGCACGCCGGTGGGTACGCAGGAGTCAACCGCGTACGGCATCCTCATCGGCAACATCCCAGCAACGCCGATTGCGACCAATGTCAAAATTACCGGCTGTACCGTCAAGAACTTGACACCCACAACGGCCAGCTCTACGGTCGGCATTTTCATGCTCAACGTCACCAACGCGCTCATCTCGAACAACGTGATCGAGCATATTCGCGGCGCATCTGCTACGCAGAAAGTCGGCGTCATTTTCGGTGGAGCATCGTACTGCAACGTATTTTCCAACATCATCAGTGACGTTGGACTGTCAACCGACTCCCAAGTCGGCTACGCGATACAGACGCAAACCACAGGTAGCGCGTGTGCATACATCGATATTTCCCATAATCAACTGAACCTGATCACCGGCGCAGCACTTCCGTTCAACATTTTATCGGGTGGTGCCTCGATCTTTCTCCGCAACAATCAGGGTTTCAACCCGCAGGGGTTCTCGCTCACCACGCCCGCGCTGCCCGCCGCAATTGGAAGTACCGATGCGGTATTTAACAACTCGAATGTCGATGTACTCATCTACCAACAGGTCGTATCGTATATCGGCAACGGGACGCACATCATAGACATCTACGCCAACGACATACTCCTACCCGACGATTCGCCCATCGTTCGTCTAAAGCCGGGCGATAGAATCTACTATGCAACAGCTGTCCCCGCATCGTGGCGCTGGTATGGTGAGTAATCGTGGTCAATCAATACACGTCGCTCAGTTCAGATACGCGCGACTGGACCACCATTCCCTTTCAGCAGCCACCGGGTGGTATCCCTGTTGTTGCCTTCGATTATCAATCTGTTCCAGCGAACAGCGTTGAAGTCATCATCCCTGGACGCGCTGGCTATCAGATACAACTCTCACAAGTCTACGTCTACTTTCCCAACGCGAACCCGTCCGTCAATTGGCAGTTCAGCGACGCACTTGGAGGCAACGTTGTTCTCATTCTCGGGCCGAACACTGCTGACAATACCATCCATGAAGCAGGCACGTTCCTTCTGCCTGAGCAAGTGTCGTTTGAGGTCGGGAATGGCGGTACAGTCACTTCCCCAGAAATCAGTGGCTGGGTCAGTTACAACTACGTGCCTGCGACGATATCTTCTGATATTGCATCATTCAACATACCATCTCTCGCTGCCAGTAGCGTTGTCGTGATAGCAACATGCCCCGCCAACAGTCAATTACTCATCGATACCGTTCAGTACTCCGTCACGGATACCGTCTACTCATGGGACTCGAACATTGACTCAACGGATGGTATCAATAACTTCGCGAATATCAACGGCTCAGGACCGTTCAACACTCAGGTGACCTTCTCTGACTTTGCACTCTACCCGGGAGCGGGAATCCAGATACGTAATCTCAATGCAACAGCGACGCCAAAGATTCAGGGGTGGATACGCTATAAGATTACCCCGTATCCTCCAACGAGCTAAGCATCATGGCTGTCGAACTGTATGCATTCGCCGTCACTATCCCCGTGGGCGGCACACCAGGGGCTCCGCAATCGTTCGACATCCCGATGCCGCCGCGCATCGTCCAGCATGTCGATATCCTCGTGCCGCCGGGGCCACGCGGCAACGTCGGCATCGCGCTTGGAGCTGCCGGCACAATCACGTGGCCGGCCAACGCGGGATCATGGATTGTCACGGATGACGAGACGCTGCATTGGGATGTCGAGGGGGCCATTGATAGCGGTGCATGGCAGTTCTTCGCCTATAATCTCGGCAAGTACGAACACACCATCTTCATACGATTCCTTGTTGGATTGGTGCAAGCGGCATCGAGCGGTCTACCATCCTCACCGCTCTCACTCACGGCTTCGTAACCTGAACAACGAGGTATCGCCTCATGGCAACGCTCCCGGACCCTCCCGCCGTGCCCAGCTACGACAGCATCGCGATCGCCGCGCCCGCGCTGCCGTCCACACACTCATACCCGCGCCCCGCCGCACCAGCTCCCATCGCGCTGCCCAGCGGCACGGTTGTCATTCCGCCCCCAACCGTCTGGGAACCTGTTATTATGTCAAGTGGTCAGGGGACGCCAGCGGCGATGTCGCCCCCCGCGCCACCGGCGGGACAGCCGAACGCGACAACATCGCGCGTGGAGGGGTCATAAATGGTTGGAATGCCTAACCCTCAGACCAGTACCAGCGAACAGTCGCTGCAATCGCGGCTCAATCTCACCGAAATCGTGAGCGGCGCGATCGCTGTCATCATCACGCTGTGCGTCTGCATTCTGGCTGTCTACGGACTCGTCAAGACGGGTCAGGTGCCGGATCTGCCATCATGGTTGACCGCGATTGTCGGGGCGATCATTGGTGCATATTTCGGTGCGCGCAGCTCTGCCGTGACCGGCAGTGGAAACACGAAGACGTAGCATGACCTGGACCATACCTCCCGGATATCCGCATGCTGGCGAGACGTTTCCGCCCGCTGTGCTCTCAATCCCCGACGTCGCCGCGGCGTGGAACACGGCGGACGGTTCGCAAAGTGCTCTGGTGGCCGCCGTGGCCGTCTGCTGTAGTGAGTCATCGTTCGATGCGCACGCGATCAGCATCGACGATGCAATCGGGCTCTGGCAGATACTTTACTCGCACGCCTCAGATGCGGGTCAGGACACGATCTCGCTCATGGACCCTGCCACCAATGCCCGCTACGCTGTCGAGCTATCGAACAATGGCGCTGATTGGAGCGCATGGGATAGTGCCTATGATAACGCTCATCCTGCGACTGAGGGACGGCATGCGATACCGTATCCGGAACACGGAAGTAACGCCTACGCCTGCATCCCCGACGTGCAAGCCGCGCTCGCGGCGGCTCCCACGGGCATCACGGGTGGCGGCGCTCCGGGCGTGCCTGTCCAACCAGCACCACCCGGGACAACATATCCCCAGACGCCGAACCCTGCCACGCAACAGCCGTCGCAGGGGCAGACGGCTGTTGAGAATGCGTGGAACACGCTCAACTCGTTTGGCAATCAGAACGCGCCGGCAGTGTTCAACTTCCTCGTCAGTGTCCGCGACGGTTTCAATCAGCTTCAAGGAATCTCGTAAGGAGCAATCACCATGACCATGCAGCAACCCAAGCCAGCCACGCAAGCATCCCCGCTGTGGGTGATCACCGGGCAGCGTGAGGCTAACCGCCTCAACCCGCAGGGTCAGTATGTCGCGGGGATTATCATCACCTTCCAGACGCGCTCCGGTGTCATGGGCAGCGTGTTCGTACCCGACGCCCAGTACACGGAACAGAACGTCAGGAACGCTATCAGCGACCGCGTGGCGTCGCTGGAGGCAGTTGGCAAGCTCACCGGATAAGGATCCTTTACCCGATGATTGTCATCCCCTTCGTCGCGTTCGATGCCGTGATCATCGCGATCATGGCGCTCCTGCTGCTGTTCGCGACGATCTACTTCTTTCGCTGGATCGCAGCGGGCATGGCCCACCCACTGGGCGGTCTACCCGCGCCGTTTAACCGTCTCGCCGGTGCGCTCGTCTCAGGCGCAGAGGGTATGGCAGCAGCCGCGCTGGGTGCGCTGGGAGGCTGGGCGCAGCAGGCGCTTTCACCCTTCCAGTCCTTCCTCGACTATCTGGGACAGACCCTCCCGGCGCTCCATCTTCAATCTCAGGTTGTCTGGGATAGCGCGCTCGGCTTCGCGCAAGGACTCTACGAACACACATTCCCGCAGGCGTATCGTGACCTGTCTGGATACGCCCAGCAGCTTTACGCGCTGGCGACACAGTGGGCCGCGGGGGAGATCGACGCGCTGATCACGAGCGTCAACGGCGGACTGGCGACGCTGCAGAATCGGATTGACGCGAACGCTCAGGCGGACGCTCAGGCGCTGGAGGGGGTTGCATCGGCGCTGGCTGACTACATCAACCAGACCGGCGCGGCGGTCGCTGACGGAGTGGTGTCCACCGCAGACGATGCGCTCTCCTACGCGAGTGCTGCCGGCGCGTGGGCGGTTGACTACGCTGAAGCGGTCACGCTCGAAACTCGGGCATGGTTCGATGCACAGATGCGCGCGAGCTATGACACGCTGGCAACCGCGATCGTCGCGGTTGAGAACTGGACGGCTGATAGCGTCAACACCGTTGCGGGCGTGCTCTATGACGACATCGTAGCGATAGAGAAGCACATCACGGACGTAGTGGACGTGGCGATTGAGGCGGAACAGACGTGGCGCAACGACTGCGGTGACCCGTTGTGCCAGGGATTGCTGGACTTCTCGCGGGCGCTGCAATTGATGCAGGGTTTAGTGACGGGAGGCGTGATCATGGCGCTGGTTGCGGACGCCGTGCGTGACCCGCGCGGCACGGCTGAGGCAGTTAACAGCGTCGCGTCGGGACCCATCGCGGCGCAGTTTGCGAGTGTGCGACAGGCGGTGGGGGTCTAGCGCGCATGCCGATTGGTGACCTGCTCGGTCCCGAGTCCACGGCGTTCCAGTTGTTCGTCTGGAACGTGATTGGTGCGTTCATCAACTCACTGATGACGCCGTACCTGCTCGAAGCTGAACATCTCGTCAATCAGGCGACGCAAGCTGATATCCCCAGCAACGCTGACTTAGCGGCTATGGTCATCCGTGGCCGTCTGGACCTTTCGACCGCTGCGAACATCGCGAAGCAGAATGGCCTCCCTGCAAACTACTTCCAGTTGTTGGTGGACACGGCGGGTAACCCGCCCGGACCGGCCGAGCTAGCGGAAGCCCTGCGCCGCGGCATCATCGGCAGGGGGGCAGCGGGTGATAAGGCGCCGAGTTTTGATGGAGGCATCGCGCAGGGCAATCTGCAGGACATGTGGGCAGATGTCATTGAGAAGCTGAGCTATGCGTTGCCATCTCCCAACGTGGCGGTCGAAGCGGCACTGAGGAGCATCACGACGGGTGGCGACCCTTCCCAGCTCTACAAGCTCTTCGGCGGCGATAGTGACTATTTCCAGCTGGCGGTTGATGTGTCGGGCAACGGGCCATCGCCGCTGGAAGCTGCGCGCATGGCCCAACGCGGCGTCATCCCGTGGGATGGCACGGGAGCAGCGGCAACGTCGTTCGCGCAGGCAGTGGCGGAGAGCCGCTTTAAGAACAAGTGGACGCCGGTGTTTGAAAAGATGGCGGAGTACCGGCCACCACCCCGCACAGTCACGGCGATGTATCGCGAAGGCAGCATCAATCAGGCTCAGGCGGTGCAATACCTCACTGACTACGGCGTGCCCCCGGGCGAGATATCTGCATATCTCGCTCCTGCTGGCGGTCAACTGCACGCGAAGGCGAAGGAACTTACCGAGTCACAGATTGTGGCTGCCTATCGTGAACATGCTGCCGACGCGAGCACCGCTGCGAACATGCTGACAACAATCGGATATACCGCTGCTGAGGCAGACTTCATCCTCAAAACGGTCGATGCAGAGACAGCGCTGAAGTACACGACAGAGACGATCACTATCGTCCACAATCTCTACATTCATGACCGCATGTCGAGGAACGCTGCCAGCACCGCCCTGGATGCAGCGCACGTCCCGCCAGCGCAACGAGACTCCCTGTTACAACTGTGGGACTTACAGATTAAGCAGGTGGTAAAGGTGCTGAGTGAGACAGACATCGCGGATGCTGTCAAGCTGGGCATCATCACATCTTCCGACGGCGAGCAACGGCTGCAAAAGCTGGGCTACAGCGCGGGTGATGCAGTCATCATCCTTGAAGTAAAGCTTAAAACCACACAACTACCGTAGGAGGGGCACCGAGAGGCCACGATATGACGAAACAACATCTGGACGCCATACAGCGCAGTATCGACGCACACCGGCGTATCATGGAGGATTCCAAGATTCTCGCGCATAAAACACATGCAGAGCGCAGGGCGAGTGCGGCGATGAGCGTGCGCCCCGTTGCTGTTAAGGAGGAAAAGCGTGGCTGAGTCTGTTGAGCGCACAGAGCGGGGGTTGCTGCTGTGCGACACGTGCGGCAACCCATGTGATACCATCCTGCTGGATTTAGGGACGCGGGACACGGATTACCTCTGCTGGCCGTGTCTACTCTCGCGCATGGTCGAGATTATCAAGACCGTCAGCGCCCAGACGGAAGGTGAGGATGCCGATGCTGCTGGGATGTGACCTGAGTGAGAACAACGGCGTCGTGAACTGGTATGCACTCGCTCCCGCGATACAGTTCGTGATACTCAGAATCTCGAATGGCATAAGATGGGTTGATAAGCAGTTCGAGAATAACCTCATGGGTGCGCTCGCTCACAACGTGCCCGTGGGCGTCTACTACGAGCGTGACAGTCAGGGCGCCGACTGGGAGATTGAGGCGGCAACTGCTGCCGGGCTGCGCAACTTCCATGCACGGAGCGCTCCCATCGCGCTCGGCATGGAGGATCCGAATCTGGGCGATGTCGCGTTCGCGAAACTGTGGGCGCAGATTGTCGCGGACGTCTGCGGTGCGCCGCCGATCCTCTACCTGGACCAGTCGTTGCTGGACACACAGGATTGGGCGCCGCTCGTACAGGCGAGCTGCGGCCTGTGGCTGGCGCAGTGGGACGGCGTGACGTCCCCACCGCAGAATACGGGACCGTGGCCCTTCGCGGCTATCAAGCAGTACATCCCTTCGGGGTCACTGCCGGGTATCGCCGGGGCGGTGGACCTGGACGTTTTCTACGGCGATGTGAAGCAATTCGCGCTCTACGGTTGAAAGAGGGAACAGTCATGACCGCACCAACACTCACGCCACGCGGCACAACGCCCAAGCCGACGTTCATCATTCTCGTTGACGATGCGGTCCAGTCGGCGAGCTACGCCGACTGGTTCAGCTATGACATGATCTCGATGTTCCCCGCGTCGCAGGTGGGTGAGGCATTCGGGGCTGCCTACGGCATTTCCGGCGCGGCGTATCGTGGCTGGGCGCGCTTCACGTGGCCCAGCGCGAACCTGACACCGGCAGCGATCGTCAACGGTCTACTCGATCAGTTCAGCATCGCGCCGGACAATTCACTGCTGCTGGTCGTGCTCATGACCCCGGAGCACTCGCAGATTGACCCGGCAACGGGCGTACTGGGATATCACGACGCGACGCCGCGCGTGCCCTTCATCTGGCTGCCGTACGCGCCTGACGGCGCGATGGGTCTGGGCGGGCGCGACCTGCTGACGCTGGTGCTCTCACATGAATGGATGGAGGCGTGTACCGATACGTTTCCGTTCACGGGCGTGCTGCCGGGGGGTCAGGAGGTAGGCGACCCCTGCATCCAGTCACGCTATCGGATGCAGGGGTCATCAGGGTATACCTACGTGACCCAATCATTTGCGCAGCCGGACGGTACTTGCTGGGCGGGTGCGGCTGAGGGGCATCTCATCATGACTGCGGCGCTGGAAGAGCGGCACTTTCACCTACCGAAACACTTGCTGCGACGCATCCTCCAGCACGGTGAGCCCAAGACGCCGGGGGCGCTCACGACGGAGCCGCCCCCGCGTCCACGGTGAGGCGGAGCGGTTCGCGCCAGCCGCTCGCCGTTGCGGTTGACTTACTATCGGCGTGACTCACGTGTTTGGTGACACGTTTCACGTCGACGCGCCCCTCGATGTCGCGCGACATCATCGAGTCGTAGGACGTGAACTGTTCCTGGACGTACTCGCCGTCCGCGACCTTGTGGGCGCGCTTCCGGATGCCCTTGATTTTCACGTCACCGTCAACATCGTAATCCTTAGAAGCTCGAAACCACGCCCGCGACAGCCGCCGCTCTAACTTGAGCTTCCCCAGTGCTGTTGGGTGAAGCTCGCCAGACAGCCCCGTCAGCGCGTCAGGATTGACGTAGAGGCTGTCCGTGTCGCAGTAGTAGACAGCGTGTGCCCCCGCTGCTTCGCGGAGCCGCCAGAGCCTCACACGAGCGTCTGCGGTCACGTGGGCAGCGATGGCTGGAAAGCTATCCTGCGACTCCGCGTCGCGCTCATTGTGGAGCACAACACCCATGCGCACGTGATGCAGGAGCGGGTGCGTCTGTCCCTTGCAGCGGACAAAGAAGTCACGGCTGTCCGTGTCGTAACCATCACCGCACTCGCTCCACACGTGACCGGACTGGCCGAACTTGCCATAGAGCCCATTGAGCATCAGCTTGCACATGAGTTCAAATGCGGTGTTTCCTTCAGCGCGGTAGCGGGCGCGAAGGTCATACAGCTCATCGACGTACTCGCGGAAGAGGTTACGTCGAGCGTAGCTCACCCACTCGGCGCACTCCCGCAGGTCGCCACACTCCAGTGCCAGACGCAGTTCAGGCGTCGTGAGCACCGTCCAGAAATCCCCCACCGGGAAGCAGAGACGGGACTCAACCACGATGGGGTAGGCGGGGGCTTCGGTATGGATACGGACGCGGGCGATCACGCACTGACGCGCCAGCATGCCCCGCAATCGCGTCAGGCTGAGGCTGGTCCCCTTCGCGAGCTTCCAGACGGGGTATTCCCCGTCGCGCATGACGGCGGGATACATGCTGTTCACGTCGAGTCCGAGGATCTCACCCGCAAGCGGCTGGTCGTAGAAAACCTCGACGCGCCCGCCGTGATAGGACTCGCGTTCGAGCGCGGAGATTGCGTCATCGGCAAGAATGAGGATCCGCGTTGGCATGAACCGATGCCGGAAGGCTGCGAGCGCCTGCGCGGGTGTGGTCAGCATGAGTTTGCCCAGATCGTGATCATGGACGAACGCGTAGAGGGTGTGCATGGCATCGCGCAAAACCTCGACATCGCGGCGGCAGTAGGCATCCCAATCGGCCTGCGACGCGCCGGCATCCGGCATCGATAGCTTCGATGATTGCATCGATTTCCCCAACGTGTCGAGACTCATGGGGAAGTAATTGATCGTGTCCACAAAGACGAGACGCTGCTTCCCGCGCGTGAAGCGCCACATGATCGTATGGGTGGCGCGGGCGTAGCGTGTGCATGTCCAGTCATGTGAACGGGACTCGGATTCGAGCGATAGCATCGCCGCGTCGTAATCCCAATTGTGGGCGTAGATGTAGAGTGTGCATCCGTCGTAGATGATGGTGTCAAGCCATGCCCAGAAATGAGCGGATTCCTCGAAGCGCTTCCACTCCGTTGTTAGGTGTTCCCGCCCGTGACTCGTGCGCTCTCGTTCATAGAGGCCCCATCCGAACCACAGTGTTTGTTCCTCGTCGCCGTTCTCAAGCACCCGTCGATGGGCTTCGGTATCGACGTAGACGCGACACGTCGGGGCATACCCCGCCTTGTTGGGTCTGAGGATATGGGTTTTGCGGGTCATGATCGTGCCCGGTCCGTTGAGCGAGACGACATGACCTGTGCCTTGCCCCGCCTTTCGAGACGGCGGGCGCGGGAAGCGTAACCGCCATCAGATGACCGCATTGACCGATCGAAGGGTGAAGAGCCGTTTTGTAAGCCGTACGGGCGCCCGCACATAAAACATTTCAGACCGTCTTCGCCACTGTAAATAAAGCCGCCGCACCTTGAACACTTGAGCGCTTTCATTGGATGAGCCCTCCCGTACCCTCCCGCAAGAGGGATGTGTACTGAATGTCGTAGCTGGCGTAGGTCAACTGGAACGACGTGAGCGCGGCAGAGAACGTCTCGGCAAAGAGGCTGTTGATGGCCGAACGCGACATCTGACCCGAGAAGTTGATCACACCGAGAAGGCGGCGCGTCTCCCCTGTGATCGTCTCGATGGCATCGACGTAGCCGTAGATACGATGCGTCTCCGTGAGAGCGCGGGGCGTTGGGTAGAATACCCCCTCAGACGGTGCAAATCCCATCGGCGTCTGTTGGAGCGATGCCGCGCCGCCGCGGGAGCCGTCGATTTCCCGGATGACGGGGAACGCCGCCTGACGACGAATCGCCAGCGGCGTTCCCCTGAGTTCGTTGATGATTGCGTTGCCGGAGAGTCCCCGGGAGCGGCCACTAGCGATGGCCTGAATCTGCTCAGCAGAGACAGCGACGCCAGCGTAGATGCCGCCACCAGGACCAGGGTTACCAGCGTTTACCACGACTCAGGCGCTCTCGGTGATCGTTGAGGATTGTCCGGACACGGAGACATCACCGGACTCAGCGAGTATCACGCGCATGGGAAGTACGAGGTGTTCGGCCCCCAGCAGGAAAATCTGACCGACGGGGCCATCCTGGACGGTCACCGTAATGCGCTGAGAGGCATCGTCCAGCGTCACGACAGCGTAGGCGATGACCTCTCCATCAGTTTGGCTGTTTGAGCGCACAAGCCATGACGGATAGACGTTCCAGATCGTCACGGCGTGGCCGCGCAGCGACTCGGCGTCACGGGTGGCGGGCGCGGGCGCGGCTTGCCGGTAAAACCCCTGCGTGTGAGAGGGCACCGGCTGAGCCGGTGCCATCACGAACTTTGCATATTTTGATATCATGACCACCCCTCCGCGTCGGGGAGTGCATCGAAACAACCCTGTGCGATGAACGCGTCGGTATGCCTGCGCACGATATCAGCGATCAGCGCGGCTTCCGCGTCGCGGCGCTGCTGTTCGTGGCGAGCGAAGCAGGGGAGGCAGCGGCCATCGAGCATCAGCAGCCCCCACGTGAAAGCCTGCTGCCCGCAGAGACGGCATGCGTAGGAGTAGCTGTTTTCCGCTGCTGCAGGCAGTTCGGGGGCAAGAGCGATCGGAGCAGCGGGGGAGCGGACGGGCTCCCTGAGGGTTGGCGCCGCGAGCGTTGCCGCGCGTTGCGCCAGTTCGCTCCTGGTGATGCGAAAGGTGGTTATCACGTCACCGAGAGGGATATACGTCACCACGACTGTCCCTTCGGCAGTGGGGCGCCACTGCCACGGGGCGGTTGTACCGATTGCCTGTTCGACGATTGTCCGGAGGGTTGCTGAGGCTTCACGAGGTGTGAACACGGGTGCTCTCCCATTGAGTCGGCGTCGCGACCCCGCGGCCGCGCTGCGCCCTCGACCCTTCCACTCTAGATCGGCCGCAGGGGCGCGAAGGCGTTACTTATGTCAAACGCCCCACTGCCATACATTCGATATCACTTCTCGCAGCATCGTTACCATCCGTGCCATGAGCCCCCTCCAAAC
>VFSW01008655.1_pt1 | contig 14591 bp, 16 predicted proteins | sample 5358111 | NCBI WGS metagenome assembly VFSW01 (sample SAMN11554181, study PRJNA540505) | mine drainage metagenome | isolation source: sediment from site ElyBrook_90M | place: USA: Ely Copper Mine, Vershire, VT | collected 2017 | reverse complement strand
GGATAAATTCTTAGCCCTACTGTGATCTTCAGTGGCTCTCCGACCGTACGGCCGGCCGATGCCTTGGGTGATTTCCGCCGTTCACCAGTTAGCCCGTTCCTGATGACGAGTTCATCGGACAACGACCCGTTCGACAACCGTTGCCACCCCTGGAGACCCATCCTGCCAAATCGTCAATGAGCGAAAGTGTGCAGTTTTGAACAGACAACGGTAACCGATCCGGAGAAAATCTCGGAAAATCTGATGGATGTATGTAACGTTTTGCTTCGCAAAAATGCATGGCGCTTAAAAAGGTGACAATGAACAGTATTCGACAGCCCGCGGAACCTAAGCCGGAGGTTGTGGAATGCGCTATCGTTGAATTGTTGGAAATAGCCCAACGCCATGGCATCACTCCGGCTGATTTTATTCAGTTGCTGGACTCGGGAATGCATATATCAGATTTCCTGGCAGCGATGACTCCGCATGCAAACGCCAACGATAGCATCGATTGCGATTCTTAGGCATTGACGATTCGCACGCGAGTTGTTGGCGCTCACCTTCTTCCTCTCTCCGCTGATTCCGGGACGTTTTGTTCGCTTCGGACCATAACACTGAACTAAGAAAAAGCTTTGTCATGCCGAACGCTTCCGTTGTTGGTCATTGGCTGCCGTCTGCATGGGCTTGCTCGCGGCCGGTGTAGGGACGGGCGGCAAGAAAAGCGGGCGGTAGTGACGGCGCATGCAGGAATGGCATCGCACCACTTGGAGGAAGAAGAAGCAACACACCTCATCGTGCCATGTTCTTGGCTGGGACGCGTATATGTCATCTTTGCCGCAATAAGGGCAGCTCTGCAATCCAATCCTACGCATAACCAATTCCTAAACCGACCATCCACCAGAAAATACGGCGCAGCGCCCTGTGAGAGAGGAAGGCCTGCGCCATCAAAGTAAGCAACCCTGTATTGGGGGGAGATAGTACAAGCCACAGCGGACCCAAAGATGTTCAAAATTGCACACTTCTGGAAAGAATGGTGATCCCAGAGCCCCTTCCACTGTCATGCAGATCAAACCAACAAATTATGAGGTTTGCGCCGCTTCTCGCGCGGGCGGGTAACTGTCGCAAACAGATGGAAGGCGTTTGAAACCCTCGTGCCGTGACGATGAGTGAAATTGATTCCACGACAGTATCGGCTCCCAGGCCCGAGTAAAGTTGGTGGTGCTGAAGCCAACCAACAGGCTCGGGAGGCCCCAGCAGAGGATGGCTAGAGCGCCATAGGCGGCGGCACCGGAAGTACCGCTATCAGTCTCAGCACGAGGAACACGACACAAGAGCCAAGGCTCAATGGCCTTGCGGCCCGACTACCACTCCACGGTCCAGTCGATCAATTTCATTATCGTCGGGCACGATAGAGAGTTGACGTGAGCCCGTTGCCTTCCTCCGGACTCTGTGAGGTTTAGGAAAGACCAAAACAGCTTCGCGTGGTGACGCTTCGACCGACTGCTGGGCCATCAATCGTGCCCGCCTTTCGGGAAGGCTACCGCCGATAATTCGAGCAACGTTGAATAAAGAGTGGCTGCCACACACCAGGCAGGTGTCATGCGGGCTATCGCTGACCACATCGCACTCTGCACATATCGGCCAGGATGGTTCATGGAGAACTGTAGCTGGGATGTCGCTTCGGCGACCAATGACGGCGTGATTTCGAGCTTCCTGCAGCCCATCGATAAGCCGGTACCGATGGTTGCCACAGCCGACATTGGGCGTGTAGCTGCCGAACTGCTCCAGGAAACCTGGCAAGGCCGCAAGGTCGTTGAGTTGGAGGGGTCGCGTCGTGTGACCCCGAACGAGATCGCAACCACCTTCGCTGATTTGCTTGGCCGTCCTGTGAGAATGGAACCGGTGCCGCGCGAGACTTGGGAGTCGCTATTCAAATCGCAGGGCATGAAGAACCCCACGCCCCGCATCACGATGCTTGATGGTTTCAACGAAGGTTGGATCGAGTTCGAGAGCGCAGAGGCTGGCTCTCGAAAGGGAAAAGTCACGCTGGAAGCTGTGCTGCAAACGCTCATCGAGTCAAGATGAAAAGTCGTGATCGTTCTCTGGAGACTCACAGACTGCGAAGTCGGTAAATTTCACTACCCGAAAAAGCGCGGCGTCCGCTGCCGAGTGGAATAGCAGCGGCGGCCGGCCGGAACCGCCGTTAGATCAGAACGACTGTGAAAACCGTGTCTCCAGAAACTCCCCCAGTTTCGCTGTTGCCTTGAATTGAGGGATGGGTTCCAGTTCCTTGAATGCTGACGTGAACGCGTTCGAGAGACTCCAGATCGTTCGCGGCCGGAATTCCTCGTACTTCGGCTTGAAGTAGAGATCGTGTACGGTTCGGGCCAGGTGCTTCGGAGCTTCCAGTTTGCCCTCGACGAAGGCCTCGTAGATCACGACCTTGGCTGTGACATCGGTGAGTTCGCTTCGTTGCCAGGTTTCCACCTGCTTGCGCATCGGTTCGAAATTTCGCGGCATCCGATCGACACCTACCGAGATGCAGTCGATCAGAGAAAACGACTTTGAGTGTTTCGCCGGCACTGGTGTGAAATCCCCGGCGAACGCCATGTTCGATCTGGTTGAACGTTAACTTCTCCGTTTGCGATACAGTCAATTAGACGTTCAAACGAAGGGTGGGCATATGAATCGATCCCGCAAGGTGATTGTGCTGGTCATGCTGATTGTGCTGGCTGTCACCCTGACGGGTGCGTTTATGACTCGCGGGGTGATGTAATATCTTCCATTCCTGCAAGCCAGAAAGGGGAACTTGACTGGATCCTATGTCCCTCTTGGAGTTGTGGATCAACGGCCTTGGCAGACGGCGGCGGCTCTGGCGGCTTTGGCACAGTCGGCAGAGGAGAGGAAGTTCGCTAGGGACGCCGAACGTCTTGCGGATCACGCAGTCGATCAGGCGTTCTCGCAGTCACTGCGGCAGGCAAGCCTGGCAAAACCAAATCTAAGTGGTAAAGCATTGGGATTGCAGCAAAGAGTCACCGAGCTTCAGGAGACGATCAAGAACGATGAGGTTCGGATCGCGGCGCTCAGTGCAGGCGGGGGCACGAAATCAGCAGGTGCAGTTTCCAACACCAGCGACCTGGAGATTGCGAAAGCGCAACTTGGCCTCGACCAAGCCGAGCTGGCCGATTCGATCGAGGACCTCGCCCGCGAAAGCGGAGATCAGAGAGTCAAGCTTCAGCAGGAACTGGCGGCGCGCCAAGCCGCCATGAAGCAGTATTGGGATCACGCCTCCAAGGACGATGGGCAGACTGCTGTTGCCTCAGCTGAACAATACCAGACGTTCGCAGAGCAGCTATCCACATGGCGCTCGCTGCGCAGCCGCAAGCAGTTGGTTGCGCAGGCTCAACAATTGGCCAGGGACGACGTGGCCGCGCTCACAGCCGATGAAGAACACCTGAAGGCAGAAGCTGCTGCCCTCGCCGCAAAGCCTGTTGGAGAGTCAAGTTCCGAGCGCATCGAGCGGCTGCAAAGGATCAGCGCTCAGCAAAATATCCTGAGCATCCTCAGCGATCGGCTGGGAGCGCAGCAGGAACTTGTGACTCTCTACGGGCGATGGGGAGAGCAAGTCGAATTACAGCAAAAGATCGTAATTCACCTGATATTGCAGTCGCTGGCATTGCTTGCGGCCATCTGCATTTTGGTGATCCTGGCAGGCTGGGGTCTCCAGCTCGCGTTGGAGCGGATCGTTCATGATTCTCGCCAAAAGCAGACGTTGAAAACAGTTCTAAATCTGGGAATGCAACTGGTTGGCCTCGTGCTGATTCTGCTGATCATTTTCGGTGTACCACGGCAGATGCCAACGATTCTGGGTCTGGTGACGGCAGGACTGACCGTGGTCTTTCAGGATTTTATCCTGGCATTCTGTGGCTGGTTTGTTTTGATGGGACCAAACGGAGTCAGGGTTCGGGACTGGGTAGAGATTGATGGGGTCGGCGGCGAAGTGGTAGAGCTCGGGCTGTTCCGCACCTGGCTGCTGGAGACGGGAAACTGGACTGCCCATGGCCATCCTACTGGGAGAAGAGTGTCGTTTTTAAACGGTTATGCCATACGCGGCAAGTATTTCAACTTCTCAACTGTCGGTCAGTGGATGTGGGATGAGATTAAAGTTAACGTTCCTCCAGGCACGAGTATTCATCCACTTCTCAAGGGGATTTACGAAGCTACGGTGAAAACAACCGAAGCGGATGCAAGAATGGCGGAAGCGGAATGGAAGAGAGTAACGCACGAAGAAGGGTCGCCACAGTTTAGCGCCATGCCGTCCGTCAATCTCAGGCCGGCGGGAGCTGGTGTCGACATCGTGATTCGCTATATCACTCGTGCAGGCGTGAGAGTTGAGACTCGGAATCATCTGTTTGCAATGATCGTTGAGCTCATGCAGGGTGTGCCAAAAGAGAGTAGGGATCTTTCCCCACTCTCCCCTCATGGAGACTGAACGACGGACCATGCTGAAGGAGTTTCGGCCATTTCTGAGGGATCGGGTCTAGAATTCTCGTGGAACCCAATGCATCAAAAACTTCGCAGCGATCCCCACTGCTAGGGGAGCCGTCTTTGATTGCGGCCGTCCGCGAGTCGTCGAAGCCTCCACTGCCGCCCACTCGTGTGTGTAGGACGCAGCGACCGAACTTGTCGCCGCCAGCTTCCGAGCGTGGGGTTCAACCGTGAAACTGGATACAGGGAAGACTTCCACGCGGCTTCCCACCTATAGCATTCCAATATGGCTGAAGCCACAATCGCTCGTGAAGATTCCATCGTGCAATCGAGGGCGGTTGGAAGATGTTGTTGGCCGAATGGACAAACACTAGCCGTGGATGAAGGGCTTTTGGAGGCGGAGTTGGAGCGCGGAGGCGAGTGAGGTTTTCGCAGAGTGCAGGCAAAACGTGGTTGGCGTCTCTTTCATCCAACTACGACCACCCAGGAAACAATGGAAACATGACGATGCCTCCCCGCTTCGGCCACGCAACTGAGCCTCGCCCGCATGGGTCGCGTAAGGCGAGCTGGAACTATTAGTTAGGAAGGAGCGGCCCGGCCGGTACCACTCCGCAGGTTAGAACGACTGCGAGAATCGAGTCTCGAGAAATTCCCCAAGCTTCGCCGTTGCCCTGAATTGAGGAATCGGATCGAGTTCCTTGAAGGCTGACGTGAACGCATTGGAAAGACTCCAAATCGTTCGCGGCTGGAATTCTTCGTACTTCGGCTCGAAGTAGAGATCATGTACGTTGCGGGCGAGGTGTTTGGGAGCTTCGAGTCTGCCCTCGACGAACGCTTCGTAAATGACCACCTTGGCGCTGACGTCCGTCAATTCACTTCTCTGCCAGGCTTCCACCTGCTTTCGCATCGGCTCAAAGTTGCGCCGCATTCGATCAACGCCGACCGAGATGCAGTCAATGAGCGAGAACGACTTTGAGTGTTTGGCGAGCACCGGCGTGAAGTCGCCTGAGAACGCCATGTTCGAGCACACGAACACACGATATCCGCAAGTCATCGCCAACCGCATGCTCTTGTCATGGGAGTTTCTCAACCCAATTGAGAAACGACACCCGTTCATTTCGGTTGCGAGGTCAAGGACTCCGAACATCTTCATCCCGTCCGGCGATACCGCATATTCGTCGTGGACGACTCCGATGTGGCGAAACCCGAGAGTTTCGATCAGTGCCCGAACGATCTCGTGATGCGGGATCGGGCGGTGCGTTTCGGTCGCCGGTGGTGTAGGCACCAGCACCAGTTCTTCGCGGCCAATCGTCCGGCCGCTATAGCCAATGAGCGTACTAGTTTCTGACATACTGCTTTCCTCCTTGTTGGTGTTAAGTTGGATTTGTGAACGCGAGAGAACTGGATCCCGAGAGACGCCGCGTCTCGCGAATGGACGCGGTGTGACTAGCCGTTAAACGCAAGCATGAGTTCTCCAGCCAATAAATCGCAGGTCCGGCGCGGTAGTCGAATTAGCTACGAGGTTTCGATCACTCTCACGAGCCTGGACCCGGCCGATGCGTTTTCCGAGCCCTGTCTGACACACCTCGTCAACCCACAAGGATGCGCGGCACGGTTCTGTCGTCCGTTGGAAATTGGGGCCGCGGTTCGGTTGGAGGTTCTTCCTACCAGAACCACGGTCACTGCACGGGTAGTGAACTGTATCCGGATTGGAGATTATGAGAAGTTTTGGCTGCTAGGATTGGCGCTGGATGAGCCGGGCAATGTATGGGGCGTTCAAGCGCCGCCCGAAGACTGGGCGCAATAGGGTTTCGACGAGACACAGGGCCGTTTCTCAATTGCATCAACTGAAGTTGAAGAGCGATGCTTGTTCGGGAACAGAGGCCCCTGCGCGGCGCCTTCTGCCTGACGACGATTCCGGGCGCTGTCCAAAGACGACGATAGGACCGGCGTCGATGGCCTCTTCTACAAGGCCAGCGGGATCGAACTCGGTGCCCACGAGCAAGTCCGGCGGGTCGCTGGAAGGGGCATCATCGTTGCCGCCACGCGTTGTCGCGAACAGCTTCTGATGCTCGGTGTTTAGGGCCTTCCAGACGGCATCGGCGGTCTCTCCAATTCCGTTTCTCTCGACCAGTTCCCGCGCCATCGCCGAAAGCATGTCATCGTCTTCGTCGATGTTCTGCAGTCCCTCGCCGGCAAACTTGCCTTCCATGGTGAGCGCTACGAGTAGTTTCTTTCCCATCAGGCGTAAACACGCCGTCTGCATCGTGCCTTCATAACAAAGAAACTTCACGCGCACCGGCCGCCGCTGCCCGATTCTCCAGGACCGGCGACTGGCCTGACGCAGTGTGTGAGATGAGGTTTCTCTCCTTCGAATGGAGCTGCTCTTCTGGAAGATCACGTGTCTCGGCAATCACAAACCGGACATTGCGCTTCAGTTCTGGATCGAACTCGGTCCCGTACAGGGTTGCCAAACCGTACGGATGATCTGGATAGAGCAATAGCGTATTGAGCATCGTGCTCAACACGGATCTGTTGCCTTTGTGCTCCTTCAGGGCTTTTCGAATAGCATCTTCCAACTCCCGATATGCACTCATCATCAGGGCATCCATCGGAACGCTGACGTAGCTCTCCTGATACGGCGGAAGTTCGCCCGAGATGTCTTCGAGTAAGACGAACGCGCACAACTGCATGAGGAATTCGCCGAAGAGTAACGGAGAAGCTCCCGGTTTGCGACGAACCATGCTGTTAGTCTTGGCTTTCGAGCAACGGTTCTCGGCCGGCTCGACTTTCGTGATGGTTTCAAGAACACCGTAGTCTTGAGTGAAGCAAGTCCGTCCCGTCGTACTCCATTCGTACCCGTGTTCCTTCATCCTCGCGGCTTCCAGCCGAAACAAGGTATTGAACAGGTCGTCGGCATAGCCTCCGAGAAGCGTGCCAGTGAGCCCAACGATTCGATCGGTGCAGGCCGCCAAAGTACCCAGCGCATTCCCTTGTGCCGTATCTCCCGCTAGCTGATGGATCTCATCGCAAACCGCGTATTTCAAACCACCCCGGCATATAGCGACCGAGAAACTCGATCGGCGCCATGCGGCGGATTTTGTCCGCGTCCGCCTGCCATAAGGGACTGTGAAACGGGCGACATCGCTTGTCACCTCTGGTTTCGATGGTCTCGGCCATCTTGACCTTCTCAAACTCGGCGGCTGTCAAACGGCTTTCGTCCACAATCACGGGTTTTCCGGTGTCGGAATTCACCACGCAGCCCAGGTAAGGTCCTGAACGCGGGATGCGATAGGCGTGACGCCAGAAGTAGCCGAGTTTTGCCCGCTCGCGCCCGACGATAAACAGCGAGGGTCTTCCACAGAGGGACAACCATCGTCTCCGAGAACTCGGCGAACCCCGGCGCAGCCGCAACTCGCTCAACGTCGTGTTCAAACCTTCCCGGACAATGCGTCCGTGTCTGAGTCGCACTTCGTTCACGCCGTGATGCTTGTTTTCATCGCCGCCGTTTCGCAAGTCATCGATGAGGAATACACGCACGCCCGGAAGGGTGAGGAATGCTTCCCGCGCCCACTTCTCGACGAGGTGAGGAGGGACCATCGCCAGTGCCGTGAACGGACTTCCTTCGCTATGGACATGGATTGCACCAAGCGAAATCAACGTCTTGCCGGTACCGCACTCCGCCACCACCATGCCGGTCCGTGCTTGCTGCCAGCGTTTGGCCAGTCCCATGATCGCGACCGCTTGCGCGGGAAACGGCTTTCGTAACAATCCTTCGATTCGCGGTGAAAGGGGATCTTGAACCTGATGCAGCGCGGGAAATTGTTCAAGTATCCGCGTTCCCAACAAATTGGCGTGGACGCGCATGTAGTCATAGATCGTCGATAGCTCTGGCATGGAAGCTCACTTGCGAACGGAGAAGGTATGCGGGACAAGAAAACTGGAGAGAGAAGATTGCGGTGGGATCGACTATTCAGATCGTGGAAAGATATCTTCTAGGCGCATCGCAGGCCAACGAATGGGACCTGCTTCGTCGGGAAATCGGACTGCATCACTCTCGACGCCCCAACTGAGCCAGTCCAGAAACTGCTCCTTCTCGCCTTTGATAATGAGGGGATTACATCCAATGCCCAACATCGGTGCGATGGCGTGATGAGTGTTCAATTCGCCTTCGAACCAGTCAGCCCATCCCGGAATGCCCGGGATCCCGAAGATCTCGGCGACTGAAGCCCAGATAAATTCCTTGTCCGATCCTGCGAGCAGGAGCCTGCCCGCGTTGGCCGATCTGTTTCCCAAAATCAATTCTTCCGACATTCCAATGAGGTGGCGCAAAGGCTTCTTTCGTCCTGGCACCTGTATGGACCCTTTGAAACATTCAGCGTTCCGCTCCAGGCATACTCGGATAGGTGGAACCTCCGGCCCTTCGATCATGAAGTGGTCTGCCATGGAAATGGCCGCGCTGATTGCCGAGATCTGCGTGTCGCCACCGATCACGGAAATCAAGTGAGCCTTTGCCTGTCGCGGAGGATCGGGCAACAGCTCTCCGATAAAACGATCCAGATGCAGCTTGATGCTGGTCGTGGTTTTGTCCGTGCTCTTCACATACATCAGCCAGCCGAACCGAAGGTGTGCATTCTTCATTCGGAGTCCTTCTTCTCATGGGTAAGAATTTGTGTCTTGCCATTGGCAAAGACCAGAGTCAGTTCGTGCGAGAACCGCTCGCGGTCGTGCAGGATCTTCGTGCCGTTTTCTTCCTCTTCTTCCCAATGATCGGTGAACTTCACCGAACGCCAGTGGGCAATGTGACGATCTTCTCCTTCGCCGAATATCCCGTTCAGCATTCCTGCCGTACAGAGCAGGCCATTTCGGTCTTTTTGCCGAAAAATAGCCCCGAACGTTGCATCGGCTCGCCGAAACTACGTGGCATAGCCGTATATTCAGCATCGTTTCGTCTGCTGGTTGGGGTGTGCAGAAAGTGCACAACCACGGTGGAAGGTGACGGGCGATTTGTGTGAGCGATATCGATCAGGGAAAGGTTCAACGCAGGATGGCAGTTTTCCCGGAAGCGTACAGCAGGGTGAGCTCGTTGGTAAATCTCTCACGCTCACGTCGGATGATGGTGCCGTCTTCTTCAACGTCTTCAAAGCAGTCTGTGACCTTGACGGATCGCCAAACGGCGATGTGCCGATCCTCGCCAGAACCAAAGACGCCGTCCAGCAGTCCCGCTACCGCGCACAGTGCGACATGGCCCCCATGTAGCGGAGTCACAGGACGCCCCCTGACGTCGGCGCGGCGTGGGGTGAGGATTCTGGCGACCTGGCGATATGCTGCTGACTTCAGCAACAAGTCTTCGATCTCATCCAGAGGCAGTCCGCAATGAGTTAGTTCGACAGGCACGCTCTCCGGGATCAAGTAAGCGACATCGGCAGAGTCAGGCAGAATCGGCAGTTGCTGCCACTTGCGACTCATCTCTGCGATTAGGCTTTGCGCCCTGCTAAAGTCTGCGTCAGAAAGCTGATTGCATTCCCGCCGCGTGCGCCTAACGCAGAACAGCACGACCTGCTTGTACTTCGCAGCGTCCGGCGAACCTAGCCGATACGCGTTCTTGTCCTTGAAGTGGAAGGCGAGAACGCGCCCGCAAACGGAGAGCCGATTTCCGGGAACGACCAGAACCAGCACGCCTGCGGGCTTGAGCCAGCGGTAGCAGTGCTCAAGAAACACCTGCTCCAGTCGGCGATTTTGCGATTCCCCGCATTCGAAGTCGTAAGGCGGATTCAGATAAAGCAGAGATAGAGACTCCACCGGGCAGTGCACATCGAGTGCGTCGCCGTGAATGACGTGCTGGGCGACCTCGCGGGCCTGTTCGACACGGTAGGCGTCCAGTTCGATGCCGTATCGAATGGTTTGTGAATCCCCAGCTATTGCCTGGAAGGCCCGGCCGTCACCGATGCAAGGATCCAGAACGGAGCCTCCAGAGATGGGAAACTGGAGGAAACGTCGAATCCGTTCAGCCTCCGCTAATGGAAGAGGAAAATAGCCGAGCTTCTGCTTGCCTGCCAAGCGCATGGCGCCTCCGTATAGGGCCGTTTGGGAATGACGATGATCTGTGCTTGCATTCACAGAGTGAAGGGCGATAATGTCGCAACGTTATGCCTCTCCATGCAACTGCGAAGGTCGGAAGAAACGATCCCTGTCCCTGCGGCAGCGGCAAGAAGTACAAGCATTGCTGTTTGCCTGGCTACACTCCGTCCATCGACCACCTGTGGGCGCGGCAGCACGAGGAGTCGGACCGCCTGACACGGGAGATCACACGATTTGCCTTGCGCAAGTTCGGGGAACGGATCTATGAGGCGTGGCAAGACTTCAACATGAGTGACACACCGCCGCCGCTGGAGGAGTCCGCTGACGAGCGGCAGATCTTCATGCCCCATTTCTTGTTCCAGTGGAATCCAGACGGCAGGAGCACCACGGCGCGCGGGCAGGGCGGCGTAGTTGCCCGCTGGTACATGCTGGAAAAGTCGAAGCAGTTGACGGCGATGGAACGGATGTTCCTGGAGCAAGCGACAACGCAGCCGGTGAGCTTCTACGAGGTGGTATGGAATGAACCGGGGGAGCGTGTGCTCGTGCGCGACGTTCTGATTGGTGAGGAAACGGAAGTCACCGAGCGATCCGGCTCCCGACACTTGGAGCCGGGCGATCTGCTGTTTGCCCAGATCTGGCACGAGCCGGAACTTTCCGTGTTCGGAAGCTCAGCACCGATCCGCATCCCGCCGGACAAGAAGATTGAGGTTATCGAACTCCGAAAGAAACTGAAGAGGAGAATCGCCAGGCAGAATCGCTATTTGAGGCCCCATGATCTGCTGCGATATGCGGACCTGATTCGCGCCACCTACTTGGACATTAGAGATCGGCTATTTCTTCCCCGTGTGCTGTGCAACACCGACGGAGGCCCGCTGCTGTTTCACACATTAACCTTTCGGATCGAGTCGGAGGAAGCAGCTTTCGATGCGCTGGCTTCTCTAGCGTTCGGGCGATCGCGAGAGGAACTACTGGACGATGCGGAACTGGGCGAGGACGGAAAGCTGCGGAAGGTGAACATCGACTGGATCAAGGAAGGCAATCGCAAGTTCAAGACCTGGGACAACACGATTCTGGGCCACATCAAGATCTCCGAAGGACTTCTAACCGCGGAGGTGAACTCGGAGAACCGTGCCAAACGGCTGCGCAAGGAGATCGAGAAGCGCCTCGGCTCCACGGCGGTCTATCAAAGCACGCTCGTCCAAACGCTCGAAGAGATGCGGAAGAATGCACCACCAGAAACTTCCGAGGATCAGAAACCGCGCGATGCGGAGATGGAGGCGATGTTGTCCCACCCGGAAGTCAGAAAGCAGATGCAGGGCGAAGTGCAGAAGCTGGTCGAGAGCTGGGTCCACCAGAAGATCCCAGCGTTAGGCGGGCGCACGCCACTGGAAGCCGTGCATGATCCGGATGGCAAGGAGATGGTCGAGGCCCTGCTTCTCGATTGGGAGCGGCGCGATAAAGCGGACGTCTTTCCCAATCAGATTCGGCCGGACATTGGCGCGCTGCGTCGATTGTTGAACCTGGCGCCGTCCGCTTCCTGATGCTGTTCGAGCCACTGCTGTTCCATTTTGTCGATCCGCAGCTGAAGGTAACGCCAGTAATCCGCCGACACCTGCAGTTCACGGACTTCTTCGATCACGTTTTGGAAATAGCTGAAACTGACAATCAGTTCGTTGCTCTTGTTGTTGAGCAGCGTGGAGTACTTGCGGGCGCACCCAAGCAGGACCCCCCGCTCGACCTGCTGAATGGGAACTCCGCGTTGGAACAAGTCATTGGCAAGATTCTCGTCTGCAGGGGCAAACGAGATCGCAACACAGCCCCGAGTTCCCATTAGGGCCCGGATCTGGGAAACGTAACTCTCCCGGTCTGGTGCGGATTGTTCCTTTCTCGCTTTCTCATACGGCCAGAACGCGTCGCAGATTTCGATTTGACCGGAGGCATGCTGATTAGCTGCAGCCTGAACTCGGCAGACTCGCTGCCGTTGCAGTTCCTCCATGTAGATAATGATTGAGCGGCGGCTGCGGCCTACCGCCTTTGCCAAGTCGCCATGGGTAATCCTCATTTGTCCAGTTCTGCGGTCGGCGTGCAGGCAAAAATAGATGAAGAGCCGGAAAGCTCCATCGGAAAGCAAAGCGAGAGCGCGGGAAACTTCCCGTCCAGCGGCAAACCATCCGCCGGAGTGCTTCAGCTTCCCAGCCTGTCCGGTCACCGTGAACCCGCCTGAGCTAGACGGAGGATCTCTTCCCGCAACAGATTCTCCGCGTTCCTCTGCTGTGCTACCGTACGCTCAAGGGAGATGAGTCTGGCGATGAGCGAGTCTTTGGATTCCCGCCGTAAACGGGCAGTCTTCGATTGCAGAGATCGTTTTTCCTGATCAGATGCGCTATCGATCAGCCGCAACAGAAGTGGTTCCAGGAGCCGCGTTCGCCTCAGCGGCCGCCGGTTCGCCAGATAAATCCGATAAGTGAACTCATTTCTCTTGATCGTGTTGGGGGAGATCGAAAGACCAAAGAGGATGTTCACACGCTTGCAAATACTGGCGTATGTGACCTGGCTGCCGTCCTTCTGCAGAGCGCTGACAGCCGCTTCCACCCGCGTTGCGGTGTCGCGCTTCTGGCGCTCCCATCGTGGCCGCAGCCAGTCAGGATGCGGTTTCCTATCTCGCTGGTCCATGCTCTATGCTCACAGTCTGCGCTGCATCCTCCCGCATGGCTGCAATGAGGTCCATCTCTTCTTTGATCAGTTTGCAGTCGGCGATTAGCTGCCTCATCTGCCGTTCTTCTGCGACCAGTTTCTCCCGTCGCGCGTACTGGAGCTGTTGTTCGGCCCATGCTTGCTTCTGATCGATCTGATATCGCTTCGTTGGGTCCGGCGCATTGCCAGCGCATCCAACGCAGACGAACTTCGCGGGACACATGTTGGCAACCACGCATGTGCCGCCAAACACTTCCGTGAGTGCGCCTATCTTGCCTTCCGCCTCCTTCAACATTCTTCCGATCTCGTCGGGGCTACGTCGTCCCTCCGCACCCAGATCGATGCGATCCACGAACATCATCTCTGCCGCACTCATTACCTTCGTCGGAGTCGGCCGCGAGTAGTACTTCGTAACTGTCTGGTCGCGCTGGTGAAGCAGTTTGGCAATGACCTCGACCGGCGTATTCAAGTCAGCCATTTCCGTGGCAAACGAGTGGCGCAGCAGATGCGAACTGAGCTGAACCAGATTGCCATCGAGAGAGCGCAAGACAAGGCCATAGAGAAGGAACCGTATGAACGTATTCAGAACGTGCAAACGAAGGCCACGGCCATTCCACTGGAGCACGTACCGATCCGGTTGGTGCCTGTCGTCTTCTATGCTCACCATGGGAAGCAGGGGACCTCCCCACTTCTCGCACTGAAAGCGAACCAACTCGACCAGATGCCGCGTGGTGTCCTCGTCGATGAAATAGTCCTCGCGCTTCCTCCTTCCTTTCGGCACCATGCGAAGCAGCCAGCGGGTTGCCGCCTTGGGACCGACGTTCTCTAGCTGCTTAAAGCAATCCGGGCTTTGCGCAATCTGCATGATCTCGCCGAGGCGAGCTCCCGTAATTATCCCCATGCGAACTACCAACCCGCCGAACAGGCAGGCTGCGTAGATCCCCTCATAGGGAAGAAACTCGTGCCCTTCGCGGTGCTGCAGGAAATCGATCGGCCGAAAGTCGGTCGGGCCGAACGCCAACAGGCCTCCATCTGACCAGGCGCTCTTGCTCTCGTATCCCCATTGCAGATAGAAGGCGTCACGGCGTTCGGCCAGATCGCAGTCGCTGCGCACATCCAGGTGGCGAAACACTCGATGGCGGAAGAGGTCAAGGAACCAGAAAGGCTCGGGCGGACATTCACTCGTAAGACTTGTGGTGGCGTTGTACTCGACGAAATGGGCACGATTCTTCGAGGAGAAACTGCCCTCCTGCCAACGCCGCTGGAGCCTGGTGGCGGGCGCCTCGCGGTAGCCAAGCGCCACCGCGTGCTCCCGCAGCGAGTTGGAATCCCACAGCGTTAACTCGACG
>VFSW01008654.1_pt1 | contig 14591 bp, 22 predicted proteins | sample 5358111 | NCBI WGS metagenome assembly VFSW01 (sample SAMN11554181, study PRJNA540505) | mine drainage metagenome | isolation source: sediment from site ElyBrook_90M | place: USA: Ely Copper Mine, Vershire, VT | collected 2017 | reverse complement strand
CACAGTTAAGGCACCGGCCGGTCGGCGCAGGGCCGGCGGCTTTGCGCTGCGAGAGCGCAGCGCGAATGAATAGCTCCGCGGTCTCATTGCCCTGGTCGACGATGTCACCTTTGACGCTCATTCTATTCCTTTCGGTAACGCTTCGCGAGCCAGCAATGCGCAGTGATTGGAAAATCTTTCGCCCATATCGGTACAGTGGTAATCAGTTTCTCGAAGCGCAGTCGATCAGCCTCGACAAACTTTCCTTCGACGATGACCTCATCATGCACATGCAGGACGACCTTATATCCCGCGGCTTCCACGCGCGTAATCGCCTCGGCGAGCAAATCGCGGCAGATAGCTTGCGTGATATTCTCCGAAAGTTTGCCCCCATAGGTTGCTATCCTACACCAATCTTTCGTGTTGCCGGGTTCATCGACGATATAAGTTGTATTTGGCCGTTCCTCGGTTTTTTCCTTCTGGAAGCGCGACCAAACGGTTTGGTCGGGCACCGATTTGTAGGACAGGAACTCGCCAAAATCTCCGATACGAATCTCCGGATACGGATAACACAGATTGCGACCAGAGGGCAACCGGCACCACAAGAACGACCCCCGTTTGCGGAACTTGATCTGGCGCCCGGGGGCGCCAACGGTACTGACCGCCCCTGAATCCCGGACGGCTGCGATAGCAGCACGTCCGAGGGCCGCCCAATAGGCTACGATCCGAGGATGCGCAGTGCGCCACGCACGCTTCAGCTTTTCAGCTTCGGCATCCGATTTTTCGACGCCGAGAGTTTTCGACATCGTATGGAAGGCGCCCACGCCGCCTTGATAGCCGAACGCAAGTTCCTCCACCTTCCCCACTTGGCGCTGTTCTTTTGTCACAGTCCTTGGATCGATGCCGAAAGACTTCGCGTATGCTCGTTCGTACATATCGGGAAGCTCGGAATCGGCGTCACATTCTCGAAATGCTGCAAGCTTCCATTCTTCGCCGGCAAGCCACGCAATGCCGCGCCCCTCGACATTTGCGAAGTCGCCGCCGAGAAAGGCACGATCGGCGCCAGCGAGAATAAATCCGCGCAGGCACTTCGAGATCATGATACTTGGCGGGCCATACAACATGTCAAGCCAGCGGATGTTGCCTTCCCGGATCAACCGGAGAATGTCTTCGACATCCGCGGGAATAGGAAGATCGCGGGTAAAATTGTGCGGTTGAATTCCGCGGCCTGCCCATCTTCCAGTAGCCGCCGCATGATATTGGAACGTATAAGCGACTCGGCCACCGACCATTCTATTGGAAATTGCCGAGAGCTTACTGATGCTCGTAAATCGACCCGCCTCGCGGCGGGTTTCAAGCGCCGCGCGCACAGACGCCGGAAAGGTCGTTTCTTCGCGCGCATCATGGTCCTCCAATAAATCCGAAACTATTATCTTCGACAACGATTCCTGAATGACGCCGTAGTCGTTCGCCCAATCCTTGAGCGCGGCGACCGCCGAACATGTTCGCACGGCGCCTCCGGTGATCTCACCCATCTGTTTATCGAGCCGTTCCTTCTCCCTATCAGCAACCTTGATAGCGGCATCGATGCTTGGCATATCGAACGGAATGCCGCGCAGGTTGATCCGCTGATCGAGAGCCCATAGCTGCTGCTCTTGGCCCGATAGCGGCAGAACGCGCTTAAATATCTCGCGCTCGACGGCTACGTCCTGCCTGCAGTATTCGCCAAGCCGCGCTAAGGCTCCCGGCGGCTCATAGTAGGCGCCATTAGGCTGTGGTTTGCACATCTTGAGCATCAGATTCCGCCCCTCGATATCTTTCACCCTCTTCAACCCGAGTGCCTGTGCCGCATTCTCAAGCGCCCCGGGAAGCCCCATCGCGTAGCAAGCCGCCATTGTGCAGCGCGTCTGCTCCGGTTTGAGCGCGGGCCAGCCGAAGCGTTTCGCCATAATCTCGTTCCAGATGGCGAGTTCAAACTGCGCATTGTGCGCCACGACGATGCCCCCGGAGGCTACATGCTGTAGAACCGGAGAACCTTGACCTACAGTCGATACCCACAAGCTATCGAATAAGCCAATCTCAGTGTCCCCAAGCGCCCAAGCCAAGCACAACGCTTGAGTTTCTGAATCTTGAGCATAGCGCGCCAATCCATGCTTTTTCAAGTCAACAGGGCTGCGCGTCTCAAAATCTATGAACAATGCGTTATTCATGTTTATAGTCATGCAAACAGCTTTTTCTGCTGCAATACCTCTCGCAGGCGTTTGCAACCAATATCGAAGTACGGCTCATGGATCTCAATGCCGATGAACTTCCGGCCCGTGTGATAGCACGCTTCAGCACTGCTAGCTGAACCGAAAAATGGATCGAGCACGACACCGCCTGAAGGGCATGAATATTGAATTAGCGGCATCAGTATCTCGATTGGCTTCTCGGTTGGATGCACAGCTCTCCCATGCATCGAACGAGCGTAGATTACGCTGCGCTGCAAACGTGGTCCTCCATCCTTAGAGACGTAGTTGGCGGCGTCTATGTGGCCAGAATGCGCCGGGCGTTGCTTTCTGCGTGTCGTTCGCGCTGTGGCGTCAAGCGTGAACTGAGGAGACTTGTAAAGACTTGCCCACGCACCCCGATAAAAATGCAAGGCGAATTCGTGGACGCGCTTAAAACGGTCCGCATGGAACATCGACCCGTTGTGTTTTTCCCATACAATTTCTTGCGCGTAAGTCCATCCTGGAAATCGTTGACTTATAAAGAACTTCATAGACCCGAAGCACCAAAGCGACCTGGCGTGTACAAGCTCGACCCAATTGTCAACCGTCAAGTCCCAATCCAATGAGGTAACGCCATAGGGTGGGTCAGTCACCACGCAATCCGCCTCTAATGACGGCAAAATATCTCTGCAATCGCCCAAGTATAACGTCGCGTCGCCGATGACTTCCTTGCGCTTCCAGGGCTGCATACACTCCATCATCACAATCGGCTATGAACGGCGCGTCGTTCATTCTTGCCGGACGCGCTGGACGGCTGGCAGGGACAGCTTCCTGTCCAGACTTTGCGGTCGTCTGGCCAGTTATAGTAGGCTGTCATTTTATTAGGCGTTATCCGAGATAGTGCCTAAGAAAAAGACCCCGGTAGCCAGCCGGGGTAAGTGCGCTTGGTAGGCGTTCGATGCGCCGATCAAGCAAACGGGTCGGAAGCGTCGGTGTTGCCTCTCGCTTCCGAGCCCGCGCCAGCGGCTTCGGGGATCGCCTCGAAGTCGTCGGCCTCCGCGACACCGCCACCGGATAAGCGGACACCGTCACGCAAAAATTGCACACCCATTAGCGAAGCGTTAATGCGCTTTCCGAACTTGTTGTCCTGCGCCCACAGTTCCACCACTGCATTGACGTAGCATCCGGAGTACGGTTTGCCCGACGCTGCCTCGAGTGGAGACTTGTTGCCGTCGACCACCAGCGGTTTGATCTTGTTGCTCGCATTGAGGAACAGATTGCCAGGATAGCCATCGTACTGCGCTTTTGCGTCACCATCGTGCAGGCACAGTTTGTCGCCGGCCTTGAGCGCACGGTAGACCTCGGCGGCCTTCTCGTGCCACTTTTCTTTCGCAGCGCTTTCCATCCCTTTCTTGATGGCCGCGGCCGCGGAATGGTTCTTCGGAAATAGGAATGCAGCGGAGAATTTCTTCTCTCCTTGGCCCTGCACTTGCTGCGGTTCAAACAACGCATTTGCAAATGAGAGCCTTACATCTGCTAATTGTACCTTCATGGTGCCTCCTGTAGGAAAGGCGGGGGGTCACTGCTCTTTTGCGTCCACGGTCCCGCCAACCGCCGTGAAATCTGTCAACTGTGCGACCGCCGCCGGCGGCCTTGGGTCGCTCGAGGGTGCGAGCGTATAACCGCTCGATTCCTTGACGACGAGATCCACCGTGACGCGCTCGAATTCTTTCTTGCCCAGAATCTTCTCGATTTGAGCCGGCGACTTGAGCTTGGGTTCCGTCATGTATTCCGGCCGCATGTTCAGACGCCGCTTGAATGCCGCTTCATCCACCCATTTGCGCGTCGCACGCTTGTCAACGAGCTTCCAGCCAGGAAAGTCAACCCCTTGACAAGCCTGGACATACGCGAACTCGCGTACCGCACTGATCGCAGCCTCGACGAGCGGCGCTTTTGCCAGAAATTCGGCGATTTGCGCGGCCGAATATCTCTCGAGGCCAATAGGTGAGAAGTCCGCGGCTGCAAGCGCCTGTGAAAATTTCGTAAGTTCCGGGCACTTGTTCGCTGCCGCGGCTGGACAAAACTGGCATTGCTTTTTCCCCGCCACCAACGGCGCGTCAAACGCTTCGCTCGCTCGTGCGGCCTCGACTAAATCCGCCGCGTAATCCACGAGTTCCATCGCCGGAAAGCGCGCCATACGGATACGTCCGTCCTCGTGCTCGCACCGCGGCTGCGCGATCACCATTTCGACCAGGCGCGCCGAGAACTGTGGATTGGCAAGCAGCGCGCCCAAAGCGTAATACTTCATCTGCTTGTTGTCTTCCACCGTAACCGCGATACCAGCGCCGTGCTTGTAGTCGTACACGCGCAACAACTTTTCCGATGCGCGCCACATCACGCGGTCGGCACTACCGCCAAAGTCCGGGTGCAGCTTCGCCATCGCCGTCGTGAAGGATTGCTCGACGAAATGGACATCCTCCTTTCGCTCGTGCTGCCTGATGTAGTCGAGGAAGTCCTGCACGGCGTCCAGCAGATCCTCCGTGATCTCAATCTCATGGCCTTCGACGAGGGCCATCTGCCCGAGATATTTGGAGCCGCGGGCGGGATTCGACTTGATCTGGCATTCCGCAGCGATGTAGTGCGCGGCAGTACCTTCGGCGGCATAGATGCTCGATGCATTCTGCAATCCAACCGAGAGCGCGACGCTGCCCGCGCATGCCATCCACCGATGCGCGCTCGACGCCGAGAGCTTCGCATGCTCGGTCGGCACGAGCACGAAAGCATACACGGGTTTGGTCATTTCGTCTCCGCTTCAGTCTTGCATGCCGCGATGAAGTTCGAATAGATCGCCGGTTGCATATCGGATACGCGCATGACACCGAATTTTTGCAGCACCCGCAGGCAGGCATCCATGCCTTTACCGGCCACATCATTCAGCGCGTGCAGCGCTTTTTTCGCGTCATCGAGCGTTGGAGCAGCGGCAACCGGCGTCGAGCTTTCCTGCGCTTTATCAATGCGCTGCTCCTGTGCCGGCGCCGCCGCTTTTGGGGACACCGCAATCGGTGTCGGTTGTTCCGCGACCACTCCCTCTGGAGGAACAGTCAAGACTGACCCCAGCGCGGTGCCATCGGGCCGCCCGCGCGGCTTGTACCTTCCGCGCGATTGCCCGGCATCTGCTCGGCCTTTTCGGGTCCGCGCCGTCGTGCTCACACTTTGCGCGATCTCCTGTGGAGCACTCGCTGCAGCGGTTACGGGCTTCACTTTGCCGTCATTCAGCTGCTGGATATACGCAAGTACCAGCAACGCGCGGTCCACGTCCAGTTCGAGTTCAAGCTTGATTGCCATCGTTTTCTCCTAGTCGAAAATCGCCGTAAGTTCCCGCGCTTTCGAGGCGACGATTCCGCTTACAATCTCGTCGATCTCGCTGCCGATCGCAATTCGAACCGTGACCGGCTTGTCCTGGCCATGTCTATGCATCCGCTGCATCGCTTGGGCGTTATTGCCAGGCACCCAATCGAGCTCGATCATGATGCCTTGATGCGCTGCGCTAAAATCCAGCACGACGCCGGCGGCGATGATGCTGGCAATCATAACCTGTGGGCCTGAAGGCAGCTTCCAGCGCTGCGCAGCCGCGTCGCGTTTCTTCGCCGGCGTCCCCCCGTAGATCAACTCCGCGCCGATTCCGGCGTGCCTAAATTTCTCGCGCAGAATCTGCATCGCCTCGATATGGTACCCGTAAATTACGATTTTATCGACCAGCCCATTGTCGATCTCGAACTTGACCTGATCGAACACAGCGGGCGCCTTGAGGATGGCGTTGTACCTACGCAACGTCGCGAAGTCCCCGCCAGTATGACCAGCTAGGAAAGATAAAAGCTCGGCTTTGGATTTGCCGGCGAGCGCGGCGCGCAGTTTTGCCTCCTGTTTCTTGACGATGTCGAGACGGTATGAACCCTCCAAATCTCCACCCATGATAGGCATTGCATCGACGAAGTCCGGCCGCGGCTCGACGAACCACTCCTGGATGTCAATGGCACCGAGTTCCGGCATGATATCTTTTTTCAGCCTGCGTAATATGAAGGGTCTCAGTATAGCACGGAGCTCCGCGCGACGGTCTTCCCGCGTGCCGCGGACTTTTCCGTACCAGTCCACGTGGCAGAAATGCTCGACGAATTCCGAATAGCCCATACCGGTCTTACCGAAGGCGCGCAGCATCGGCCAAAGCTCGCTCGCGTTGTTCGGCGCGGGCGTACCCGAGAGCGCCCAGATCCGGTCGGCGTGCCACCCAAGGGCGCCCGTCCCGTAGATGGCGTGCGTGCGTTGCGCAGCCGGATTCTTCGCGTAATGCGTTTCATCGGGAATCAAGACATCCCACCTAGCTTTTATATCAACGTCAGCCAGCCGACGAGCCGCGTCGTAGCTCAGCACGTCGATATCCGGCGAGCGTATCGACCAACGCTTGAACTCACGGTACCAGTGCTCGATCCCCACGGCCGGGCACACGACCAGAACGCGCCGGGCGCCGATAAGGTCGCAGGCCGCCACAACCTGCGCGGTCTTGCCTACCCCCGGTTCATCCGCGAGGAGCGCCCGAGTGCGATGCGCGAGGAATCTCGCACCCATCATTTGAAAGCCTTTGAGGCTAGGAGGCGTCGTCATGCGCTTTGACTTTTCGCCCCACCCCGCGCCGGATGACCGCCGGATCGAGATTGAGGCATTCGCATACCCATACGAAGCTCTGGAGCGTGTCCACGTCGCTCCCTATCCAGAGCGCAGCAGCTTCCTTCACACTGCTGATGTAGGCGCAGGCCTCGACCGGCGCCAGCCCTTTCAACTCAAAGTCCGCCGGGCCGCGCACAACATCCTCGATTGCCTGCACGAGAACAGCGTTCCATACCGCCCGCAACCACCGCAAGCCAAAGTATCGCTCGGCCGCAGCGGCATTGTCGTAGAAGGTCATCCCTTCCGCTCGATCAATTTCTGCAGATATGCCATCGCGCGCCAGGCGTTCTTCACGGCGTGCAGCACGCCGTCGGTATCCTTCTCGATCCCGCTCGCAATGTCGAGCATGTGCCGTGCCTGCGCATCGAGCTCATCGCCGGACTTCGAGCGGTCCCAATGGAGCGGCGTGCCCGGATTGTGTTGCTCATTGCCGATGCGCGAAAGTTCCGCGACGGCGGCGATGGCATCCGGAAAATACGCGAAAAATCCGGAGTATACGGGCGCGGCCTTGCGTGCTGCAGCGTCGGTCGGTAGACTCATTTCCATTTACCTCCCCAGAATGACGGCAACCGCGTCGATCGCCTCATCGAGCGTGGCAACTCGGAAGGGCATCGCCTCGTGGATCATCGGATGGTTGTCATGCGGGTTCCCGCGTTCCTCGATCGCCACTACCGCAGGCTTTTGCAGCGCATACGCCCAGGCGAGCTCCATAATGGTCCCGAGAGAGGGCCGCGTACAGCCCAACAGGTTCACGAGCAGCGCGTCGCAGCATTTCACGTCGTTGAAATCCCGCGTCATGATACCGCGCGACGTAAAGAACGCGCCATTGTGCTCATAGTCGTGAAAGTCGAGGCTGATTTTCCCTCCGGCCGCCAGCGCGCGTTTTGCGCGCATCGGGGATAAAGTGGCGATGAAGCGGTCTCGTAGCACCTTCTCCGCTTGCGAGCGCCAGGTAAAGGCTTCTTCCGCTTCGGTGCCGGCAATCGCACCGGCTAGGTAGACGATTGGGTGCGAACTGCTCATTGCATTCCCTCCAAGTGAACGTCGTTCAAAAATCGAGCCTGCGCTTGTTCTATGAGCTTTCTAGCCCGGACGACGTCACGCGCCTCCGGCTCCGTCAAGTCCCGTCGTGCGAGCGGAAAGTAATAGTCGTACACAAAGCCGTTGTGGTTGAACCTGTACAACTGCACCCAAGATGGCTGATTCACCCCCGATAGCAGCACTTCGTATAGGAACACTGCGCCGACGCGCGGAGAAGGCGCCAGGGGCTTCATATCGCGTCCGCCGTCACCGCCACCCCTAGCGCGGCCCACGCATGGCTCGATACACCGTATAGGGGCCCTGGTTTCGCCTTCGTGCCGACGGGACCGAATCTATAGACTAAGGCTTCCCGAATGTTCGCGTCTGTCGCTCGCACAGTATCGCACAGGTGCAGTTTGACTTCCCGCCGGTAGACCAGCCGGACATCATCCGGTGCGCGCCACGCTTGCCGAAAGCGGCCGATCCATACGCAGGTCTCGAAGACCTCGCGGCCGACCGCCATGCCATAGGACGCGACCATTTCAATCGCGAGCATATCGGAGTGCAAAACAGCCTCTGCGTGCTGGAGACGCAGAATAAGCTGCGAATTCGATTGGACGCCCGAGGCGAGCACTTTCCCGGCAGCGAAGATACACCATCCGCTCTTTTCAGTACCGGGATCAACCCCCAGAACGATGCCCATGTAGTTTCTCCTGTTGTAGAATTTCCGCGACAGCGGCTTTCGCCGCAACATGAAGCTGTTCGTCCAGCCTTTGAATGGTCGCCCACTTCCCGCGAGGGAAATATTCTTCAGTATTGGGTAGGTCCCGGCATACTAGGGCAAGCCATGCCATGTCCCCCAGCGAAGCGTTCACTCTGCCGACATGACATACCACCCCATCCAGAGCCTCCGCAGTGCTGGGTAGAAGCTCAACGGTGTTAGGACGCGCAAGGCCCATATCCTAGCCCCTCTATACGCGGTCGTTACCGATTCTCTTCGTCCGCCAACGCCAGGCCCCTCTCACCAATCCATTCCTGCATCTTCAGCCAGTGCTCCGGCGGCATGCTTGTTCGTACCCCGTGCAGACTCGCTATAGCGAGGGTCTGGCAACGTAGCATCTCATCCAGCAGGATAGAGCCGAGGCTGTAGAAGTAAGGACTCATGTCGCCAACCAGGCAGGACACTGCCATTCTGGCGTTTTGTACAGGACGGGCATGACCAAACCGTAGAACTCCGGCACGCCGCGGATTTTCACGGCCGACCCGCCGTTTTTCCCGTTTTCATATATCTCGGGAATAGTCGTCGTGCCTCGCGCGGCGCCGCAAGCGACATCGCTTATGTCGCAGAAGTGAGTGAGATAGCGAGGATTGAAGTGCGCGCGCTCTCCCGACGGCTTCGACGCCGATAGAAGAAGCTTTTGATACGCAGGATACTTCTCCTGGAGGGGGGTAAAAACTCGGTCTCCGTCGGCGAAGCCGAAGAACGTACATGGTCCCTGGGGATTTGCCGAATCATATTGGAGCGCCACCATAATCTGCGAACGGTGGGCGGCCTTCGCATCTTTTAAAATCTCATACGGAACAATGATCTGGGACGGTTTCAGATCAAACTCCACAGCAAGCTCATGATGGAAACAGGCAAGGCAGTGATTGTTGGTGGACACGATACGTACCGCACGTGGCAGCACATCGATCAGGACGCCGTTGAGATACAAGCGGAGACTGTTTTTCGGCGCGATAATGAGCGCCGCTTTCAGATGCGAAAACTTCAGGTCAATCGTCTGCATGATCGCTCTCCTTGGTTGAGGATCGTATCGATGGCTTCAGTGTAGGCAGGACTGTCGTACGAGTCAAGCCTTATTTTCGCGCGCTGCGGCCAATTCGGCCGCCGTCAGCGCTAGGCCATCGGGGGCCAGTAGCCATGCCGGTCCGTAGTGCGCGGTCAGATGCGCTTTAACTTGAGCGTATAGCGCCGGCTGCTCGCGGGACAGTCTGAGATGATACTTACTGCGGGCGAATCTACATTCATCCGCGTTCCAGGCAAGATAAAAAACCCGAAGCTGGCCCCACTGTCGGGGAATGTGCTCCGGCGCCGTGAGCCTAAAATTCGTCCACAGCACTGCCGCGGGGCGCGGGGTCTGCGCGGCCCGAAAAGGGCATTCCATGAGGCGCCAGCCCCCGAGGGTGAGTACTACTGAATTAGTAAGCGGTTCCATATATTCCTCCTATATAGTATGCTATCGCCCCCTATATAGTAACATAATTTGGCACTCGTAGTCGCTGCACGGACGGGGGCGGAAGCGGTAGCGAAGAATACACGCCTATACGGCGTGTATTCCGCGCCCGGCCCGGGCAGCTACGGCGCGCGAAATTAAAACCAGGCGGTATTTATAGCCCGACTGGCTTTATATAGTTTCGGCGCCCCGGTCACAGCGCGCGAAGAAATGGTAGTAGGGCCAGCGCTCTGGCGCGAGCAAGTTCGGCTTCCGCTCGTTTTACCGCGTCCTGACGTTCGGCGCGCGCCGGCGTCCAGTCAGGCCAGTAGTCATCCGGCTGCGCCAGCGTCGAGTCAGGCCAGTAGTTATCCGGCTGCGCCAGCGCTATACTGCGATCGTACTCGACCTGCGCTAGGGCTATGGCAGCGTCGAAATCAGTCTTCGCTCGCGCGGTGGTCCGATAGTATTCGATTCGCTGCGACGCGGGTAACAGCCGAATGAGCCAGCCGACGTCCAGTGGGGCTGCTAGGGCGCGATCAACGGACTGGACGGTTAGCGGCGCCCCGGCCGGGAAAGTCTTCGCGAACAGCGCGCACTGGTCGGGGCAGCCCCCCTCCAGTTGCGATAGAGTGATATTGTCCATGCTGGGTCTCCTATGGGCGGCCTAGTCAAAATCCTGTGCATTTTCAAGAGCTTCTTCTTCCGTGTCAAAAGGCCCACAGGGATCCGAATCCGGCAAACAGCCCGGGGAACAGGCCCACCAATACCAGCCGGCAGGCAAGGGACTCCCGTCATCATCGATTAGGTCGTCAGCGTAAAAAATCTCACAGTCCGGGAGACTGTGCTCTGCCGCCTCGCGGCGGGGGTCGAAATATGCTTGGCTCATGGTCTGCTCCTCTGCCCCTATTCCCGGGGCGTGGGCGAGATCGGCGATCTCTACGCACTATGGAGCCCTCCATCCAGGAGGGCTCGAACTGCGTCCTACAGGTCCTCTGCCGGTAGGTCAGCGATACATTCGTCCACCACGTCCCATACATGCCCCTCGTCTCCGTCCAGACGGTCGACCATAGAGGACCCGAGTTGCCGGATCGCGGCTGGCACATCCTCGCCGGGGGCGAGCAGCCAACCGAGTTTCACATTGCGCCCGTGATCGTTCTGGTACGCCGTGCGATAGATGTAGACGGCGTACACGAGCGTCCGGCCGTCAGCGTGCTGCCGGACGTGTATCGAGATGTCCATGCTCCGGAATGAATTAAAACGATACTGACCGTCGTAATCCTCGTGCGCGCCGGCCGCAATGACAGGCCATTCGTCCTCGTAGATTTTGACGGGCAACCGATGGGTGAGGGTGATGGTGCGCTGCTTACGTGCTGTGCTGGTGGTCATGGCTGTGCTCCTCTTGGTTGGCGCGGAATTGCGCCGGTCAATGTCCCGTAGGGCACTGACCGCTGCAATCGTTCGAGGTTCACAGCGAGCCTCTCCTCATGTGGGCAAAGGACCAGCCTCCGCCGGTCCATTCTCCCGTCGAGTCTTCGTACTGGCCGAATTCCCTTACAAGTTTGTCCACCAGTTCCTTGTCGGCCGAGGCAAAGGCGGGAAGGACGGGAAGGAAATAATCCTCCCCGAAGTGGTCCATGACATACTCGGCCACGGCGCCGTCGTGGACCACGGCAGTCACTCGGGCCGCGATCCGATGCCAGTCCTCTAGGTAGACCTTCATCTCTATGCTCCTCTATGACTAGCGACGAAAATTACCGCAGATCCCATACGTCGTACTCGCGCGGCTCGCTCCCGGTGCTCGCTACCATCCTCGATGCGCCGCAGCGGCATGTCTGGCGATAGGTGATGCCACCCAGGACGGTCGGATTGTCGTACGTAGGGTAGCAATATACCTCTCCCTCTATAGCCACCTCGTGCTCAGGACACTCGGCGATACGCTTGAGCGCCGCCGCCCGCTTACGGGCCGCTTGCCGCTCCGCCGTCTCTAGGCGGGGGATGGATACGTCCATGCTATTCTCCTCTACCCCTATCCCGGGGACCAGGCGGGGTCGGCGACCCCATGGAATCCATCCTATGACATGGACAGCGGGCGGTCAAGGACTGTTACATATTGTTACATTTTGTTACAATTACTGCCTCTCCGGCATGTGATATGATGCTCATATGACTGCAGGGACACCCTTCGCGCCGTCGCTGCTGCAGAGAGAGGAGGCTCTGGCGGCCGCTGCTGACGGCCTGCTTAGGAGGCAGGTCGCGGCAATGATGGGGGTCTCGCAACAGGCGTTTAACAAATATCTGCTGAGGAATCAAGACTTTGGCGCGGCATTGCGCGAAGCGGAGCTAGTCGGGGCGGAATGCTATCTTGACCGCGTGAGGGAGTACATCGACGGTCTCGGGGACCCTAATCAGCCTGTTGATGTCCTGCTCGCGCGCGTCCGATTGGACAACATGTTCCGTTGGTTGGCCGTCCGCTTTCCGCGCCAATACGGCGCAAAGCTGAGCCTCGACGTGACGCACACTGTCGATATCCGTGGGGCAATCGACCGTGCTAGGCAGCGAGTGATGGCTCAAGGTGCTGTTTTGCCTGGAGAATACCACCGCTTGCCCACTGATAGCCCATCAGTGGTTAAGAACAACCCTCCCGATGATTGAGATCGATAATCATTACGAAGGGTGGGAATAGGTAGTAGGGGCCAAGAAACTATAAGCGCGCGCGCACTGTGGGGCCCCAGTAGTCGGCTGCGCGCAAAAATTATGAAATAAAATTATAATTATTGAAATTAACTAGGAGATCATATGTCATTCGAATTCGAATTCATCGCAACTCAAGCCGACGCCGTGAAGATCGTCGAACAGGAAATCGCGCCCGCTTCGGTCAAAGCTTTTCTCGTTCAAGCGCTCACCGCTTTTAAGCCGACCACCTACGTCAGCGTGAAAGCTGTCGGTCATTTGTACGCCAGGGATTACATCCACAGCAACGCCGATATAAGTGTCCAGGAACTTGTCCTACGCTTGCCGCGTGGTCCGATTAGCTCGGCCCCCGTCGAATGAGTTTCGATCGCCCCAATGCGGCGCAGGAACAGGAACTCCTCGAGGAGATTCTGACCTATGCGAACGATCCGCTCACCTTCATTCGCTTCGCGTATCCGTGGGGCGAGCCAGGTACTCCACTCGAGGGTATCGAAGGGCCGCGCGCGTGGCAGGAAGCGGAACTCGAATTATTGACCGCTCACCTTAAGCGCGCGGTGTTCTGTGCCGGCAACGGGCTGCCTTACGACATCTGGCGCGAAGCGCTGTCAAGTGGCCGCGGCCCAGGCAAGTCGGGTTATTTCGGGATGCTGGGGCACTGGCACATCAGCACGCATCTGGGCGCGCACGGCATCATCACGGCCAATACGGAAGCGCAGTTGCGAACGAAGACTTTCCCGGAGATCGCCAAATGGGTGACGCTCGGAATCAACCGGCATTGGTTCAACGTCGAGGGTACGAAGATCGCGCCCGAACCTTGGCTTGCGCAACTCGTCGCCGAGCAGATGAAAATCGACCCGCGGTATTGGGGATTGTTCGGGCAGACTTGGAGCGAGGAGAACCCGGATAGTTTCGCCGGCGCGCACGTTCCCTACGGGTTGTTGGTTGTGTTCGATGAGGCAGCCGGTATCCCGCACGAAATTTGGAAAGTGGCAGACGGCTTCTTCTCCGACCCGGGTCCATATCGATTCTTTCTGGCGGGCTCGCAGATGCGTCGCGCCTCGGGGCAGTTCTACGATCTGTTTCACGCGGCGGAATTCAAGAAACTATGGCACGGGCGCATGATCGACATCCGCGAGATCGTCGAGATCGATCAGACATGGGTGCGGAGCTTCGTCGATACTCATGGTGGGGAGGATTCCGACGACGTGCGTGTCGAGATCCGCGGATTGCCGCCGAAACAGGGCGAGCAGCAGTTCATCTCGCCGCAGGCGGTTCGGGAAGCGATGGCGCGCAAGATGATCTTCGACGATGGAGAACCGTTGGTGATGGGGGTGGATCCCGCGCCGCGGGGGAGAACGGCGATTCGCCTGCGCCGCGGGCGCGACGGGCGATCGTATCCGAAAGTCGTGCTACAGGGAAAAGATAACGTGCAGATCGCCGAGGAGGTTGTGCGCCTTGTCAACAAGTACAATCCGGACGCGATCGTCGTAGACGCCGGAATGGGAACCGGCGTAATCGACATCCTGAAACGCCAGCGGGTAAAGGTGCATGAAGTCTGGTTCGGTAGCGCGGCGCTTGGCGCGAAAGAGTGGGCGACACGTGGGACTGAGCTTTGGGCGTGCGTTCGCGATTGGCTTCCCGGCGGCGCGCTCGATGAGAAAGATGAGAAGCTGTTCGAGGACCTGACAATCCGGGAATGGGTATGGTATGGCCGGGAAGACAACAAGAAAATCCTTGAATCGAAGAAAGACCT